>Ga0068855_100000299_pt1 | contig 61738 bp, 34 predicted proteins | sample KBSCornC52_FD_66592 | JGI IMG/M metagenome (GOLD analysis project Ga0068855, IMG submission 66592) | Corn rhizosphere microbial communities from Kellogg Biological Station, Michigan, USA - KBS Corn C5-2 | ecosystem: Host-associated > Plants > Roots > Rhizosphere > Soil ... | reverse complement strand
CGTAAACTGGCTGATCTTCATCGAGACAAGTGGCCAGCTTATTGAAAACCAATACATTTAGTCCATCGCCGTGAATAACATATAAAGGATTTTTGGATCCGCCGGTTTTTATTGGTACGAGCGAATGCCAGCGGGTGTCTGCTTCATCACTGTCAAGTTTTGCAGATAGCTTTTCGATAGTTTTATTTTCAAAAAGTGTAGACAAGGGCAGTTGTTTGCCCGTCAACTTTTTGATATGGGCCATTATTTTTACCGCAACCAGCGAGTGCCCGCCCAGGGAAAAAAAGTTGTCGGTAGTGCTGATGTTTTTAATGCCCAGTTGCTGCTCCCAAATATCCTTTACCAAAACCTCAGAAGGGGTAGTGGGCTCCTTAAAGTTACCCTCATTGTCACCTGCGTTGTTAACCGGCTTGGGTAGTGCTTTTCTATCTATTTTCCCGTTGGGTGTAACGGCTATTGAGGCCATGGGCACAAAATCATCAGGAACCATGTAAGCAGGCAACAGTTTAGCTATTCTCTTTCGGATATCTGCCAATTGTATTTTTTCATCGCCAACGCCGGATAATACAATATATGCTGTCAACCTCGGTTCAGCGTGTACATCATTTCTTACAATTGCTACTGCTTCTTTAACGTCTGGCTGGCTTAGTAATGCATACTCCAGTTCCTCCAGTTCAATCCGGAACCCCCGTAGTTTTACCTGGTGATCTATGCGGCCAAGGCATTGTATGTCGCCGCTGGTTGTGAGTCTTCCCAAATCGCCGCTCCGGTACATTTTATCGCCCGCTTTGGCCGAAAAGGGGTTATCCATAAATTTTTCGGCGGTTAATTCCGATCGGTTTAAGTAACCTTTAGCAACCCCGTCGCCAGCGATGTATATTTCGCCCATTGCGCCTGGTTCAACCATGTTGAAATCTGGATCGAGAAGGTAAATTTCGGTATTGTCAATAGCCGTTCCGATGGTTATATCGTCAACGCTTTTGATAAGTTTTTGAGTGGAATAGATGGTGGTTTCCGTAGGCCCGTATTGATTCCATATTTCGTCGCATAGCAGCAACAGTTTGTTTACAAGGTCCTTTGGTAAGGCCTCGCCGCCCGATATAATTTTCACCGGCAAAAACTCGTCCCAGCCGGCTGCCAGCAGCATGCGGTAGGTATATGGCGTAGCCTGCATAAAGGTTACCTGCCCGCCTTTTAAAATATCAAGTAACGCCAGGCCATCTTTTGCTGTGGCGGCATCGACCAATACTATCTGGGCTCCGCTAATAAGCGGCAGAAATAACTCAATGCCGGCAATGTCAAAAGAAATTGTTGTTATTGCTAAAAACTTATCGGCACTGCCAATTCCGGGTACTTTTTGCAGGCTTAATAAACAATTAACCAGGCTGTAATGCCTTATCATTACGCCCTTTGGTTTCCCGGTTGAACCGGAGGTATAGAGAATATAAGCGAGATCGTCGCCCTTTAAGCCAACTTCAGGGGTGTTTGTATCGTACTCACTTAGTTTTTTCCATACGTCTTCCAATAAAAACTCAGTTGCCTGCGATTGAAAGATTCCCTTATATTTTTCGGATGTCAGCAAAATTTTTGCCTGGGAGTCATCCAGCATAAATGTTATTCTGTCTTTCGGATATTCAGGGTCAAGCGGCAGGTAAGCGGCGGCGCATTTCATAATGGCAAGCAAACAAATCACCATCTCGGGCGAACGATCAACCGCAAGGCCAATAATGTCCCCTTTTTTTATGCCATTATCTATCAATAGTCTTGACAGCTGATTTGCCTGCTCAACAAGGGTTTGATAAGTAACTATCCGGTCGTCAAATTTAATAGCTGCGTTATCCGGAAATCGTTCAGCACTTTCATCAATGTAGTAATTTAGTGTCTTTTTTTTAGGATCGCCGGTGTATGAAGCATATGCTATATTATCATTTCCGGCGTGTACAGGCACTGCATTATTCATTTGCTGTGTATTTGTTTTTGTAATATTTGTAATCGCGAAAGCAGAAAACTAATTAGTTTTATCCGTCCCTTTGGCAATTAGCTATCAATCAATTATTTATCAATCAATCACCCCGTTCAATGCATTTATGCTATCGGTAGTAGCCAGCTCGTTTATCAAACCTGCCCAACCACAAATTGCTATCCTCCCGCTATCGTTATTGGTTTAACAAGTACTGTGCCGAAGCCGGAATTTATTCAACGAAAAGCGGATTTGTTTCGAAAAATGTGCCTAATTAATTGATTATTAAGGTATTTGAATCAACCATTTTAATGATTTATCCTTGTTTTACCAGCCGTAGCTCGCAAGTTTGCCAGTGAATACCTGCATTAAATGTTAAACAAATGTTTTCGCCGATTGTTGCTATTAACACAAATTACCCCTGTTTTTTCCATGGCAAAAAGTTTATTTAACCTGTGTTTAATTATTGCAATATTTCAATGTTGTTTATATAGCCCAAATTACTGTAGTGGTTCCACCGGCGGGAAGGTGTGTTTGCATACCAGCGGCGTCAATGTGCTGAAAGCAGCCGGCCCTACCATTACCGAATCAGGTAGCCCGTCATCAGTAACTACTACTTATGGAACGCCATCAGCCTCTACAAGCTTTTTGGTATCGGGTTCAAATATGACGGCCGGAATATTGGTAAGCCCCACAACGGGTTTCGAGGTTAGTACCGATAATGTTACCTTCAGCAATTCAATAACTGTGGGGTCTGCAGGTACCATCCCCAATACCACCATTTACATACGGCTGGCAGCAACTGCCGGTGCTACAAGCTATTCAGGCAATATAACGCTTACCAGCGCCGGTGCTTCTACGGTTAGCGTAGCAGAAGCAAACAGCATGGTAAGCCCAGCGCCGTTGACGGTTACAGCAACCGACGTTAACAAAATGTACGGCACAACCCTAACCGGCGGATCGGGCTCAACAAACTTTACAGCTACAGGTCTGCAAAATGGCGAAACAATAGGAACCGTAAGTATTGGATACGGTACCGGATCGCAGCCAACCGATGCGGTGGCGAATTATTCATCATGTGTAGCTATTGCAAATGCTACCGGCGGTACTTTTGATCCTAACAATTATAACATTACTTATGTAGCGGGAAATATCAATGTAACGCCGGCTCCCTTATCCATCATTGCCAATAACGTCACCAAAACTTATGGCGCCACACTAACGGGTGGCCCCGGTTCCACCGCATTTACGGCGGTAGGCTTGCAAAATGGCGAAACCATAGGCAGCGTAACTATTGGCTACGGCACAGGTGCTGCCGCAACCGATCCTGCAGGTATTTATAATGAAAGCGTAACTGTGGCTGCAGGTACAGGCGGTAATTTTTCGGGGCATAATTATACGATCACGCACGTACCAGGTAATATTACGGTGATGCCTGCGCCTTTAACTATTACAGCCGACGATGTTACCAAAACTTATGGGGCCGTGTTAACCGACGCCTCCGGCTCAACAGCATTTACGGCAACTAGTCTTCAGAATGGTGAAACAATAGGCAGTGTTTCTATTGGCTATGGAAGTGCGGGAGCGGCTGACGCTTTGCCCGGGACCTGCGACGCCTGTGTTTCGGTGGCGAATGCAACCGGTGGAACTTTTGATCCAAATAACTATAACATTACTTATGTGCCGGGCAATATTAATGTGATACCCGCGCCGTTAACAGTAACTGCAGATAACCTGATTAAACTTTACGGCGAACCCAACCCGGTACTTACCGTAACGTACAGCGGGTTTGTTAACGGCGAAGGCCCGGAGCAATTGACCACTTTGCCTGTAGTTACTACAACGGCAACAACCACATCTGCTCCCGGTGAATACCCCATAACGGCGGACGGCGCGTCCGACCCGAACTATACGATTACTTATGTGCCTGGAATTTTGACCATTACTCAATCTTACAGCATCCCCAATACCTTCACACCCAATGGCGATGGTGTAAATGATACCTGGCACATCCAGTTCCTTGATGCCTATCAAAATTGCACCATTTCTATTTTCAACCGGCTGGGGCAAAATGTGTATTCCTCTATAGGTTATGGTACGCCGTGGAACGGCACTTACCATGGTTCTGTTCTGCCGGCAGGAGCATACTATTATGTTATCGATCTTAAAAATATCAACAGGGTTCTATCGGGCTATGTAACTATTATTCGCTAAGCATCCTTTCCTGGTAAAGCAAAGATTAAGGGACCGCCAGCCCTTTTCTGTTGCTGCATCATCATTTCCAGCTCTTTAATACCTCCTCACCCCATCAAATTTCGATATAATCACACCAGCTTGATTAAGAGATATCAGATTTTGAGCACAATAAAAGTCGACAGAAACCTGCCGTGTCGTTTTTGGCATACATAAAAAATAAAAAAAATGGCGCTCCATAAAAACCGTACCATAAAATACATTCTTCTAAATTAAAAGCAAATCATTTTAGTTAATTACGATAACATTTTTTAATTAATATTTAAATCATAAGGAAAATTTTCTATTTTTACGCCAGTTTATTAAAAGTTCTTTTAAATTAATCGATAATAATCAAAAAGAAATTAAAATGATAATTGTTAAAATTTACAAGAAAAAATTAACTTTGACAATAAATTATTTTTTTCAACGTATAATAAACTGTACAAAAAATCCTGGCAAGGATACATTCGTTAACTTATTAATTTAAACTAATAGATGAAGTTGAAATTTTTTGCACTTAATGCCGCAGGGCGTACTACATTGTGGGTTTTATTTTTAGGCGTACTGCTCAGTTCGTTACCTTCATGTCAGAAAGAAAACATGGCCCCATCAACCACCAGCACAAGCGCGGTAACTGCCGCCACAACTGTTTCATTTGGCGCCACTAATAGTGCAGCTTCAACTTATAAAACTTCGGCCCCTATATCTTATACAGGTGTTAATAATATAACCATTAGCGGTTTATCAATTATTGCAGGTTCGGTGCCTGCCATAAGCCTTAAAAATTGCATAAATGTGCATATTACCGCGTCGCGGTTTTTAAACGGCACAAGTGTAGCCGCCGTTGGCGTATGGTTGCAAAATTGCACCAACGTAACTATTGATTATTGCTTTTTTAACAATTTGGCCAGTGGGATTTTTGCATCTACCAGCACAGGCGTTTACGTAACGCAAAACCAGATGTTAAATATGCAGGGGCCAATGCCACGTGGCCAGTTCGTGCAGTTTAGTAACTGCTACGGCGCGGGCAACAAGATACTATCGAACAAGTTTGAAAATGTGTGGGGCGAAAGCAATCCCGAGGATGCTATTAATCTATTCCAAAGCAATGGCGTGGCAAACAGTCCCATACAGGTGATGGGTAACTGGATCCGCGGCGGTGGCCCAAGCCCGACCGGCGGCGGTATAAATTTAGGCGATGGGGGAGGCAGCTATGAGGTTGCGCGTAATAATATATTAGTTAACCCGGGGCAATACGGTATTGCAGTATCGGCAGGTACCAATATGGCAATAACCGGTAATAAGATATATGGCGCACAAAAATCATTTACCAATGTAGGTACATTCGCCTGGAACCAGTACGAATCTACAAGTGGATGCGCAATCATAACCATTAGCAGCAACCAGGTAAACTTTGTAGCGTCTGGTGGCTATCAAAACCCAAGCTGGGACGGTGGTAATTGCGGTACTATCAACGGGTGGAACGACAATACCTGGGGAACGCCAAGTATTACTCCTTCTATATTGCCGGCTACAATTATCACCATGCAATAAGACTGAAACTTTAATTGGAATTCCATAAAAAAGCCGGCAAATTTTATTTACCGGCTTTTCAGTTTTTTATGTCGTTACGTTACCTGAAAAGTGATTTATTATTTAAATCCTCGGCTTTATCCCAACCCAATGTATTATAGCGCCCATTCCATAACTCAATCAACAACCTTGGTACGGGGTTCCAACTCTTTTTTGGCTGGGCGCCAACACGTTTTAACGCGGTGGTGAGCTCATTGCCCATGTTTTCAAAATCCATTTTCTTAATCATGCTTAGTGAGTTTTTAGACATTTGCTTTTTGTCCGGCCTGGACAGTTTTACAAAACTCACCAGTTTCTGCTGCATTTCTACAATATCGTCGGGGCTAAAGGCATAACCATTTACACCTTCCTCCAGCAACGTTCCAGCCGCGTTAACTCTATTGCTCAATAACACAGGCAGGCCCGCAGCCATAGCTTCGTTTACCACCAGGCCCCAGCTTTCGGCCCAACTGGGTAAAACCAGCGCATCGGCATCATGTAAATGTTTAACAACTCTATCATTTGACATGGCACCCAAAAACTGCACCCGCTTAAGGTTATTTGCCTCTGCCTGTGCCTTCAGGTCGGTAATCAGGGGCCCATCGCCAATAATAATTAACTTATAATCCTCATCAGCCTTTTCTACCGCGTTCCAGGCCTTTAACAAATTTTCTATGTTCTTTATCGGCACTAACCGCGCAACACAAATAATGGTGTTTTTATCAAATGACCCTTCCTTGTTTACCTTAAAGTGATCATTGTCAACACAATCGTATCCGTAAAAAAAGTGGACATTTTTTTTATTGAAAAGAGGCGAATATCCGCCGGCGTAATCGTTCGATGGCAGCCAAAGCGCGTCTATTTGCCGGGTTATTAAATTTTTTATGGCTTGAACCAAAACATTCCGCTTTACATCGGTAGCCTTGGCATCATCAAACATGATAAATTTTCGCCCGTTTCTTTTTGCCCATCTGAGGCCTAACGCTCCGGCATAAAATACAATTGATCCTGCTACTACAATATCGGGGTTAATTTCGTCCAGGCGTTTAAATATGGCGTCTTTAATTTCACCCTTGCTGAGTTCGCTTGCTGATCGATCGGGAAACAGGCAATCCCACCATGATTCTTCTTTCTGATAAAGATCGAAATCATATGGCGATCCTTTTCCGAAAAGCTCAATGGCATGCATATCAATATCCTGGGCTTTCAGATATTCTCTTAAAAAAATAAGTCGTCTCTTCCAATATACGCGCAGATCGTTGTGGATAATTAATACTTTCATAGGGGTTTAACGCTTTGTTGTAAAATGCTTCATGATGGGAAATAAAATTTCTTTATTTATTATATAAAACCCATTTAAACTATAAAAGTTTTTCTTTTCAATAAAATATATTTCAAATTACGCCCCGTGTCGGACGCTGAAAGCAACCGTGAAGAATTAGTTTTGCCGTAAGATAAATTGATGCAATGGTATAGCAGATTTGGCCTGAATGGAGAGTGGCATGGGCAAGAGTTTTCCCGGCAGGAAATGAAAGCTGCTTTGAAAAGAAAGGTTACAAATTACAGCGACAGCAGAAATGAAGACTGTTCCAACGAAAAAACTCCGGACTCACTTCGCCGCGTCAAGAAAAAATAGGATTTAGTGAACCAGTTCGTTGTTTTTTGGGAGTTTTTCTTCTGCCACCTGTGTTGTTGGTTCCGGAAAAATGAAATCACTATTGGTTTCGACGTTAAGCTGGTTTTTTTTGTACTTATCATAAACCAATGGGAAAAGGGTTTTAAGCCAAAGCTTAACAAAAATAATAGGCACTGATAGGGGGAAGTGCTCCCTGGTATAGTGCATAAACTGCTTGTAGCCCAAGCCTTTGGGACTGTACAAATATTCAATCCGTTTTTTAAGCGGCGTTCCGTGCGGTAGCCATGTCATCATGTGGTCGTTATCGCAATAGCCGTAATATCCGGGGCCAACCCAAACCTTTACGCCATTTTTTATACCCTTTAATGTATAGTCGTAATCGGCAATTCCATGGGTGTATAATTCCGACAGAATTCCAATTTTTTCAACGGTCGCCTTATCAACCAGCATGATGTTGGCGTTGCCTATTTCGCAGGGTTTTAATTTTGTATCATCGGGCTTCAGGAAAGCTGCATTGCCGGTTATTTTATTGGTGAGCTTTAAACCGCCATATGTTATGTACCGGGCCGAGCTATCCAAAACAGTACCCATAATAATATTTTCAGGATAAGCCGACAAACTACGGGCCTCCACCAGTTGCTTAACCGCGCCCGCATCAAGTACTACATCGTCATTAAGCAATAAAAATAAGTCATAGTTTTCCCTTGCCAATACACGTTTCCACAGGGTACGCATGCCACCGGCCCAAAAAAGTGCACCCGATCCGCGTTCAAGACGTACAGTAGGAAAATTTTCGCTTACATACTCGCCAGTTCCGTCAGGCGAATTATCATCCAAAAGATACACATCCATCCGGACGCCTGCCGGCAATTCTTGGTTTACAACACTTTGCAAAAATCTGCTGGTCGTCTTTTTCCTGTTATAAGAGCAGCTTAGTGCAGCTATTTTCATATGCGGTAATGGTTACATTGTCAATACATATAATATCGACAAAAGTTTGCGTTTGTCGATACTAAATTTTCTCCGGGCAACTAATTTTCAGCGGCAATTATCTCATTGGCCATTCTTGCCCCATCAGTCGATGTTGCTTCATCCTCAAGTGCGCCGTCCTGATGCAAAATATCGGCATAAATAGCAAGCAGGTCCTCGGTAATCTTAACCTGGTCGTGCCTTAAAAGAGCACGTTTCCTGGCATTTGCGCCAAATTGTATGGCCGCAGTGTAATTCTCCTTTAATTCCAAAATTGCGCCGGCCATTGCGTAAGGGTCGCCGTCTTGTATTAAAACGCCCTCTTTGTTATCATCCATCAGGCTGGCGGTGCCGCCGGCATTGGTTGCAATGCAGGGCACGCCTAAAATTAACGCCTCGCACAGGCTGTTGGGACTGTTTTCGATGTGTGATGTTGCAATAAACAAGTGTGTGTGCAACTGTTTGTCAACTAACGTAGTCTCGTTAATCATCCCTAAAAACGTGATATTTTTAGAGACAGTGTTTTTTTTGCCTTTAGAACAAATTTTTATCACCTCTTCATCCGGCCTGATGCCTGCAACTGTCCATTCGTAGTTAACATCAAGGTCATCAAGCAGCTTTGCGCAGTCTAACAATGTTTCGAGTCCCTTGTAAACATTTCCCCATATAGTGGTGAGTAACTGCAACTTTGGCGATGGCTTGTAAGTCCATTCGTTATTGTAAAACGAGCTTCTTAAAATCTCATCATTGTGGTAATATTTAGCATCCGGCGCCAAAACTTTGGTCACCCTGCGGTCCCAGGCCGTGCGGCCGATAAAATGTTTCCCGTGTTTATAAATTTCCTGCTCCCTTGCTGCAATTTTTGAAAACTGTCGGTAAACATGTATAAATGTGCGCGAAAAGATGAGATTTTTTAAACTGGAGTGCCTCAAAACGTCCGCCCAGGTTACTTTCGAGAAAAATTTATACCGGTAAACCGTTATGGTGCCCTGGATAGAAATAACCGTTGGAATATCAGTATATTTTTGCACCAGTCCATAGGCAGCTTCTGTACCATGAATATGGATAAGATCGGGTTTAACCTCCTCTATTACCTTTAAAAACAACCTGGTATCATATTCCGTCTCGATGGTATTGAGCAGCCTCCTTTTTATTTTAGTGAGATTGCCATACCTGTAACGACTAATGGGATAATACATAGTTGGGCCGAGTTTAAATGGCGCCGCAGGTTTGTCAAATTGAAAAGCGACTGAAAGTTCAACACGCGATTGTATATTTTTCTCCAATGATTTAACCCAACCTATTCCCTCGTATTTATCACTCAACATTGCTTCGCCCAAACCGGGCGATAATGAAAACCATAAAACCTTCATATCATTTTTTATTTCTTAAAACCGGGAGTATTTTAACTGCCGTCATTACCTTCCCGTTATTTTTCATTCCATCATCGTATTTCCGGCAACTGTTCGTACCGGGCGGTAAAACACCGCCTTTTCTTCAGCTTGTGGTTGTATATAGTAATACAAAAACAAAAAGCACAATATGTTTGAGGTGACAAATATGCACTCCCCAAATCCGCATATCAGTATTATAACCAACCCATATATACCCATCTCGATGCTGCGTGTGTATTTTTTAAAGAATAAAAAGCACGTGTACAGCAAGTATCCTAAGCCCGCTGCGCCAAATTGTGCCATAAACACAAAAATGCCGTTGGATAAGTTGATGTTTTTGAGGATAGGCACCGTTTCATCATAAATATTGGAAACTCCCCAAAGCAGGTTGATGCCAAATAGTTGCCGCAGGTATAAAATACTGGCAAACCTGTTCAGGGGCATGGTTTCGCCATGCTGTACATACCAATCGCTCAGCGTTTGTATGTTTTTCATATCGTCCATATCCTTGTTGTAAACCGTTACCACCTTATCAAAAAGAAACGGCAGCATGGTTGCGAGGGCCACCAAAACAGGTCCGATAAAAAACAGTAGGGTAGCAAACTTTACCCCACGCCCCCTTAAATAAAACAATACTACAAAAGCAAATGCCACATAAGTAGTTGTTGAAAGTGTGGTGAATATGGCCAGTACAATCCATTTGATCCGTTTATCAAGCTTAAAATTGTTTGATACCAGGTACATAATGAGCCCAAGGTTTAAAAAGAAACCAAAGGCGCCCGGCTCCCAGGAAAAGCCCGCATTGCGGATGTTATGCTGCTTAACATACGTAAACACCAAAAAGTTAACGTATCCGTTAAAATGCGCATCGGGCAGATTTATGGCTTTGCCCAATGAGTAGATAAAGTCGCCTGCAACCAGTTGTAAGGCGTATAGCGGCAACGAAAGTATAGCAAGCTGAAATATTACCTTGGTAAGATAATACACTGCATGCTCCTTTAAAACAGCGCAAAACAAGAAGCTGGTTAAAATATACTTAAATAAAAAGATGACATCGTTTGCGTAGTAGCTAAATGGCAGGTGGATGAAAAAAAACGAACGCGCGGTACAAAATGCAATATAGACAAGTGCAAATTTGCCGAATAGTTGCAGATCGCTTTTACGAAACCTTGCTTTTTCAAGGCCCACCCAAATAATGATAACATCAATTGCAACCCAGCAAGTATTGTTGAGATCGAAAAAAGAAGCCTTCGCCGCAAGAATAACAAAAAGTAAACTGACGAAATAATACATTTTCCTTAATTTGATTCGCAAACCAACTCCGGTTCAATAAACTCCGGCTTCGGCACTTTTTTTTCGATGCTTAATACCGCTGCTATTTCTCTTCTCCAGATAACAACCTGTATTAAAGCCCACAGGGCGCTGGCGTAAACCAACGAATTGAGCCCCCAGTGCATATGCCTGATAAAAAACAACACTACCGGCACATGTAATACGGCCGTGATGAGCGAAACAATGGCCTGCACCTTTACCTTGCCTGTGCCATTTAACACCATCGAATACATCCCTGTAAACAGCGTAACGCCAAAATATATAACCATTACAAAACTCAAAACAAATGGCACATGAATTTTACTGCCCACCCATATCTTGAACACCGGTGTAACTACCGCCAGTTGTAATAAAGTAACGCCCAGCAAAAAGCACGAGATCTTCAGCAGTTTTTTTATACTGGATTTAATCCAAACAAAATCATTTAGGGCAAAAGCGTTGGTAAACGCGCTCCAGTACGTAGCCAGTATAATATTGAGGATTAAGCCCGTAGTTGAAAAATATTTAAACAACAGGTTGAATAAGGTTACATCAGGGCCCCCAAATTCGCGGGTAATAATGAGTTCGGTTGTGGAGTAAAGGAACACGCCGGCAATTTGTACTATAAAAAATGCAAAGCTGAGCCCGAATAACGATTTGCTTTTTGCCAGGTTAACATGCTTTACGGATGGTTTTATGCGTTTATACTGTGTTTGAAACAATACCAATGTATAAATAATAAGAACGAAGACTGGCAGTATAGTTTGGGCAAATGCTAAGGCAACCATGGATCCCCGTAAATATTTGCTGAACAATATGATGGGAATCAGCGGTACAAAATTGCATATCAGTTGTATCAGGTTAGCCTTATAAATTTTCAGATCGCCCTGTAGAATTGATGAAATAGGTTTTAAAAAAAATTGGATAAGCAAGCCTACAAAAACAGTGGCGACGGTAAACAGCAGTTCTTTTTCATCGAGCCTGGTGTTGAAAATGGAGTTCCAGTTTGCGAACTTCAAAAAAACGGCAAATAATACTAAAATGGGCACCACAATAATAAACAGGATTGCATAGGTTGACGAAACAGCGATTTTAGCTTCGTCGTAATTTTTTACGGCCATGTATTCGGCAATCTTATTCCTGAGACCGTTTGCCAGGCCAATATCTAAAATGCTTATCCAGCTAACGGTTGATGATATGGCCAGCCAGATGCCATATTTATTGGTATCGAGCAGTTTAAGGGAAAAAGAGATGGTTAAAAATGAAACAATGATACTTACTGCCCTCAGCAAAAATGAAACCGTGATGTTAAAGTTCACTTTTGTTGTGCGGCCTTTACTTTCATCAAATAATTTACCCGTATATGCTTTTATATATTTTATCACCTGGTTGTATTTAATTATAATTAACCTCGCTTAACAATAAACTTAATTATTGGGTTAAATTACCCGTTGACCTAAAAAGGCATTTACCATTAATTGGCATTGTAATTTTGGTATTTAAAGCCCTCGCTGTCCCGCCCTCCGGTAATCCCGTTAAATACGATGTTTAAATGAGGAAGCAAATTGTCGGCCCGCAACTTTGCTATAAAAGGGAGCAACGCCCTTGATGTTTGATTATAACGGACCACGTATAGCGTTTCATCGCAATACTTGCCTATAAAAAATCCGTCATTAATGGCATGTACCGGCGCCGTATCAAACAAAACGTGGTCAAATTTATTTCTCAATTCCCCTGCAAGGACTCCAAATAATTCCTGGTCCAGTAATTCTGAAAAATTATCAATGAATCCACCGGCCGGGATAATAAAAAGATTAGGAAAGGCCTCTGATTGCTGTATGATGTCCTTTATCTCAGCTTTTCCGGTTAAATAGTCCGTTAATCCGGTGTTGTTTTTCAAATTGAAAGCCTCGCTGATTTTGGGTTTATAGATATCTGTTTCAATCAACACCGTTTTGTGGGAAGCATTCGCCAACGAAATAGCGAGATTGCAGCCGATAAAAGTTTTGCCATCGTTCGCTACACTCGACGTAATAAGCGTTAGCAGCGCTCCGGTTTTATCCGGCGATCGCAGCGAATTAAGCCTCGACCTCAAATGCCTGAACTGTTCAACCAATATAAAACTGTCGCGTTTATTTGGGCTGTTAAAAACGATGGGCGAAGCCAGTCGCAAAAATCCAAATTCAGCAATAACCGGAACGCCTGTGCTGCGTTCAATTTCGCTTTTGCCGGTAACCGCGTTTTTTACCACTCCTTTGCCATAAACAAAACCCACAGGTAAAATTAAACCTGCCAGCAATGCTATCCCGAATGGTATGTATTTTTTTGAAGCTTTTAGCGGTAAAATATGCGCTGCGTCAACCAGCCGGGCGTTTGATACCGCCGAGGCATAGGTTAGGGATATTTGCTCGCGTTGCTGCAACAGGTAATTGTATAAAGTCTCTTTATTGGATTGCTGCCGCCCCATACCTGCAAGCTGGTGCTCCTGTACGGGCACGTTTTTTATAGAAGACTGAACATTGGATTTAAACCCTTGTAACGATTGCTGCGTTGTTAATAACGAGGATTTTATATTTCTTATATCCGCGCGTATGCCTTGTTTTAAGGTGGCTACCTGGTTGTCCAGTGGTTCAAAGGCCGGGTTTCTTTCGGGTGTGGTGGCAAGTAATTTATTTCGTTCCAGCTCAACATCCGATAGTTTTTGTACCAGGCCGGCCAGGTGCTGATCGCTTATACCTGCTGCTGTCGGCACATTGCCGTTACCCGGTTGATTTAAATAGTCTTCGAGCTGACCAATCACGTTGAGCTGGATTTTAATTTCATTCAGCTTTTCGCCATTTGTCTGCATTTCCTGCAGGTATATTTGCGACTGCGCGTTTACATCGGTAAGCTCGTTCTGGCTGCGATATCCCTCAATATTATTTTCGGCATGATTTAACTGTCCCGAAAGGGAATCCAGGCGCCGGTCGATGAACTGAAGGGTGTTTTTAGCAATCCTGTTCTTTTCGGCAACTTCGGCCTGCTTATAAAAATAAATAAGGTAGTTTATAAAATCTTCGCCTCTTTTTACATTGTCATCAGCCAGCGAAATGTTAATTACGGTGGCAGGTTTTTCCTGTGCCTCAACGTTCAGCAAGTTTTGATAGCTCAATACGGTAGTTTCCGGATCAGTAACACCAATTTGTATAACGCTGCCAACATAGTGTTTAATATCATTGCCAGACTTTGTAATGCTCCATGATCCTATTTCGGTAGTAAGTGTATCACCAAAACGGTGCGGTGTTGAATTATTTTTAACATCTTTCAGCACGTAACGGTCTGTATCAACTATCTGTAGTTCTATCTTACGGGCCGGCACCGGCGATACCGGTTTCAGCAGGTTTAATTTTATAGGGCTAATGCCATATAAATCCTGGTCTTTGATTATGCCACCCTTTAGCTTATAAACAGCCCATAGCTGAAAGTTATCTACCACCTCTTTTATAATTTGGTTTGACTTTAAGATCTGCATCTCGTTTTCAACCACCTTTGGGGCATTAACTTCGTCCAACTGTTGAAAATCAACTAATGGCGATTTTTCGGGAGCGGGTTTATCGTTACTGTCCTGTATTTCAAGGGTGGCTATAATTTCGTATACCGGCTGGCCATATTTTACATAAATCACTGCAGCAGCCGTGGTAATGGCCAGGGTAATTAAAAATAAAGGCCAATAGCTGCGGTAATGAATAAAAATCGCTCGAAAATTCAGCGGTTCATCATTGGCCGGAGCCGGATAAAATTGAGGATCAGCTATTTGTTGTGTAACCATAATTTGCGCAAAAAATCTTTAATGATGATAAACCAGGAATGCAGAAAGAATAATTGCGGCTACAGACAGGCCCGTGAGTGTTAAAGTTGCCCGCTTATAACTCCGGCTTACCGAATCGTATTTTGTTTTATCAGGATCGATATATATAACATCGTTATTATGCAAGTAATAATAAGGCGAGTTAAATAACTCTTTTTTAGTGAGGTCGATATTGAAATATTCGCGCTTTCCATTTTCTTCGCGCACCAGTAGCACGTTTTTCCTGTTAGCGGTAATGTTCAAATCGCCGGCTAGCGTTATGGCTTCGTTAATATTTACATGTTCGTTATCAATATGGTAAACATTGGGTCGCAGTACATCACCAAAAACCGAAACTTTGAAATTCAGCACCCGTACATTTACAATGGGGCTTTTGAGGTATGATAACAAGTTGCCTGTTAAATCTTTGGCAACCTGGTCGGTTGTTAAACCGGCAACTTTCATGGCGCCTACCAAGGGGAGCTGAATTTCGCCTGCCGCATCCACCTTGAAACCGTACACAGGGTTTACGGCATCCGGATTGGCGCCATTTACACGGTTTGTGCTGGTGTTAAAAACCGAAGCGGCCTCCTGGTTGGGGCTGCTTACATTAATGCCCAAAATATCGCCTGTTTGAATTCTAAACGGGGTATAATTGCTTATGATTTCTGTTTGAAAGCCTCTGTGATCCAAATCCTGGAAATAGGATACATTTTGATATTCTTTATCCTTAAAGACCCCGCATGACGACATGCCTAAAGCAACGATTAATAAGTTGAGGGAAATAAATTTAATTTTCATTTTAGCTGTATATATCATTCATGGTTTAGATAACCAGTTTTCCTGAAAATAGTTTTCTAAAACTCACTATAGTATCACGTTATGCAGAAGTAGGTTCCTTTGCGCAACACATTCACAATAAGTTATTTAATGATCCAGTTAACAAAGAGGCGTTAAACAGGAATTTGTTTAAACATAAAAACATATTGTTGGGTAGTCAGATAGTCGTTCTTTTCGTAAAAAAGGTACGATGGCATGTACTTATTGGTCATCAATACAATCGAACTTATCTGTTGCTCTATGGCAAACTGGTCGCAATACCCGAGCAGTGTTTTTCCGTATCCTTTTCGCTGTTTCTCGCCCGAAATAAAAAATTCGTCGATCATCAGTTGCGGGCTTGTCCACCAGGTTTTGGTGTGCGCGAATACAGCTCCCACAACCTGGTCATCATCATACAAAGCAAAACCGGCGAATTGCTTGCAACCCATGTATTCCGAAAGGTACTGACCGGCTTTTTCGCGGGTCCAGTTATAGTTCCAGGGCGGGCAGTTATAGGCCTTTAAAAAGACAGAAACGCATTCATCAAAGTTTTCAGTAGTAACTGATCGTATCATCATTTAAAAATTAATTTTGCCCTGGTAGCTAAGCGGGGAGATTTACCTGTTGCTCCAAATCCAGGTCATTGGTATAAATTTCGCCCATTACGCATTTGTCAGCCTTTTCCTCGTCGCCATAGTTCAGCGAATTGCTTAACAACGATGCAAAAACTTCAACATTTGGCGACAATAGCATCGATAAATGGTCGCCCGGCACTTTGTGTAACACTACGCCGCCGCGGGCATATTTTTTCCAGCCTAAAAACTCGGTATCGTAAACGTAATGAACACATATGTCGGCTTTGTACAAATAAACCTTACCATCAAACGGTTCCATTTTATAGTTACGGAAGGCGAACAAATGTTTATCTTTTATTTTTTTAATGAGCTGATAGAAACTTTTTGATTCCTTTTTATGAAAATACCTGGCAAAAATGCCCGAGCCCTGCATGTTAAATTGATTGCGGAGATTGGCGATAGGATGGTGGAATGATGACCTTAAAAAGGACAACAAAACCGGTACATTGCGTTTAACTTTTTGTGGTATAATATAGTACCAGTCCTTGTATTCCGATTTTTCTGCATCAGTATCAAGCATAATGAGTTGTTCTGTACATTTCCCCATCGCAGCCAATTGCTTGCGGATTTCAAGCGCAACATATCCGCCGAAGGAATAACCTGCCAGAAAATATGGGCCGGCAGGATTATGCCGTATGATCTCCTTAAGGTAATACGCAGCAATGTCATGCAGATTATCCAAAGGCTCATCAATCCCGTTAAGGCCAACAGCCTGCAAGCCAAAAACCGGCCTGTCCGGATCCATGCAAGCGGCAAGTCTGCTGAAATTAAGGACGTTAAGGCCTTCGCCATGAATAATGTACAACGGCGGTTTGTATCCCGTTGGTTTTATGGCAACCAGGCAATTATAAGTGGCTTCTTTTTTATCCTGGTCGATGAAACGAGCCAGCGACCGGATATCCGGGTATTTAAAAAGTACAGCCAGTTGAAAACTGCGACCAAGTTGCTTTTCCAGTTTTGACAGTATTTGTACTGCCATAAGCGAATGCCCGCCGAGTGCAAAAAAGTTATCGTCGATACTAACGTTTCGCAGGTGCATACATTCTTCCCAAACAGCTGTAACAATTTTCTCGGTAGTTGTATCGGCTTGTACAAAGCTTTTTTTCATGAGCCATGCATCTTCAAAATCGGGCATGGCGTTACGATCGATCTTACCGTTAGCGTTTAACGGCATTTTATCCATTTCAACCCAAACACCGGGAATCATATATTCGGGTAATTGAGTTTTCAGGAAAGTTATGAGCCGTTCTTTTTCAAATTTGCCGTTTGGCACAACATAAGCCAATAACCTCTTGTTACCATCGGGCCCTTTTTTAGCAAGCATTACGGCAGTTTGCACCTGATCGCATTTATTTAAAACGCTTTCTATTTCGCCTAATTCAACCCTAAACCCGTTAATTTTTACCTGGTTGTCCTTGCGGCCTAAAAACTCCATGTTAAAATCGGGCATCATCCGGCCGGTATCGCCTGTTCGGTACATCATGCCGCCTATCAGGGGATTAAACGGATCGGGGAGAAAGCTCGCTGCTGTTTTCTCGGGTTCATTGGCATATCCGCGCGCAACACCTACGCCGCCTATATAAAGGTCGCCTATTTCGCCGTGCGGCACAGGATGCAATTGTTCATCCAGGATGTAAAAAAAGTTATTATTCAATGGTTTCCCATAAGGGATGCTTCGCCATTCGGGCTGCACCTCGTTAACCAAATAAAAGTTGGACCAAATGGTGGCCTCCGTAGCGCCCCCCAAACTGGTAAACTGCGCATTTGGAAAATATTTTCGGCTGCGGGCCGGCAAATCAACAGGAATCCAGTCGCCGCTCAAAAAAATTGTTTTTAAGCCAGGATAAACGTAATCTTTACGTTCCTCATCTAAGTTCCGGACAAGATAATCGAGCGTTGTGGGTACCGAATCCCAAAATGTTATCTGGTGCCTGATCAGCATATCCTGTAGTCGCCGTACATCATGTATTTCTGCACTTTCGGCTATTACAACGCAACCGCCGGCAGCAAGTATTCCAAAAATGTCGTATACAGAAAGGTCGAAGCACATCGAAGTAACAAAGAGCATTTTGTCCTGCGTGCCGATATTGAATTGCTGATTAACCCACAATATTAAATTAACTACGCTATGGTGCTCAATCATTACGCCCTTTGGCCTGCCGGTTGATCCGGAGGTATAAATAGTATAGGCAAGTTGACTGCTGTTTACACCAGTGTTGGGGTTATCGGTGCTTAAACCGGGGTAGCCCGCTGAATCAATTTTTAAAAATCTTTGTTCGCCAATAATTGTTTTTAAAGGATAGTCATTGTCCGCCACGACCAGTTTCAGTTGCGACTGGTTAAAGATATATTCCTGCCGGTCAACCGGATAGGCCGGATCAATCGGAACATAGGCACCGCCGGCTTTCATGATCGCCAGCATGCCTGTCACCATATCAAAATCGCGCGAGGCAATCAGGCCAACGCTTTCTTCCGCAGCCACGCCTTTGGCCACCAGGAAATGTGCCAACCTGTTAGCCGCGTTATTCAATTGGGCGTAGGTGAGGGTAGTATCTCCTTTTTGAAGCGCAATCGCTTCGGGCGTTTTTAAAACCTGTTCTTCAAAAAGCCCAAAAATTGTTTTTTCTTTAGGATACTCAACGATCGTATCGTTAAAATCGTTCATGATTTGATAGATGACTAATAAGGCGCTTTATAAAATATTTAAATTAAAAGGTAGGTATGAAAGCAATGCTGCTTTTCATAGGCCTAAAAGCCGGCTAATGCCAGTTATACCTTTACTCGAACTGATTTTTTATCATATATCCTGAATCCAGCAAAATTTTCTCGCGGTGAAAAATATCTACGTCGGCGTTTACCATTTCTTCCACCAGGCTCTTTAGATCATATTTAGGATACCAGTTCAACTTTTCATGACATTTGGTGGGATCGCCTATCAATAGGTCAACCTCCGTCGGCCTAAAGTATTTAGCATCTACACATACAACCGGCTTATCAATTTCCAATAAATAATCGGGGTTACTGCAGCTTACCACATAGCCTTTTTCGTCTACACCTGTACCTTCAAACCTTATAGTTATCCCCAATACCTCAAAGGCCATCCGGATAAACTCGCGCACTGTTGTGGTAACACCGGTAGCTATAACAAAGTCTTCGGGTTTTTCCTGCTGTAAAATAAGCCACATCGCTTCAACATAATCTTTGGCGTGGCCCCAGTCGCGCTGTGCATCCAGGTTACCCAGGTATAGTTTATCCTGAAGGCCCATTGCAATTTTAGCGGCGCCGCGGGTAATTTTACGGGTTACAAATGTTTCGCCGCGCAGCGGGCTTTCGTGGTTAAATAAAATACCATTGCAGGCAAACATGTCGTATGATTCGCGGTAGTTAACGGTTATCCAGTAACCGTATATTTTTGCCACTGCGTATGGCGAACGCGGGTAAAATGGCGTTGTTTCGGATTGAGGTACGGCCTGCACCAAACCGTATAGCTCGGATGTTGAGGCCTGGTATATCTTGGTTTTTTTTACGAGGTTTAGGATACGCACCGCCTCCAGTATCCGAAGAGTGCCCAGCCCGTCAACGTTGGCCGTGTATTCAGGGGTATCAAAGCTCACCTTTACATGCGACATAGCCCCCAGGTTATAAATCTCATCTGGTTGCGTTTGCTGAATGATCCTGATGAGATTGGTGGAATCCGAAAGGTCGCCATAATGCAATACAAAATTACGGTTGGTTTCGTGCGGGTCCTGGTAAAGATGATCGATTCTGTCGGTATTAAATAAAGAGCTTCTTCTCTTTACGCCGTGCACCACATAGCCCTTGTTCAATAAGAACTCCGCTAAATACGCGCCGTCCTGACCGGTAATTCCTGTAATTAAGGCAACTTTTTTCATGTGTTTTGTAGAAATTTTAATATATTTTTAGTTAACTGTTTAGATGAGTTGTATTTCAATTATGATTAATTTAATATTTAGATAATTGTTTTAAAATTTATGTAAAAAATTTTCATATAGATAACATAGTTACATTGCGCTGATACTATCAGTACTTGTTACCTCGCCACAGTTTATTAATCATGATCTGCGCCGATATATTGCGGGGATTTAGCAGTAGTTCGTCAACAAATCACCACGACTGCTGTTACAGCTAAAAGGCAGCGGCATAAAAACAGGTTAACTTCATTTGCGCGACCGGGTAATTTTAAAAATGAACAGTAATAATGAGTTAATGCAACCCATACCAGGGCATATATTGATAAAAAAGAGATTTCGCGATACATTATGGATTATAGGCCTTGTATGCGTAACTGGCTTAACGCTCTTTTACTTTCTACGCGATCCCGGCAATAAAACAGTAACCAACGGCACCAGTTTTTACAGCCAAATAAATCATTTAACCACTGATCGGCAAGGTTACAAGCTGTCAAAAACAATCAGGCTGCACAATGTCCATAACTTAACCATACAGGGTTTATCCATCGCAGGAGGTAACGAGAGCGCCATTACGCTTGATAACTGCAGTAACATCCGGATAACAGGAAATAAATTATACCATTGCGCCGCGCCGGGTATTCATCTTTATCAATGCAGTAATATTGTAGTCGATCACAACTTTATTACGGATGTTAGTACAGCTGTTTATGTTCAGCAAACTAACCATGGCGGTATCGTTATTAAAAACAACGAATTTTTAAATATGCGCGGCCCTTTGCCGCGTGGGCAGTTTGTTCAGTTTGATCATGTAAACGGGCCGGACTGCATTATTTGCGATAACCGGTGCGAAAACGAGCCGGGTAAAAGCAACGCCGAAGACGCCATAAGCTTGTATATGAGCAACGGTACGGCAGATAGCCCCATAACTGTTAAAGGAAACATGATAAGGGGAGGAGGCCCCAGTAAAACGGGCGGGGGCATAGCTATGGGCGATGCCGGTGGCAGCTATCAATTGGTTGAAAACAATATACTGGTTGATCCTGGCCAGTACGGCATAGGTATAGCAGGCGGCACCAATATGCAGGTGTTAAATAACAAAATTTACGCCCGGAAAAGCGATTTTACAAACGTTGGCATTTCTGTATGGAACCAATACGAGCGCGCCAGTTCCTGTGCTGTAATTGTTGTTGCAGGTAACCAGGTGAACTGGACCAACGCCAAAGACGCCGCAAATCACGCGTGGAATAGTGGCAATTGCGGCCCGGTAGAGGGGTGGGGCAGTAATTTTTGGGGAGCGAAAATTACCTCCTCAATTTTGCCCGACCGGTTGATCAGCTTAAAAAATAAAGACCACAGGTAATCATACGTGTTCGGAAGATTAACATTGCAGTTTCACCAGCAAAGGCCTGATAATAACGGTATGTCTGTAATAAACACCCTGGGCGTATGCAAAACACGCAGCTTTTTGGCAAAATCCAACGTTCCGTGTTCCATGTTCCACACATCACTATTTTTGGAACACCTCATTAACAGTATATTACAATGCCTATTTTGCCAAAAATCCGTACCTGTACTGACAAACCTGTGTCACCAAATGCTATGTCAATACTGATTATCTTTGCCCGATCATTTTTTAAGATCTTCCGAACAACCATACCACGGGTAATCAACAGGTTTGGTCATTAGCCCACACTTGGCTTTAAAGGCGGCGCAACTTCTTCTATCGGGTGCGTAATAACTTTAGCTTCCTTTGGTTTCCTGAAGGTAAAAAGCCACCACAGCTTAAACCGCATACAAAAGTTATAGAAGAAGATAGGCAGGATAATACCGGTCGTCCAGATGGTAATTACCAGGAACGGTACATTGGTAAGCTTTAAAATGTTTACTAAAATCACCCGGGCTATCGTCATCACTATTATTTGCATACAATAAATATAAAGTGAATGGAAACCTATTACTCTTAAAAACTTAAGGGCATTGTACTTTTGCAGCAGGAACGAAAAACTAACCGAAACTGTACAACCAACCAATGCCTCTAATAAAAAGAATAACGGCATTTTGTGTTCTACATAGTTAATCCCGTCGGGGCCGCTGTTCATGTTGTAGGCGGCAAACCGGTACTGTAAGGCCAAAAACAGCACCAATAATGGGATGAATACTTTGAAGGATGAAAAGCGTCTCACATTTTCAGGGTTCAAAGCGGTATTGGAGATTAAATCACCAATGGCAAAAAACAAATAATACTCAAGAATATCGGTGAGGGATCCTGCATTCAGATCGTTGACATGTATGTAGGCTGATATGGCATAAAGCACAACGCCTATAGCAAACTGCCCGACAGCATTTATTTTGAGCCATGCCTTGCCGGCGGCATATATAATACTGATAAAGAACAATGCATTCAGGTACCAAAAATGCCCCGTTTTGCGGGCATCGATGAGCAAATTGAGATAAAACATTGGGGTAGTACCATTGTGGGTGAATCGCGATGTAAGCAATGAAAAGGTAATTTCAATAAAGCCCCAAACAAGAAGCGGATACAATATAATGTCGGCGCGGTAAGCAGCATAGCCCTTAAGTCCCTTTTTTTTTACACCGCCGGTAATAAATATACCCGATACCATAAAGAATAAAGGCATCCGGAAGCCGTACAGAAATACGCTTAAGTACGTAATAGCCGGGTATGAACTGAGGGCCAAACCATGATTTTGCAATATCATGAGGCAGTGCCCAAAACCCACCAATATAATGCTTATGCCCTTGTCTGTGTCTATCCAGACCCAGCGCTTTTGACTTAAAATAGATTTTGAGTTGAAAAATTCCATGTGTTCTTATCCAAGATTTCATGTGAAAACATTGGATAACAATAAAATGTTTCTTACAGATTTATATTTTGTTTTAGGTATTAGGATTGTTACCCGAGCTTATAGCGTTGTGAGAAAAAATTTTAAAAGCCACAAATAGTCAACATAATCAGGAAGCAAAAAGGCCGTCGGTTAGGACAGCCCTTTTTGCAATTTCAATAATGAATTGCGAAATGCTATTTATCTGTGATAAGCGTAGCCGGCAATATCGAAGTGGTTAAGTTGGCGGCCCATGCATTGGTGTTCCATCCGGATACGGTTCCGCAATTTCCTGCATTCCACTCAGGGTTGGCGTAGCCTCCGGCGGCCGTCCAGTTAACCTGGTTGCCGCTAACATTAATTATGGCACATGAATTACTGTATTGATTCCAAACGGCGACGCCCACATTGGTAAAAACGTTTTTTGCAGCAAATATCTTATTGTTTAACACCTGCATATTGGTTCCTGATGCAATGCCTATGCCGTATTGGCCGGGGTTAACCAAAACGTTATTCTCCACAGTCTGATAACTGCCGCCCGCATCGCCCAATATAATACCGCCTCCGGTAACACTGGGGCCTCCGCCGCGTATCGAATTACCGCTTACCATTATCGGGCTCGCCGGGGTTCCGTTGCTCATATATAAGCTGATGGCGTCTTCCGGATTACTCTGTCCAAAAACGTTCTCGCATAAATTATTGCTGATGGAACATCCCGGGCCGGTAACATTGTTAAACTGCACAAACTGGCCGCGGGGTAAAGGCCCCATCATATTTAAAAACTGGTTTTGATTAATGACAATGCCTCCGGTGGTTACTCCCAGCCCTTGTACATAAACACCTGTGCTTAGATTAGTAAAGTAATTATTGTCAATAGTGATATTATGGCATTGGAACAGGTGAATTCCAACATCGGTTGAGTTGTACAGCTTGTTGCCGGTTATGTGTACGTTGTAGCAATTATTCAGCATTATAGCTGCAACGTTTCCACCAGCTATGGCTAGCCCGCTTATTGTGGTATCATGTACACCGTACAGGTTGATCGCGCTTGCAGCTTTGTAAGTTGGCAACACAGTAGCGGTCGCTTTATAAGGTATTAGCCTTGATCCGGGAATAGGCGCCTCAAGCTGACCGTTGGGCAATGTCCAGCCCACGGCAACATAGCTTGAACCGGTGCCTTGTTTTTGCATAACCTGGATAAAATATTTCTGACCGGCGGTTAAGGTGATTGATTTTGATTTTTGAGATGCTTTTTTATTCCATTCCAGGTAGCCTGTTCCCCCGGCTACCGAGGCTATCATTGTCATTGCAGTCGGATCGGTACTGGTTGAAAGCAGCAGGGCGGCGGTGTTGTTACCACAAATCCAAAATGTATAACTCCCGGTTTGCGGCGCAACCACATATCCTCTAACCACATTGCCTACATTTCCGTTGGCGCTTGGCGATAGCTGCAACCCATTTATAGTTTCAATAACATTGGGATTGTTTTTTAAAGGGATGTTGCTGATGCCGGTACCTGCCACGTTTGACCATTGAATGTGCAAAATGCCACCCGTGTTTGCCGCCGCCGTAGTTGTAGCAAGTGATGCCGATAAGTCAGCAGTTTCCAGGCCAGGCCCCGGGGAAGGGACCGATGGTTTCACCATATTATCTTTAGTACATGATGATGTTACTGCCATAAAAATAATAGAAAAAAATACGCATAGCAGTAGCTTAAGGGTGACTTTGTTTTGTTTCATCCTAAGTTTAAATTAATTATGGGTCTTTTACGCTAAGATGAAAAATAAAGTTGCAAGAAAAAAAAATATTTAAAAATTTATTTTTACAAATTTCACAACATAAATCTTTCTTAAATAGAAATATTTTAATTAAATGGAAAGATTTTGCAAATATGATAATTTGCTATTCCTGGTGGGAATTACATCGGTTTGCCATGCGATTGAAATTATTTTTTGGCATCATTTTTTTCTGATTTTTAGTGTAGAGAATTTCAGGAAAGTGTCCCCGTAATCGTGCAAAAAAATCGACATTTGTATATTTTCTTATACAGATAAAAAATTAACTAAAATGCTGTTTTGTGTTTTGATAGATATGTTTTTTGACCAGAAATAAACATTAATTGAAATATTTAACACATTTGAAGAAATATAATAAACTGATGATTTAAAAACTTTTTAAAAGAAATGTTGTTCACGTAGATATCGGTGTTAAATGCCGGACAATTAATAGATGGTTTACTTTAATAATTAAAGACATGAAAACTTATACATTTTATTATACACTGACTGCCATGTGTATTTTTGCCCTCGGCAGTTGCTCTAAGCCCGGCGCTGTAAACGATATCAAACCCAATACGCCAACACCTACAAATCCAACCACCAGCAGTACGATTTGCAATTTTGAGTTTAGCGACACTACACTTACCAATAAGGGATGGACGAAAGTATTTGATGACGAGTTTACCGGCGATCTGTCAAATTGGTACCCTTACACAGGTGGTGTAACCAACGAACTGGCGTGCAACGAGCCGGCAAATGCTGCAATTATTAATGGCGAACTACAATTGAGCGCCAAAAAGGAAACCGTTACAGGACCCACTACTGTGGGGAGCACAACGCAGCAATCATTTAATTACACTTCAGCATCTATCGTTAGCAACCAGGCTTTTTCGGCAAATCCGTCTACGCCCAAAGTGAGAATAGTGGCAAGGATTCAGGTTGCTTCCGGCTATGGCCTCACATCTATATTTAATAGTTATGGCCAAAACTGGCCCACAAACGGGCAGATAAATTTTTTACAGGTTGAAGGAGACGACACGCATGAATATTCAACCAATTATTTTTACGGGCCACAGACCGGCAAAAGCACGGTTGAAGGCGCCATGTTATACAATCCGGTGGATAATGACCTTTCAGCGTGCTACCATGTCTACATGACCGAATGGACACAAAACTCTATAAATTACTATTTGGACGGCAAGCTGGTTGAAACGAAGACTGCGGGTGGCGATGTGCCACAGCTGTTCAACAAACAGGAAACTATTGCACTTAGCCTGCCTATTGGTGGATTGTATTATAATAATTTCAATCCTGCAAATATTCAGTTGGGCACCATGCATGTAACCTATGTAAAAGTGTTCACTTCCCGGTAAGCCGGTATTAACGAATAAAATTGAACGTTGTAATCCACTAAATGGATTTATCAATAAACACAGTTTTCTAATATTTTCAAAAACACACCGTCCCGGGCAAACGTACGACTGCTGGGGCTGGTGTGTTTTCTTACGAAGCGTAAATTGTCGGATTCCTTCGTGCCAAATCGGGCAGCAGGTTGATCAGATCAATGCCCCGGATGATAAAAAATCCAGGCTTCTTTATACATCAAACTGACGACGGGTTTTATGCCGTCGGCGCTTTTCCGAATTTTTTCTTGAAGGAATGCGAGAAATGGGACAGGCTTTCAAATCCTAAGTCTAAATAAATCGCAGATGGCTTCTGTCGTTTGGTTTCGATCAGGTGCCGGGCCTCGTTTAAACGTTTTTCCTGCAGCCATTGCCTCGGTGGCATATTAAAAGTCTTTTGAAAATCGCGTTTAAAGCCGGCGAGGCTGCGGCCGGTAAGCTGGGCGAATTTTTCGACAGGGATGTTGAAGTGATAATTGCTGACCATGAACCTTTCCAGGTCGATCTTGTGAGGTTCGGAGAAATCAAACAAAAAATCACGAAGCGCAGGCAGGGCATGCAACAGCAGTTTAACGGCTTCTTTAATTTTAAGAACACCCATTTCTTCGCCCAGCGTTTCGGCTGCGCCACGGGCATAGGGCATTATGGATTGAAAAAATCCCTGCAGGAAGATATTAGCCGGTATCTTAATATTTGGCGCACCTGTATATTTATCGTTTGAATTGATATGTTCTTCCAGGGCCACCTTCCGTAATAAATCTTCCTGCAGGGAAATAACGATACTTTCATAGTTTTCGCCGGGCAATGGCGTTTTGGTGAGCGTGCCCAACTGGTTCTTGCCAATCAGCAGCATTTCGCCCGCTTTGATAGAAATATTTTGGCCTGAGGTTTCCAGGCTAAACTGCCCGGAAACCATCATAATCAGCGCGTGGTTCGCCCAAAAGCATACCTTGTCTTTACGCTCAGCAGATAGGTAAGAGTAAAAGATCGCGCCCGGGAGTATTTCTGTCGGATTGGTCATTTAACGTTGTAAATAAGTGCCGCCTAAAATAGCACCGACTGCAAAAGTATCATTTAAAAGCTTCATTTCTTCCGCGCTAAAGCTGATGTCCATCGCCGCCATATTCTCTGGCAACCTTGTCCGTTTGCTCATGCTCACCAGCTGCATAATATGGCCGCCCTGGGCATTAACCCAGGCAATTGCTAACTGGGTTGGCGTTGCATTCTTGTCTTTGGCTAGTTGCGTCAACACTTCTACTTTTTCAAGATTTTTGACCAGGTTGTCCCCCTGGAAACGGGAAAAATGAAGATGGTAATCATTTTCTGCAAGCGGTGCTTTCATTTCGCCCGTCAAAAGTCCTTCGGCCGTATTTGCAAAAGCAACAACAGCCATACCCAACTCTTTTGCAGCCGGTAAAAGCTCACTTTCTATCTGCCGGTCGGCTAAGGAATAACCAATCTCCAGCGCGCTGATGGGGTGCACGCTGTTGGCTTTACGCAACTGCTCAGTAGTAATTTCAGAAACACCGATATAACGCACCTTACCTTCTTTAATGAGGTCTGCCACTGTTCCGATGATGTCTTCTATCGGTACGCTGTCATTCATGCGGCAGGGTTGGTACAGGTCAATGGTCTCGACGCCCAAACGGGTCAGGGAATAATTGATGAAATTTTTAATGGCGATCGGCCGCAGGTCTAACCCGAGCCACTGGCCATTATGAAAGATTGCACCGAATTTTACGCTGATAAATGCATCGTCCCTGCGGCCCTTGATAGCCCTGCCCACCAGCATTTCGTTATGACCGGCCCCGTAAAAGTCGCCGGTATTTAAAAAGTTGATGCCACTATCCAGCGCTTCCCGAATGGTGGCGATGCTTTCTGTTTCGTCGGGCACTGGCCCGCCCCAGATAGAGGACATGCGCATACAGCCTAAGCCTAATTTGGACACAAGCGGTCCATTTTGACCCAATTGAATTTTCTCCATGTTTTTCATAATACAAAGGTCAACACACCGGACGATTTATGGTTTCCTATACGGCTCAATTTACTTGTTCATACGGCTCAATTTCATCGGGATTATTTGAGCAACATTGCTTCCAGGTACCCGTTATTGCGGCGGGTATGCATTTGCTCTGCAGGCAACGGCTCCAGGTTCGGCTTATGAAGATATATCCGGACTCCTGGCCCGGCTGGCATCTTTCAATTTTAACAGGAACAGGGCGAATTTGGAATAGGGGCACGGCGGCGGCGGATGTAGCCGGAATGACCAGCATTGCATGAGCAATTCGAATGTCTGGTTACCATGCATCAATGATCATCGCCTGCAACACGTTCAGGTCAACATCCGCCAGCTTGTTCAGGTAAAGACAACCGCCGCCGGCCTTATATTTACCCAGTTTTTGCAGCGCCGCTTCATGCCTGCGCAGATCGATCAGGTAAATCGTCAGGTTGGCCTTGCGCGGCGCGAAACCGATAACAAACCAATCTACCAGGCGGCCGCTGGCCGGACTTTCGTAGCGCTTAAGGCCAAAACCGACAATAGAATTGCTCCATAAGACGGGCTCTTCGCCACTAGCCTTTTGCATCATATCTTGTAGCACCAGGCTGTCTTTGCGTTTTTGCTCATCGGGCAGTGCGGCGATAAAATCCGTCACACTCACCGTTGTTGGTTTAGTTTTAATCTCGGCAACTTTTGATTTTTTTACGGCCATGAACAAAGCTATCAAAAACAAAATAATAAATATATAATTACTGTTAGCCGAAACTTATTTGCCTGCCGATGCTTGTACAAGCCTATGACGACTATTAAAAATGTTAAAGCGCTCGGCGCTGAAAAACTTTTCGCCCTGTTAAAAACGGAATTCGCGGACTTTATCAACGCAAAGCTGGGTTCAAACCTGGCGATTGAGTATGCGCACGTTTACGATGTGATAAATGTTTCCTTCCCGGAAGTGATCGAAGGCCCGGCGCTGACCATTACTGTAACCGGCGATGACTTAGCTGTTTCAGTGATGGCAGCGGAATCAAATTACAATATCGAATTATTGGAGGAACACCTATGTGGCTTCCTGGAGGAACATGCAGGCTAACACGTCATCCGCTTCAATTAATCTTTTATCATCGCGTCTGTCACAACTTTAGCTGCCTTTTTTAAGGATAATTGTTTTCCGGTCAGTCACACGCGCTGCGGGGTTCCCGGTCAGGTCAACCACGAAATAATCTGGTCAAGTCAGCCGTAACCTCCAATTTCATTATTTAATTTTTATTACAACTTTTCCTTTTGCACGGCCAGATTCCACGTAAGCCATTGCATCATTTGTTTGTTCAAATGGAAATACTTTATCTATCACCGGTTTAATAGCGCCGGAATTAATAAGATCGGTAATTTCCTTTAATTGCTCTCCATTGGCCTTCATGAATAGAAATGAAAAGCCCACATTAAGTCGTTTTGCTTTTTCCCTCACTCCCGAACTCAACAAGCGCATGATTAATTTCACAAACCATGGAGCTCCGATTTCTGCCGCAAAGTCAGGATCAGGCGGGCCGGAGATCGAGATGAGTTTTCCACCAGGTTTTAGCACGCGCAGCGATTTTTCGAGTGTCTTCCCTTCCTGGCTATTCAAAACCAGGTCGTAACCTTGCAGCAATTTCTCAAAGTCATCTTTTTTGTAGTCGATGACAACATCCGCACCGAGGCTTTTCACTAAATCAATATTGGCTCCACTTGTAGTTGTAGCCACAGTAGCCCCCATATGTTTCGCCAACTGAATGGCAAACGTGCCTACGCCGCCTGAGCCGGCCTGTATAAATACTTTTTGTCCCTTCTTCAATTTTCCTTTTTCGACCAGTGCTTGCCAAGCGGTAAGGCCAACCAGGGGAATGGATGCGGCTTCTTCCATACTTAGCTTTTGCGGCTTAATGGCTAAATCGGCTTCATTGATGGCAATAAAATCCGCAAACGTTCCAATCCGATGATCTGTCGGCCGGGCGTAAACCTCGTCTCCAACTTTAAATTGTTGTACACGGGCTCCAATTTTAGTTATAACACCTGCCACATCGTGCCCCAAAACAAAAGGTGTTTTATATGGCAAAAAGAGTTTGAATTCCCCATTTCTGATTTTAGAATCCAATAGGTTTATACCGGCAGCATATACTTCTACCAATACCTCGTCCGCTCCTAACTGAGGAACGGGTATTTGCCCGATGTGTCCGCCATCCTTGCTTTTATACTTGTCTATGATGAATGCTTTCATTCTCTGAATTTTATTTTTTGCTTTGTTATTTATTTTGCTAAAAACGCCAATGCGCTTTTTACAAACTCTTCATTATATTGAAAGATACCACCATGGCCTGAATTGGGATAAATAATAATTTCAGAATTTGTAAAACGCTTTGCCAAATCATAAGAATTTGGTGTTGGCACCATTCTGTCATGATCACCATTTGCCACTAATACAGGATGTTTGAAAACGCTTAAATCGGCAGGGGTATCATGCCCCCATGCAGCAATGGCTTTAAGTTGCTTTTTCAATACACTTAGTTTTACTTTCTTGTCACGGTTTTCTGTTCTTTCTTTTAATCTTTTCAGAAAATCACGGGCTGCTTCTTTACCCACTTTGTTTTGTGTAAAGAATAAATAAAACTTGGCGTCTCTGAATGTGAAGATGCCTTTAAAAATATCCTTATAAGTTAAACCAACCACATCGCTAACTCCCTCTCCGCCTCTTGGGCCTGTGCCTGCAAGTATTATTTTACGGGCCAACTGTGGCTCTACTAAAAGTAATTCCTGAGTAATAAATCCTCCCATGGAAAAAGCCACTATATCCACTTGCTTGTACCCCAAAGCATGGATAAATGCAATAGCATCTTTTGCCATATCAGGAATACTTGTTCCCTGCTCGCCTGTCGTTGCGCCAACGCCCCTGTAATCAAAAGAAATGATTTGACGGTGCTCGGCAATTGCATCCATAATTCGTGGATCGCAATTGTCAAGGTTTGCCGTTAGGTGGTTAAAATATATAACTGGTATATCACCTTCCTTGCCATAAGAACGATATGCGAATTTTATACCGTTAGCTTCCACAAATTGAGTGGTAACTGTAGCATAAGAGTAGATGCGGCTTTGAACTTTTGTTGTTGTCATGTTTAAAATGATTAAAATTATAAGAAAAAATATATTTTTTTTTAATTCGTCAGTTGTTTAGAAGCAAAGTACATTACAACAATTATATACAATTCTGTTATAGCTGCTGGTAATATATCATTTGTCCAACCGTCAAGTATTACACTAATAATTCTGCAAGTGAGTATTACAGATATTAATAATAAAGAGGCTTGATACCATGTTTTGTTTTTGGTGATTAAACCCATAAGCATTATTAAACCACCACCAATAAGCATACCACCAATAGCTCCTCTAAATGTACTATACGTCATTATGCCTAATGGCTTGATACCATACAAGTCAAAAGTATTTAAAGGAGCAAATACATTTACTGCACCTAGTAAAACCAGTGGGGCAATCCCCAGCACTACTAAAATATTGATTGCTTTTTTCATTTATTTTATTTTTAAAAAACCAACAGTTTCAAAATAAGACATTGTCATTTTGTTTGTTTAAATGGCAATGTTTTATTAATTAAATCAATGGAGATATTAGTTTATTTTCCTAAAAAGTTTAGATATAAATACATCCTGCTACTTCAATTTTTTGAGTATTTACCCATTTTTGCATCTTCACTACAAAGGAAAGCTACTGCTTAACCAATATTATCGGGTAAACCTACTCTTCCTAAAGCCGTGCTGTTGGCAATCATATCATTCACTTCTTTATTATCACTAAAGGCTCCGCCACCAAAATCTGTTGCAATAGCCCCCGGTGCAACGATATTTAGTCTTATTTTTCTGCTACTCAATTTAAGGGCTTGATATATATACTATACTTAAATATTTACTACAACTTTGCCGACAGTTCTGCCTTTTTCTAAATACAAATGAGCCTCACTCATCTCGTCAAAAGAAAATGTTTTAGAAACGTGCGATTTCAATATGCCTTTTTCCATTAACCGGGCAATTTGCAACATATCATCACCGGATGAGTGTACAAGTGAAAATGATAAATTCACATCTTTGGCTTTTGCTTTTTCAAGCTCCTCATTAGACATATTGCTAGATGCAATTGTAACAATTGTTCCACCTTGCTTTGTTATATCCAATGATTGTAAAATAGTATTACCCCCAATGGTATCCAACACAAAATCAACATCTGAAACTAGGTCTTGAAATTTTTCTGTTGTATAGTCTATATGTTTATCTGCACCATTTTGCAAAATAAATTCTTTGTTTTTTGCTGATGATGTACCAATTACATAAGCTCCAAAGTGTTTAGCAATCTGTGTAGCGTAGTGCCCTACACCACCCGATGCTGAGTGGATTAACACCTTGTCCCCTTTTTTGATGTTTCCCTTTTTTACTAAAGTTTGCCAGGCTGTAAGTGCAGCAAGTGTAGCCGATGCAGCTTCCTGGTAAGAAATATTTGTTGGCTTTAAAGTTAAATGCGCGGATGGAACTGCAACAAATTCCGCATAAGCATTTCCTTTTCCAGGGAAATTTGCCATTCCAAAAACAGCATCACCAATTTTGAAATCGGTAACGGCATCACCAGCTTCAACAACTGTTCCAGACAAGTCCCAACCTATAATTGCAGGTCGCTCTTCTCCGAGAATCCAAGTTAATGCACCATTGGTTGACCTTACTTTATAGTCAATAGGATTAATGCCTATTGAAATTGTTTTTACCAACACCTCATTACTTTTAATAGCTGGCTTTGCTATGTCTACAAATTGCAGGTTATCAACACTACCTGCTTCATTTAGGATTATTGCTTTCATTTTTTATGGGTGATTTTATTTCTTTTTTGATGCTATTTTGAAGCGTTAATAGATTTCAGAATGGATTTTTCAAAAACCTTATAGGCGAAATGCTGAAGCAGGAGTACGATTGATGATCCTTTTCCGACAGGGTAACCAAACGTTGGATTTTTTTCCTTCACCGCCCGCAGTAAAGTATCGATAACCGGCGCAGGGTCAGGTGCTTTATCAAAGGCCGTTTTGGTATACGCGGTGACCTTTTGCCGGAACTGATCATAATCGGCGATCGTTCCTTTTGCTACAGTTGCACTTTCGCCGATATTGGTTTTAAAACTGATCGGCTCAATCATTACCACCTTGATGTTAAACTGGTTCAATTCAAACCGGAGTGCCTTAAAATAACCTTCGAGGGCATGTTTGGAAGCCGCGTAATAGGATACATTTGGAAGGCTCACTAAACCCAGCAGGGAACCAATTGTGATTATTTTCCCGTGTTTTTGCTTCCTGAAGTAGGGCAGCAGCTCGTTAGTTAATTTAATCGTTCCCCAAAAGTTGGTCTCAAACTGCTGCTTACCTAACTCAATAGGGGTTTCTTCGGCAAGTCCGTTTACTAAGTAACCGGCGTTGTTGATCAGCACATCTAAAGTTTTTATCTGGCTGAACAGTTGCTCGCCAAAAGATGCTATAGAATGGTCATCATTCAGGTCCAATGGCAATAGCTTAAACGGTAATCTTGCCTGGTGTTTTTTGGGATCCCGGCTGGTGCCGATTACCTGGTACCCATTTTCGTGGAGCTTGCTGGCCACAAGCAGCCCGATGCCCGATGAGGCACCTGTAACTAATACTGTTTTTCCTTTTAATTCCATGATTGTTGTTTTAGACTTTTTAGTATATTTTATGACGATTTTGTACTTTTTATTGAGTTAATTGCAAGGATGTATTTTAGCTTTGTTTTTAGCGAAACCTATATAAAAGACTTTTTAGTATATTTTATATAAAAAAAAATTATATCGCATAACTTTCTAACTCCGCTTTCAGGCTCCTGAGCAAACCGGCCATCGGCTTAGCAGTATTCATCGTTCTGCATAAAACAACCGCGCCTTCAACCGCCGACACCGCTTTGAACGCGTAACCAGCCGGATCAAGCTTGTTAGAAAATTCACCGTGGGCAATTCCTTGATTTAAAATGCTGACAAACAATTCCTGCCCATGGCGAATCACACCGGCTATCTTCTCTTTAATAGCCGGAAAGTTATCATCAGATTCTACCGCAATATTAAATACCGGACATCCGCCTTTAAGGTAAGTATTCAATGGGTCTTTATAAAAATCAAGAAAAGCAAATACTTTAGCCTTCGCTGTTTTACCCTTGCTAATGGTTAACAACATTTTCTCGCCGTTAGTATTCAGCATGTGGTCAACAACCTGCAGGGCCAGATCTTCCTTTCCTTCAAAATGGCCGTAAAGGCATCCTTTAGTCAATTTTGTGGCAGCAAGCACGTCGTCTATATTCGCGCCCGATATTCCTTTCTGATTAAAAATAGGGGCTGCTGTTTCCAGGATGAATTGCTTTGTTCTTTCGGCTTTAGTAAGCATGTTAATAAATTTTACAATGCAAAAATATACTAAAAAGTTTAATTAAAAATACTTTTTAGTATATTATATTCTTTGTGATATAAGGATGACAATCATGGTATTCCTGAAAATTAATTGGAGTGGTTTTATCTGATATAGCCTGCTTAACACTAGGTTATAAAGCCGGCCGTTTGCGTTTACTTATTATAATTTGCGATGAGACGAAGCCAGTCATCGGTAATTATTCCTTTTATGAATAGTGGAAGCGCTTCAAATATCTCGGCAGGGGACCTTAAATGACGAACTATCATGACGATAAAATGAAGTGATCCGGCCAGATTAAAAAGTCAAAACATCCATTTCTCATCGATAAACTTTTCGATGAGTATTAACTTCAGCTAAATAGAATCAAAAAGCGCTGAACCGATTATTTCAGGTGTCTTTACTTTTAAAGCATATCCTGCCCGGTCATACTTCCTCAACCTGATGCATGAATCAGATAAAACTAAAGTGATCGGCAATCGCTCCGGGAACAAAAAACCGGCACCTTTTGCAGTAAAAGTATTTAGCTTAATGATATAAATTTAACTTTTACGAACAGCGCTTTATATTCTATTTAATTATTAATAAATCTTAAAATTAATTGTGAATTAATTTTCAAATGTAAATAGATATCGTATAACTTTATACTGGTTTTAAGCGACCTTTAAAACTACAATACTTTACCGGGCCTTACACATCATTTAACCTATAACCAAATGATAACCTATACCAGATTTTTGGATACCCAGCTTTTTCAGTCTGACCCAGGTGCAGGTGATGCCGGCTACATGGCCTATTTTACTTCGGCTGTGCTTGACCCTTCCATTATTACGATTAATGTAAACCAGTCGTGGGATGAGTATATAGGTTTTTACGTATTTCTTAAAACCGCACCCGCGCCGGCCGATATGGACAAATTTGCATCGGCGCTGACCGCTTACTTTGCGGAACATTATCCCAGCCCGGAATACACTGGTTTTGCCTGGCTGGAATATTTGAGCGGAGCTACAACAATAAACAAGGGCACGGTGCTTAATACCATTGCCCCGGAAGGAAACGCGGCAATTGCCGGTGATGTTTCGTTCAATTTTGCCAATTATTCCCTTCCCCTTAAACAGTTTGCACCGGTAATGCCGGTAAGAGATATCGATACCAATATCGTGTGCTTTACATACGAATACCCGCCCTATAACGGCGCGCCTGTTCCGCGGCAGCCAAATAATATCCAGGTACCGCTTTCGGGCGCCGGTCGTGGCACATTGCTGGGCCAGGTTAGCCTTGGCGACTTGTCGGCAAGTGCGACAACAGGCTCGAACGCTTCATTGTACTATGTTATCAATGTCAACAACCGGCAGGTGGCGCAAAACTACCCGCTTTTTGAAACCGCGAATGACCAGGGCCTGCAAATATTATTTGACTACATGCTTGATCCCGTCGACCCACTTAACCCCGACAGGTCGTATTTGGCTTTTACCGGTACTATGTTCTTCCTGAAAAAGAATGACCAGGGCCAGTGGTATATCGAAGCGGATAAAGAAAGCCAGATACCCAGTTTTTTCCGCACCGTGTATGGGAAAAAAGTTAACCTGATACCGATGGTCGACAGCGATCATCCGCCAAAACTGGTATTTGAGGAATTGCCCCCGGTTGATGGCAAGGCACGTTATTACCTGGCGCCGGCCGGTGATTTTGAGCTGGCAATTGAAGGCGGCACATTGATAGAAGGAGTAATATCCGATTACCTGTTGTGCGGCCTCTCCGGCGCGGAATCGGTGCAGTTTATTTCAAAATCAGCTGATCTTAACGGTAATGTTTTGCGGTTTGTACCAAAGCAAAATGCGTACGCACCGCTTTTCCCGGTAGTAACCACACCGGCGCAAAGTGGTTCGGGTTCGCCGAAGTCGGCGGCGAAGGCCGGCGAGGTTTTTCAGCGCCAGTTGAGTGCATATAAAGCTGCACGGGCTTCGGGAGATAAGACTTTGTTGAAGACACTCGAAGCAACATCGCCTTTGCTCGATGGCACTTATAAAACCTCGTGGATAAACGTGCGTCCAAACCCTGTACTGGTTAATCGCTCAAAAAGCAAAAAAAATAACCTGGCTGACCTGCCGGATGATACCCCGATTTACTATTCCCAGCCCAACGATGCTGCTTTGTATAGTCACGACGGTATTATAGCTGACGTATCAGATGAGTTGCTGCAACTCAAAAATACCGTTGCCGCACTTTTCCCTGCAGCTGTAACACAATCGTTGCCGCTGGTGCCCTATTCAGGCGTCAGCGCTTCGGCATCTTTCGCTTTTAACGATATTCAGAAATTTGAAACGCAGGTGCTGGTCCCCTCCCGGCGCGAGGCTGTATCTGCTATTCCGGTAGGGAGCCAAACGCCGGCAACCGTCTCCCTGGCCGCACCGACGCTGATAACAACCACAACGCCCCAGGGCCTGCTGGCGACTGTGCCAGACTTCGGCCTGAACTGGCAATCCGTACTGCTGGCAAAAAGCGTAGGTAAGGGGATACCCTACAATCTTGAATTTGCCGACGGCGTTACGAAGCAGTTACGGGATGTGATGCAATCCAACCAGTTATTCCTGGTAGCTTCTGAAGCAGCGCCGCTGGGCACCTTTTTAAACAAGATCACTATAGCCGACTGGCCCTTTACAATCAATGTGGGCAAGGGCAGCGCGCAGGGGCAATTTGGCAACATCCTTATTTTTAAGTTTGCCGGAGGCAGCCTGGAAGATAGGGTAAAAGACCCAAAATCATGGGCCAGCGCGTCGGTTTTCAACCAAAACCCTACGCTTGTTTCAAAGTGGATAAGCGCATATATCGAAAACGCAAAACTCAGTGTCAAAACTGATAGCAGATACGCGAACTTTTTGCAGATCGTTCAAAACCCGTTATGGAACGGAGTCATTGCGCTTAAAGTAGATATAGGTGTTGAAAATTTCCCCGATGATCTGAAAGGCCTGTTGGCAGGTATTAATCGCGACGAATTTTATGCACATCACTTCGGAATCGAAATAAACTTTATCGAGCCCGACGGCAAGGGACAGTTATCCCTCCCGAAAAGCTCATTATTCGGGCTGATCAACTACGTGGATAAGGATTATCGCAGTCAGCAGGACCTTAACACTCATTTAAAAGGCGGCCAGTTCGGGTTTTTCGTTCAGGAAGTGGCCTCTCCGGCACAAAATGGCCAGGGAACGCAGGAGTTGTACGAATTTAAGGTACTTACCCTGCAAGTGGTGTTTGAGAATTCTGAAATTAAAGATTTCACCAGTAAAATTCAACTTACTACAACCTCCTGGTTTGACGAACCCGCCCAACTCAATAGCTACAACATGGGCAGTTCGTTAAAAAATCAAACCATCGAATTTAATGGCAGTTATGAAAAACATAATGGCGTAAACACCTACACCTTTGTTACACAGCCCGATAAAACATATAAATTTTTGCTGCAAAGCCAGGCAATGAACTATATTGGAATTGTAAAGGCACAGTTTTATACCATAACCGACCAAAACCAGCAAAATAATTTGGCAAATGCCACAGATACCGAAAATATTTTTTCCCGCTTTGTTTTCTGGGGATACATGAATTTCCAATTGGTTGATTCGTTTGATCTGTTTTCTTTTGGAGACGCTTCAGGTCAAAAAAATACCAGCAACAGGGGCTTATATTTTTCAAACCTTTTCGTAAACATGGACTTTACGCTCGACAATATCTCGGGACAAGCCACTGACCGCGTGTTTACATTTGATCCTAACCGCATGTCGTTTGACGTTTCTCAAAGTACGCCACGCGTCAACAGCTTATTCACCAACTTCCCAATTAACCTTTCAGGTCTTATCTATTCAAAAAAAGATGACGATTCAAAACCGTCCGACCTGGGTTATCTTCCGGTGATCATACAGTCGCCAACAGCCGTTAAGGGGCAGGCGCTTGCCGATAAATGGTATGCACTATTATACAATCTCAATTTGGGCAGCATGGGAGCCCTGGCAGCTAAAGCGGGTTTTGTGTCGCAAGTGTCGACTGCCTGGAGCCCCGACACCGAAGTTAGGCGCCTGGCAACCGGCATAAAACTTCCTGGCGTTGGCGGGCAGAAAACACTTAGCCTGCAAAGCGTTCTGAGTATTAACATCCAAAGCTTCACGTTTATATCAGCCTATGAAGGAATTGATAAGCAAAAGCTATCATACCTGCTCAAATTTAATAACGTTAAGCTGAGCCTGTTAGGAAAAAAACTGCCGGGCGCGGCGGATACGCAATTTATTCTGTTTGGCGATGCCGACGGCATTGATAAAACAACGCTGGCATGGTACGCTGCCTATTATGCAAAACCGAAAAAAACAACATTATAACCGGAGTTAAAACAAAAAGCTAGAAAAAATATGGCACTGGTAACATTAATGCATTGGAATATTGAAACGTACGGCCCTGCCAAGTACTTTAATGCCAACAACGCAAATTTCATCAACTATATAGCCCAGTTGCTGGTTAACGAGGATGTTGACATTTTTGCTATGGTTGAAGTAAAAAACAGTACCTCGTTGCTGGTGCCGCCTTTGCTGGCTACTGCTGTAAATACGCTTGAGGGTATTGCAGCCGTAAATAACCCCTGGCGGCACGTACGGGTAAACAGCAATTACAATAATGAAGCCTATATTATAATGTACCGCACCGATCGAAATTTTTTGCCGATTAACCTGGCCCAGAATACCGGGGCCAATGTGGTGCCCGAAAATGGCCTTGGAATGTTTACCGTAAATGGCCCGTTACAGTTCCCCAGCCGGATGACGGCGCAGGGTGGCAGACGGCCTTTCTATGCAACGTTTCAAACTAATGACATGGCGCCAAACACCTTCTCGGTGATATCCTATCATGCCATGTATGGCGCGTTTACGCCGTTGGGTATACGCCGGTTACCAACGCTGGATGCTATTACTGAGTTTAGCGACGGAACACCAATTGACGCGAGCCTGATTTCGGGCGATTTCAACGTGGATTACAATGTAAATGCGGCAGACTATGCAAATATGCTGAACCTGCCAACCGATGAAGCTACAGACGACGACACTACATTAAAGGATAACCCCGCCGGCGGTAATAACCCGGCGACTTTTATGGCGAATGCTTATGATAATATTTTTCAAACTACCCCGGGGATGGCGCCTACAGGCGAAGTGATCAACCTGATGGTGGAATCGGCTGTGGTAGTGGGGCCGCAACCCCCGCCGCCAGCAGCGCAACCACACCTGGGTAACCTGTCGGCAGCCGCGGGAGCATTTAATATGGCTGCACTGAATGTTTACCTTGCGCGCATTGGCAACCCCATTGTGGCTCTTCCGCCCACTGACATGGATACCGCCTGGGATTTTGTTCGCGAAGCCATAAGCAATCATTACCCGGTTGTAGTGACAGTTAATATATAATATTCGGCAATATTAAACCAAACTGAAATTTGACATGACACTTCAGGAGATTTTCGATATTTTAAACCAGAATATTGCTGCGAACGGCGGAACGCTGAAGTTATCGGCCGATACCATCTCCTCGCCCGAGATAACCGAAATTTTTAATGATTATCTCCTTAACCAGGACCTTATTGTTGAGCAGGCCGTTACCGCTTTAAACGCTACAAATGTTACCGTAACAGGCAACGGCAATTCTCTTATTTTTTTTAGCACTTTAATCGATACACTCAAATTTACGGTTAACAACGGAGTACCCTCGATGACCGTTGATGCCGATGCCATTATTAAAGACGAGGATAGCTGGACCTTCGGACGCAGTTTCCCTGTATTAAAAAGCGGCAACTGGGACGGCTTTTACAACCCCGGTGACCCAACCAAATGGGTACAATATATATTCTTTAACGACGCTCATTTTTCGCTATCGGCCAATAAATTAAGTTTCACGGGGAATTTAATACTTGATGATTTTCTCGACGCGCTGGCAACGTTGTTCAATATCAGCCAGGTACAGATCAGTGGTGAAATAAAGCTAAACAAAGGGACCGATGGGTACGTGGTGACCGTAAACACCGTGGTGCCGGAAATGAAACTCATTGGCAATATCGGTATTATCGATATCAACCTCGGCTCCTTCCCGCCTTTTACGCTCAATTTTTCGATGGATGCCTATGCTTATGTGATTGAAGACGGGGATGATAAAGGACGACCGCTGCCTACAACTGAGATACTGATAGAGACAACACTGCCTATAGACAATGAGACTATTGGCGCCGCCATTTTGGTAGGTACGCAGTCGGAGTCGCTAACCATGCGGGCCATTATGCCGGATACCAAAGATGTGGGTATTTCCGAACTGATCTCACTGGCAAATGACGAGAACCTGCTGGCGCTGATGCCCTCGAACATTCCCGTTATCTATGATTTTGTGCTGAAGGATTGGCAACTAACTTTTAATACAACTGATAAAACAGTTACACTGGTAACTATCCAGGTAGGCACCAAAGACACCTTCAACTGGAATATTATCCCGGGCTACATAACCCTGAAATCTGTCGATTTCTGGTTTGGCATGGTTTACCTCAACGGCACTTTCAGTCCCACCGTTACTATCGAAGGTGTAATAACCCTCGGCTCAGGGCCAAAGGCAGTAAACTTTCTCATATCAGCATCATTCCCAAGCTATGTATTTATGGGATCGCTTGATCCCGAAACGCCCGTTGATTTACGCGAAATATTGGTTTATTTGCTTGGCGAAACCATTGGTAACAGTTTACCTGATACACTTGAGCTGGGCATACTGGATATATCCATCGACCCCAAAAACGCTACATACTCGCTTAATACCGCACTTACTACCGACCTGGAAATTCCCGTTGTGCTCACAACGATTGTTGTAAGAACCATTATATTCAATATTAACTATGTGGCGGGGGTAGGAACCGGCAGCATAACCGGCGAGTTCCAGGTGGGTACCGGCCAGGATGCGCCGTTTGTTTTTGTTACTGCCGCTTACAACGGTCCCGAGGAAGGCTGGGTATTTAGCGGCGGCCTGAAGGACGGCAGCGAAATTAAGTTGAAAGAACTGATAGATACTTACCTGCCTGAGGAATATCATGCATTTAACCCGTTCGATATAAAAATCACTACCCTGCTGGTAACCTTTACCCAGGGTACTGTAAAAAGCTACCAGTTTAACCTGGGCGCCAACTGGACGCTTGACCTGGGCTTGAGTTCCCCGATAATTATCACCGGTTTAACCGAAATTATCTACACCCCGACATTAGTTCCCCAATACAAGGGTTATATTGAAGGCTCCCTCAATTTCGGCAACATCCTGGTAAAGGCCAGGGTTGATTTTAAGGATAAGTACAACGACTATACCTTTATCCTCAACAATGTTTTTGAGGCTAAGCTGACCCACAATACCGAGGGCGACAGCATCATCTGTTTTCAGTTTACCAGCGAAACCTCGCTTGGCGATATGATTGCCTGGCTGGTAAGCGCCGCCACCGGGCAGGACATTACGTTGCCATCGCCATGGAATGTGATGAACAATATTAAACTGAAAGATTTTGGCTTTTCGTTCAACCTCACCAAAAACAAGATCGGGCTCAGCTATCGCCCGAGCATCAACTTAGGGTTCATTGATATAAAGGAGATTACGCTTTATTATACATACTTCCCGGACGACCCGCAGAAAGAAGGCATTGTGGAGATACAGATAACCGATGGCTCATTCCTTGGCGGTGCGGTTCCATTGCCGGGCCCATGGGATGTTGCCAAACCTGAAACGGCGCCGGCAGTTCCCGGCCAGGGCGAAAGCTTGTTCCGTCTCGAATTCCTGGGGATGGGGCAGCACGTTTCGTTAAAGGACGGCCTTTCCCCAAAATCTGTAGCCCAGGCGGTTGATTTGCTCAAGGCGGGATTTGAAAGCAAAACCAAAAATCCAACCAATCCGATAGACGGCACCGGCCTGAAGTTCAACAGCTCGAGCAACTGGCTGATAGGAACCCAATTTGTAATTGTTGATACTTTTGCTATCGGTGTGGTCTTTTTCGATCCCGATCTGTACGGGCTATCATTGTATGTGAACGGTCCGAAAGCGAAAGTTTTCCAGGGATTAAAATTCGAGATCCTTTATAAAAAAGTATCGGATACGGTGGGCGTTTACCAGGTTTACCTGAAGCTGCCCGATTCCATCCGGCAGATCGACTTCGGCTCGGTATCGGTAACGCTGCCTAGCATAAAAATTTATATCTATACCAACGGCGATTTCAAGATTGATTTCGGCTTCCCGGCCAACGATGACTTCTCCGAATCATTTGGCCTGCAGCTGCTGCCATTTGTGGGTTCGGGCGGGTTTTACTTCGGCTTGCTTAGCGCCGAAACCGCCGAGACCGTGCCGGTCGCAACAAACGGCGATTTCAGCCCGGTAATTGTGTTTGGGGTAGGCCTGCGGGTTGGCATCGGCAAAGAAATAAATAAGGGTATCCTTAAAGCGGGTATCACCATCGTAGTGCAGGGCATACTCGAAGGCACTTTCGCCCAATTTAACTATTACAACGGCACTCATGACGATAACCCCACCTATTATTATATCCTCGGCAAGTTAGCCATTGTGGGTCATGTTTATGGCGCGGTAAACTTCCTCATCATCTCTGCCGAAGTGGACCTCAAGGTTTTTGTAAGCGCCCGCATCGTGTTTCAAAGTTACGAGCCCATACTCATCAGCCTGTCGGCCGGGGTAAGTGTTTCGGTTAAAGTGCGGATTAACCTGGGTTTATTCAGCATCAGCATCGGCATGTCATTCTTCACCACTATAGACTTTGCTTTTACTATCGGCTCAAAACAACCTACGCCATGGATCGTCAGCCCGCAATACGCCGTCAATTTCAGGCAACCTAACCTGCTGGCGCTTGACGACGAAAATCCATGTGCCATTATACCGGAGATGAACTGGCAGCCCATTATTCCGCCAACCAAAGTCGACCTGGAGATCATGTACATCCCGCAATTTACCGCGGCGACAGATGACGGCGAAACCACGCAAAAATCGCGGGCTGTGGCCATGCTGTACCTTGAAAGCTCGATAGACCAGCCTTCAGCAAAGAAACAAGTGCTGCGTAATGGCGTAATTGAGGATACCGACTATGCTTTCACAAAGTTTGCCAAAGGCGCGTTCCTGTGGGTGCTGGGCGCTTATTTTAACAAAACAGCAGCACCCATCCTTGTTGAAACCATATTGCAACAGCCGATCAGCATCGTCAACCTGAACGAAATTGTTTGTTATTTTTCGCAGAGCGATGTAGTTGAACCCTTTGTGCTCGATGACCTGTACAAGTTTATGGCCGACTACCTGGACGCCACGATTGTAGTTCCTCCCAGAACCATTGGCGTGGTAGCTGATACAACGGTGAGCATATTACCTATGCTGCCGAACCTGGTTTTTGAAACCCCCGGCGGAGATATCTATTTCAGCAATGAAAAGGCTCAGTATACCTATGACCAGGAACAATTGAGACTGATCCACATTTACTTTAATGAACTTGCTGTGCGGAATAAGGACGCTGAAAAGGCGACTCCGCAGCAGCTGACTGGTTTTACCCAGGAGGAAAAACAGTCGCTGGCGACATTTATGCTGATCGATTATATTTCCTTGCTGGCTAAAGAATCCTGCCAGAAAGGGATTGACCGCCTGACTGCGTTGGGCGTAACGGTTGACGACGGCGACAGTGTTGAGGATATCGTAAATAAATACCCCCATTTTGGCATCTCGGCTATGGAACTGGCGTGGTCAAACCGTAAACGCAGCTTAACAGGTGGGGTTACCTTAAGTATCAGCAAGTTAAACTATACCGTTAAGCATAACGATACGCTGGAATCGCTTACAAGCAAATTTAACATACAGCGCCAGGATATATTACGCGCCAATACCTATGTTAAACAACAGGCCGCAAACCCCTGCAATCAGCAATCGTTGCTGCACCAGGTTGAAATGCTTTCGGGCTTTGGCGATAATAATACACTGATACCGGGGGCAACTATTGTTATCCCGGGGGTGAAGCATGTTACCTCTTCCGTAAATGGCAAATCCGATAACCTGCTTTCGGTAGCAAGCAGGTATGGCATCAGCGTGCTGGATTTGGTTGCCGAAAATACTTCCGTTCCGAACCTGTTCCCCGCCGGAAAAAAAATACTGGTGCCATTTGTTGACAGTATAACTGTTGCCGATTTGATTGCCGCCATGGAGGAAAATAATGATTTCGAACAGCTGTCGGGCCTTTCAGCTAATATTATGCTGCAAGGTTTGCGCGTGCCGCTGCCGGGAGAAAATTCCACCATTGGCGAACCGGAGGCTATGTATAAAGTATCAGGTCAACAAATCGACGCCTCGTCCCTTGCTGTTGATCAAACCCTATCCCTTAAGCTGGAAACGGCCCTCGACTGGTTGAATCTTGGTGATCCGGGCGGAACTGAATTGCCATTTACCCTTTTGCAGGAAGATATCGACGCGCTTTCGGCATTGCAGGGTTCGCCGCTGAAACCAGCGATCATCAACCTGGAGGCAAGCCCGCTTTTTGACATACAACCCCGTAAGTTTACACTGCCAGCCAATATTACGTGGCAAATGCCTGCCGCGCTTGCGCTGGTGAACGGCACCAATGAGCTGCAGGATATGGTTGATCCTTCTATCTGGATGTTCCAGGACAGCCTGCAGTCGCTGCTGAACGGCTATGATGCGATAGCGCCAAAAGTAGCGTTGTTAAAACAGGTGCAGGAAACGAAAACAAAATCAGCGGAGCCCGAACCCATTATTGATTATAGCTGGTCGACAAAGATTGATGTAAGGTTAACCCAGGTGCGCTCGGCAGAAGATCCCACCGAACTGATGCCTAATGTGTATGAGTTGGCGGGCATCGATCAGGCTTCGATGACCTTACTGAAAAACCTGGTACAGTATTATGGTGAAAACCCCGGCACAAACATCATTGGCAGGATTGATGTTTTGTATACCAAAGAACCCGCTAAAGAGGGTCAAACCGCGCCCCCGAGCGGCCTTAAGTCCGACAGCCTGGAAAATACCAGCATGTACCTGCTGCAAACCAATCTTTCAACCTTGTCAAATCCGCCGCAATCCTTCGGGGCGGCAGCGCTCGCTTCAACTCCCGGTATGCAGGACAACTTGCTGGGAATGACTCAAATCGAATTCCTTAAATATGCATGGGAGGCGGCAATTGTAGGAACCGGAGGTTATTACTTCTACTATCTTGTGAAAGATAGTAAAGCAGGACTGCCCGAATACCTCTTTAACGGCGACACCGATAACGTCATCACACTGCTAGTTACCTACAATATTACCGATAATGTATTGCTGAATTTCCTGAACAGTGTTATCGTGCGCGATCCGATAAATATCCAGGATGAAATATTATATGTTGAAACCCTGGCGCAAACGGTTCAAAACGCAACTCCCGCGGAAGCAGAAACCCTGCAGTCGTTCGCGAGACGCTACGGTACAACGGTATCAAAAATAGCGGTTCAAAACAGCAAAGCCATCTTCAGATCGAATACCTTGCTTAGCATCCCGCCGTCTGCCAATGCCAACAGCGTCAATTACCGGTCGGCGGCGGCAGAATCGCTGGAATCAGTGGCAGAAAAACACGGCGTAAGCGTTATTGCCCTTGCTCATGCGAATAAAAACCTGGCAGGCCTTTTTGAACAGTCGCTAACATTTGACACGCGCATAGAAGTTAAGGTTGCAACCGTACCGCCGGGCAACATCGGTTTTGCGATGAAGCGTCAGAATCCTGAAAATATTAATAACATAGATCCCGCCGAACTTAACCTGCAGCAGCTTTATAACCTGCTGGGGTATAATATTGCGGAAAATACTGATTTCAGGGCCAGTGTTCCCGGCTTACCGGTAGCCCCCGGCGACAATGCATACGTGCCGCCCACCGACCCCGACCTGGTTACACGACCATCGGCAGAAATAGCTGAAGATTATTTGTACAATCGCATCGTACCCGTGTATCCTTTTGCTAAGTCCGGCTCGAACGAAACTGTAGGAGATGATGTTCCGCCCGAGCACGAAAACCCGTACCGCGCGGTAGGCAAAACAGTGCAGATAGATATGCGCTGGCAGGACATTTTCGGTAATTTAACGTCCTTCACAAACTCCGGCAGTACAACTACTTTGCCTCCCCAGAAAATCGGCTATATCGACCCCGTAATCGGTATCAGCCTGTATCCCAGTGTTTCAGCATCATATATTGTTGAAAAACCAGCAGGAGGCACGCCTTCATTGTACATTACGCTCGCTTTTAACCCAACCAGCTATGTGCCCGTTGAGGACGGCGATGAGGCCTGGCGCCAGCGCGCAACATCCGACAGGGAAGCGTACAAACAAATATATTACCAGTTGGTGCAGGCTGATATGACGGTTTCTATAACCAACTCGCTGGCGGGCAGCACGAGCATCAAAGATATAGAAGGAGCGGCGAAGGAAACCCTAACCAATTTAGTGCTGGAAATTTACCAGTACCTGGGCGGGTTACTGGTTTATGACCCCAGTCCCTATGTATTCTATCTTGTTGAAAACGATGGCGAAACACTCAAGGAGTTGGCAGACAAGTATAGCACTACGCCTGAAAATATCAGGCGGATAAATCCCTCAATACCCCTGGATGGTATACTGAAAAAAGGGGAAACCATTATTGTGCCGCTGATTTTGATACCTGCCTACGAAGTTATTGAAACGCCGGTGAGCGATACCAACCCTCAAAGTCTTTTCGCGCTGGTTACCACATTCACGCTTTCGCGCGATATTAACCTGGTGGATGATAATTTTAAAGATGAGCCGTCGGTTGTTTTCTCTGCTTCGGTATTAGGCCCGAACCTTAAAGACAAAGAGTTTGGCGGCAACATCTATTCAATTACCATTCAGCAATTTGCCCAAAAACTGCAGGATGCTTTCCCCCAATTGAAGGCAGCCTCGGGTACGCCGCAAATTGGCGTACAGGACGATAGTTCCGTAGAGATTTGGGTTGCCCGGTTTGATGATTCCGCAACCGGGATACAGTTTTCCATTCCAAATGTCGGCAATCCGTTCTATTTTGCATTGCTGCCGCTATCAACCCACCTGCTTTCAAGAGACAAGGTCAAGATATATCCTTATACTACCGGCACGCCGATATGGGAAATGCCGGCGTATGAATCGGCATTCAATGGCGTGGATATCGAAAAGCTGGCACAAACCTGCCTGGCGGCCATCGATACTTTCCTGCAGGCAGATTTTGCTATCCCGGCATGGCAGGTTGAGCAAGCCTTAAGTACAAGCGGCGGAGATAATGAAGTTCCGTATCCGTATCAAACGGTAATAGACGCAAAGAAGACGCTTGCAGATAACATTGTAAAACACATTGCCACTATATTGGAGGATGGCAATGTGCCCGATCAGCAAAATACCGAAAACGCACAGGAGCGGTTACGGCAGGAGTTGCTCATCAGCCTGTCAAGCGCTTATTCGATAGATACTATTTTGCAGTTCGACGTAACGGTAACATCGCAGTACAACGATCCGGCTGTGATTCCGCCTAACCTGTTCGGCAAGGTGATCGATCCAAACGATACCACCCAGTCTGACCAGAAAGCCTACGCGTTTTCAACTACGCGTTTCTCCCTGGAAAACTCCGACGTTGAAGCTGGGGAACAATCGTATCTTACCATTCTTTTCAACTCCAAGAAAGAAAATAACCTGCGCCTGGAAAGCGGCTTTTTCCCGATAGACCTGCAGTACGAGATCAATTCCATCGAGCATAATATTGAAGATGTGACCGGTATTGAGGGTTATAAATCTTCGTCGTGGCTTACGTTCATACTGCCTTTCGATTCAGGTGATACGGAACTGGGAAACCTTAAAATACCTATCCCGTTAAGGGCTTACCCTACTTCACCGTCGCTCACGGCGCAAACATTTGCTTCTTTCGCCGATTCAACCGGCGACCCGGTTGAAGACAAGCTTCAACAGGCGAAGGAGTGGAATTATGATTATACCTACGACTACCTGCGGGCGCAGCAGGATACCATCAATACAGATATTATCCTGAATGTTCCGTCATCTGCCTTGAAAGCCGCTTTGTTCCGCGACGATGAGGATCCTGACCTGTTTGCTGCGCTACTGCAATTCTCAGCTGCTTACCAGGGTATTCAGCAGGATTTTAATCAGTATTTACTGGATCAATCTAACCCGGAGAACGCATATACGGCCATGCAGTCGTTCGCATGGCTGGTGAACAGGGTAGCTAAAGCCTGGGGCAGTTGGCAGGAAGAGAAAAACCTTTATGGCGATGTGGCTGCTGCCCAATCCAACTATAAATACCAGGTGGTTGAAGGTGAAACTGTAGTTGAGTCCCAACGGGCGCTGTTAATAACCGTAACCCCGCAGGCCGGTACTGATTTCCAACTGCCGGAAGTGAAAATATCAGGGTTTTTAATTGATACTGTTGTGGATAAGCCGAAAGAAAAAGGCTACGCTTATTATACCTTAAACAACGGTAAAAGGACTTACCTGAGCCCGGAAGATGCCCAGGCCATTACGCAACGCATCATCGGTTATGCCAAATTTAACATCATTAACCAGGAAAATGTGTGGTCGGGCCTGTCGGTTATCCGTAATAAAATACTCGTGCCGGGCATTGATACCAATCCCGACTTTATTTACACCACACCGACGATACGTTTTGTTAGCGTGTTAACGCCGCTGCTTGATCCGGGCACCGTTATTAACATCGCCGATTATACCATCGGTCAGGGTAAACAACCATTGCAGGTTTACCTGAGCAACTTTTTTAAGGCGCTGTTTATTGAGCTGGCCACTGAAACAACATCGAGGCAGATTAAGGTGGGTATAAATTACAGCTATAATATACAGGAAGGTATTGACAGCCTGAGGACTGAAATACCGATTAGCCTTACTACACCGCTGAATTTTGAGATACCGGATGACTGGAAAACGGATAATTGCCCGGTTAACCCGGGCGACATTACGCCGCAAAGCGCGATTGTTTGCCAACTGGCCGCACTAATTCAACTATGGTTCATGAATAACCAGCCGGTAACAACCAATGCACAGTTTAACCTTGATATTTCGCTGTTTGCCGGCCTGTCAAATACGCAATTGCCGGTATTGAGGCTGCGCAATTTATACCTGAACGAAAAAGACATTCAATGGAGCTAAATATCCTGTTTTATAAAAAATAGAAAACGGAAAGATGGAAAATCAAAAAGACGATTCTTCAAAAGCAAACCCGGTTAAACCGCAAATTGGCGGCGATCAGGGTGAGTCCAGTGGTTTTAAAGCAGGCGGAAGCGATGCTGTGGACGAGACGGGCCCTACCGGGCCAACGGGTCCCACAGGGGCGACGGGTCCTACCGGCCCAACCGGCGACACTGGCCCAACTGGCGACACCGGCCCAACAGGAGCGACCGGCGTTGTTGGCGCCACGGGGGATACTGGCCCGACTGGCGATACCGGCCCCACGGGCGGAACCGGTCCGACCGGTTATCCGGGCGCGACATGGAACTATATGATATTAAACGGACTTACTGGCCCGACCGGTGACACTGGCGAGCAAGGTCCTACCGGCGCGACCGGTAATGATGGTCAGCAGGGACCAACTGGCCCGACTGGTAATGACGGGCAACCAGGTCCAACAGGACCAACAGGCAATGATGGTCAGCCCGGGCCTACCGGACCGACCGGTAATGACGGAGAACCAGGTCCAACCGGCCCGACCGGCAATGATGGTCAGGAGGGACCAACTGGCCCGACTGGTAACGATGGTCAACCAGGAGCAACCGGACCGACCGGTAATGACGGAGAACCAGGACCAACGGGGCCTACTGGTAACGATGGTCAACCCGGACCAACCGGACCAACAGGCAATGATGGTCAGCCCGGGCCCACAGGACCAACAGGTAATGACGGAGAACCAGGACCAACCGGGCCGACCGGTAACGATGGTCAACCGGGACCAACGGGACCAACAGGGCCTACTGGTAATGACGGTCAACCAGGACCAACAGGGCCAACTGGTAACGATGGTCAGCCCGGGCCAACAGGGCCTACTGGTAACGATGGTCAACCGGGACCAACCGGGCCAACAGGCAACGATGGACAACAAGGACCTACGGGCGCGACTGGCAATGACGGCCAACCTGGACCGACCGGGCCAACCGGCAACGATGGTCAACAGGGACCTACGGGCGCGACCGGCAATGACGGCCAACCGGGCCCAACTGGGCCAACAGGTAATGACGGGCAACGGGGACCTACAGGAGCGACCGGTAATGATGGGCAGCCGGGACCTACAGGGCCTACTGGCAATGACGGGCAACCGGGCGCAACCGGACCTACCGGACCAACGGGAGCAGATGGCGGCCAGTCCCTGGGGATCAGGGGTACATTGTCGGCGGGTGGAATATATATTAATTCCAGTTTAAACTATTATACGGCAACCGGCTCAACAATTGTATTACCTCCGGGATTGTATGCTGTTTTCGTTACCATGCTGATGTCAAGCAACATGTCGTCGCCTTCAAATTCTGCGTTCTGGCTGCGTACCACATTTGGTGACTCTCCAGGCAGCAGTCAACCCACCAGCGATATTGTTGGCCCGTACCTTATAAGCGGCTGCCTTGTAGGGCCGGCCACTTATGCAACGGTGAACGGCACGCTCATAATAAACAATTCTTCGGGCGGTAACAAAACTTACTATTACCTGGCCGGCGAGGTCGCCGTAACCAATAACTCCCAAACGTTGAACAACTTTGGCGGCGGAAGCTGGAACGAAGAAAGTATAGTTGCCTTTAAGGTGCAGTAAAAAGAGCGAGTTTACTGCGTTGGGGTTTAACACATTTAATTTAAATCCCTTCCTGAACCGGAAGGGATTTTACTTTATAAAGCCGGGATTTGTTAGCTTAGAAATATGAACAAGGAAAAAACGATCTGTTTAAACATGATCGTGCGGAATGAGGCGCAGGTAATTGAGCGATGCCTGTTATCGGTATTGCCCGTTATCGACTATTGGGTAATTTGTGATACGGGCTCAACTGACGATACGCCAGCCATTGTAGCAAAAGCCCTTGCGTCCGTTCCCGGCGAGATTCATCACCACAGTTGGGTGAATTTCGGCGTAAATCGTACCATGGCGATGAAAATTGCAGAAAAAAAAGCGGATTATGTGTTATTGATAGATGCGGATATGGTACTTAACGTTCACCGTGAATTTAAAACGACCTTAAGCGCAAATTCATACCTGCTTCGGTATACCGGCGTGTTGGATTACTGGCAAACAATGCTGGTTGATTCAAAATACAATTGGGAATATGTAGGGCCGACGCACGAATACATTCATAGCCCGTTAAGCAATCGGGCCGAAAGGCTGGATGCCATCAGTCTTTCTCACTTTGCGGATGGTGGCGAGCGCGCCGAAAAATTCACAAGGGATATTAAGCTACTGGAAACAGCATTGGCCGGTGAACCCAATAATACGCGATACTTGTTTTACCTGGCGCAGAGTTATGCAAACCTTGGTGACTTTGCAGGCGCAATTACCTATTACCAAAAACGGGCGGAGGCGGGTGGCTGGGATGAAGAACGCTGGTACGCAATGTACCAATTGGCTGTTATGTATGAAAAATCCGGAGCGGCGACGGAGGTTGTGACCGATGCTTATCTCCGTGCGTATGAATGCAGGCCGTCCAGGGCAGAACCGCTTTACCACCTGGCGAAAATGATGCGCGACAAACAGCGTTGTTCGCTGGCGCTGCTGTACATTGAACGGGCGCTTAAAATTCCATATCCAGCCGATATTCTATTTATCGAAAAAACGGTTTATGAATACCTTGCTTTATTTGAATATGCAATTTGTGCACATTATGCAGGCCAAACCGAAGATGCTATCCTGGCCAATGATATGGTGATAGGTAACCCGGCAACGCCGGCGCGAATAGCCAGGCAGGCTGTGGCTAACAAACGTTTTAGTCTTAAAAAGTTTATCACCCAGCGGGTAAATGTCATACCAAAGCGTATAGCGGCCATTTCCTTCGACCTTGAATCCCCCGGGGGCTCGGGCATTTCCTTAAAAAACCTGCTGGGTTATCTTTCCCGGAACAGTTGGCCGGTTTGGCCGGCGACCACATTTCCTACTGACCAGGTTTTGAAAGAATGGAAGCCCGACGCGCTGATCAGCCAGCATTGGGCCGTGAAAGATGCCGGTGACGCAGCACGGCAGCTTCAAATCCCACTGATACAATATGTTCACGGGCCTGGTCAATACAATTATGCCAAACGGGCCGCGATTAACCCCGATTTCCTGATCTGCTGTTCATCGCACGAATATTTTTTAGTTAAAAAACAATATCCCGAAATTCAGGGTATCGTCCTGCATCCGATCATATTACCTATGCCGGAAAACGGAAGAAGTAATGCAGAATATATTACTTTGATCGGTAGCGGGCCGACAAAAGGAATCGATATTTTTTTAGCGATAGCAGCCCGAATGCCGAAGGAAAAATTTTTGCTTGTCGGCGATCTTACCGATGGCAGCGTATTGCCGCCCAATGCGAGGCACCTTACCTATACCAAAAATATGGATGAGGTATATGGTATAACGAAATTATTGTTGGTGCCCTCTCTCAATGAATCCTATTGCAGGGTTGTTGTGGAAGCGGCACTAAACGGCATTGTCTCAGTTGTAACGGACTGCCGCGGAATTCGTGAAGCAACGGGATTTGAGAATGCCGTTTATATTGCGGACCGTGCCAACATCGACAACTGGATAGATCAGATAAATACGGTATTAAAGGATCCTGAAAACTTTTCCGGCTTACCGAAACGAATTTGTAATGAGCTCGACACTGAACTCGGACTGAAATATGCCGCGCTAAAAATCTCAGGCTGGGCCGGCAGTTGAGGAAATTGTTCTGCAGGATCATCGGTACAACAAGTTTCGCATATCCTTTTTAAATAATATCAGCGCGAAAAAAGCGCAGCAGCAATTTTTAGGGGCCTGCGACTTGATGAGCTTAACAGAAACAGAGGAAAAAAACAGAGGAAAAAAACAGAGGAAAAAACTGTAAAAGACATAGTGCGTCATCAGGCAGAGGGGCAAAAAAAGCTGGAGTAGGGGACTCCCCACCGGAGAAAGGTCGAACCAATTCCTTGATAATTTGTGCAGAATAACCTCATTGTCAGATATTAATAAGCTTGGTGAAAAATGATGGTTTGTATCTTCGTTTTTAAGTCATCATCGTCCGAATTTAGGTTTCATTTTTTGGATGTAAACTTATATAATGCCGCGTCTTGGGCCTCAACATCTAAGCCTGTTGCCGGTTTATTATTCCTAAATATTTCATTGATTATGTATTTCTGTTTTGCCCGGAGCCCAAATCTCTTAAGATCAATTGAAAACTTTTTTGGTTTATCTGAATAATTGAAAACAGCCAGATAAAAATCTTTGCCAATTCTGCTTGCAAACATTTCGGTTGGGCCGGTACCTGTATTGCCCTCAATAGGTTCAAAAGCCTTACCATGTTTTATTATCTTAAGCAAGTCCGGGTTTTGATACAGGGATTTTGCCACGGAAGACCAATGCCCGTTTGTTGAGAAATCGTCTCCTGTTATAAGGGTTCCCGTAATAATAGCTGATAATACCCTCGCCCGGTTTACGCCCTCATTTTCTGTTGATAAAACCACCTGGTCCGCATCCATATAATTGTACAAATAGGTTTGCCACCAGCCGTAATTGAGGCTGTTCAAAGTATATTTTGTATCATTTATACTTTTGAAAGCGTCGCAGGCAATTCTTCGCATATGGGCATATCTTCCGGTTGCCAGGCTGGGCGATATCGCCGCATAAACCAGCATCTGGTTATCCAGTTGATCTAACAGAAATTCCATCCCTTTCCTGTAGGCCTGCATGCCGGTAGTTACCGTTGTATCGTAAAAATGAGTTGACTCAACTGCTGCATGCCCCAAAAAATCGATCTTTATCATTTTAAAACCACAGTCTTTAAATTTTTTGATCATATAGGCAATCCGCGCTTTGGTACCCGGGTGTGTTGGATCAAGGGCCCGTGCCCCATCCAGATCATGATAACCAGCGGCCACTTTTGTCCACATATCGCCAAACTTATAATCGGTGCCATCAGCGATGCGGTCGCCTCCGCCCTTAAAGCCCCAATCTGTAAAAGGCGCCCAGTATACTCCTGGCTGTAAGCCCTTTTTCTTACAGTAATCTGCAAATGCTTTCAGTTTTGAAAAATCGCCCTTCATCCCACCGGTCACCATGCTGTCCCAATATGAATCGAGGTCGATAAAAGCGGTCTTTCCTGTTCGGAAGGTCGGCAGGCTGTCGGCAAAAAAATCAACAACTTTTGTGGCCTTTTCAAACGTTAATTTGTCCTGAATTACCCCCCAGCTGTTCCAGCCAACGGGGGTAGGGGCCGTCCAATTAAAAATATAAGGCGGGTCTGCAATCCGGTTTGCCTTACCATACTCTTCAAGTCCTTGTCGCCAATCGTCAAAATAGCCTACAAATACCAGTGGGGATTTTAATAATTCGCCTTTAATTATGCCGTGCGGGATGCTGTCCCGTGTTACTCCTGCAGACGAATACCCACCCCAGGCTTTTATGGAATTTCCGTTATCTTTTTGTGCGGTGGTGAGCACACCGGTCTTCCATATACCATGCTCAACCGAACCCACTACAAAGCCCATCCGGCTGGTATTATCATAAACGGCGCCAACTTCAGCGCTTGTGTTTTCTATATCCCCTTTAAAAGCTTTAGCATTGTAACTGATAAATGTATCATTATCAAAAGGAACAAATAAGGTCCGCGCATCGCCTTTAACAGCAGGAAAGCCGCCGCAAAAAGGAGCCATGTAATTGGTCTTTAAATTACGCCCTTTCACTACTGTTTCAGTAAGAAAGTATTCCCTGTTAGCATAAGTATAAAAGATCAGGTCCATTTCAGGAAGGTAACCGCAGGTTAACCGGATTATGTATTTTTCGCCTTTGCCAAAACCATCGTCTATAAATGTTTTTATACAACTCCTGGATGGATATTCTTTTGATGAAATGAGTTCACCATTAACTTTAACTTGTGCATACACGTTTGAAAAAACAGCAACATCTTTTTTGTAGATGTTCATCACACCCGTTTTAAGATCAAAGACTATAAAGCCGGTTTTACCAAATGGAATACGAACACGCTTATCGGTTTTATGGGCAAAAGCGGGCGAGACGCCAATAAAAAGCAGGACCGCGATAAATAAACGGCAGTATTTAAACATAAAATGCGTTGATTTTTAAGGATTAATTTTCAGATAGATTATGCCTTAACGGCCATTATTTCCTTTAGTACACCATTAACCATTATTTTAACTTTACGGGGCGAGGACGAACTAACCCGGTAGCTTGTTATTTTGCCGTCTTTCCATCGCATGTCAACGGTAAAATTTCCGCGTGCTCTCAACCCTTTTACCACCCCGTAGGATTTCCACGCGTCTGGAATTGCCGGGAGTAAATCGATATAACCTTCATGGCTTTGAATCAGCATTTCACCAATACCGGCTGTTCCTCCAAAGTTGCCGTCAATCTGGAACGGCGGGCCGGCATCCAGCAGGTTGGCGTAAATTCCGCCTCCCGAACCGTAGTTAATATCGGTCCGAAGCGTTGGCTTCATTAATTCAGTATATAGTTTATATGCCCTGTTGCCATCATGCAGCCTTGCCCAGAATAATATTTTATAAGCAATTGACCAGCCCGGGCCATCGTCGCCACGTACATTAAGGGTTTTCTTAGCCGCTTCAGCCAGTTCAGGGGTTTTACCCGGAGTGATTAACGAAGCCGGGTACACGCCATATAAATGCGAAACATGGCGATGCTGTGGCTCTGTTTCTTTATAATCTTCCAGCCATTCCTGGATCCGGCCGTCTTTTGATATAACACCTGCGGGTGGTATTTCTTTTAATTTCAGGCTCAGTTCCTTCCTGAAGGCTTCATCTTTACCGAATATTTTCGAAGCGGTGATCATATTAGTGAATAACTCCCTGATGATCTGGTTATCAATCGTCGATCCCATACATATGGCTGAACTTTTCCCATTCGGCATATAAAAGGAATTTTCCGGCGATGATGACGGCGAAGTTACCTGCCAGCCCGTTTTGGGATCTTTCACCAAAATACTGTTATAAAACTCTGCCGAACCTTTAAGTATCGGGTAGATGCTCAGCAGGTATTTTTTATCATTGGTAAAAGCATAGTGCTCCCATATATTGTTACATAACCAACCCGATCCCGATTTCGAGATTCCCCATGATGCATCTTCGCCCGGCTCCGTAAAATGCCATGGGTTGGTGATAACATGCGCTACCCAGCCGTCGGCATTATAATAAGCTTTCGCTGTTTTTTCTCCATTCTTTATCATCCCCCTAACCAATTCAACCAGCGGCAAATTCAGTTCCGACAGGTTTGCAACTTCCAGCGGCCAGTGATTCATCTCCACATTTATATCCAAATGGTAGTCACCATTCCACGGCGTTTGTACCTGGTTGGCCCATAAGCCCTGCAGGTTAGGCGGCAACAGACCCACCCGGGTACTGCATATACTTAAATATCGCCCGTATTGGAAAAATAAAACCGCTAAACCATTATCTGCAGATGGATTTTTATGGAAGGATACCAGCCTTTGGTCGGTTGTTTCCTTTGTGTTATTTGCGTCGCCAAGGCTAACATTTACCCTGTTAAATAATTTTTGATAATTGGTAATATGATGTTGTTTTTCTGCTGCGTACGGGCTTTTTGTGGCGGCGTCGAGTATTGTGGCGGTTTTTTTTTTGAATGACTTGTCCTGAAAATTTGTGCCGGCCGAAACATAAATAATGGCTTCGGTTGCCCCTTTTATCACCAGCGCGTTGTTTGATGTGCTGACGGTTCCGCCCTTTAATTTTGCTTTTACCCTTGCAACGTATTCCATCCCCTTTCCATCGGTACCGTTATCCAGCTGACCGCTTAATTGCAGTTCATTACCATCAATAGTTGCGGTTCCTCTTTCGGGGCGGCTGATAGCAATATTAAAATTAAGCGCTCCAGGTTTATCGGCAGTTAGTTTTATGATGCTGACATCATTCCCGAAACTTGTAAAATATTCGCGGGTATAGTTTACGCCGTTCACCTGGTAGCTACATTTAGCAACTGCTTTGTTTAACGATAACTCGCGTTCGTAGTTCTTAAAACTTGTGCCGGTGCTATCGCTACCATTATATTTAAATTGAATGCTGAGATTACCGAGCACCTGGTAACAACCAAACGGTACGCTGCCGCCACCTTTTCCCCTACATACAAAATCTTTGTTAATCAACTGCTGTGCTTCATCGTTTTTCCCTTCAAGAAGTAGTTTACGGATCTGGGGTAGTGCCTTATAGGCATTATAATTATTGGCATCCTGCGGCGCACCTGACCAAAGCGTAATATCATTCAATACAATATTTTCCTTCGTAACGCCGCCATCCGGCATCATCCCAAGGCGGCCATTACCCAGGGGTAAAGTTTCTTCCCAAACCTGCGCGGGTTTGTCATACCACAATTTCAAGGGTTGCTGCCGCCCAAGGCATAGGTTAGTTAAAACTAATAATGTTACCATTAATGGAAAAAATCTCCTCGTCATACTTTCTATTTATGTTATTAAAGTTTATAGATTATTCGTTAACCAAAAAGTTAACTATCCGGCAAGCGTTGCCTTTACTTGCTTTGTTTTTTTGAGCACCTATTCTAATTGTTAATGTGTGGTTCCCCTTTTTTAAATCACTGCCAAGCAACACATACCATGGCAAATGAAGCATTCCGCTCCATGGTGTATACAGGTCAATAGTTTTGAATTCCCCATTGTCAATTGCGTATGCGATCGTTCCTGCGTCGGAACCCGAAACAACCGCTATTCCCACGGCTGTACCCTTAAAAGGCAGCGATAATGCTGTCCCCGGCGTGTTTGAACTTAACACAGGGACATTTACGAAGCCTTCGCGGGTAGGTAATCCATCTGCAGGCTGCCATTTATCGGTAACAGTCCAGCCGTTGGTAAACCGCTCATTTTTAATATTGTAATATTTGCCGTTTTGAAAACTTGCCCTGTCTAAAGGTTTTGGTAACAATACTTTTGGAGTGATTGTATCGGCAACCGGTTGATCAAAACAATCCTGAAGCAGGTTCTTGATCGTTTCAAAATAAAGCTCCTGTCCAAAAACAGCCGGGTGAAGGTCCTTAAAATCATCGGCCCAGGTAAACTCTTTATTGTTCATCTTATCTCTTACTTCCTTACCAAGATTTATAAAGGGAAGGTTATAATATTCCGCTAACAGCTGGTGATTTTTGATTTCAACAGGTATAATACCCTTGTTGTAATCATTGGTTTTATCAGGATCAGCAAAAGCCATCATCACAATATCCATTTGCGGATTACTCTTTTTGGCATGCCTGATAATTCCTTCCAATGCGCGTACCTGGGTAGCGCTGTCTGTCCCGTTCACCCTGTCGTTTACAGCGGTCTCCACAAAAAGCAGATCGGTTTTACCCGAATCCAACACGTCGCGCTGTAACCTGAAGGCATGCGGAAGGCTTCCCAATGAAGGTATACCGGCCGCTATAAAATGGAATTTTACGTCGGGGAACCGTTCTTCCAGGTACCTGCATACCTTTTGCCTCCAGCCGGGATTATAAGTAATAGACCCGCCAAGAAAGGTAACGGTGGCTTGTTTACGCGTTGCCACAGCTTTATAAAAGTTCTGCAACCCGCCTGCTTTCTCGTAGTAATTACCGTAAGGCAATATTTTTTTTACGGGGAATGAGTTATTTACGATGAAGTCGGCATAATAAGCAGGCCTGTCAATCGGGAAATGATGCCCCTGCAGTTCCTGCGGACCAATGGTTACCGGGTAAATGCTCATCGGGCCACCGGCGGCAATGTATCGCTGTGCAAAAAGGTACGTATTTTCTGCCGGGGGCGCCCATTTGTCGTTTAACCCTATCACATGCAATACCGGCACCCTGAACGATGCCAACCCTTCCAGATTATCAACAGGGTTATCGTTATAGGCCAACGCCTGCGCTTCCGTAAAATGATAAACCGACTTAAGCTGCGTCCATAACGCGGTATCGCCTAAACCCTTTTCCTTGTTTCCCGGCCAGCTTTTAATATCACATACCGGTGTTTCCGCATAAACGCAGCTAACTTTATCGGGGTTTCTTTTTGCCCAGCCATAGGCATATAACCCTCCCCGGCTCACTGCCTCCAGTGCTGCCTTTGGCGCAAAGGACAATTTAGTGGTCAGATAATTATAAAACTTATCCCAAACCTGTAATGCTTGCGGGCTGCCATACTGGTCGTCGACGCTTACATAAGCAACATAAAAACCCCTGGTCAGCAAAATGCTATCCATATCTGGATGCCAATCGGGAAAAGAGGCTCTCCAAACCCATGGGTTTCCCGGCAAAGCATGCTCCGGTTTCACGTAATAAGCACTATGGCCATCTATTGAAATAGTTGTTTTTTCGAAACCTTTCCATGTACCGGTTAATGACTTCTCCTGACCATTAGCACACCCACAAAATGTAACGAGCAATATTGCTAAACTCAGCCTGGCAAAGCTTGAAAGATATACTGACATGTGATTAGATTGATTTACTTACAAGATAAATATAGTCGAAAATCGACTTGGTAAAATGGACAAATCGTTTAAACAAATGGGCTATCAAACTCATATAGGATGGTCAATTTATATCGTGAAATCACAGCCGGGAAATAAGCGGTTAACCAGCGTAGGCCGTCCCACACTATTTTATTTTCAATTTTAAAATCAATAAGCCACTCAAAAGAGTAACTTATTGATTCATCAAATTGACAAGGTAAAGGGTGAGTTTCTATATAAAACCTAATTGAGCACGTTATAAAACATGGTTATTTCACTCATGTTGGTATAATTTGTCTCGCCATCGGCGTTATGTATAACCCTGATGCGTATGTAACGCACCGGGATATTCACATTATCCAGGTTAAATTTAAGCGCGGCTTGTCCGTCGTCTGTTCTTTTACATTCTTTAAGCAATTTCCAGCCTTTTGAAATGGCTTCATTGGTCCATCCGGGATCGTTTGGCTGCAGGGTTGTTGCTGCGTTGGTGATGTCGGCTATGCCCCATACTTCAAAATCATCAGGATTATGGCAGCAATTACGTCCGGTTTCTTCTATCTGGGTTACGCTATTATAAATTTTACCCATATCAAAGGTTAGCGTTTGTGGCAGGGAATGTGCGCCATCACTATGGAAAATATTAGGGTATCCCTGCGGGCCAACGCTGCCGTCCCATAACCTGTCTTCATCAGTATCCGATTCATAAGGGTTCATATCGTTTGGCAGCTTCACTTTTGCGAATATTGATTTATCACAAGCAGCATATCCGAATATTTGTGGAAAAACCGTGTAGTTATTGACGTTAAATGTATCAATTGCGCCTATAACCGGAACATAAGCTGATCTGTAATCCAGTGAAGATCCACCTTTAAAATCAGTAATGGTAATGGAGCTATCCCGATATAATAATTTTTGTACCGCCTGCCCGCTCCTGTTTGTATACCTAATGGTAGTTGAAGTATTATGGGCAAAACTTAATGATTCGCTTGCGGTATCAATTTTATAAAAGTTAAGGGTTACATTTCCGCTCGCATCTACGGTATAAGGATTGGAAACTTTGTATGGCCTGTTTACAAGCCCTGATTGATAGTTTGGACCATATACTTTTACGTTATTGATATTTTTGGGGATAGACTTATTACCACTTGCATCGATAGAGAACACCGTAAATGAATAGGTGTACTCATTAAGATTTGGTATAACCACCT
>Ga0068855_100000298_pt1 | contig 61757 bp, 51 predicted proteins | sample KBSCornC52_FD_66592 | JGI IMG/M metagenome (GOLD analysis project Ga0068855, IMG submission 66592) | Corn rhizosphere microbial communities from Kellogg Biological Station, Michigan, USA - KBS Corn C5-2 | ecosystem: Host-associated > Plants > Roots > Rhizosphere > Soil ... | reverse complement strand
CAGCACGGTGACTGGCTTGAACAACTTGGAGATCACCTTGACGACGTCTTCGGAGTGGAAGTTCTCCAACTCGCCTTGGGTCAGGCGAGCGTGGGTGAACTCGTTGACGAAGGTGGCGATGCGTTCGAAGTCCGGGCTCTCGATCACCTTGACGACCCCGGCTTCCACGCCCGAGTTGATCAAGCCGACCAACTGGTTCTGGATACGGGTGGCGTCCTGGATGATGCCAGGCAGCAGCTCGAACTGGTCCTGATGGACGAACAGGTCCAGCACGGCCTTGCGCTTTTCGACCCAGGTCTTGAAGTCGAACGGATGCTGACGGGCGCGTTCCAGGTACTGGGCCAGCCAGTCTTCCTGGCCTTCCTTGACCGTACCCACCCGGGCGTGCAGCTGCGCGTCGTAGTCCTGAGTGTGGGAGAACTTGTACTCGTCGCTGATCACGCGGGCCACGTCGCTTGCGTTGGTCAGGATCACGTACATGCGGCGCACGGCCAAGTTGGCCGCGGCCTCGTCTTGTTCCTTGCGGTAGTTCTCGTACCAGCTGCGGATCTTTTCCATCAGCTCGTGCAGCACGGCCCACATCGCCGCAATGACCGCTTCTTTGCTCGTGTTCAGGAACTCGAGAGAAACGGTGTATTGGGTTTTGGTGGGCAGCTGGGTGAAGAACCCGACGGGGCGCTGTTCATTCAGGAAGCCTGGCAGCAGTGCTTCGCACGACAATGCCAGATCCCGGTTCATGCCCTGGGCATCGAAGATGTCGGCACGTAGGTAGTCGATGTCGTCGTACTTGCCACCGAGCAAGTCGACCTTCATCGACAGATCGTCCAGACCTTCGATCGAGTTGGAAAGGCTGTGATGTTCACCGTGGCTCTTGAACTCGGTGTTCATCATGGCGTGACGGTACACCAGACCATCGGCCGCGGCCTCTTCTTTCATGGTGGGGACTTCTCCCGCAACCACGTCGCCAAAGAGGGCTTGGTCAAGGTCGTAGCCCGGGTTCTGCTGGATCGTGTCCAACGTGAACCCGGTGTCCTGGGAGGTGATGGGCATGGTCTGCTCAGAAGCCGACGGCCACCGTCTCGGTCACGGGCGATTCGACCGCGGCCAGCGTCGAGTCGCGCAGCTCGATGGAGCCCGGGCGCGCAGCGACTTCCAGGATCACGCGGATCTGGTTCTGCAGACGCGCGATGGCCTCGGCGTTGCGGTCGAGCATGGCGATCTCGGCTTCGGAGAAGAAGTTGCACGGCTGCATGTAGCCGCAGAAGAAGTTGTCCTTGACGCCCACGTACGGACGCATGCCGTACAGCACGTTGTAGCGGAACATCCAGAACTTGCGCGCCAGCGAGGTGGCGGCGAACGTGTCGATGGGGGCCGCTTCGTTGAAGGAGCCGACTTGGTCACGCACGATCTGGGTGGCGTGGCGGTTGTAGTAGTCCTCGGGCTCGCCCACCGGCGCCGAGGGCAGTTCCAGCAGTTCCACGACGGTGGCGGCCACGGCAGCCGCGCCGATGAACATCTTCTCCGTGGCCGACAGGCTGAGCGCCGACAGGGAGTTGACGTAGGGGATCACTTTGGCGTTGAACATGGTATTTGAACCTGTATCTGAAAATGGTGGAAAGAGAGACTTCAGGCGGTCTTGAGCGTCTTGAGCTCGAGCGACTTGACGAACAAGTCGTTCATGGCCAGACTCTCCAGAGCCTTCTGGAACTTGATGTTGGCCTGGCGGTTCTTGAAACCCGACGACAAGAACGTGGCCACGGCGTCGAGCCAGCCGTTGCGTTCCTTGTAGGCCGTCAGGACTTCGTCGATGGCGCCGATGTCAGCCAGCAGCTGCTGCTTCATCTCCAGCGGGGCCACGGTGTGGTCCAAGCGCTTGACCTGCTCGATGAGCTGGTGCTTGATGCGCAGCAGGCGTACGCTGGCGTTGGCGTAGGTGCCCGAGCCGTCTTCGAAGTTGCCCTCGAAGACCGTGGCCACGCCGATGGCCATGAGGAGCGCACCGTAGAAGACGAAGATGATGCCGCCAGCGGCCAGGCTGAGCAGACCCGCACCGATGACCGCCGCCCCGGAGCCGATCAGGAGAATCGTGCGCACCATCTTGACCACTTCCATGATCAGGTACAGCGTGTTGCTGCGGCGCGACATCATGCCTGCGCCGTCGAACATCTTGTCCAGCGCCGAGACCAGGGCCTTGCCGGCGCCATGACGCGTGGCATACTGGTCAGCCAGCGTCTCCCAGGTGTTGACGTCCAGGAGGTTGTCGCCCGAGGTGGTGCGGATGGTCTTGATCGAGTAGGCCGCGTAAACGGTCAGGGCCACCTTGTCGTCGGTGGTCTTGACGGCGTCTTCGATGACGTCGCGCTCGAAGCCCATGGCCTTGCCGGCCTTTTCCAGCAGGACTTCGCGTTCCTTCGGGGGCAGGCCCGAGCGCAAGCGCTGGTCCAGCTCGGTCAGGATGGCGTTGGACGAGCAGGTCTTGTCCAGGCACTCGAGCATCGAGAAGATGTGGCCGACTTCGTGCAGGATGACGGCGGCCAGTTCTTCGTCCGACAGCTTGGCTTGGCGATAGGTGATCGCCGGGGCGCCGATCTGGAACACTTCCTGCGTGATCTTGCCCGAGACCTTGCCGCTCTTGGGGTCGATGTTGAAGGCGTTGCCTTCTTTCTTGACGAAGTAGTTGGCCCCGCCGGTGCCCGGTGCGTAGTACTCGTTGATCGACAGGTAGATCGGCGAATTCGCATCCAGGATGGGCGCAGCCACGTAGGCGTTCATGTCGAACTCTTCCCACATCACGTCCGTCTTCAGGCCCGTGAACTTCAGGATGACTTCGTCCAGCTCGTGGCCGAGCTTTTCCAGGTCACCACGGCGCAGGCTGCGGCGCATCCCCGGTTCGTGCTGCTCCAGCACGAGGACCAGTTGCTTGAAGAACGCGCCGTTCTGGAACTCGATGCCTTCGTTGGAAGGCACCAAGGCGGCGAGAGAGAACTTTTTGTTCATGACGAAGTCCTTGGCAGGAGGTTTAGCTGGCAGTCTACAGCTCAGCTTTGCTTAAAATCACACCTTGTCGTCTTCTTGTGTTCGTGTATCACCACAAGCCAGCAACAAAGACAAAACGGTCAAGAATGCCCTATATCTAGGACGTTCAGTCACAATAATTGCAGGACCATCCATGACAGCAGTCATCGACAAGGACAACATCAAGGCAGTGGAATGCCGTTTCGCCGTATACTGCCCGCCGCCGCCGGGTAGCCGAAACGACTACCATTTTGTCAAGGAGATCGTCCACACCAAGGACGGCCGTACCATCCCCACCAGCCGGGGTATCACCAACTTCAAGCGTCCGTTTTGGATCACCGCCAAGAACGCGCGCGATCACCAGCAAAAGAAAGAAACCGAGCTCAAATCCAAGTTGATGGAGTACAAGTCGACGCAGACCGAGCTGGTCTGGTCCATCAACGCAGCGCTCGAGCAGACCTACCGCAACGACGACAAGCCCAACTTGCGAAAGACCTGTCGCAACCCGTATGTCTACGGCGCGGACATCAAGTCGACGGCCGTCATCAAGCGGATGTACCAGGAGCGCTTTCCTGATACCAACACGCCTTACTCGGTGGCCTGCTCTGATACGGAGACGAACGTCTTTTCCAAGGAGCAAGAGATCATCATGCAGACGATCTCGTTCAAGGACCGTATCTACACAGCGGTCCTGGCGAGTTTCGTGGCAGGCTTTTCCGACGTCAAGAACCGCTTGCAGGCGATGCTGCGCCAGCACTTGGGCAAGTACGTCGATGAACGCAAGATCGTCTGGGAAATCGACATCGTCGACTCCGAAGGTGAGATCGTCAAGCGCGTGATCCAAAAGGCGCACGAGTGGAAGCCTGACTTCTTTGCGATGTGGAACATCGACTTCGACATCCCCAAGATGAAGACGGCGCTTGAGCGCTGCGGCATGAACCTGGCCGATGTCTTTAGCGATCCGTCGGTGCCGCGTGAGTTCCGCTTTTTCGAGTACAAACAAGGTCCCAAGCAAAAAAAGACGTCCTCGGGCAAGATCATGCCCAAGCCACCGCACGAGCAGTGGCACACCGTCTTTACGCCGGCCAGCTTCTACGTGGTCGACTCGATGTGTGCGTACAAGCAGATCCGGATTTCCGATCCGGCTGAAGCCTCGTACTCGTTGGACTACATCCTGGGTCTGAAGCTCAACTTGGGTAAGCTGCGGTTTAACAACCCCGAGTTCGAGAACGTGGGCCATGGCTTGGCCTGGCACCAATTGATGCAATCGAAATTCCAGCTCGAATACATCATCTACAACGTGTTCGATTGCGTGTCCATGGAACTGCTGGACGAGCAGACCAAGGACTTGTCGGTCGTGATGCCGCTGCTGGGAGGATCCTCGGACTTTACGGACTTCAAGTCGCAGCCGCGCCGTCTGGTCGACGAGCTGCACTACTTTGTCCAGACCGTGGATCCGCCGCGGATCATGGGTACGACCTCGGACCAGATGACCGACGACATCGATCTGAAGACGATCAGTGGCGAAGACTGGATCATCATGCTGCCAGCGCACCTGCTGGCCGACAACGGTCTGAAGTGCATCCTGGAGTTCCCGAACCTGAGAACCAATCTGCGCCGCAACGTCGCTGACTTGGACGTCTCAGGTAGCTATCCAAACGGCGGGGCGGTCATGAACATGGCCCGCAACACCACCGTCAAGGAACTGATCTCCATTGAAGGGGTTTCGGAGTACACCCGGCGGATGATGGGGATCAACCTGAGTGCAGGACCCACCAATGCCGTTGAAGTCTGTTGCAACCTGTTTGGTATGCCCACCCTGGTCGAGATGGCAGACGCCTTCGCGCAGGAAGAGGTCGATCGAATCGTTGCTTAAAGGACTGTCATGAAAACGGAACGCCTGGTGGTCAAAGAAGTCGTACACATCGGAGACAGGAGTAAGCTTGAACATGGCGTGCTCTACCTGTCTCGTCGATTTAACCTGGCCATTCACCTCTGCGCTTGCGGAGAGTGCAGATGGGAAACGGTGACTCCTTTGAACGAACCGGGCGAGAATTCCGGATGGACTTTTACCGAAGGTCCCAACGGTCCAACCCTTTATCCGTCGATCGGTAACCAGCAGTTTCCGTGCAAGTCGCACTACTGGGTCACCGACGGCAAGATTGTCTGGTGTCCGTAAACGGGGAGCTTCGGCTCCCCTTTTATGCCGTGGCAGCATAAAGGGTACGACGCCGGTTAAGGACGTCGTACCCGATCTGCTCGTGGACAAAAGACTTATGCCATCGTCCTTTCCCACCCCTCAGGAGGTCTTTTAAACCAAAGTGGGCGAGGCGCTAACTGGCTGCCACGTGACTGTCATCGAACTTTCAAAGAACATCCCCAAAACGCCGAAGGCTGACGCAAGCAAGCATCCACTCTCGCACGGTCAGGCAGCTTACCCCATCAAGCTTTTCAAGATGATCAGGCTATAACCAGCCAAGGTCTTTCTCGTTGGGATCTGTTTCCCGGTGAGAACATGTTTGATCAGCAGCGATGGTCAAGGTGCACAGTATAGCGACATAAAAGCTACCCACCCTTGGCGGATGAGTAGCTTCCACCCCCATGACGGGGTTACCGATCTTGCTTGGTGCCGTGGTTGAACTGCCAGCGCGCGATGCGATCCCGTTGCGCCTCGGCGCTCTTGATGCGATCGGAGCTGACACCGGCTTTCTTGGCGTTGGTGATCCACAGGTCGATGGACGGCAGGATCAGCGGATCCATGGCGCGCATCAACCAGACTTCTTCGTTGACGTCGATGTCCGAGCGCTTGGCGCGGAAAGCAGCCACCATCTCCGAGATGACGAAGTTGCCACACATGTCATTACACGTGGCTTCGACTTCGACACCCAAGATCTCGGCGGCAAGCTCGCGCAGGTGCTGATCATCCGACGCTTGACCATTGAGCTTGAGCAAGACCAGCGCTGCCATCACTTTGGCAGGCGCGGTATCCTGGAAAAGCTCGTATTTCTCCCATCCAAAGTGCATGACTCGACTCCTAATCCGTTGAAACGCTATTTGTTCTTGTTCAGCTCGGCCACAGCGGCCAGGGCTTTGTCGATCTCAGGGCCTTCCCTTTTGATCTTGTCTCTCACAGTCTTGAGCATCAGCTCGCAGACATATGTTGGCTGCTCCAGGAATTCGGGAAACGAAATGTTGAAGCATTTTCCAACATCCAGCATCACGAACTCCTTCATCCTCTCATGCAACCCACCTTCTGTGATGGTGTCCTGATTCCAGTGCATCAGGATAGGTGCGAACGGTTCTGCTCCAGGATCATCATGATTGTAAATCTGATAGGTCTTTTCGTAGTACTCGTTCAGCACCATCCGTGCATGGATGGATCCGAGTCGAGGAACTTTCTCGATGATGTCGGCGAGAGCTCTTCGGACTCGGTTGTCCGTCCTCATTTCTTCAGGCGTGTCCAGGGCGTCAACCCCGAACCGATAATCACAGACGTGGTATTGACCCGTCAGCGGTTGATCAGTTGGTTGACTCGCTGCATGAGAAGAATGAAAAACGTCGAGATGACGTCGATGGCGATCAGGTTCGGGAAGCGCGGAACCATCAGGTCGTTCGACGCGGCTTCGGGAATGGCGATGATGGCCGTGGTGATGTCGTTGACGTAGTTGCGGTAGCCGGCGATGTACGCTTCGCGGATCTCCTGGCTTTCCGACAGCGTCTCGAGCACCAGTTCGACGTTCTCGGTGTCGTCGATGACTTCTTCCTTGTCGATCTCGCCGAGCTTGATCTGCTTGACCCAGTGACCGAGCTGGCGCATGTAGGTTGCGTTGCCGTGCTGGACGATGGCACGGTTGCGACCTTCGATGTCCTCGCGGTCGTTGGTGATCGTGCCTTCGACGATCTGCACGAGCTTTTCGACCCAGCGGCGACCCGAAGCGATGTAGGCTTCGACGGACGGCGGAGCAAACTCCACCGAGATGCCCGGTGCCAGTTGAACCACCCGGCCGGCGCGCAGCGGAAAGTCGTCCTTGTAGGCCTGGATCTGTTCGTCGGTCATCGAGCCGACGACGCGGTTGGACATGTGGGCCTTTTGCTTGGCCGTGAACGCCTTGTTGTCCACCCACAGCAGCTTGGCCACATCGATCAGGCCGGTGATGACCTGGTGGTGCAGGATGCCTTGCTCGGTGGTCAGGGCGCGCGCGTACTGAAAGCCGTTGGGCCAGACAGCGCAAGCCATGCCCCACATCAGGACGGGGATGTCCAGGGCGTCGATGCGCTGGCGCAGGTCGGTCTGGTTCTTGAGCGTCGTCTCGGTGACGTGCTCCAGGATCAGATCCATCATGATGTTGACGGTGTAGGACGCGGTGTTGGAAAACACCATGCCGAACGTGTAGCGACCCAGCTCGATGCGCTCGTTTTCCATGCGGCGACGCACCTCGATCAGGGCCGACTCGCTGGGCGTCTTGATCGTGATGTGGAACCCCGAGTGGTACAGCGGGACCGTGACCAGGCCGCCCGAGCCCATGAGGGCGCGCACGCGCTGGATGGCACGTTCACCCGAGAGCTTGCCGCCGCCCATGTCAGCGAACTGCGGAGCGCTGTAGCCCACGCGGTTGCGTTCGGTCTTCAGGTACTGGCGGAACTCGGCGTCCGGACGATCCAAGATGCCTTGGAGCATCTCCGAGCCCGGAATGGCCCCGGCCGCGCTCTGGACGATTTGCGACCAGCGCCGCGCATCGTCGTCATCTTGACGCGCCGCAGCCGGATGCTCCAGGTTGTTGACCATCGAGGCCGGCAGCATGTCGGGAAACACCGCTTGCTGCTGGTTCTGCGTGTTCAGGGCTCTCGCGTCGCCGCGGGTGCCCTTTTTCTCGATGATGAATTCCTGGTGGACGTTCGGGTTCTCACCCGGCTCGATCATCTTGACGGTGGTCGCGACCTCGGCGCTGTCGGTGTCGTTCATCGGATCGACCGGCGGCTCTTCGATCGCCACCTTGTCCGCTTCCGGTGTGTCGGTGGGTTGCGACGACGGCGCAGCCACCGTGGGCATGAGCAGGCTGGGGGTGTTGGGACCGCTGGACGTGACCGGGCCACCGGTCAGGGTCATGGCCGGAGCGTCAGCAGGCGGCGTCACCGGATCACCCGAGACTGCCGGCGCAGGTATCGTCACCGATGAGATGTCCAGAGAGGGGGCAGGCGTCGGAGCGTCCGCCGGGATCGTGACGGCCGGCGCAGCTTGCGCGGCGGCAGCGGCCGAGGTGCGTTCGACGACGGGCGCGATCGATTCGGGTGGAGTCCCCGGTTCTTGTTCAGGTGTGGTCATGGTCAGAGAAGATGGGAGTCGATGAACGCGATCCGATCACTCGGGCGTGGAGGCCGAAGCGTTGTCGGGCTTGGTCGGTTCCACGTCGGTGACGACGGTCGGATCTTGTTCGGGCGAAAGGACCGGTTCGCGTTGAACTTGGATTCCCTTCGCAGCGTCGAGCAGCTGGCTCGTTTCGACACCCAGGGTGTCGGCTGCATCGTTGTCGATCTCGCGCAGCTTGGCTTCGGCAGCCTGGAGTTGTTCCAGGATGTGGTTCATGGTCGGTTGCAGGACACCGTCCCAGCGCTCGTAGAACGATGCGTACTGGGTGTAGATGTCGATGGCCTCCATGTTGTCGTTGTCGTCGGAGGCATCGCCGGACTTGCCAGCGTGTCGGGCCTTGAGGGCCTCGAAGTTGTTCTGGTAGGCGCTCAGATCACGCGCCAGGATGTGCGCGTTCGTGTTGAACGTGGCACGGTCGTCGATCAAGCTCATCAGCCGCTCGTTGCGGATCGACGGCAGCAGGCCGGTGGCGCTCAGCAGCAGACGCTGGCACAGACCGCTCAGGCGGTTGACGTCGTCCCACGAGTTCTTGGCCTTGCGCACTTGCGCTTGTTGCTGGCGGAACTCGGAGTTGGCGTTGTCGATGGCCATCACCCCGACGGCGCTGACAACCGGATTGAGCTTCCTGGGTTTGGGGGCTTGGTTATGCATGATCTGAAATCTCTCCGGACGAGACTTAAAAATTTGGTTTGGAATCTGGACAGGTGCACACTCTAAAATTAGAGTTGAGGTCCCAAATTCCAGGCTACAGGATTAAGAAATCCCCTGTATTTTTTCCCGTCTGGGCGGGGTAATCATTTGATTGCTCTCCTTAAAGACTTAAGGATTGCCCAATGCCCAACCTCGGGCTCAAGGACAAACAACATGCTTGAAACTTTGGACGTCCATTTGAAGACGGCCGCAAGCCCGGAGATCTACAATGCGATCTCGCAAGCCTTCGACTTGTTCGAAGCGTTCGGGCTGACGGAGTACACAGTCGGCTATGAAGACATTCTGATGTCGGCCGACAACGAAGGTGCGAGCGATTCGATCCAACGGATCGTGGCACTGACCAGCCAGTTCCAGGACTACATCTTGCAGCAGCTGCGCATCGATCTGGTTGACGAAGCCACGGTGTCTGAAGGCAACCAGATCCTGCTGGGTCTGCGTCGGCTCGAACAGACCGAGTACTTTGACAACATCATCGAGATCTGCACGCAAGTAGCCGCGCCCGAAGAAGCGTTGGCGGAAATCTTGGCGCTGGTCAACGGCACCGATGAAGAGCGGGTGGTCATCCTCCTGCAAACGGTCGACCACGCCACGATCGCGGCCATTCGGGTGATCATGGACAAGCTGGCCAGTGAGCACGCCGCGCTCAAACAGCCCGAAGAAGACAAAGCCTACATCGACACGCTGCGGCTGTACCGCGCTGCGCTGGACAACCAGTGGCTCTACATCTGGGATCTGGTGGAGATGGGCGAGCCGGTGGGGCAACCCTACGCGCAGTACCACACCGAGATCATCGACCAGATGGAAGCGCGTCAGAAGACGGCGCCCGTGCTGGCCAAGGCCTTTGCCATCGAGATCGCCGTCCAGCTGATGGCTGGCGCACTGATCTCCAGCGATGCGGGTACGGGCAACCTGCGTGACGTGGTCATGCGCGAACTGGAAAAGACCTACGGCGACTCGCTCGATCGGATCACCCCGATCTACAACGAGCTGAGCAGCCTGACGATCAAGTTCCAGGCATTCCGTGAAGCTGGCACAAAGGCCCAGACCAAGGTCGTTCTGCCGTCTGCCATCGACAGGCCGGTGCAAGCCGGCCGTGGAGGTCTGCTGTGAATCGATACGAGTTCTTCCTGGCGGCCATGCGCGCCGGGGAATACAAGCGCACGGCCTGGGTCATCGCCGCGTTCAGCCTGATCCGCGAACCCGAAGGCGAATGGATGAAAAACGCCTACCCGTTTCGCATCGTCCAGACCAAGCAAGGGCACTACTTCTGCAATCCGGAAAACCCGCAGATGCTGTTGCCCATCGAAGATGCGCCCTCGGGCGAGCCCATCTTCAAGTTCAAGGAAAAGGTCCAGGCCAAGGCCGGTGACATTCCCAACCTGAAAAAAGACGTGCTCACGTCGTACGGCAACTTGCTGTACAACTGCATCTGTCTGGTCTACCCGTTCGGCGACAAGATCGACTACATGGAAGGTCGCATCAAGACCGAGAACGTCGAAGCGATCATCGCCCAACGCCTGGTCAACACCCCGCCGGTGGGGACCGAGCGTGATCCGACCAAGATCTACGCGGACGAACACGTCAACTACGGCAACGCCACGGCAGCGCTGGCTGCCTACACCCAGCTGTGCGTGCCCGGCTGCTCCTACAAGTCGATGACCGCACCCCCGGGCATCAAGGAGTTCCGCGAGCAACTGCTGGAAAAGTACAAGGACCGTCTGCACGATCCGGCCACCATCGCGGCCATCGACAAAGAACTGGTGGACTACCTGAAGGAGTACCTCAAGGGCGATTCGTCCATGGGGTTTCTGCTCGGAGACAAGCCGTTCAATGTCGTGCGCAAAAAGCTGTTTCTCATGCAAGGCGCTGAAGCCACGCTCGATGATTCGCTGGACGTGGCGCTCGTCACGCGTTCGCTGTCCGAAGGCTGGGACATCCGTGACCTGCCGGTCATGAACACAGCTTCGCGTTCCGGATCGTTTAACCGCGGCGCGCAAACCGAGCTGTCGGGTGAAGCGGTCAAGTGGCAGTTCCGGGCTTCGTCGAACCTGGCCATCACAGGCAAGGACTGCGGCTCGCGCATGGGTAACTTCTTTTTTGCGCGGCCTGGCGAAGAAGCCAAGCTCTTGGGCTTTACCGCCATCGAAGGCTCGGTCGACACCTTCATCGACGAGAGCAATGTCGGTGCGTACATGGGCAAGCGCGTGCTTTTGCGCTCACCGATGTATTGCCGGTTTCCCAAGACCGACTTGTGCGAAGCGTGCTTGGGCAAGCGCCTGTCGGACACCCCCACCAGCTTGTCGATTGCCATTGCGGACATCGGTAACGTGTTCATGGGGTTGTTCATGAAAGCCATGCACTCGAACGTGCTGGAGCTGGCACAAATGGACGTCGAAACCGCGTTCGTTTGACTGCCAAAAACAGCCAAGCCAAATCTAACCGGGATGGGTCATGCTGTGGCCATCCCCGATCAAGAGTCGTCCTGTTAAATCAGGACGACTCACATCCACATCCGGAGTCAACATGAATGATCAAGATCAAGTCCCTGCCGATGACGCTGCTGACAGCACTGCTGCTGCCCCCGTCGCTGCAAGCGACACCGCAACCGCACCTGCCGCAACCGGAGATTCGTCCGACACTGCCGCAACCGATGCCCAACCGGCGGCCGACACGACGGCAACCGGTGACGCCTCCACCCAAGCCGCCGGGACGGCCTCGACCGACGGTACCGCTGCAGTGATCCAGAACGTGGAAGATGGTCCGAGCGATTCGGCCTCGTCCGCGGAGAACCAGGCGACCACGTCGATGACCCAGACCAGTTCGGGCGACTCCACCCCGCTGGTGCCCGATCCGGTGGCGGCCGAACAAGCCTCCAACGACATGGCCGCGGCGCTGGCCAAGGACCCCAACGTCGACACGAGCGATCCGGCGGCCGTGGCCGCAGCCATCGCTCCGGACGCCGGTGATCCGGACGCCACGCAGCCGATCCCCGTGCCGCTGTCGCTGGCTCTGACAGCCGACTCGACGGCAGCTGACATCACGGCCGCGGCCGAAGACCAGGCCTGGCGTGAACTCACTGGTCGCACCGATCTGTCGGTGGCCGACATCGAACACGCCATGATGGAACGGGCCATGGAACTGCAGACGGAACTGACCGCCAAGGTCCAGTCCCTGAAGGATGCCCAGGCCCAAGCCGCTGCTGGCAACACGCTGACGCTGGACGGCAGCGCGCAAGGCACGGGCGACACCCCGCCGGCTGACGCCGCCCCGGGTCCGTCGACCATGCCGGTGGCTGACGACCAGACCATCGAAGACGCCAAGGCGCTCGACGATGAAGTCGCCATCCCCGATCAGGTCGCTCCCGACTCGGCTTCGCCCGATGAAGCCGATCAAGTCGTCGAGCCCGATGACTCGGAACAAGGAGACACCAATGGTGGTGCCGAACAACAAGCCGCTCAAGGAGCGGATCAAGGAAGCGCTGCGCAAGCTGCGCCCGCGCAAGGAGATCCCCAAGGATCCCCCGAAGCAGTGGTGACAACCGATGGCCAACCCACCGACCCCGTGGTGGACGCACCCGCAGACGCCGGCGTCCCTGCTCAACCGGCTGACGGAACTTCGGATGGTGGCACTGCCGCCGCAGATCCGGCTGCCGCCAGCGCAACCGATGGAACTGCAAGCAGCAGCACCGATGCTGCTCCGACCGCAACCGGTGGTGACGACGCTGCTGGCGCCGTGACCGCCACCAACGACACGAGCTCGCCCAATGACCAATCTGACCCTGCCCAAGCCCCGGCTGACACCGGGACAGCTGCTCAAGCGAGCAGCGATGTTCCTGCTGCTGACGGTGCTGGCAGTGATCAGCCTGTCGTGGCTGCTGCACCAACCGCGGACGTTTCCGCCGCTGTTTCTGCTGACGCTACTGTCAGTGGCGACGGTGCTGGCGTCGCCACTGGCAATGCTGACGTGCCTGACGCTGGCAGCAGCGCGGGGACTGCGCAACCTGTGACGGACGGCAGCAATGGGACGAGTGTCCAGACTGATTCTGGAGCAGCTGATGCCGGTAGCGGATCCGATGCAACCGGAACTGTTTCCGGAACTTCCGCCGACGCTTCGGATTCGTCCGCTGCCCCCACCCCCGATGCTGGCTCTGTCGGAACCGACGCGACTGCCGTGGTGGGCAGCGCTGTCACCGACGCAGCTGGCAGTTCTGATCAACAGCTGGACACCGGAGCAGCTGCCGCTGCTGACGTGACGGCCAACCAGGAGAACACCGATGTCGCATCGGATGCCGATTCCGGGAGCAGCGCCTCCCAACAACCCGTTTCCGGGAACGATCCCAGCGGGGCTGTCGTTTCCGACGGCAGCGGAAGCGGGGGTGACGTCGCAGCCGCTCCCGCACCCGCCGATGAAGGTGGTGACGGGCAATGGAGTGGCGGTGGGAGTGGCGATGCTTCCGGCAGCGTACTCCCCGGGGCCGGTACCGCAGACGTCGGAGCAGTCGGTGGTGCAACAAGCCCTGTCAGCGCGCCCGCTGCCAGTGCCGATGCCGCCGGTCAAGCAGAAGGCGTCCCTGCCCCGGTGGCTGACCAAGCGGTGACCAGCGATGGCACTGACTCGGCACCCCAACAACAGCTCGATCCTGCCGCGGGGCAAGGTGTCGATGCGGGTGAGCAACCGCCCGTCGCAACCAGCACCGACCAACCCGCAAGCGGCGGTGACGCCGCAGACAGCAACGGGTCTGCAACCGCAGCAACGCCCAGCACCGACGCGCAAGCGGTGACGCCTCCGGCTCCGGCCGTGATCGCCTCTGCGCCGTCGCTGGCTGACCTCATCGCTGCAGCGCCCGACCAGGCGCCTGCCGTACCCTCCACCCCGACCGATCAAGTGATCGCGCCGGCTCCCACTCCCACGACCACTGACACCGTGACCGACTCCAACAACACCGACCTGTCCGCCGACACCCCGGCACCGGACACCACGACCGCAACCACGACCACTTCCACGCCCGCTCCGGTCGTGCAGGACACCGGCGTGGCCGACCAATCCACGGCGCCGGCACCCGCCCCGGTCGTGCCCGATCCGGTCAAGCCCGTGCTGCCCATCGCTCCGGGCACCCCGATCGCTCCGCCCCAGCCGGCTCCTGCGCCGGTGTCCAGCGGTCCGACCGGCATCCCGAGCGTGGACGCCATCCTGGCCAAGGTTCCCACCAGCATGCTGGGCCCGATCATCACCATCAAGAACTACATGGAGATGATGAAGCCCGGCCGGCCGATGGATCCGAAGGTCGGCGCGGCCAACCAGGTCAACCTGTACCGCGCGATGATGTCCATCGTCACCAAGGACACCGAGCACTTCGAGGCGCTGTTCACCGCGATGCTGCGCATGTTCGAGCACGGTGCGCAGGGGGTCTTTCACGAGCTGTACGTCTACCGCTTTGCCGAACACGTCGTCCTCAACCCCGAGGAGATCAAGGCCTGGCAGAAGATGATCAACCTGTTCAAGGTCATGGGCCCGGTCGACGGACGTGACCTGGCGCGTCGCGCCGTGAGCATCGAGCAATCGGTGTCTCACCTGGCCGAGAACGCCAAGAACCGCATCCTGGCCTACTTCAGCCCGACCGGCCGCTGATCCGTCGCGGCATACAGCCGCTAGTAAAGAGCGCCCTGGGCAACCGGGGTGCTCTTTATGTTCACCATTTCTTTCGAGGCAAAAATGACTCAAGAGTTCAAAGTCGGAGACTCCGACCCGTACATCGGCAAGATCCAACGCATGCTCAACCAGCAGTGCGGACTGCACCTGCAGTGTGACGGGGGTTTTGGCCCGCTCACGCGCGATGCGCTCATCACGTTCCAGGTCAAGAACTTCATCAAGAGCACGGGCACGTACTCGGCGCCTACCGCAGCGCTGCTGGATCCGCTGATCGCCGCCAAGTACCTGGGTGACGCGTCCTGGTCGCCGGCCGCGCTGGCCCTGGGCGTGCCCATTTCCAGCGTCAAGGCCGTCCAGCAAGTCGAGACCAGTGGTTCGGGGTTCTTCGATGATGGCCGAGTCGACATCCTGTTCGAGCGCCATGTCTTTCGCCGCCAACTCATGGCGATGATGAACAAGTCGCCCATGAGCGCGATGGCAGTGGCCAAGGCGGCGGGCATGCTCTACAGCCCAGGCGCCACGACTGTGGCGGTCATCGACAACTGGCTGCAGACCCACTGGTCGGACGTCTACAACCAGACGGCCGGAGGCTACACCGGGGGTGCCAAGGAGTACGACCGCATGGCCAAGGCCGCCACGCTGGATCTGGCCAGCGCGCAGTGCGCCGCGTCCTGGGGTCTGTTCCAGATCATGGGCTACCAGTACGCCGTGATGGGCTACCCGAACGTGGCCGCCTACGTGGCCGATGCCCAGACCAGCGAGACGCTGCAACTGCAGCAGTTCGTCAAGTTCATCTTGGCCGACGCACACCTGCTCGGTTGCCTGCGCACGCGCGATTGGCACGGCTTTGCAGTGGGCTACAACGGCCAGGGTCAGCAAGGCTACGACGTCAAGCTGCAGATGGCTGCGTTCTACTGGGATCACCACTAGGGCATAAAGGGGGAGCCTTGCGGCTCCCCCGATATGACGCCTCAGAAGCGACTCACGCGCCGTCGGCGCCGTCGTGGACCGACTTGCTCACCACGGCCTCGTTGATGGGCGTCTTGTTGCCCAAGATGGCCTTCTGGATGTCGGTCAAGATCACGTCGCTGGTGGTCTTGGCCGGGGTGGTTGATGCAGCGATGTCCGCGGCTTGCCCTTCGGGCAGTTCGGCGTTGAAGATACGCGCCAGCGCGGCGATGCTGGACTTGGCCCGCAGAGCCTTGTTGCTCAGGATGGCCACGTCTTCGTAGCTGATCTCGTAGGCGTGGCCGTTGTCCTTTTCGGTCAGCGTCTTGGCAATCAGACCCAGGTCCGACGAGATGTGCGACAGCATGGTCGCCGTGATGGCGATCTTTTGCTCGCGGGTGTAGGCAGGTTCTTGCTTGGGCGTGTCTTCGCCAGCGGGTGCTTGTTCTTCGCTCATGGTCGTTTCCTAGTTCAGGCCAAAAAAAGAAGGGCAGGGAATGCGTCATAAAGACAAGCAACACTGTAGGTTTTACCCTAGGTGCTGCTTGTCCCATGACGCTCTTCACTAACCAATGTCCGAAGGGTTGTTGCGGATCGAATAGCTCTGGGCCATCGTGATCAGCAAGTCCTTCTTGACCTCGTGGTAGTTCATGTGTTTTGCGATGTCTTGACACACGAGGTACACGAACTTGAGTTCCTTGCCAGTCAAGTTTCTCAAGCGGCCAAAGCCTTGGACGTTCTGTTGGGTGGACTTGACCGCGGTCGTCAGAATCACGGTTGTCAGTCCGGGGATGTCATGTCCGGTGCCAGCGGACAACAGCGTCGAGACCGAGATCTCGGCCTCCATCAAGTTCTCATACGGGTCCTCCTCGACATAGCGACGGATGTCGAATGTCGGGTGGATGTTGCGCAGGTAAGACACAAGGTTGCCACACAGCTCGACCGAGCCGCAGTAGATCAGTAAGCGATCCCCCTTGACAAACTTCATCAAGAAAAACTCGCGCACGATCCGGTTGATCATGGCAAAGTAGTCATCCTCGATTCGCTTGAACTTTCGGATGCTGCGCTCGAACGCGTGGTGACTGTAGGTGGTCCCACCGCGCTCGGTTGTTTGGATCAGAATGGGGTTTCTGAACTTGTAGAACCACGCAAACGCGTGGATGTACCGGTCGTAGGGTAGCCCCGCAAAGCGCTCTGGCTTGGGGTAGGCCACCTCGTACATTCGATTCAAAAACGCGTCGTCGCATTTGAGTGTGGCTGACAGCGAGATCGACCAAGCCACGTTGGTGTACAGGTCGATCGTGAAGTTCAGATGAAACTCTTGGTGGACTTCGTCAATCAGACGCACGCCCGCCCCAAGGACTTCCATGAACTCGCCTGGACGGCAACCATAGCCGTCATACAGGGTCTTATCGCCAAACTCTTTGTACTTCTTGAACCACTTGCGCATCAGGTGCGAGCTGATGATGATGATCTTGGCGGTCAGTTTTCCCTTGAGCGCCTTGTCGATCAACTTCTTGAGGTTCTTGGAGCCATCTTCGATGATCTCAAGATCGGGGCCACGCACGTAGCCACACAGCTCTCGGATATCCTTTTCCCACTTGTCCATGTAGCCAGGCTTGAGCATGATCACGGTTCGCAAACCGAGATTGGCAACTGCCCGCATGGCACAAAAGGTCTTGCCCTTGCCCGTTTGGATCTCCACCAGCTTGATGCGCCGGGGAGCTTCATCAGTCAGGTAAGAGATGATGGGGACTTGGTACTCCCGCTCCTGCCACTGGGGCAGCAGTTGGATGTCGACTTTGACAGCCGCCGGTGGGGCGTGCTGCACGACGACGTAGTTGGCAGCGTAGACACCCTTGTCGGCCAGAAACTTGACAAAGGGAATCCACTGGTGGACATGGAACCGGCGTTCTTGGCCGAAATACACGTTCTCGGCGAAGATGCATTTTTGCACCCTCTGGTAACGACGATTCACTAGCTCCATCGCGTACTGAATGTACTGCTGTCCGAACTCACGGATGAGCTCTTGGCCCCGTGGCGAGGCCTTGGTCAGAACAAAGCAGTGTGAGTACAAGTCCGCATGGAAGTACTCCGGGGCAATCATGTTCAAACTTTCAGTCTGTAAGGGGAGGGATTGCTCCCTCCCCCGCCATTGGTGGCCAGGCTTTGTCAGGCGGCTTGCTGTTGCCGCCGCCGGCGGGCCGCGCTCACTTCTCGGGGCATGAGAATCATGTCCAGGACGTGATCGGGTCGGTTCTTCAACGCATAGCTTGCCGGCTTGGTGATGATGTCGTAGTGCCGCTCATAGGCCATCCGCGGCGCGAGGCTGCGATAGTCCATGGTCATGCGCATGACACCCAGACCTTGCTTGGTGTGTGGCTTGGGCAAGCTATAGTCATTGTCGGCCGCAGAGACGATCGTTGCCGAATACAGCACCACTTCGAGCGGAGCGATATTGACATTGAGCTTCTCATTGACCAGCTTGAACAGGTCACCCAGCAGCGAGGCCGGCTGCACGAAACGGTCCCGATGCGCCACATCGTCCACGGAAGCTTCGAGCATGTCGGCCATCTCCTTGGAGTGGTCGGCCACATTGAAGTACTTCTGCGGCAGATCCAGGATGGGACGACTGAAATCCCAACCGGTCATGTCGATCACGGCGTTGCCCAGGGCATCGACCGTCCACTCGACTTTCTTGATGTGCGCGAGCATGTCGTGGCTCAGCGAAGACTTGCGCGGCTTCGCATAAACGTTGACTTCCTCTTCGAACTCGTTCTTGCCGTCGTTGACACGAATGCCAATCGACTCGAGCTCGGTGATGCGCGTGACCGACAGTTGGCGCACGTCCTCGACTTCTCGGACATCGGTCAGATTGACCGCGTCGTCCTTGAAGATCACCAGCCACACCTTGGACGTCTTGAGCGTGTCAGCGAACTGATACGAGTTGCCGTCCTTGTACGACTTGATGTAGAACCGATCGCCGTCGCCCACCACCACCGTCTCGATCTCGGACGAGCCATCCAAATGCTTGATCGACAAGATCATCTGGGACGACTGCTGGGCGATGTAGGCCGAGCACATGTGACCCAGGTTGGTCTTGGGAGGCACGATGTCTGCAAAGGCACCGAAACACACCCGGCAGATGCCGGCCGGATCCGGATGCTGACAGTACAGGACCGAGCGCATCTGGATCTTCTTGCCGATCAGATGCTTGTCGCTGGCCTTGATCGTCTTGAGCATGCCGTCGTCATCCAGATAGATCTTGCCCACCAGGTGCGGCAGATCCCCTTCGTACAACGTGCGCTCACCCCGCACGATCGGCGGATTGACCGTCCAGCGCAGATAGCGGCCAGAACCGCAGTCTTCGTGGTGCAGGTTCTCGACGGCCATGGAGATGAACTGCAGTCGCCGCGAGAAATACTCGGAGCGTTGCAGGTTGTCCTTGGAGAACATCATCGCCTTGGCAGCAGACCGGGACTCGGCGATGGAGTCACGGAACAACCGCATGCCCTCGACATAACCGCGCATGACTGGATGCTTGATCCGCACGTCGTCCGAATCGGAGACATAGCCGCGCACGCCGATGCACTGGTGCAGCTGGTTGATGGAGATCAGGCCCGAGCGTGCCAGACGCGAGACCGTGTTTTCCCGAACCAGGGGATCGTTGAACGTGATGTCCGTGATCCCGGCGTACAGCTTGGCGATGCCCGCTTCGTCAGGCGTGAGCTCGTCGTAGAGTTTTTGCATCCGCGGCGCATCAAGCATGTCCACGAAGTCCGTGATATCGATGGAGATGGTGTACTCTTCGAGCCGATAGCTCAAGTCGTTGTACATCTCGTTGACGATGTCGTAGCCCGTGGCAGCCATCTTGAACCGCAGGTCCAGACGCTTTTGCTCGTCGCGCAGTTCCTCGCACAGGTGGTCGTAGACATCCCAGAGACACTTGCCGATCAAGGTCAAGTGCGTCTTGGCGGTCAGGCGGCCACCTTTGAGCACCTTTTGCAGGTGATGGCCCGTCAGCAACGGGGCCGTCGGGAACTGGCGATGAAACTCCCAGCAGTACAGGCTGTAGAGAGTTTCCTTGTCATTGGTCTGGAGTTCGCCGTCGTCAAAGACCAACGTGAACGAGCCCGTCAGCATGTCCCAGAGCTGAGCCTGGGGATACTTCAGCAGCGTGCGTGCGTGAATCTTCACTCTTCAATCTCCGCAAGGTTGTTCGAGACATTGGGCTGGTAGGGTTCGTAGACGAACTTCCAGCCGCCGCAGAAGGCTTGGTGCTTGACCAGTTGCAGTGGTCGAGCATTGCCCAACGGGTTCTCCTCTCGATTGACCAGGTTGACCACGTTGGTTGGCTTGTCCGCGTTATACAGCGCGTCCAGGATCAACCGATGGGTCAGGATGTTGTTGTTGCGATCGCCCAGCTCGGCCATCGTTTCATCGTCCACATTGGCTGCGATGATCCGCTCTTCGGTCTCGCCGAAGGCTCGGATGGCTTGGCGTCGGATCGGCGACGAGTTCTTGTCCCGGCTGGTGATCGGGGCCAGCACACCGAAGTTCTGGAGCTTGGAAGACGACACGGCAGTGCGGTCATCGCCGATCTTGTCCAGCTCGATGATGTACATGCTACCGATCCGGTGCGGGCGCTTGGTGGTGCGCTTCAGACCGGAGTTGCCGATGTACGTCACGGGCCCATAGACCGACTTGAACTCGCGCTGCAGGTCGCGCACGATCTGCGGGCCTTCAGGTTCGTTGTCGGGCGGGATGTAGTGATAGAACCCATCCTTGAGGAGCTCTTCCACGTGCTGCTCGAAGGGTTTGCCGTAGTCGCCGCTGGTCATCCAGTTGTGCACACGCGGGCTGATGATCTCGTAGAACCGCTTGATCCGGGCTTCGACAGCCGGATAGTTGGGGTGCTGCTTGATCCGAGGCATGTCGTAGTGCACGATGCCGGTGACCTTCGGATCCAGATCGAGGGCTTGCTTGATCTCGACCAGGAAGTCGCGCGAGACGGCGTTGATGTAGGGTTCGTACAGACCGCCCAGATTCATCCGCGCCATCCGAGCGTCGGGCGCCATGACGATGTCGGCTCGGTTGCCGGCTGCGTCCACGGGCATCTCGTGCGGTTCGGCGATGTGACAGATGACGCCCTTGCCGCCATGCGTGTCGGTCAGCTTGAAGCCGACCGTGGGGATCACGTCGTGCTCGATGACGAACTCCACACGCCAATCGTCCAGCGGGATGCCGCGATACAGCTTGGAAACGGGTTCGTCGGCGCCCTTGACGCCTTGGAGCTTCTGGCGCGGTGTGCCCACCACCGAGATGGCTTCGACCACCAGGCGATGGAAGTCCTTGGTCAGCGTCAGCTTTTCCTTGCGATGCTTGCGCAGCGCTTCGTACTCGTTGACGATGGCCTGGTAATACGCCCGGCGCGCCTTGTCATAGCGCTGCATCTGCACGTCCATGCCGATCAGCGTGGTAGGCACGCGGCTTTCGGGATCGTGCATCACCTTGATGTCGATGACCTTGCCGCCACGGCGACCGGAATAGACCAGGTGATTAAAGCAGTTGTCGAACTCGAGCGTGGCGTTGATGGACTGCTCAACCGGCCCGTAATCGGGGTCTTCGGTGCGCAGCGCGCCCAGCACGCCATCGTCTCGAACGTAGTCGCCGATGTCCGGGAAGGGCTTGTAGTTGTCCTGGTCACCGTAACAGTTGACCGGATACTGCTTGGAGCCCCACTCGATCGTGCGACGATCGTAGATCTTGAAGCCGAACTTTGGCAGCACGTCCCGCGAGATCAGAATGCCGTCTTCAGCCACCGCCGGGTGTGACATGAAGACCACATTGCACTCACAACCGTACATGTAGTCGCCGTTGTCCGTGATGGCCGGCGAGTTCTGCAAGATCGTGTCCTTGGCGAACGTCGCATTGGGCGTGCGGATGTTCTTCAAGGCCGGTGTGGGCTTATACGCAAAGCCGAAATACGGGTGGTTGGAATAGTAGTCGACCAACGACAGACAACCGACCGTTCGAGTCTTGTCGTCTTCGTAGATGATCAACATTTCCGGGTTGTGCTTGATCTTGTCCGCGTCGATCGTGCGCGGATAGCGCTCGAGCACGCGGATGACCTGCGCATCCACGGGAAACTTCGGGGCGAACGTGTACTTGCCGTATTCGCGCTCCATCCCGGTTTGGATGCGGCGAACCGTCGAACCACGGATGACCAGGGCCTGGCCAATGTGGCTGGAAAACATCTGCTTTCTCGAGGCAGAATTGAACCCGTCGAAACTCGACAGACTCAACACCCCCATCAGCTCCCGGTAGATCTGATTGGGTTGCCAGCGAGGGTGTTTCATCTTTGCTGAAACAACGCTTTCGCTCATGAATGGATCCTTATTTCGCGCTGCATGCGACGATGCACGGGAGGTTGCACGGACCTGGAGCCCATGCATTTATCGCACTGAAACCATCTGTTTTTATGATGGAGTGTGAAACTCCAACTTAAATCTCCGAGTCTTGTATCGCTACCAAGTCAGTGATATGTGTCTCAAGACCCTTTGATTAGAAAGCCTTTCAAATGTCTGCCGTAGACTCCATGCTGGTGGCCCAGGGCACCGGCGCCTACTATACGGACCAGTTCCGTAATGTCTTGGAAGATCACATGACGTATCTGCGTGGGGCTGCCAGCACCACGGTGATGAACGTCGACCCCATCAAGGCGTACCGGTTCGAATTCGATCTGAACGGGCTACTCTTGGACATGGGGATCCCTCTGTATCTGCATTGGGTGGTCATGCGCATGAACAACTTCTCGTCACCACAGGACGTTCCTGCCGATCTGACGCAGTTGCTCATCGCCAGCCCCGATGAGATCGAGGTGATTCGTCAAGCCGAATACACCAAAGCACGGCTGAACTGAAGAAAAGAAGAAACCACTGATCCTGCTGCGCAGCCTCCCGGGTTAATCGGTTGGCTGCGCAGCAGGCTTGTGGTTTTATGCCGCCTTAGATGCGGCTGAAGTCCGTACCACCGCCACCGTAGCCGCGGTTGTAGGACGGCTGAGCCCAGCGCGGCTCGTCGTCCAGGCGGCTGCCGGCACGATAGCCGTAGGACGGCTGACCGTAGCCCACGGCCGCAGCGATGTCCGGACGTTGCGCGAGCGCGTCACGGAAGCTGACCTTGCCCGAAGCCGTCAGCGGCACGGCCTGAGGCTGCTGGGTCTGGTACGGGTTGGTCTGCTGCGGATACCCGTAGCCACCCATGTGCTGGGGTGCCGGATAGGTCTGCGGTTGCACCGGAGGCGGCGTGATCTGCACCGCCGGGGGCGGGGTGATCCTGGGCGCCGCGCCCACGCCGATCGGGTTGCCGAAGTGGTCGACCGCCGGCTTGCCCGTGACTTCCGCAGGCAGGCTGGGAGCCGGAGCAGGCGCCGTGGGCGGCGTGATCACGGCGGCCTGGGCCGGAGGCACGTGGGACAGCTCGGGCACGGGAACGACAGTACCACCGGTGGTCGGGGTCTTGATCGCCTTGCCTTCATTGCCCGGTTGAGCGGGAATCGCACGGATCTGCGGCAGCAGTCGCGTGAGGTCCTCGAACGAGTCCTGCCAGTCCAAGTCGAACTTGAGCTGTTCCATCTGGGGCAGCGGCTTGGCGAACAGCTCGACCATGTTGTTGATGTGCACGGCGATACTGCCCACGGCCTTCATCAGGGCGTCCAGGAACGGCGCCACGGTCGAGTCGCTGGCGCTGATGAAGTTCTCGGGCTTGTCGATGCCCGGCAGCATGTACTCGAGCAGGCTGGTCAGCACCGCTCGATCGTCCTTGCGCAGCTTGACGCCGAAGACCTCGTTGGGCTGGCCCTTCTCGGGCACCTTCTTGAGCTCTTCGTACAGCGGGAAGCTGACGATGCCGGCACGCATGCGCTTGCGACCACCGACTGTGGCGCCGCGCTTGACGTACAGGTTGACGAACGAGCGACGCGGATCGTGCGCTGCCATCGCTTCGGCCAGCTTGATGAAGCGCGCGATCGTCTCTTCGTCGGCTTCCTTGATCGTGGTCATGTACTCGGTCTGGTCCGGCGACAGGCCCAGGTGCTGGGCTGGCGAGGTGGCCAGTTGCAGCAGGCTGATGGCCACGAAGCACAGCGACAGGTTCAGGTTCTGGCTGATGTGCTCGCGCAGCTTCTCGACCACCTCGGACTCGCCGCGATGCGGCTGTTCGATCAGCGGATGAAAGAAGATGCGGCTGTCGGTGTCGGGCTGGGCCAGCTGTTCTCGCGTGGGCAGCGTCAGGCGCTTGCCCTTGACCTCGACCGGAGACGGCTTGAGGTCGGCCAGATACAGCGACACGAACCCGTGCTCGTCCGCTCGCATCGCTGCATTCTGCAGGATGCTCTTGTAGAGATCGATGATGTCCATCTAGGACTCCTTGTTGTCAGAAATTGCTGAAGTCGCGGACCATCTCGAGAGACGGACCCTTGACCTGCACGAGCGATTGAACGAGAGTACCGAACGAGTGAGCGACGTCTCCGAGTCGATCACGGTCGGCGGTGATGACCGGGGACATCAGCGAATCAGCGAAGGTCGGCGAGACGAACTCGACGACTTCGTTGTGAAACTGCAGGGTGATCTTGGTGGACCAGGCCACATCGCAGTGAACTCGGATCTTGTACGGAAGATCGTTGTTGTACGAGATCTGGTCGATGATCTCGCGCTGGATGCGGTTTTCCACCGACGGCAGGAACGGGCGACAGTCGTAGTTGTCGGCCAGGCCATTGGCGTACAGGGTCTCGATGACCGGCTGGCGCGAATGATTGGTTGCCTGAAAGACGAGCTCGACGATCCCATACTCCAGCAGCAGGGCCGGCAGGCCATTGGCCAGGATGGTGGCGGCCAGGGTCTCGTGGTTGTTGCCTTGCCAGTGCTGGGAGTTGGCCGCGTTGGGCGTTTCTTCCACCGACGGGCCGTTGCCACCCCAGCTGGCCATGCGCACGACAGGTTGCGGTCGCACGATGCGGATGCGGTCGTCGTTGGGCGACTCGAGCATCGGATCCATGCGATACAGGTCCATCAGCTGGAAGCTGTCAGACGCGGGCGAGCCGGTCATGTTGTTCAGCGCCCGGATGAACTCGTCGCGGTTGAGCGGGCGCTGCGCAGTAGCGCCGATGGCGTCTGCATAGACCTGCTTGGAGTTTTCCGCGTACATGTTCTTGACCACGGAGTCCACATAGCCGCGAACGATCGTGCCGGCGTAAGCCGACGACAGGGTATTGTTGCGGTGGGACGTCTTGGCCTGGCTGGTGGCCACGGCCCGCAGATCCATCAGATCCGGGTTGGTCGTGTACTCGTGCGCTTGCAGCGCGCCGAAGACATCGTCCGGTCGCATGGTCAGGTTCGGATCGTTGGCGTTGTTGTAGAAGTCCTTGGGACCGTCGTAGTTGTGGTTGGCAAAGACCTGATAGCTGTCGACGACCTTGCCGGTCAGCTCCAGGCCGTGACCTGTCATCTGGTTGGTGCTCACCACCCGGACGATGCCGTTGATGAAGAACCGGATGCGCGGATCGAGCATGCCCGAGAACGACATGTCTGCGTAGTCGGTGTGGCCGTTGATCACGTCGATCGAATGGCCGCCGAACTTGTTGACCACCTTGACCTTGAGAACGAAGTTGAATCGCTCCCGGCGCCAGCCACCAGCGATGGCGATGGGCGCGCCTTCGGCCTGGATCTGCGGCTGCACGAAGTTGGAGGCCACCCCGTCGAACAGACCCGTGGACATCCGACCATTGGCTTGGTCGAATCGTTCCTGGATCACCCGGATCGTGTCGCCCGTGGCTTGCGCGATGTACGGACGCCGCACCTGATCCTGATAGGTGCCGGCCGGGGTCACGATCATGCTGATGATCTCAACACTCGAGATGGTCCCGTTGTTTTGTTGGTTCATGACACTTCTCTCCTTTTAGTCATGGAAGCTGGGGAGTCCACCACCGCAGAGGCACTTACGATGATGGACTGGGTAACGTTCAGAGGTTGGCGTACGGATTGTCGATCGGCGCTGTCGTCACCTGGAAAGGGACATCGGCCACGCGATCTCGGCTGGTGTAGTCTTCAGCCACCGTGCGCACGCGGGCAGCGAACTGTTCGAGCGTGACATCGAAGATCGTGTCACGCACACCCAGAACGCGAGCCGTGCGGTCATCCAGCTCGATGACAAGTCGAGCCAGCTTGGTCCGCAAGTTGGAGGGCGCGTTGTAGCGCCGGTTGCGGGCATGTCCGGTCATGACACTGACCCATTCCTTGGGCAAGGTCAAGTTCCAGGACTGCTGCGCCACCATGTCGACCATGTCGTCGATGGTCGAGAGCACGGGAATCGTCGAGCGGGCCGTCTTCGAACGGCTGCTGGTACGCTTGCGATACGGAAAGCGCTTGATGAGCTCGGCCATCTCGGGCTTTTCGATCGCATCCATGGACACGGCCAGCGCGCTCATGGTCTCTTCGCCTTCGTTGCGGCCGACGGCGCTGCACAGCGCAGCCAGTTCCTTGTGACCGTGGTGCCACAGATAGGCTTGAGCGAACGTGATGATGCCCAGCAGATCGGTCTTCTGCAGATTGGGGATCGAGCGGATCGGCACGTAACGGCTCATGACCCAGGCCGAGAGCATGACCTGGACCTTGGTCAGCCGTTCGGTGGCCAGCGCCTGCACGCTCAGGTGCGACATGCGGATCAGCTGCGGGAACTTCGGATCGAAGATGATCGGCTTGCCATGGGCTTCGGCTTCCCAGTCGCGACACAGCCGGTTGGCCAGTGCCAGCGGACCCAGCGGCTCTTCGTTCAGGACCTTCTGGAGCTGGAAGTTGATGTAGAAGCTCACCCCGGCGATGTCGCCAGCCGGCACGGACTCCTTGATCTTGAAGTTCTCCAGCACCGACAGGTTCGAGTCGGACTCGCCATGATCGGCGATCGTGGTCTTGCCGATGATCTTGCCCGTGGTCGATTCGATCGAACGCAAGCGCTGCGACAGATACACGAACAGGTGCGCCACCAGCGTTGCGTCCGGGTTGTTGCCCCGCACGTCGCCACGACACAGCCGCCGCACGACCGTCATGGCCAGCACCCAGTCCGGGAAATCGTGGGAGCTCAGACCCGAGATGATCACCGCGTCCAACGCGCGATCCTTGGGCAGCGTGTAGTTGACAAAGACAGTGAACCGCTTCATCGCTTCCCACTGCATGACCGGAGCCAGCGCCAGCAAGCTGAACGCCTGATACTCCTTGAACATGTTGTCGGTGCGCGACTTCGAATTGAGCATGAACTGACCCCAGATCGGGATCATGATCCGCAGCACGACCGACAGCGCGATCAGCTTGCGATAGTCGTCTTCGATGTACGTGCGCTCGATGCGGTGGTCATCACGCTTGGGATCGTAGGTGCGCTTGATCCCGTTGGGACCCGAAGGCACCGACACGTTGGCCTTGGTCCACACCCAGATGTAGACGTCTTCTTCGGGGTGCGCCCGAAACAGGTCAGCGATCAACGGACGCAGCGTCGAGATCTGGTTTTCGAACACCCAGTCGTTCATCAGCGATTCGTTGATCTTGGCGTAGATACTGAAGATCTTGTCTTGCACGGCTTCGGGCAACTGCTCCCAATAGCCGTTGATCTCGGCAAAGATGTCGAAGTCAGCCATGACATCTTGACTGGGAATGTCCCAGACGAGTTGCTCACTTCGATGCGAGATGACCAGCCCGGCCGCCGAGGGCGTCCGGTTACTGAAATCGATTTTGATATGCATGCATGGCACCCGGTTTGTTTGCAGTTGGACTGAAGCGAATGTGCACTTTATGCGCTCAGCCCTAGCGTCATTTCTAGTGACTCAATAGCGTGATATGTGTCTGATTCCCTTTTCAATCTTCGCTAGACAACACACGCTACTCTATTCCTCAAAGGTGTAAAACTTGCCCTTATATATGGAGAAATTTTCTACAGGACAAAAAGCCCTGGAGACCGTAGTGGTCTCCAGGGCCCTTATGCAGTTGCCTGCGTCGGCGAATTACCAGCCGATGCCTTCGTCGTCGTCGGCGCCACCACCGGCCGGGGCGCCGCCACCGCCGCGGTTGCCACCGCCGCCACCGCCGCCGCTGTAGCTGCGGCCACCGCCGCCTCCACCGCCACCACGGTTACCACCGCCGCCGTTGCGATCTTCCTTGGGCGGGGGTTCGACGTATTCCTTGACCAGCAGCGCCGCGTAGATCGGGCGCAGCATGTCACAGAACGCGAGCGCGGTCAGCTTGGAGGCTTCGCCCTTGGTGAACACCGAACCATCACGGTGCACGAAGTGGTGGAAGTCCTCGTTGATGAACGGGAAGCGGATCTGGGGACGACGCGGTGCGGACAGGCAGACGGTGATCAGACCATCTTCGTCCTTCTGGATGATCGTCGAGGACTCGACCACCGCTTCGTCGGAACGCTTGCCGCCGGCCCAGGTGAAGTTCTTGTTGTCGACCTTCTCCTTGTAGGGACCTTCGGAGTTGGCGGCTTGCTCGATCAGGCGCAGCACGCTGAAGAACGTGGCCACGCCCATGGCGGCCTGGATCTTGCCGTTGTTGATCGTGTCGTTCGGATCGTTGGTCCACACGACCATGCGCGGGTTCGACGAGATCAGCTGCCACTGCAGCGATGCGGTCTTGCCAGCGGCATTGGGCGCGCGCAGGTGGAACTTGGCGTGATCCAGGATCACTTTTTTCCGCGGAGGCGGACGGAAATCTCCGGCCATTTTGAGTACCTATCTTTGAGGTTGGTTGAGGTTAGGGCGTATACTGCCCCATTGCGGGAAAGCGTTGTTTGGGTGTGGTTGGTTGTTTACAAATCATGGGGGCACGAAGTAAAAACCAACTCACCCTACACGCCTATCGCAACGACCTCAGGACATCCCTCAAATACGGATCCTTGATCTGGTTGAGCCCGTATTCCACCTTCTCGGATGTGCTCACGGGCGACCAGTTGTACTGCTTGGCAATCTCGATGATTTGCTTGCGAATGCTCGGAGCCATCGGACGGAACGTCTCGTTGTCACCAAACACTTGCAGCAAGTCTTCCCGGAAAGGCAGCTGCGGATAGTCCTTGCCGTTGTAGTACTTGGTGTACCACAGGTGCTTGGACTTGATCGCGCCAGTATGCGATTCGAGCAGGTCAAAACTCTTGAAGTTGGGAGCCAGCAAGTCGATCGCATAATGCGTGAGCATCAGCGTACGCGACTCGTTGTAGTCCCGGATCTTCAAGAGAAAGAACTTGGCCTTGTCTTTGTACACGCGCAGCCAAGGACCGAGCGTGGACTTCATGGCCGCCGAATACGCCAGCTGCAAGTTGGTGGTGTCGCCACGAAGGAGCGCGTGGGGATAGGCCTTGTCCAGGTCCTTGTAATCACACACGTACCAGACGACTTTCATCTTGCCACTGGTCAGCGTGGCGATCACCGATTCGAACTGATTGACTTCCTGGACAAAGCCGTCCAGCAGTTCATCAGGTCGCACCCCCAGGATCGCTTCGCGGTCAATGGCTTGGTACAGGTTTCGAAATAGCGTCTTCAGATTCACCCACATCGTCTGATACGTCACGAGCAGATCTTTGTTCTGCTCGGGATGATCGGGGTGTATGCCCACAGCCCCTTCAAGGGCCAGCGACGTGGCGATCGACAGAGGGAACTGCCCGACGACGCGGGCAGCCACTGGACCGATATTCATCTACGGCTCCTTAGAGTATCGCCTTCATCGCGCCGGCCACCGAGTCAACCATGTCGTTGGCTGCTTGCTTGTTGCGCAGATGTTGGGTCACCAAATCGATCACGTTGTCACGTGTGATCTGGATGGGATGGTAGTCGTCGTCATTGAGTTCGCTGTCCGGATAGACCGCAGGACTATCGGGATCATCGCCTCGGACGATGGACGACCACGTGAAAGCTGGCCATTTACGGATCAGCTGGTCGAGACTGTTGAGTAAGGGATGACCCTTCTCACATTCGATGCGAATGAAGCTGTCTTCAGGGATGTCGTCGTCGTAGATCCGCGATTCGATCTCGCCAAAGCAAGTGACCGGATCGTAGCCGATGACCCCGATAGTGACAAACTTTCGGGCACCTTTGTTTTCGATGAACTTGATCTGCCAGTTGTGCTCGTCTTGCACCACGGCGCGCACGTGACCCTTGGCTCCTTCTTCGTTGTGGGCCAAACGATCGAACGAGCCTTGCGCCACGATGCGCTCATACTGGCTAAACAGATGCACGTGACCGATGAAGATCAGGTGCTTGACAATCTTCAAGTACTCGGCCGAATCGTGCTTGGGCGCTTTGACCACGGGCGGCAGCTGGTATTCGAACTGGCCATGCATGAACGCAAAATCCACCTGCTGCAGATTCTTGAACGCCATGAGGGCCTTGACTTGTTCCAAAGTCTTGGCCGTGCTCGGATCCCACTCGTCGGGGATATAAAGGACATTGGCGTCAAACCGCTCGATGTACTCGATCTCCAGGTTCTTGACGTACTTCAGGTCGCACCCGATGTTGGCGCCCTCGTTCCAGGTCACAAAGCGCTGCGACTGTTTCCAGTCGTGGCTCGGTGTACCTTCGAGGACGCGCAAGACGATGTCATGCTTGGCGCACAGGCGCAACAGGCCAATGATCCAAAAGTCGATGTCGGTGATGACTTTGTCCGGCAGAGACAACAGGCCATCAAAGACGTCACCGACCAGCACAATCATGTCCAGCTCGGCCGTCTCGGCATTGTCCGGAAACGCCTTCTTCAAGTTCTCGATGATGAAGGGCGTAGCGTTACGAGGATGGCCCAGGTGCAGATCGCTGGCTGTGCCGATCCTCAGCGGATACTTCACAGCAGGTTATCGTCGTCGTCGACGAACGTGTTGGTGCGGTTGACCGCCACTTTGGCGACCTTTTCCTTGAGCTTGTCGACAGTGGTCAGCAGCGGCTTGTTGTAGCGCGCAAAAATCACGTTCCACATGTCGACGTACTTGTCGGCAAACAGCGCCGGGTCTTGTTGAAGCCCGAGGCTGGCCATCTTCTGTTCGAAGTAGGCCTTGGCGCGCACCGGTGAGACGTTGGACAGGTTCATCATGTTCTGGATGGCGTCTCGCACCGAGATCTCCCGGCGATCCGAAACGCGCATGCCGTCCATGTCGAACATGGCGGGCACCTTGAACAGTTCTTCGCCATTGATCGGGTTGACGATCATGACTTCGCGGAACGGCCCACCGGCAATGCCGATCCACGTACCCATGTTGATGTGGTCGGGAACGGGTTCACCCGCGAAGAAGGGAACGAAGTTGGCCGCAAAGACGTTCTCCGGCAACCGCGTCATCTCGGCCTGTTCGGCCGCTTGCAGACTCTCCCAGATGCCGTTGATTTCGCTACCCTTGGTACGAACGGGGCGTTGATCGTTGGACATTTCTTAGCTCCAAAATACCTGTTGCATCAAAAAAGCCAGGCAGGGCGCGAACCCCGCCTGGCTTCAAAGCCTCTTCTCAGAAGCAGGGAGGAAATCCTCAGTTGGCGACTTCGGCGGCAGCCGGAGCCACGTCGGCAGCGGCCGTGCCGTTCGAGCCGGCGTCCAGCGCAGCAGCGGCCGTGCCCGCCGGGGCGGCATCGACCGGATCGGCAGCCTTGGCCAGTTCGGTGCCGGCAGCCAGGGCGGCGTCACCGCTCGGGGCAGCGTCGCCGGCGCCGTCAGCGGGCGCTTCGTCGGCCTTGGGGGCGTTCGGGTCGACGAAGTACTCGTAGTTCTCGATCGGGGCCGAGATCAGCGCCAGACACAGCTCGATGGAGCCTTCCAGCGGCAGCTGGATCACTTCGAGCTGGCGATGCAGCTCGTTGCTCTGCTCGTCCGACAGCGTCAGGAACTGGGTCTGGAGCGTGTTGACCTCGTTCTCGGCGACCACCAGGATCGAGCGCACCAGGTTGCCGTCGGCTTGCTTGGTCGGCGAGACGAACAGGCGGAAGGTGCCGGCCACGTTCTTGAGCGAGGTCAGCAGCACGATGGCCGAGCCGTCCGACAGCTGGGCCGGCTTGGCGGCGAACGTGCGCACGTCGATGTTGGCGGTCATCGCGAAGGCTTGCGAGCGCAGCGCATTGCCGGCAGCCAGCAGCGATTGGGCGGCCAGCAGGGCGCCACGTTCGGCCAGCTTTTGGTCCAGCGCCTGGTCGACGGCGGCATTCAGGTCGAAGTTCATTTTTGGGATCCAGTCGGAAAGGGAATTGGGAAGTGCGAAGAGCCTCAGCTGTCGGCTGACGTCATGTCGATGAAGGACTGGAACTTGCCGTCAATCAACTGCAACTGCTGTTCCACCGAGTACGTTTTACCGTCCTCGGTCACCGTCACATTGACGGAAACAGTGGTCAAAGAAGACGAGGTTTTCGGGTCCGTCAGCGCGTACGAGATGTCCACGTTCACTGAGTCATAGTAGTGACCCAGGTACGTAATTAATGCCGTACGCATGTTGGAGCTGACCTTGTTCATGTCGTTACCAGCGTCTTCGAGAATGGCTTGCAGACTCGTGGCGTTGCTACCGAAGATGGAGGTCTGGTTTTTGATGGTGTACACAAAGTACGTCATCAGGGTATCGATCTTCTCGGCCGGGGTTCCTACCCAACCAGCAGAAGACAGTGTGGGGACTTGTTTGATGGCCATCACAGACTTTCGAAGAAGGTGTTCGGGCTCTGCTAACACAAAAAAAGAAGGGCTGGTTAAGGCCCTTCTTTTTGCTGTCAGAGCGAGTCGCAGCGCGGCGACGTCGGATCTTCCTTGCCCGAGGTGACCAGCACCCGGAGCTTGTCCCAGACGTCGATGATCATATTCTGATCGACGAGCTGCAGTTGCACATCATCTTCGCGGACATCGAAGTAGTTGGTGGACTCCCACTCGTACTCTTCGCTCTCCGGCGTCTCCACGACGCGACCATTCATGACCGCCCGCCAGTCTTCATGATCCTTGCCGATGCGGCCCGGATGCATGTCCACATAGGTGTCCGAATAGCCATCGCACCGGTTCTGGTGAAACAGCGATCGCACCGTGGGCTCGGCCATGATCCAGCGCTGCATCGAGATGGGCGCCTGTTGAATGGCACCGATGTCGTGCAGCGGCATGATCACATTGGGGTCGAACATGTGCTGGACACTTCGAATAGCTGCCTTGGCTTTGCGCATGGCTTCGCTGCCGGCATACTCGTTGAAGATCTCCAGACCACGCGACATGAATTCGCGACCCGCTTCATTCAGATACTCGCTGGTTCGCTGGAGACGGTGCTCCAGGAAGTTCAGAGTCCCTTGATGCGGCATTCCGAATGCTAGCGTCTTGAAGGCAGTGGCACCGCCGTCAATTACGATTGGCATTTAAAGCTCCTTTCCCTTGTAATTGGACTTGCTTTCTCAGGCCATGGCAAGCTGTTGCATGTACTTCAGCTTGCTGGGGTCTTCGAATGCAGGCTCTTCGATCCACTCGGCGATGTTGGCCACCACCGGCTTGGACAAAGAGGCCGTGTTGGCCAGTTGACGCGGGTTGTCCAGACCGAACAGCGACATGGCCGGAGCCAGGGCATCGAGCGCATTCTCGATCCGTTGGTCCAGCGCCAGCGTGAACTGCAGCGCATCGCCATCGAAGTCGCAGTTGAGCGCCTTGACGATCAGGATGGACAAAGACACGGTCGGGTCGAGCGTCTCGCCCTCCACCGGTTCCTTGATTCGCGAAATGTAGACCTGCTCGATGGAACCGCGTGCCAGAGACGGATTCCGATTGAGCGTGCAGCAGATCCCGATACCGCTGGGAGCTTCTGCGATCAGCTCGTCGAACATGCCCTTGAGCAGCGGATGGCTCTTGCGAGCATACGCTTCGAGGAACATGACCGCTTCGGGCTGGGTGTAGTCCATGCGCATCAGCTTGTTGAGCAGATGCACCCGCAGCAAGGAGCACGCGATGTCCCACGGGATGTAGATCTCGCGGTAGTGGTGCTTGTCCGTGATCGAAGACACGACAGCCCGGAAACTGAAGTACGACCGCGTCGCAAAGACGTGCTTTCGGAACACGCCCTTCTTGCTGATGAAATTGTTGTCGTAGGTCTGCTTTTGGAAGATCGTCAGTTCGTTGATCGTCTTGGCAGTCCGGTTCTCGCGCACCCGCACGCTGTAGACGTTGGCATCGGTGTCGATGCCGGCCAACATGCGAATCGCGTCCATGCCGCCGATCGTGACCTTGTCGATGAAGATGCCGAGCTCGTTGGGCTCGAGCACCAACAGTGACCGGTGGGTGATCGGGATGAACTGCGAGAAGATGCAGTCGCGATAGTCGTCCAGCACTCGCCGAAGCACCTGGGCGCGGCCCGGCGGCTTCTTGAACGGCTTCAGGCTGAACAGACCCTCCATGATCTCCCAGAAGTTGCGCACGAAGTAGTTCAGCCCGCGTTCGATGGGCTGGCCTTGCACGTACAACTCCAGTACCATGCCGATCTTGTCGGGGATGAACCCCGGCTTGTATTCGGTATCGCAGAGGAAATGGATGATGTTGAATTTCCCGAACTTGAAGTGCTGGGACAACATCTCCCAGATCATCGGGTTGATCAGCGCATCGACGCCATGGGGTGCACGAATCCACGTGGCCGGTTCGATGTCTTGATCGAGAATGGGTAGCACCGGCGTACCACATTCGGGACAGATGATGTTCTTGTTGTACTCACCCGTCGAGCAGCCGCGGTCACACGACGGCACTGAACTGAGCAAGTCGCCAGAGAACTTGGTGAACACCAGGCGATCGAAGTCTTCACGATCTTTCTTGGTGTACATCGGCAGGTCATTCAAGATGACTGCCTCGCCGCCGGAGCGACGATTGAACTCTATGTCAAAATTGACTAGTTCCAGATGAACGCCCATGCACTCTCCTTTTTACGTGTTACCTTAAACGACACCACACATTGGATTCATCAAGCCGGTGAAAAAAGGAGGACCCCTTGCGGAGTCCTCCCAGTTTCTGACTTGCAACGCGTAGGTCGATGCAGGAGAACAACCCTGAGCCTCGTGTTGTTATCGCCTACCCACCGTCTGACTGGTGGTGTATCGACAACTAACCTAGCTCAAGGTCGGAGTGAGCCGTTCAGCGGCTCCAGCGGCCGAAGCTGCTGGAACCGGAGCCGCCGCCCTGGCTCTGCTGGCCGCCGTAGCTGCGCGTGAACGTGGACTGGCCGGAGGCGAGAGCGCCCGCGGACAGCCAGTCGGCGCTGGCGCGGCCCTGGTCGCCCAGGTCCTGGTACGGCGTGTCGGCGCGGATGGACAGGCCGGTGGCCGCGATCGCGCGCTCGAGCGTGTTCAGGAAGTTGGTGGTGAAGGTGATGCGATGCGCGTAGCCCGTGATCACGATGGAGCTCGAGATCATGTTCATGATGCGCAGGCGCTCACGCAGGCGCAGCTCGATCGGGTAGCCGATCTTGGCCCAGGTGTTGGACCAGTCGCGCGCGATGCGCGGATCGGTCTCGCCACGGACGTTGAGCACGCACAGGTGGTCGATGTCGCGGATGTCGCGCACGTTGCCCTTGCCGTCCGTGTAGTGACCCAGGTGCACGCGGGACTCGTCGTTGATGACGATCTTCCAGGCCGGGTTCCACAGCGCGGCGAAGTTGCCGTTGGTCAGCAGGTTGGCCGACTCCAGGATGAAGTCGTGCGCGGCCTGGTTGTTGCGGGCCGCCGCCAGGAAGGCGGAAGTCAGCCAGGTGCTCGGGCCGCACTCGTCGACGTCCATGGAGATCGCGAGTTCGGGGCGCACGTAGGCACGCAGCATGAGCGCTTGCTCGGCGTCGTTGAACGTCGCGGCGCGCGTCTCGAACGGCTTGCCGAAGCCCGACGGATCGCGGCCGATGTTGGCCTCGATGCCGATGGCGCCGATGTCGTGGATGTCCTGCTCGGGACCCGTCGGGCGGGTGAACGAGGCCATCCAGTTGTTGTTGTCGCGCATGGTCAGCGTCGAGATCAGGCCCAGCAGGGTGCCCGGCATCGTGCGCAGCTGCGGAGCTTCGACGTGGGTGATCACGAAGCGCGGCTGGTACAGGTAGGGCATCGACTGGTGCTGCGCCGGCGTGCCGTAGGCGGCCGCGTACGGGTTGTGCGCGGTGACCTCGGACGACGGGTGCCACACCAGGTCGGTGAAGCCGCCGATGTTCAGCAGGGGCTTGAGGACCTGGCCGGAATTCAGGGACTGCAGGCCCTGGTTCTGCTGGCGCGCCTGGCCGCTGACTTCGGAGAAGGTGATCTTGATGTCGGTGCGCTGGGGCTGGCCGACCGAGTCGGCGGTCTGGCCTTGGCCGAACTGCAGCTTGGCGACGGTCTGGAGCTTCTCGGCGCCGGCGATCAGGGACAGGTCCGTGAAGCCCGGGGTGTTCTGGTTCAGCAGCGTGGCCGCGGCGACGAGAGCCGAAGCGATGGTGACGCGCACCAGCGATTCGTCCTTGCCGTTGTAGCCGGCCGGCACGACCTGGCCTTCGGAGTCGAACATCTTCTTCGGATCGACCTTGGGGAAGTGCTTCTGCAGCATCGTGGCCACGGCCGCGCGGTACTCGTCGTTGTACGACTCGCCCACGACGCGCACGACTTCGACCTGGCCGTGACCGGGGATCGGCACGAACTCGTTCTGGATCGGGCCGGCGGTGTCGCCCATGATCAGGGTGTGGTAGCCCAGGGCCGCATCGGGCTGCGCCTTGTGCTGGACCACGACGACCACGGAGGCGGCGAACAGCGTGATGGGCGTGTCGTTGTGGGACACGACCAGCAGCTTGACGTCGTAGCCTTCACCGGGGGTGCCGATGATCTTCTGGGCCGTCTCGACGAAGTTCTTGATGGCGTCGGCGGCCGGCGTCAGCGACAGCGGGGCCAGGTTGCCGGGCAGGGACAGGGAGCTCAGGGGGGATGCGTTCGCGTTCATGGATTGGCGTTGCTGTTGAGGAGGTTGCGGGACCGGGACCGGGGTCGGGGCGGGCGAGCGCTGGCTGGCGGCGAGCAGGGTGCTCGGCGACGGCGGCTGGCTCACCGGAGCGGCGGCGGCAGGCGGCGGAGACGAAGGAGTCGGAGCGGCACCGTTGGTGTCGTCGTCATCGTCGTTGTGAATCGACATCTTTTCTCTTTCCTTTTTAAGGATGCATCTAACCCAAACGGGCGGCGATGTGTTGTCCGCAGTCTTAAACAGGGTTACCCACACTCGTTATCTAGTCAGCTATCAGCCCTTGGTCCAGCGTTCAGGAAATAGGAGCCAGTCGAAACGTCGCGCGGTGGTTAGCCCGCAGCCTTGACGCCACTGTTTGGTGTACTCTGATCCTTAAGTGCTCGGGACTCGAACGACAGATACTGCTAGACCAATCAAGTGGTCAGATGGATAAGTCCTGCGACGTTGGCATCGCAACACGCCTTGGAGTTCTTCAGGCTTTGGAGGCCTGAATTGTCAGTTTGCACCGACACTCCAAGCTTGTGATATGTGGCTGAAACGAGTTTCAATCCACACCTCACCAGGATTGCCCAACCTGGTGAAAATAGTGACACCGAATCCTCCTAAAACGCCGCAACGTATAGCGAGGCGTAGTGGGGTACCCTCCACCTGGCGCTTGCACGCCAGGCAGAGCGGATTCGGTGTCACCACTTCCTCCACACCATTGGACCCAAGGTGTTTTTTTACACTACAGCACAAAACACCCCCTGTAAATGCTATGCAAATGTTGGATTTCTCCGACATGACAGAACACTCTAACCTGCCTTTGGACCATATGCAAAAGCTGTTTGGCTTCGACAAAGGTGCGGACGAAGGGGTGGTCACGGTTCCTGACTGGAATTACCTGAAAGCTGGGTTCCAGGCCAGTTTGAAGATCGTGACGGCCTATTACCGTACGTATCCGGGTCGCGTCGATGCCTCGCACTTCCTGATCAAGTTGATCTACGGAGTGGGGGTCGCGCGATCCCTCCCGCTGGACCGATTCTACGCCATGTGCAGCTCCAAGGCGCTGGGCGTGGCCATGGCCAACAAGATGACTTCGGCCATTTCCAAGGGCCAGCTGTTTGACGGGCAGTTCTACGGCAAAGGGGTCCGGGAAGTCCTGATCGGTCACGATGACGACTTTGACTTTCAAGACGCGGCCAAGAACTGGCAGAACCTCGAACCGATCAAAGTGCTCAGCCATCCCAAGAGCGATCTGGGGCTGAACATCCCCGATGGCACCGGCGACGGCTTGGAAGAAGGGGTGGCGGTCATTGCGATCAACATCCCCATGCTGGCGCTACAATACCGCCAGTGGAGCGAGATCGAGACGGCTCGGGCTGAAGCGGCGGGCGATTCTCCCCGGGGGATCACTCACTTCATCTACTCGTACCCACTCACGAACATGCTGTACTCGCATCTGGACGTGACGCTGTTCAACCGGCTGTACAACCTGCTGAACAACATCCCGCTGGCCGAGATCAACAAGCGCCACTCGTTTTTCCTGACCGACTATGACAACAAGTTGAACGTCGTGCAGAAAAAGCAGCTGGAGATCCTGGCTTCGGGGCAGCGCAGTTTCAACGGCATGCTCAAGACCATCCCCATGGTCAGCGTGGATACGCTGGCAGATCTGGCGAAGTTGCCGGATGTGGCTTTGACTCGTCAGGTGATCTGGGCTCTGTGCCTGGCTCGTCTTGAGATGCTGTCGTTTTTGTTCAAGGTCACCGTGCAAAACCCGAGGACCCGATCCTCGGCTGAAGTCAACCGGATTGTCCGCAACTTCCAGCTCTACCGCACCGACAAGGCGCTGCAGAGCTCGCTGCCGTACAACCTGTACTTCGATGCACGTCGCGACATCCTGCAAATCGCAGAAGCATAAGCGGGGAGCCCGAGGGCTCCCCTTTATGCCGCCTTCAATAGTTGTCCATGCAAAGCGTCGTCAGATTGTCGTTGGCCACGTAGTAGCCAATGGACTCCAGCACGATGTAGAACACCGACGTGATGTCGTAGACCGAGCGGCGGATGGCTGCGATCTGGGCGATTTCCGTGGGCATGCCCGAGATGGCCAGCGTTTGCTTGGGCAGCAGCAGGGCCGTCATCGTCGTCTTGTTGTTGTCCTTGAAGAACTTTTCGAGCTTGGCGGCGATCTTTTTGTCCTGGATGTTGGCAATCCAAGTCTTAAAGTCAGTGGCCGAATCCATGGTGACGGCCACCTTGGAGCACGCATAGGGCGGATGGGGGGCATCACCGTACTTGTCGGCAAAGCACGCCTGCCACATGTGGTAGTGCATGTACGGGGAATTCATCTCGCCCTTGGTGTACGCGTCGGCCGACTTGATCTGGGCGTTGCGCATGTAGGTCGATTCACCGGCCAGGATCGAGCGCTGGATCTCACGCTCGGTGTCGGCGACTTCACGCAGGTACTTCATCAGGCTGAGCTTTTCCCCGCGCTTGATCGTCTCCAGGATGTCACGCATCATCATCTCGGCTTGGTCGATGATCTGCTTGGGCACATTGGACGACTTCAGGTGCACGCCCTTCTTTTCGAGTTTGTACTTACGGAAGACGTTGCCTTCTTGGGCAGAGATCATCGCGTAGTAGTGCTTGCCGATCGGGGTGACCGCAAAGACCGGGAACATGAACTCGTTTTTCATCGCGACCTGGTGGATGCGACTCGTCTCGATACCAAAGTTCGCGCTCATGCGGGCCAGCACGTGAGTGATCGACTCGGCAGCCAGAAACACCATGGCCGCGCCGGTCGCATCGGTCTTTTCATTGAAGCCCGGATCCTCGCCGTGCATCCAAAACACCCAGTCTTGCACCGTAAAGATGGTCGAGTCGGTATCGGAGGTGACCGCCGCATCCCGCACGGAGTCTGGGAAAAAGGCCAGGGACGCAGGCACATTGGACGTGACCATGATCGCTTCGATGAACGGGCGATACTCTTCGACCACGGCGGCGATGTTCTTGACAGTCGAGGCAATCCACTCTTCGAGCTTGGTGCCTTGAATGTCTTTCATCGTCACCGACCGGTTCTTGACCTTCGGATCGGACGCCGGGAACATCTCTTCAGACATGGCCACGAGCTCATTGGGGAAATAGAGCTCGGCCAGCATGTGGTACTCGTCACGGTGGCTCTTGATGACCTTGGTGGCATCCGGGCAGTCTTCCATGACTTTGGCCGACAGCTTGGAGATGAAGGTGCGCATCATCTGGTCGTTGTACTTGGCCAGGTGGTACAGGTCACCAGTGTAGACAAACGCGGCCCGCTGGATAGCGGTCAACTTTTCGATCAGGGCGCGGTAGGTCTTGGTCGCGTACTCGGACGGGCAGTACTTGTTAGCCGAGACCGTGACGACGTGCAGCGTTTCTTCGACAGTGGGGGCACGGATGCCAAACAGCTCCATGGCACGTTGGAGCTTATCGTAATCCGTGTTCCGTACAATCGAGACGATGTTGTTCAGGGCGATCTTGGGATTCCAGTAATGCCGATTGCCGCACAGCAGCTTTTCGTTGTTCGCATTGCCGTAGCCCGAGGTGGACCGACACACAGACGTGAGGGTCGAGTGACTGGTCTTGTTGACCAGCGGGGTGGACGGGGTCGTGTGACCCCCGGAAATCGAGTTGTTTCGAATCTTGCGACTCTTTTGCTCGTTCTCCTTGAACTGCTTTAGGATCTCGTCGCCGGCCATTTCCGCGGCGAACATCGCCTTTTTGGCTTTGCCGCGGGCTGCAACGTTAAAATCGATGAATGCGGCAAGGTACGATTTCTCGACCTTGGCGGGCAGGTACGTAGAGAAGTTGGGCGCGATCAGGTGCTCGTTTTTGATCGTATCGGACAGGAACCCGTTCAGAGTGCCTTCTTTTTCGACGCGATCAGCCTGGTTGTCACGCTCTGCATACACCACCTTGGGATCCCTGAAAGGGAACCGACCACCGGGCTTGAGTTGCCGGATGACAAAGTCGCGACAGTAGTCGATGGACTTGTCAAACATCAGCGACAGGTACAGCGCCTGATCTTCGATGTAGTGCTTGAACAGATTCAGATCCCGTACGTACTTGTCCTTTTCCAGAACAAAGGGATTTACGGCTGTCATTGGTGTTGGGTTTATATCGGGTACAAAGGATGAGATCAACCTCTAAAAAAGAGCCGGCATAAAAGGAGAGGGGTTGCCCCCTCTCCGTCTATGGCGTGGCTTCTGCCCAACGTGCATTTGCCTTGGAGCTTTCTGCAATGCGAATCATCGCACTGGCAGCCTGAGCCGGATGCTTGGAGGCCCTGAGCACCGCCGTCAGGGCTTTGAGCGGAAACGGCTCGGAAATGAACGCATGTTTGGTCGGAGTCCTCTTTTTGTCATGCAAGTGAAACGACCAATAGACACGAAACAAAGGCTGCGGGTTCTCTTTGGTTGAGCGCTCGTGCGCCACAAACAGTCGAACTCGCATGATGAGCGGATGCATGTCAGCCGGAGTGGCAAGTTCCTGGACTGAGCACAACCGAAAGCCTTCTTTCCAGACCGAGTATTCCTTACGGGCCAGAAAGCTAGCAGGTTTGAAGCCCAAGGACTTCAAGATCATGGAAGCAGGGTGTCGATCGCTCAGAAAGGCATTCAATGCCCAGTCGAGCTCTACCCGCAGGTGTGTGAGCCAGGCTAGCATGGTGTTCACCTTGATACGTCAAGAGGCTATACCATACGGAAAAACCAGGCACTGTCGAGCTAGACGGCAAAAAGAAAGGATAGATACGAGGGATGTGGCGCCACCTGACGGCTACGCGTTATCTCTCGTATCTATCCTTCAATAGCAGAAAAAGCCAACACCTCAAAGAAACTGGACGATAAGAAGGGGGTGGCCGAAACCACCCCCACCCTACCGGGTCTTTCACTTCTTCACACAGAAAACCGAATCAACGTCAAGACATCTAGGACGACGGGTCTGTTTCTCCCCGGGTCTGCCAGAGGTGATCGGACAACTCAGCGGGGTGCCACCGCTAAATTGAACGAGCCTCCACCACAGGTAGAGTCGGATTCGATGCGCTAACGCAACTCAAGGTCTCGTGCTCAAAAGCTTTCACCAACTCTTACTAGGTATCCGAGGGAAAGGAGGTAACCCCAGACACTGTTCGAAGCACAGATGACGAGCTGGGAGTGACCGGCTCCCTTTGTGCACAGCATATTCGGCTGTGTGTTTTTTATCACCGCACCCGTCAGGCGCTGACGATCTTGACGTTCACGTTATTGAAACCGTTCTGCACGAGAGCGGCCAGGATGCGCGGGGCGTCGTTGTTGCTGACCCCTTCGATGACGACGTTGGCCGTCAGCGACCGGACCAGAGCGATCGTGGCTTCGTTGATCCAGGGAATGCCCAGGACCGTGACCACACCGGACGACAGCTTGACCTTGAGGTAGTCGTACTGGGTCGGATCGTTGGGGGTGCCCGAGGGCAGGTAGGGAAAGACGTTGGGGTGGATGGCCGGGATGTCAGCGAACTGCAGCGCGCTGTCGTAGTCCATGATGGCCATCACGGTGACGTTCGTGAAGTCCCCCGGCATCACCGTGGCCGGATACAGCGTGAAGCTGTAGACTTTCTTGACCTCGAACGGGTAGGGAGTATCAGCCATGGGTTATTCCGTGTTGGTGGGGTGCGAAGATCTGATCACACGATTATCGACGCCAGCCAAAACCGCGGGGAAAGCAGCCTTTGGGAACCGGGACACTCTCAAAAAAAATCGCCGTGTAGTCACGGTGACCAATGGCGCCCGCCTTGATCAGTTCGTGTTGCACCCATCGCTGGGGAACCCGGTACTGAATCAGGGCAGAGCGCAATTGGACGGCGAACCTGAAGAAACCCTCCAGGAACGCCAGGCGTTCGGCTCGATCGTGAATCTGAAGCTCATCGAAGATGGAATCTTCGAGAGCCTCTTCTTCAAGGAAGCTTTCGACCTCGTAGAACCAGTGCTGGGCCAGCAGGTACCTGATCACCTCGCCGAAGGATTCCTCCAACCTTGCCTGGCTGGCCGAATACCTTCTCAGGCTGAGGTGCAGCTGCCTGTAGGCGTCGTTGATGGGCAAGATCAACTTGACGTGTGTTTGCTCGCAGGAGTCGGTCATGTCGGTTGGTCGGGATCTCGAGCTTGTTGAGCACGAGGACGTTGGGGTCGATGTGGTGTAGCTCGTAAAACAGCAAGCCGTTGACGTACATCTTGAACAGCTGAAACTGGCGGTACAGCGCCATGGCGAAGTCCTCGCGCAGCTTCAGGTACTTGTGGACTTCCTGGTTCATCAGGGAGTCTTCGTCAGGAGGTGTCATCTCGTAGGCCGTGTAGGCGACCTCGTAGGCGGCGTCCTTTTCGTGCTGGATCGTGTCGATCACCTCGGCCGTGGCCGTGGGGATGTCGATGCCAAGTTCGGTCATCTGGCGGATGCCATTGCAAAACGTCAGTGTTTCATCACGGAGATCCATGATGACAAAGCGCGGCATTTCCGGGGCAGGGTCGACGTAGGTGCGACGCTCTTTCTCGGGAAGGTCTTCGGGCATGTCATCGTCTCCTTCTGCGAAGGATGATAGTTCGATCACCTATAATCCTACTATGTTGGTATCTGAGGATGTCCTCTTCAAACAGCTTGAGCCGCTTGAAAAGGGTCTTGAGCTCGAGCCCGACGCGCACCGCTTTCCAGTGGAGGTCTTCCAAAGTAAAGACTTCGTCGTCAAAGGCTTCATAGAGCATTCCCCGATCATGGCGAACGGGGCCCGGGTCATACGCACCGACTCTGAGCAACGTGCTCTTGAGGTGCAACAACTCGTTTTCAACCGTTCTGTATTCGAAGATGCAATCGATCAAGTGGTCCATGACCACGTCGATATCGAACTCGGGATTGCGACGCAGACACTGCTGGAGGTCGTGCAAGCAGTCGCCACCCTCGACTATTAACAACTCAGGATCAGGGTGACGCACTATACTCAACTTGCGAGGAGTCATGCAAATTTCACCGTGATCAGATATTCGTATCTATCGGAGTGCTGGGGATTCAAGTCCTTGGCTTCCAGGATTCGAAATTCACCCTTACCAAAGAAGTGGTTCATGATTCCGTACATGTAGATGTCCAGATATTCACAAGCCATTTGCGTGGCAAAGTACAAGTCACCAAAACCTCCTTGGGGTTCGGCGTTGCAATCGTGGACTGCGTTCAGATACCGGTCCATGTCTTCCAGGATTGGCGCATAGGGCGAGCCCGTATGGTCTTCCATGGAATCGGCAGTATGGACATACCCTCTGAGAATCTGCTCGATCGCGTCCTTCAACCCGTTGTCGTAGAAGAAGAACCGATCGGAGAACTCTTGGCCAAGCGTGCCGTGTTCAGCGAGCGGTATGACGAACTGCTGCGGCTGGGACCAGTTTGCCATGGAGCGCTGGCGGGCACTGGGATTTATCCATCGGGACATAGACGATCAGGTTGGTTTGGTCTTCTCCACGCGGGTAGACGTAGTAGAAGTCTTTCATGTCCATCGGGGCGTGCGGCAGCGCCGCAGCCAGCATGTCGATCAGATACACTTCTGCTTCGTGCAGGTGCATGTCGATGGTCAGGTCATCCATCCTGAGGTTCTCAGGAGCTTGGACCTTGTAGGCCCCGAGTGGTCCCATGAACAACCCGTAGGTGTTCACGCGGTTGCGCACGACCTTGTCAAGCATGGCCGTGATGATCGGGTTCAAATCGACGCCGGCGGTGGGCAGCGAATCACGAATGTACATCATGACATCGTGCACGCTCAGCAATACCGGCAGGTAAGTTGTGCTATCAGGAATCAAGAGTGGCACCCCCTGCAAGACCTAGATCTTGCCTTCCTTTTTGAGTCGTTCCCATTCGAGGACGCGGTAGTCCCCGAGCTTTTCGATCACGATCGTGCTGATGCCGCGATTGGTGACCTGGTAGGTTTCCCACGTGCTGATCCCCATGAAGGCGTCCAGCGTCAGACGCAGGTGAGCGCAGTAAAACTGCAGGCGATCGGTGAGCGCGTCGATCAACTTGTTGCCCCGCTCGACGTGTGGCACGTTCGAGTCGTTGACATGGTTGACCTTGGGGCGCTGGCCGGGTACATCGGTCCAATCGACCTCCCGGATCTCGGCAGCTTCGAGGGCTTCGGGCCGGATCAGGTGCTTGACGAACTGCTCGAAGGGCGTGTCCATCGGCTGCCATTCACAGGCGTGGTCGATGATCCAGCTGATGTACTCGTAGACGACCTTGGCTCCGTTGACGGGCAGGCGTGGTCGGCGCGAGCAGATCGTACGGATGGCGTACGGGTAGTGTTTGCGGGCAGATTCTTGGTCATACACCGACAGGACCATTTCGTTGTCCTGGTTGTAGACCGAGCTCTTGGCCTGGTTGGGGTCAGCGACGACAGTCACTTGTTCGCCCCACGGCGCCACCGTCGCCCCACCTTTGGTGTGGTAGATCTGAGGCACGCCTTTGACCATGTCGGGCATGATCGGATGTTCTTCGTCGAGCTGGTGGTACCACCCGGGCTCGTACGGCAGAAAGATCTCACCGAACTCTTCTTCGATGGCTTGGGCCAAATCGGAGATGTCGATCAAGATACCACGCTGGATCACTTGCGAGGTTTGTCCAATGGAGAGGGCTTTCATGACTTCTGGTTTGGAGGTCTAGACAGCTTGCAGATAGAGCGACAGTCCATCGTAGCCAAGCTTGACATCTGAAGGCACGTGCGAGAACTTCATGTAACCGCCAAACACCTGGCGAAACAAGAGTTCATCGTCGACCTGGTGATCGCGCTTCAGACGGTTGCGAAAAGCGTCGAGATTGATCCTCGCGACATTGAGGGTTGAGACGAGGTACACGTCTTGAAGCAGTCGCGCAAACAGCGCCTGCTCCAGGTGCATGACCAACGAGCGAACATGCGGATCGTCCATGGCGCGACGAATCCACTGATCTTGGAACTTTCCTGCTGTGACGATTTCGCCCGGTTTGAATACCGGGTCAGATGGATAAATGAGGCTAAGGACTTGACTTTCCTCAACCGCAGCCAGGCGAATCTCTTCCACCATGGCGTCCATCGGGACAACATAGGTCGGATGCTTTTTCATCGCTTTAGGGTGGTGGTCAGGGTTAGACAAAGGAATGAGGCAATTTGTAAAAACTCACTAGGAACGTACCCAGCCCTTGCCGGGTCGAAAATAATCGCTTGTAGGCGTTTCTGGTGAGTTCTAGACTGTATGCTGAGGCGGACATAAACCCCTGCTGACCAGTTACGGTTCAGCAGGGGTTATGTGGTGATTAGAACACCAGGCCAGAGTCGGTGGCCTTGTCCGAGTCATTCAGGATCTTGGCCGTCTGGACGCGAGCGCGCTGGGCCTCGTCCAGGTTGGTCAGAGCCGCGGTCAGCTCCTTCATGGCCGCGCCGGGCAGGTCGGCGACCGTGACGAGGTAGACGGGCGAGGCCTTCTGGACGCGCTCGTGAGCGTCGGGCGGCAGAAAGCCGGTGCACTGGTAGTCGGGCACGAACGGCAGCGAGGTGATCTCGCCTTCCTTGGCCAGGCTGGCCACCGAGATGACCGAGCCGGTCGTGACGTGGGCCGGGAACTCGCCGTTGACGGCCAGCAGCGAGGCGAGCTGCGGCTTGAACGTGGTGACCAGGTCGAAGTGCAGGAAGTTGTGCAGGTCCTTGGAGTCGAGCTCGGAGTTCTCGCGGCTGTAGATGGTCATCAGGGCCGAGACCAGCTGGAGCACCAGCGTGTCGACCTTGGGACGCGGCGTGGCCACCGAGTTCTGGAAGTAGCCCATCGCGACCGGCGTCTTGCGCAGCTTGGCGATGGCTTCGTAGGACTTGATCGTCTTGACGGTGTTGTCGATCTCCAGGCGCGTGTCGGTCGTGCCGATCATGATCACGACCACGGGCAGGTTCCGTTCCAGAAGTTCGGAGACCAGCGACGGGCCGATGACCGAGCCGGAGCCGCCGCTGCCCGAGTTCAGGACGATGTTCAGGTCTTGCGGCGGGAACTTCAGGAGGATCTCGCGCGTGCGGGCGGCGATCTCTTCGTGGTTTTCCTTGCGGACCTTGCCCGAGCCGTCCATGTCGTCGAAGAAGTACGAGTGGTCGGGGTTGACGCCCTTGGCGTTGGAGTGGGACGTGTCGATGTAGACCTGGTCCAGGACACCCATGCCAGGTTCCTTGACACCGCGGAACTGCTCGAGCATCTTGCCGATGTTGATACCGGCGCCGCCACAGGCGTACAGCCTGATGCTGCCTTTTTGTTGGGTCATGGTGGTAAGACTCTCAATTGAAAAGGTGTTGGGAATACGAGGTTGTTCCGTTACGGTGTCCTCTCTCAGAGAAATAGCGCAGCCAAGTGACAAAAGTCACCACGTTTGCCGCGCTCTTGGTATGAAGGGCGACGCTTCGAAGCCCTAACCATTTGACGCTCAAGACTGTGATATGTGTTTGAAACACGTTTGAGTCTTAAGCCCCTTAATCACTCGAAAGCTCTCCAATGAACGCTGTCAGTAAAGCCATTGACGAGGTGCGGGCCAGGATCCCCAAGGCCATCTTGGAGGCGGTGTTCCTCAACCGAAGCCGTACCTGGAACCAGCCGGTCGAATCGCTGACCTCTTGCATCATGAACGCGGTGCTGCGCCCGCGCGTGTTCATCGACTGCGACCTGATCGGGGGTACCGAAGCCTACATTCGCCTCGAAGGCCTGGGTTTCGATCGCCCCAACGACTTCACCACTATCTACCGCATCCCCAAGGATCGCACACAAGGCCGCGTGATCACGGCGGTGCTCAACATCACCTTCAACGACCCGACCGGCACCAGCTACTACGGCCTGAGTACCGGTTGCCAGTCGACCCAACTGATGGCGCTGGCCCAAGGCCTGGTCGATACGGCCGGCACCATCCCCGTGACCACCACGTCCACCGTGCAACTGATCGGTGAGAACACGGTCATGGTCAAGGACACGACACTGCTGCCGTCCACGACGTTCCTGCGCTGCATTTTGTCGGCCGACGAGACGATGAGTCACCTGCAGCTGCGCACGTACCGCCAGTTTTCCAAGCTGGTCGAACTCGCCGTCAAGGCCTACATCTACAACGAGCTGGTGATCCAGGTGGACATCGGCGAGCTGTACGGCGGTCATGCCCTGGGCCGGTTCAAGGAAATCGTGGACTCCTACGCGGACGCCAACGAGCTCTACGAAACCTACCTGCGCGAGAAGTGGCAGAAGATCTCGCTGATGAACGACAGCGAGAGCTACGGCCGTTTCCTGCGACTGACCGTGGGGGGTCAACGCTAAATTGGGGAGGCTCGAGAGCCTCCCCCTTTATGCTGCCAGCATAAAGCCCCAGGACAAAGCCTGGGGCTGTACGCATTAATTGTACTTACAGTCCATCCGCGAGGTCTCAGCACTTGGTACCCAACTTTCAACTCATCCAAGGAGACGCTTATTCTTTTCACGGTCACTGTTAATCGACAGACGAGGGGGCGAGAATTCAAAAATGGTTGGACGAATGCCGGAACAGCGGGGTTCCGTTTTGTCCTGTGGCGATCTCGACCACAACCATGCAACTCTCTTTATCGACGGTGTGGCTGCCTTGTGCCGACATGATCAGACCGTCTTGTTTGGAGTAAAACTGCACCCGCAATCCGAGGCTTTCGGAATGCTCAATGAACTTCTTGGCCACGGTGCGGTCCTTTTTCAAGAGCCGGTGATCCAGAGGCTTTTCATAACCAGACTTGGAGCGTCGGTTAAAGTCGTAGTCATTGGAAAACGACAAGACGCGCAAGCCTTTTGTGCGATTGGGGATGTAGGCCAACCGGACAGCGACGAGGGACTTGTCATTGAATGCGTGCCGTGCGCCCCGTTTGGAAAAAGACACTCGGTTGAGGGTCTTGACCTGAAGCGGGCTCATGGAAGAAGTGAGGATGACTCGGTACGAGGCGTAGAGCGCATCGGCAGAGTGATCGGGGTTGTAAAAGACGGGCTCCGTCAGCTGGTCAAGCTTGTAGTCGTCCAACACCATCGCTTTGACGATGGTTGGATCTTCTACCTGCGGGGTCTCTTCGTCGGTCCGGCGCTTCAGTTCCGTCTCGACATGGTCTCGAAGATGCTGCCGGGCGTTCATCGTGGATCACCCTGGCGAGGAGATGTCGACGTAGATCGCGCGGTTGAGCTTTTTGCTCATGAGTTCGATCCGCAATCCGTGCTGATCCTTGGTGGACGAGCGGATCACGGTGAACGCATTGGTCGCGTAGCGCGCCGGCAGGGCGCGCGTGTTCTTGGCCAGCCCCTTCCAGAAATCGGTTCGCACGTAGCCGACAGGAAAGTCGATCTTCTGCGAGAACCCGGCCTGGTTGGCCATGAGGATCTCTTCGAGCAGGTTGGACGCGGTAAATCCCTTGGGGATGTCCTCGGGAATGGCCTTGGTGGCCGAGACCGTGATTTGCGTGTGGCCTGCGGGCAGGTCGTGGTTGGTCCAGTACAGCAGCAGCGAGCCGATGTAGACGTCGGTTGCGAACTTGATGATCGGGTCCGCGTAGTTCGCACCGAAGAACTTGTCGCCTTCGGTGTCGACTGTGGGGACCACTTGGGCAGTGGTATCAGTCATTTGGAGCTTTCGGTGGTGGTAGGGGTGGCCGAGTGAGCAAAGTCAAACGACAGGCGCACGTAGTGACTCATGCTCTGCGAATGACCCAAATCCATGCTCAGTGTCACGATGTCATTGTTGTCTTTGGTCAGACCGAAGCTCTGGATGACGATCTGGTTGGCGACGGACTCAAGATAGCCAATCACCAGATTGAGTACGGAAAGCGCCTTCAAGCCGCCCGGGCTTGCATGGTGTTCCAGACTCTGGTCTTGTGCACACTGGCGCAGCTGTCTGATCACGTCGTCAAAACGGATGTGGACCTTATTGACTGCGTTTCGAAAATGACCGCGACGCTCAGGTTCGAGTGGTTGCATTGCCACCAAACTTCTCAGGCCTGCATTCTCGTGGCCCAAGAGTTCATAGACAACGAAGCGAGCGTCATCATCGGGATGATAGCGCGACGCTGTGTAGGTCAGCTTGTAGTCCTGCTTGGCAAGCTTTTGGATGTCTCGCATCAGAGCGCGTGTTGCGTCGATCAAGTCACCCATGGCCGCAGGATACTTCCAATGGAGGTGCTTCTTGATGAAGCCCATCTCCGTGATGCTGAAAACGATCTCATTGGAGACGATCGTCAGCGATACCTTGGGGGCCATGGTCAAACAAGTCCTTTCGGTTTTGAATGCGTTAGTCATAAGGATCCCCGGCCCAACCCAGGGATTGTTATGTAGCCAAATCCTTCCTCAGCAGACGCCCGTGTCTGTTGACTCCTGAAGAAAGACTCTCATGGAACTCATCAAGACTGCGCTGATCGGTCTGACCGTCAGCTCCGAATCGATCAAGACCGACCCCGCGGCCGAGACGCAAGTGCCGCGCGCCATCACCCCGGCAGCCCAAGCGCAAGTGGCGCTGGACCGTGCCAAGCAAGACGGCACCATCCCGACGCAAGTGGACGGCCTGACCGAAAAACAAGGCGTGGTCATGACCGGCCCGCTGGGTGTGATCATGACCCGCGCGCTGAACATCGCCTACGCCAAGAAAGATCCGGCCACGGGCGAGTACACGGCCACGGCCGACTCCACGGCCCCGACGCCCGAAGACGCGCTCCAAGGTGAAGTCGCTTCGCTCGAAGAGTACATCACCACGCTGGAGACCCAGGCCAACGACTGGATCATGGCCGCTGCGGCGCTGCGCGAAAAGAAAGAACGCCTGACCAAGGCTGGCATCAACCCGGAAGAAGACTCGGGTGACGCCGAAGACGTCATGCGCGTGCCGCTGACCACCTCGGGCACGCGCGCCATCGAGGTCACCCCCGACGAGGTCGTGCGACTGTTCCAGAACCCGGAGCTGCTACCCAACAAGGGTTCGTGCGACTTCGTGTTCTACACCGACACGATGGCGCCCAGCCACCATGCCCCCATGGGTGTGGGCGCGTCCTACACGGACAACCGCACGCTCTACATGGACGGCTCGGCCTACCAGGTCTCGGTCGAATCGATCTCCATCGTGGTCAAGACCCGCACCGACAAGATCGCCCCGGCCCAGTAAGGCCTTTTCAAGAGTCGGGCGCCGCGGCGCCCGATTTTTGCTGTCTTGACGACAATTAGTGCTCCTTAGTCAAAAAATACAAACTTCCCCAAACTAGTAGAGCTATTTTTTTAAATGGGGGTCTTACAGACCCCCTTATGATACCGTTTTTAAAGTGAAGGTTAAGCGCGCACGCGCGCACGCACGCGTAGTATAATGCAGGGATGACGAAGTCAAGGGACTTTGGAGAGAAAATCGCGAAGCGAAAGAAAGTTGTCGACGAGGTCTACGGAGAAAAAGGTGAAGGTCAGGGATCTGGGGGATCCCTTCCCTTTTACTCCAGACACTTTTGGGGTCGCAAAGCGACGAGAAGATGAATGACAACTTTGCCCCCCTACCCCCCGCGACCGCGGCCCGGGCGCGCGGGGGGTGATTGCCGAGGTTTTAAGGCCCCTTATAGCCGACCAAACTCATCGGCAGTACCAGCGGTCCTGTTGGGTCTTTAGATCGCGTCAAAAGCGCAAGCCTCATTGTGTGTCTCGGCTGAGCCCCACTCAGCTGCCTTACCTTTTCCCTCAAATTTCAAAGCGTCTTGCCATGAGCAGTAAAATCAAAGAGATCTTTGAGCAAGCTTGCCATGGATTGGTGATCGATCAGGGCCTGGCCCAACGCATCCACCAATACGTGGTCAGCTTCATCAACAAGAACCCGGATCATTCCCAGTTCTTTGGAGGCAACCTCATCGGGGTGCAAGTCGTGCGCTTTACCGATGCGGACAAGAATCGCTGGTTCGACGAGATCCTGGATGCCAACGAGTACGCCCTTCGCGAGTCGATCGCGGTGCTGCCTGAAGTCAACGGCGCCAACGGCGTGTTCAACGTGGCTGGCGATCCGATGAACGAAAGCTGCATCTGGCTCGTGCACAAGTTCCTCAATGCCTCGGGCATGACCCATGCGCAGAAGATCGCTGCGATGACGGACGTGCTCAAGGCGCTGCAGATCAAGTTCATCACGAGTCGGCTGTACCGACACTTCAAGTTCCCGGCTGACAAGGGCGCGGCTGAAGCCACGTACGCGGCGCTGTCCAACAAGTACCTGATCAAGACCGAAGGGTCTTGGATCAAGGTGCTCGAGGTGCGCTGCGCCGACATTATCTCGACCTCGTCCAAGCATTTCGACACGATCTCCAAGATGGAGAGCGACGGGCGCGTGGTCTACATGGTCAACGACATCCAGGGCCGTATCCGCGACATGATCAAGAACATCTACAACGAGTTCTTGAAGGTCCACAAGACCGGCAACCGCATCCATTCGAAATCGGGCACCGTCGAGTTCGATGGCGAGGACGTGCTGCGTGAAAAGACCGGTGGTCTGGAAGGTTACGTGCGTTACCTGAAGTCAGTCATCGCCGACAAGAACTCGTTCATCCGTCCGGAATTGTTGGACGTTGTCGAAAGCGTGATGGAGACAGCTGCTCCCAAGCATGTCCTGACCACGCTGCAGTATCTGTCCAACAACTACCTGCGCACGGCCAACGACCAGGTCGGTGAGCTCATCGACAAATGCTTGATCCACTCTTTTGGCTACTTCTCGGCCAACCGTACCAACTTGCGAGCCAACGTGGATCTGCCGGCGCTTCTGGTGCGCCTGCGTGGGGTCTACACCTCCTCGCGCTCGAGCGACCCGGATCTGCTGGAGCTGCGGCGAGCGATGGAAGAGATCGTCAAGAAAGCGATCGAACCGAAGACGCCGTCGGTGATCTCGGCCGTGCGCACGGCGTGCCTGCTGTACATGGTGGCGCGTGCCTGCACGAAGAACCATTACATGAACTCGACCACGCGCGAGGTCGCGTGATCGTGTACTACCTCCGGCTAATCGAGCTGCTGCTGGCGCGGCTACTCGAACGTGTCAGGGGTGCCCGTACGGTTACTGAGATTACTGAAATTCGGTCTCGTCTTGAGTCCCTCGTTGCTTACGCGTCGACGGACTACACGCTGACGATCCATTGCAAGGAACGCAAGTTCCAGTGCGAGTACTTGCGCTGGTACATTCCAAACAAGATCGTCACGACGTACGAAGTTTTTGCAACGACGGCCGGCCGTGCACCGACCTCGTTGATTGAAGCTTGTGCGGATGGCAGGACATTTCCCAAGCTGCTCCACGGTTGGTCCTCACCCCGGAACCAAAAGGAAGCAGCCATTGAAGCTTTCATTGACCTGATCCAGGTTCACATTGCCAGCTTCAACGATCCGCCGCGCGTGATTTAACGCAAGCGCATAAAGCCCCCGTAGCCCTCATCCAGCTACGGGGGCTTTATGCCGTATATGTGTTATGTAAGGTTTATTACCTCGTGCATGTAGCTTATAGCTCTGCGCGCACTCGTTACGCGCCCTATGATTTTCGAGAGACCATCATGATTCTCTACGCTGAAGATTGGTCCAGATATCCGACCGCCATCGTCGATACAAAGACCAAGAACGTTTCCTTCATCCGTCTGGCAGCCCTGTACCGCCAGATGGGTATCCGCAACCACGCTTTTGTACTGGCCCTGATCAACCCACTTCTTCAAGGGGTCGATCCCCACGCTCCGGATCTGACCCTGGAGCAAAAGGCGATGATCGCCTGGGAGTGCAAGATCAACCCGTGGTACTTCTTTCGAGAAGTTGCCCGTGCGCCGGCCATCGGCGGTACGGAAGCCACCCTGTTTGAAGCCAACCGCGCCGTGATTGCGGCCTACTGGCTGTTCTTTAACCACGTGATGTTTTTGTGGATCCAGATCCGCCAGACCGGCAAGTCCTTTGGCATTGACATGCTGATGAACCTGCTGCTGAACATCATCTGCACCAACACCAAGATCAACCTGTTGACCAAGGACGACGGCCTGCGCCGCTCTAACATCACCCGGTTGAAGGAACAGGCTGACGAGTTTCCGGAGTACCTCAATCAGCGAGGAGCCACGGACGTCAACAACACCGAAGAAATCACGATCAACGCGCTGAATAATCGCTACTCCACCCACGTGCCCCAAGCGTCTGAGAAGAACGCCATCAAGGTCGGCCGGGGTTTGACCACGGCGATCTTCCACGTTGACGAGCCGCCATTCCAGGCCCACATTCAGGTCGCGCTCGAATCGGCCTTCGGCGCCATGGGCGCGGCTATCGAAAAGTCCAAGCGCGAGAATGCGCCTTGGGGGGTGATCCTGACAACCACCGCTGCCAAGAAGGACAACCCGTCGGGTCGCTACATCTTCAAGATGACGCAAGACTCGGCGCCCTGGTCCGAGAAGTTCTTGGACTGCGCCAACATCTCCGAGCTCGAAGAGATGGTCCGCCGCAATAGCCGCGGGGGCGTGTTCCGGGTGGCTCTCATCATGAACCACCGTCAGGTTGGCAAGTCCGACAAGTGGCTGCTGGATCGCCTCGAAGGCGCGCTGCAATCGCCCGAATCGGCCAACCGCGACTTCTTTAACATGTGGACTTCGGGTACTGAAACCTCCCCGATCCCGGGTCCGCTGCTCGAACGCATCGTCGGTAGCCACATGGACGTGCAGTACTCGGAAGTGGCCAGCATCGGTACGTATATCACGCGCTGGTATATCCCCGAGTCCGAGGTCGAGTACCGGATGAACAACTCCAAGTTCATCCTCGGCATGGACACCTCCGAAGCCTCAGGTAACGACGATATCTCGCTGGTTTTGCTGGATGCGTACACGATGGAAGTCGTGGCCGCTGGTACCTACAACGACACGAACCTGATCAAGTTCTCATCGTGGGTGGCCGCCATCTTGGCGCGCTTTGTCAACGTGACAGCCATCATCGAACGACGTTCGACCGGCGTAGCCTTGCTCGATTACCTGCTGCTGCACCTGCCGGAAATGGGGATCGATCCGTTCCGACGCCTGTACAACACGGCCGTCCAGCATCACCAGGAAGATCCGGAGCGCTACCAGGAAATCAAGATCCCGATGAACCGCCGGGATCCTGAAGTCTACGTGCGTTACAAAAAGTGCTTTGGCTTTGTCACGAGCGCCACCGGTGAGAACGCGCGATCGGCGCTGTACTCGACCGCGCTGAACACAGCCGTCGTGCGCGGACCCGACAAGGTCCATGACAAGACGCTGATCGACCAGATCGCGGGTCTGATCACCAAGAACGGTCGAATCGACCACGGCGACGGTGAGCACGACGACATGGTCATTGGCTGGCTGCTGTGCTTCTGGCTGATCATCAAGGGTGTCAACCTGCAGTTCTACGGTATCGATTCGCGCATGATCTCGGCAGGGGCCAACCGCTTGACGGCCGATCCACGTCAACTGGCCGCGCTGGACGAACAGCGCCAACTGCGCATCGACATCGAAGCGCTGTCGGACGCCCTGGGTCACGAACGCGATGAGTACATGTCCCAACGCATCGAGCAAGCCATGCGCTCGCTCATGGTGCGGGTCATCCGAGAAGAAAACGAGATCTTCTCGGTGGACGAACTCATCCGAGGTGCCAAGGAACGCCGCCGTGCCCGTAAGGCGCTTGGTGAGAAACCCAGCGCGCCGTCGTGGCAGACTGCGGCCGTTCCCAACAGCGGCTACTCGCGAGAACCCGCTGCCAACGCCTGGCGCTTTGGCATGTGAGACAGCATAAAGGGGGAGGGTTACCCCTCCCCCGATATGCCGTGTCGCGATCGACTAGATGCCCGCACCCGGGTTGGTCTGGTAGATCGGCAGCGCAGCCACGGCCAACTGGAGATCCGTGTCCGGCGTGCGGAACAAGAACTCGATGTAGAGCGTGGCGTTGTCGCCCAGGCCGTTGCCCACGATCTGCTCGTCAGCCCACTGGCTGATCGGGAAGACGTAGTTGAACGCGCCGTACTTGATGCGGAAGTGCGTCGGCGTGGGCGGGACGGCTTCCTTGTTGGTGTCCACGAGTGGGCGGGCAGCAAAGTACAGCCGCTGCAGCCAGGCGGTCACGTCGGTCTCGCCCAGGTCGTACTTCAACTTGTAGTAGTTGTAGTTGACGAAGGTCAGGTCGGCGTGGTTGTTGACACCGTAAGGCGGCGACTGGTTCTGATCGAAGTAGATCTGCCAGTTGGTCGTGCGTTGGGTGCCTGGGCCCAGCAGAGCCAGCGTCTCCGTTTGCACGTGACGATAGTTCTTGTACGCCCCGTTGACCGCGCTCAGGTTCACACCGACCACGATGGTCTGTTGCGCACCGTAGAGCGTGGGGTTCAGCGGCGCGGGCGACTGCGAGTAGTCCACCAGGTCGGTCACGTCGTAGACGACATCGCGGTTGCCCGTGTACATGAACCAGCGCAGCGTGTAGCCGCTGACCGAGTCCACCCACTCCGGATAACCGTACAGCTTGACGCTGTAGGCGTTGTCTTCACGGGCCGTGATGACCTTGTAGGTCTCGGTGATCGAAGCGACCTGGCCGGTGGTCGTGCCATAGGCGATCTCGCCGGCCGACAGCTGGTAGCGCAGGATGACGCTGGCCTGTTGACCCACGATGGTCGACAGGTAGGCTTCCAGACCCAGCAGCGAGAACTTGGTGTTGTCCACGGGCATCTTGCGGATGCTGCCGTCCGAGTAGTGGAGCACCCCGACCATGTTCATCGACTGGATGAGCACGTTCTGCGGCAGGTTGATCACTCGCGAGTCGGTCGTCGACAGGAACGGGCATTCCAGCGAGATGCCGGAGATGTACTTGGTGGCCGCATTGGGCGCTCGGATGAACGCCGAATTGTCCACGAGCAGCACGGCCTTGGAGACCACGGCATCGGTGTCCGAGTAGAACACGATGGTGACCTGCTCGCCGTTGGGCGGCTCTTGCATCGTGTAGCAAACCGGAACGCCCCAGACGGCTACGTTGGTACCCGAGGGGACCACGACCTTTTCCAGGGGGATCTTGTCACCGATCACGTTACCGGCCGAATCGTAGAGCAGGCTCATGATGTTGCCTGCGCTCGTCAGATCCGAACCGCGGAAGATGCGGCAGTACGAGACCATCGAACCATGGACCTCGCAGGCCGCGTCCACGGCAACCACGTGCGGGTTGACGCTCGTGTCCACGTAGACACGGAACGCACCCGAGACCGGACCCGGACCCACACCCAGCAGGATGTCTTCATCCGAGGCAGCGCCGGTCGATTGCGGCGAGACCTTTTCCAGCAGCGTCGGGGTGAGCGTGGCCAAGTCGATGTTGGTGATGATGTACCACAGGAACAGATCGGTGTCGACCACGAGGTCGCCGATCTTGCCCACGTAGCGTTTGTCGCCTGGGCTGATGGCAGAACCCATGAAGAGTTCGGCCAACGACCAGACCTGGAACCGGCCATCCGGATCGTAGATGGGCGTAACACCATCGGTACCGTAGATGCCGGAAGTGCTGATGACTCCGTCATTTGCCATGAGTTGGTTTTCCTACGAAAGGTTGAAAAGGTGGCTCTTAGAACTGAGCCACCCGGATGGAGCCGGACAAGGAAATCCGCGTCGGGGCGTAGATCCGTTGGACACGGTTGAGGAACTTGAACTGATAGATCCCCATGTCCACGTAATGGTTCAGGTTGTGAGGCTGGACCACCACGAAATTCGGATCGAGGAAGTTGACGTCAGTGATCGGATCCCAGGCGAGCAGATACTCGTAGCCTTCCACCGTCTGGCGAACCCAGTCGTCGGAGTACTGTTCGGTCATCATCTCGTCCCAGAGCGCGCCGCTGTTCAAGTCGTAGACGATACGGCTGAAGAACGGGCTGACCACCGGATACAAGCCTGCAATCGAGCTCGGGCTGGTGGGCACCTTTTCAGGGATCTTGAGCGTCATGTAGTTGCTGATGGCATCCGTGACGATCTTGTCTCGAGCGCGCAGCTCGTAGGTCGGATCGGTCTTTTGGTTGTCAGCAGTCAGGTAACCGTTCATCGGAACCACGATGTCGCGGATCGAGTACGGGAACCCATTGGTCGCGCCGCTCACGTGAATGTCGAAATCGCCTTCGGCAAATTCGAGTTCATCGTAGCGGTAAAGGGCACCTTCGACGACCACGCGATTGACCTTGTCATCGCGGATGTCGTAGCGGTTGTTGAACGACAGCGCCCCGTATTGCACGAAACCAACATCACCGGGCACGTTGCGAGACAAGTCGCTGTTGCAGTGGTTGGTAAACCGGATCGCGATACGCTGGTTGGTCGTATCGGGGTTGATCAGGTAGGCCTTGTTGATGATCGTCACGCGTGGGAAGTCCACGATGTAGTCGATCTTTTCGATCAACGACTTGCCGTTGAGCCAGATGTCGAGCTCACCCATGGGCAGCGTCATCGTGCGTTGGGCTTGCAAGTCTTCACGGTACTCGGCCAGCGAGAACGTGATGAGCGAGTCGACCGCTGCGTAGTCCAGCGTGTAGGCGATGTGGTTCTGGTTGCCGCGCACGAGCGTGTAGTACACGCTGTGGTCCAGCACCCAGGTCACCACGCCGTCGATGATGGCGTACTGGTCCGAACCGGTCACATCTGTCCAGTGATAGTCGGGCTGTCCGTTGACGAACCCGCAGATGTAGAACCGGTAGTTGACCGACGGATCGATCGAGTGAGTCGGAACGTTCCAGTAGGCTTGCAGCCCCATGCTGGCCAGCCCCGAGATCGCTTCGATCATCGCGCACTGACTGCTGGCCGCGGCGTACGCGCTGCCCGTCGTGTGCGTGCGAAAGTCGATCAGATAGCCGTTGGCGTCGTACTCGTAGACCGTGCAGCGATTGGCCAAGCCGCTCGGAAGCGTGGCGCGCGGCAGACCCGACGAGACCGGCGTGGCTTGCGGCGTGTCGGCAATCAACTTGCTGACCGCGTTGTAGCCGTAGGCTTCTTGAACCTGATAAGTGGTCAGCGTACCTTGGTTGGCACGCATGATGCCCGTGTAGCCCGAGTTCTCGAGGTTCTCGGCTTTCCAGACATCCACCGTCGCGTTCACCCCGATCATGGCTGCCAGCAGATCCGAATCGCTGAGCAGGTACAGATCCTTGATGTGGTTGAACTCATCGACCAGCGGACGGGCCCAGCCCGAATTTCTGATCTGGACGATGAGTTGCATGTCGTCGACCGATCCCAGCTCCGGGTGAGCGGTGGCGTAGGACTGCAGGTAGCCCACATCGATCGAGTAGTCCTGGTGCGTGACCATGCGCACGGCGCTCGGACTGTTCTTGTGGTAGTACAACCCCTTGTAGCGTCCGGAGACGGTACCGGGCTGGACCACGTAGATGTCGATGTCGTCCATGTACTCGATCTCACCCACGTTGCCGGGGTAGTGGAGCAGGTACTTGGCCGTGTTGTCCAAGATGGACGTGAACTGGGGTAGATCCCGGACGTTGAAGGTGACCACGCGCTTGACCGAGCCGTCAAAGACAAACTCGATGTAGTCGCCAGAAACGGTGTTGGTCAGATCGATTGTGTCGACCCGCAGTCCGTTTTTGTAGCACGTCACGTAGCCAGGCTTGGCACGGTACGTGGCAATGTGGTCTTGCATCGTCATGATGTCACTGTTGGTGACAGCTTGGATGCCTTCGCAGTAGATCACGTCATCGGCCGAATTGGCACGCGTGCTGTTGAAGAACGCGTTCGAATAAAAGCGGATGTAGATCGGCTGCGTGTCCAGATCGATCGGAATCTTGGTGAGCTCGGGTTTTCTGATCGCAATGATCAGGTCCTTGTCGCGCGTGACCCGGTACCAGACTTGGGTGCGATGGATCTGCACGCCGTCGACGGCGTAGATGTCCATCATCAGCGACTTGGCGATCATCGCATCGCTGGCCTTGACCCAAGTATCAAACTTCGGAGCCAGACCCAGCAGCAGCGGTCCGAGTTGTCCGATCTGATAGATAGCGAACCGCGACTTCGTGTCGGGCAGCGAAATGGTTCGCCACATGACCTTGAAGTCGATCCACGCCCCACCGGCCGGACTGATCCGGTAGGGCTTGAAGATCGATTGGCTATCCTGGTTCGGCGTGCACCACACGTTCGCATACGCGTGCTGCTGGAGAAAGCCGTCCATGGATTATCCTAGTTGGAGGAGTGCAGATCAGAACGTCGAGCCGGCGGAGTTTGCCGCACCCGGCACGGGGATCGGGCTGCCGTTGGCGTAGGTCGAGTTCTGCTGTGCGACCCACGCATGGTCACGAAAGCTCGAGACGTAGTCGGGCAGCGCGATCGCGTAGGTCGCACCTTGCTTCTTGAAGCTGGAGCGATCGTGGATCATGCGGGTGATGGCCGAGTGGTGGTAACCCCGGTCGGTGATGGCCAGGTAGACCATCATCATCCACGCCGGCGGCCACTCGAGCGCGACGGCGACCATCTCGGACTTGTTCGCACCGTACCAGGTGCCACCCAGGATGCCGAATAGCGTCGTCGCGTTCAGGTCACGCAGACGCGTCGAGTGGGTGTAGTCCTGGCAGATGCTGCAGAACTCGTCGACGCTGTCGATGCGCGGACGATCGTTGACGATGTCGTAGACGGCCGACTGCTTGATGCTCGTGGCCTTGGCGATCATCGAGACCATCTCGACCTTCTCGTGGGTCGAGCGATCTTCGTTGGGCAGGAAGTTGTTCAGGTAGAACACACCGGCCAGCACTGTGACCGACAGCTGGTCTGCCGGATCGAGTGCGACACGCTTGGCGATGTTGTCACCCACCCACGAGCAGAACGCAGCCAGCGGCAGCGTCGACAGGTTGCGCAGGTACTTGTTCGATTCGACCAGCCAGATCTTCTGCAGCGCGGCCAGCAGCTTGCCGCCATCGTAGCCGTTCTGGTTGCCGATGAATTGACCACCGTCGGACGACGGACGCATGTACGGACGCGCATCCCAGTAGACGCGACGCTCGCCTTCATCGCCGACGACCACCGGGTAGACGAACGACGGAATGGCCTCTTGCAGGTAGGGTGAACGCTTGATCGCGTAGACGTGTTCGTAGCCGTCTTGCGCGTAATCGATGTTGTGGGTCAGCCGTGCCTTCTCGAGGGCATCCTCGAGCTTGCCCAGCAAGAACCCCTTGCAGGCCGTCGTGTCGTAGGCCGTTTCTTTGATCATGACTGATTCCTTGCAGTTACCGAATGGGGCAGCCACCGGACTAGTCGAGCCGGTCGCTGCATGTTTTCCTTAATGCCATGAAAGGCTCGGAAGCCGGGCATTTCATAACAATCTTTTGACGAATCTCCGAGTCAGCAGGCACTATAGTGTTGCGCCTCGGGACAATTTCGCACTGGCATGATATGTGCAATCCAAAAAACACCACGAAAAAAGCGTTGGTCTTTGACACGTGTCGTCGACCAGCGTCCCAAAAGCCATCAAATCGGGCGGATCTCGAATACACCTCGTGGTGTTGAGAATCCCAAGGCCTCTTTCCTCTTCACTGTTACTGGAACCTAAACATGTCCACGACCATCGTCAACGCAGCACCGATGACCCTGTTCCGCGGGATCAACGACCAGAGCACCCGCCAGCTGGTCCCCGAGCCGGAAGATCTGCCGACCCACCTGCCGCTGTCGTTCGTCTACGCCCAGAAGGGTCCGACGGGCGTTCCCCAGCTGTGCGTGGGTGACAGCCGCCTGATCATGTTCGGCGCCGACTCGTTCGACCCGACCAAGAAGTGGTTCAACCATGCTTCGTTGATGAACAACAACATCAACGCGCAAGGCAACTCGCAGATGATCCAGCGCATCAAGCCGGACGACGCTGGCCCCAACGCCACGATCCGCTTCTGGCTGGACATCCTGCAGACGCAAGTGCCGCTGTACCAGCGCAACCCGGACGGCAGCTACGCGCTCGACTCCAACGGCCTGAAGATCCCCACGGGTTCGACCACCGCCGGCGTCAAGGCCAAGTGGGTGGTGGACTGGGTGCGCCCGGACACCGACGGCAACGACACGTTCGGCATCGCCACGCAAGCGGCCGGCGACCAGGTCGACACGTCGAC
>Ga0068855_100000294_pt1 | contig 61922 bp, 47 predicted proteins | sample KBSCornC52_FD_66592 | JGI IMG/M metagenome (GOLD analysis project Ga0068855, IMG submission 66592) | Corn rhizosphere microbial communities from Kellogg Biological Station, Michigan, USA - KBS Corn C5-2 | ecosystem: Host-associated > Plants > Roots > Rhizosphere > Soil ... | reverse complement strand
CCCACGATGGTGTTGCTGGTGGTGGAGCCCGGCATGAAACCGGACTTGTCCCGCGAGCAGTGGGATATTCACGTGCTGGAAGCGGGGAAGATTGAGGAAGGGCTGGCCAGGTTATGAGGGAACATCGAACATCCAACATCGAACATCCAACATCCAATGGGAGCGATGTCGCTGGATTTCCGTACGTTGGATGTTGGATGTTGGATGTTGGGCGTTGGATGTTTCTTATCGGGAGACGTTGGATGTTCGCCGCGGGCGCTTCTCTTTCTGTCCAAAAGGGGGTTCCCGGGGACTCTATGTCATACCACCCTCCCTTTCCCTACCCATGATCTCTCGACGCCACGCCATTACTGTCCTTTCCCTTTCTGTCGCCTCCCTCCTCCTCCCGGCTTCCGCCGAGGAGACGAATCCTGGGCTTCATTACTACTATCCGGTGCCCGCGGCGAATCCGGCCCAGGCCCTCAAAGTCGACGTCTGCGTCTACGGCGGCACGCCGGGAGGCGTGGCGGCGGCAGTCCAGGCGCGCCGGATGGGGAAAACAGCCGCGCTGGCGGTTTTCCGCCGGCATGTCGGCGGCATGACCTCGGGCGGCTTGACGGCGATGGATCTCGGCAACGGAGCAGCGATCGGCGGACTGGCCCACGAATTCATCGAGAGCGCCCGCCAGGCAAAACGAGAGGCCAAAAACAATCCCAGCCCGGAACTCGGATTTCGCCCGTCGCAAGCCGAGGAGATTTTCCGCGCCATGCTCAAGACAGCGGACGTGCCGGTCTATTTCGAGCATCGGCTGAAAACCGTGGAGAAGGAAGGCGCTCGCATCACGGCGCTGATCTTCGAAAATGGCGACCGCATCGAAGCCAAAATGTTCGTCGACGCGACTTACGAAGGAGACCTCTTCGCCCGGGCCGGGGTGAAATACTTCGTCGGACGTGAAGGCAACGACGTCTATGGCGAGACGCTCAACGGTTTCCACCTCGCCAAGACCCACCAGTTCCGTTTTCCGGTCGACCCGTATCGCACTCCCGGCGACCCGGCGAGTGGCGTGCTGCCGGGGATCACGCCCGGACCGCTGCCCGCCACGGGCACGGGCGACAAACGAGTGCAGGGTTACAATTTCCGCATGTGGGCGGTGAAGGCCGAGGCCGGTTTGCCGTGGCCGAAGCCGGAAGGTTATCGCCGGGAGGATTACGCGCTGCTCGAGCGCTATCTCAACACCGATCCAAACGCCACATGGGAGTTCACCTACAAGAGCGGCCCGGTGAAACTCAATGTCGGCGACTGTAACAATGCCGGACCGATCTCCACCGACTTCGTGGGCGGCGCCGATGCCTGGCCCGAGGCGGACTACGCGACGCGCGAGAAAATCTTTCAGGCGCACCTCACGTATCAGGAGGGCATGATGTGGTTTCTGGCGAATGACAGCGCGGTGCCGGAGCGGGTGCGCGAGTTTGTGCACAAGTTCGGTCTGCCCAAGACGGAGTTCACGGAAACTGGCGGCTGGCCGCATGAGCTCTACGTGCGCGAAGGACGGCGGATGATTTCCGATTACGTGATGACGGAGAAGAATTGCCGGCGACAGGTCGTGGCCGACGACAGTGTGGGCCTGGCCAGTTATCAGATGGATTCCCATCATACCTCGCGAGTGATCGTGGATGGCAAGGCGATGGCCGAAGGTTGTCTCGAAGGAAAGGTGAGTGAGCCCTACCCGGTGAGCTATCGCAGTATCGTCCCGCGCGAAGCGGAGTGCGCCAATCTCCTCGTTCCCGTGTGCCTGGCTTCCACGCATGTGGCCTACGGGTCGATCCGCATGGAACCGGTCTTCATGATCCTCGGTCAGTCGGCTGCGACTGCCGCGGTACTGGCGATCGATGGCGGGACCGATGTGCAAAAAGTGAGTTATGCGACCTTGCGCGAGCGCCTGCTCAAGGATGGCCAGATCCTCGACTGGAACGTCGCGCCGGCCTCACCGAAGGCGAACTGAACGGCTGCCAGCGGATAGGAGGAATAGGAAGAGTAGGACGAATAGGACTCCTATAACTCCCATTCCTCCCATTCCTCCTATCTTCCTACGAACTTGCCGACGAATATCTCCGCAGCGCGAAGCGCCAAAACCCCCGCGTCAGCGCGACGACAAAGACCGTGCCGATGACCAACTGCAACAGCCCGCTCCACGGCGACTCCATCGCCCGGGCCAGCGTCCGCGCGGGCACATTGGCGACGATGATCACCGGGATGAAATAGGTGAAGATCACCTTGAAAACGCTGAAGGGAAAAATGCTGTCCGGAAAGCGGGCGATATTGAAGACGTTGAAGTAGCCGTAGATGAGGCCCTGCGCGCGGACGATCCAGAAAGCCACGGTGGCCAGGCCGAACATGACGGCATAGTGAATGGCCACGCCAAACGAGATGGCCACGATGTAGAGCGCAATTTGCGTGGCCGAAGGCACGACATGCAGCTTGGCCAGCGAGAACACTACGATCGCCACGCCGACCAGCGCGTTAACGATATTATCCATGCCGAACTTGCGCGTGGAGACGGCAAATTGGGCATCCACAGGAAGCAGGAGGTTCAGGTCGAGCCGTCCGGTGCGGATGAGTTCCGGCAACTCCGCGAGATTCACGTAAAAGAACGCCTGAAAGATTTGCGACGTGATCTGGTGGGTGCCTACGAGCAGCACGCACTCCCACTTCGACCAGCCGGCGATGTTGTTCACCTGCCCATAGATCACCTCGAGGAAAACGATCTGCCCGAGGAACCAGAGGAACTCCACGACCATCCAGAGGAGGAAATTGGTCTTGAAGTTCATCTCGCGGATCAGCGAGTTGCGAACCATCAGCCAGTAGATCTCGAGGTAGCGGCGCATTGGGGAAGTGCTTAGTGCTTAGTGCTTAGTGCTTAGTGCTTAGTGCTTAGTGCTTAGTGCTTAGTGAGTGCGCGTTCCAGTGATACTAAGAACTAAGCACTAAAAACTAAGCACTCTGCTTTTACCCTCCCACCGCCTGATACTTCCGCACCCCCTGGCTCCACATGGTGCGCGCGGCGAACCAGGTCAGCAGCAGCCAGCCCGCTTGAATGAGGAGGCCCTGGACTACGGCGGGGCCTTGCACGCGTTCCATGAAAATCTGCGCGGGAAAGAAAAGTTCGTAAGTGAATGGGGACCACTTGATGAAGCCCTGCAGCGCCGCCGGCATGACATCGAGCGGAAAGACGTGGCCGCTGAGGAAGAACTCAAACGAGTAGAGGATGAAGACGATGGTCGAGATCTCCAACACCCAAAAGGCGATCATAGCCAGCGAGTAGGCGATGAAGAATTGCAGGAAGGCCGCCATCGCGGTGGACGCAGTGAAGGCCAGCCAGGTGATGGCGTGGGCTGGCAACTGGATGTGATCGCGCAGGAACCAGGCGAGCACGATGATCGGCACGAGCACGACCGCGATATACAGCATCCGGTAACTGAGGAAGAGCATGATGCGGTAGCCCAGGTAATTCAGCGGCTTGGTGAGATACGCGCTGATCTTGCCATCGCGAATCTCCGCGGCGATCTGCCATTCGTCCTCCGTCGGCGTGATCAAATTTTCGAGGAAAATCGTCAGCATGAAATAGAAGATCATCGACGAGTAGTCGTAGCCGTTGATCCCCGCGCCCTTGGATTGAAAGATCGCCTTCCAGAGGAAGACCGCACCGATGAGCGGCACGATGCCGAAGACCGAGCGCAGCAGAAAATTCCAACGATAGACGAAGGTATTCTGCAGGCCGATGTCGAAGACCTTGAGGTATTTTGCGAGCGTCATGACTGCGCTTTTTTGCCGGCGAGTTCGGCGGCCAGATTGATTGCGGCGATCATGCTGTCGGGTCGCGCGATTCCTTTGCCGGCGATCTCGAAGGCGGTGCCGTGGTCCGGGCTGGTCCGTGCAAAGGGGAGGCCGAGGGTGACATTCACACCGCTGTCGAAGGCGTGCAGCTTCAGCGGGATGAGCCCCTGGTCGTGATACATGCAGAGCACGCCATCGAATTCGCCACCCGCTGCGCGATGGAAGACGGTGTCTGGCGAGATGGGGCCGGTGCACTCCGCGGTCTCGCCGAGTTCGCCGCGGAGCAATGCCACTGCGGGTTCGATGAGCTCGATCTCTTCGCGGCCGAGAGCGCCGGATTCTCCGGCGTGCGGATTCAAACCGGCGACGGCGAGGCGCGGTTTGCGGCCGTGCCGCTGATGGAGGAAATCCGCCAGCAGGTGACCGACGCGGATGATCTCGGAAGACGAAAGACTCTCCGCTACGGTGCGCAAGGGGATATGCGCTGTCACCAAAGCCACGGTGAGCGCGCCGCCGGTGAGGCACATCGCAAAATTCTCCTCCTTCGCCCGCGCGGCATAGAATTCCGTCTGCCCGGGAAACTCAAAACCGATGGTCTGCATGCGGGCTTTGTGAATCGGCCCGGTGACCACCGCGACGATCTCTCCGGCCAGGGCCAATCGCGCGCTTTCCTCGAGCGCTTCACGCGCCGCCCGCGCGGTCGATTCATTCGGTTCGCCCGGCTTCACTCCGTGCGCCGAGCCGATGACGCGGTATTGAAACTTCTTGTTCAGCCGACCCGATTTCAGCGCGGTGGCAATAATCTCCGGACCGATGCCCGCGGCATCGCCCAAGGTCAATCCGATCGTTGGGAGTAGCTCGTTCATGCGGGCAGATTCCGTTTCTTAATCCTATTCTTTACTCGTTAATCCTTAATCGTGCTCCCCAGCGAAAGCGGATTAAGGATTAAAGATAAAGGATCAAGATTAAGAGCCGTCGCTTCGCCGGCCTTTAGTACATCTTGATGTAAGCCTTCCGGCGCAGCTTCGCGAGCCAATCCGCCTGCTGTTGCTGACGCTCGGTCTGGAGCAGAACTTTCTCGATTTCGTCGTGCACGTCCTTCAAGGGCTTCACCGTCGCGGGCTTCTTCGCCTCGCAATACAGCAGGTAATAGCTGCCGCCGAGTTCCACGACCTGGCTCATTTCGCCGGGTTTCAGCGAGAAGGCGATCTTCGTCAGGCTTTCGTTGAGCTTCTTGCGGTCGATCCAGCCCCAGTCGCCGTACTGCTCCTGCGAGCTGTCTTCCGAATACATGCGGGCGAGGTCGCCGAATTCCGCGCCACCGACGATCTTCTGGCGAATCTCATCGATCATCTTGCGGCGCGAATCGTTTTCCACGCCGCGAATGGCAATCATGCGCAGCTTCATCTGCTCCGGCTGGCTGTATTCTTCGACGTGCTCCTTGTAGTAAGCGTTGATCTTCGCGTCGGGAACCGAACTCACACCCTTAACCGCCTGCTTGCGCATTTCCGAGACGATGATCATGTCCTTTTGCAGATCGCGGAATTTTTCCAGCGTGTAGTTCTGCGCGGCGAGGGTGCGCAGGAAGGCCTGCCGGTCGTTGCCAAATTCGTCCTTGATGATCCCCTGGATGCGATCGTCGATGAAGTAATCCGGGATGGTGTAGCCCTTGGTCTTGAATTCCTGGATGATGAGCGAGCGATCGATCAAGTCATTGATCGCCTCGGTGCGGATCTCCTTGATCTTCTCGACCAGCTCCTGCCCCTTCAGCGTTTCGTGCGCCTGCTTTTCCTTCGGGCCAACCAGTTCGCGGACCTGCGAGAACGTCACGACTTCGCTGTTCACCACCGCAGCGATACCGTCGAGCACTTCCTGAGCGCGCGCGGTGACCGTGGATATTGCCAAACCGATGCAAACCAGGGAAAGAGGAATAAGGCGGGATTGCGACATGATGATGGCAGAAAATGAGCCGGAAAAGTTAGGGTGGCTCGTCTGAAAGTCAAGAGACGACGCCATGGGGGAAAACCCGGAGGGGCCGGCGAACGAAGAGTAAAAATTCGATTCCCGCTAAAACACCTTGATATACGCCTTCCGCCGCAGCTTCTGCAGCCAGTCGCTGACCATCTGCTGGCGTTCGCCCTTGACCAGCGTCGTCGGGGTGTTGCCCGCCAGTTCATTGACGGATCTCGTGACCGCTCCTTTTTTGGCGGCGCAATTCAGCAGGTAAAAATTTCCGCCCTGGGCGATAATCGGGCTGGTCTCGCCGACCTTGAGGGCGAAAGCAGCCTTGGTCAGGGTTTCGTTGATCGTCCTGCGGTCGACCCAGCCCCATTCGCCATAGGTTTCCTGGGAACTGTCTTCCGAATACATGCGCGCGAGATCGCCAAACTCCGCGCCCTCCGTGAGCTTCTGCCGGATGTTTTCCATGAATTTGCGCTGACCCTCGTCATTGCCATGGACCATGATGACCCGCAGCCGCATCTGTTCCGGTTGACTGCTGGCCAGGGATGCCGACGGCCGGTAAGCGGCATTGACTTTTTCCACCGTGGGCTGCTCCGTGGCGCCTTTCGCCGCCTGCTTGCGCATTTCCTGCACGATGATGTTGTCCCGCTGGATTTCGCTAAACCTTTGTAGGGAGAGCCCCTGGGCCTGCAGCGCGCGGAGGAAGGCGGGGCGATTGCCGTGAAACCGGCTCTTGATGAGCGCCTCGATCTCATCATCGATGAAATGATCCGGGATGGAGTAGCCCTTGCTCTTGAAATCCTGCAGGATGAGCTGGCGGTCGATGAGTTCATTGACCGCCGCCGTGCGGACTTCCTTGATGCGTTTGGTCAGTGCCTGATCCCGCAAGGTATCGTGGGCCTGCTGCTCCTTGGCCGCGGTCAGGTCGCGCACCTGCTTGTAGGTGATGATGTCGCTATTCACGACCGCCGCCAGCCCATCGAGCACTTCCTCCTTCGCCAGGAGAGCAGGCGCGAGGCTGAGCGAGAGGCAGGTGAGCGAAAGAAGCAGCGGACGGTGCATGGGACGGGAAAAATAGGGGGGAAGGGGAGTTAGTCAAACCGGGGAAGGGGGGGCTGAGGGGAAGGCAGAACATCCAACATCTCCCTCGTCAAGCTCGGGACGGCTTCGCCGCAACATCCAACGTCCAACATCCAATGAGCTGGCGCATGTGCGGCGGCGCCAGATTGAAGAAAGCCCTCCTCGGCGTCACCGCGCCGCTCCACTGCATCCCCCGCCACGCGCTTGCGCCATTGGGTGTTGGATGTTGGATGTTGGGTGTTGGATGTTCTGCCTTGGGCATTGGATGTTTCTCCCCTACCTTGGATGTTTGGCCCACCTCTCCCTCCCTGATTGACACGCCGCGTTGCCGTCCGCATCGTAAGCGCCGCATGACTTTTGCCGAGCTTCGCGCCATCTACGATCAGCCCTTTTTCGACCTCATCCAGCAGGCTCGCAACGCCTATCTCAGTCACTGGAAGGACAACGAAGTGCAGCTTTGTACCCTGCTTTCCATCAAGACCGGCGGGTGCTCGGAGGATTGCGGCTATTGCGCCCAGAGCTCGCGTTACAATACCGGCGTGAAGGCCGAGAAGCTCATGGAGACCGAAGCCGTCCTCGAGGTCGCGAAGCGCGCTCGTGAGAATGGCTCGACGCGTTTCTGCATGGGCGCCGCATGGAAAGGCGTGCGCGATGGGGATGCGAAATTTGAACAAGTCCTCGGCACGATCCGCGAAGTGAGCAAGCTCGGGATGGAAGTTTGCGTGACCCTCGGCCAGCTTTCGCTCACCGAAGCCCGCAAGCTCAAGGAAGCCGGCGTGACCGCTTACAATCACAACATCGACACCTCGCCCGAGCACTACGCGGAGATCGTCACCACGCACACGTTCCAGGATCGCGTGAATACCATCCAGGCCGTGCAACAGGCCGGCATGGACGTGTGCTGCGGCGGGATCATCGGCCTGGGCGAGACCACCGACGACCGTCTCAAGATGCTCGAAGTGCTGACCAATTTCGACCCGCAGCCGGAGAGTGTGCCGATCAATTGCCTCATGGCCATGCCCGGGACCCCGCTGGAAGCGCAGCCGCCGGTGGATGTCTTCGAGATCGTGCGTCTCGTCGCCACCACGCGCATCGCCATTCCAAAGGCCAAGGTCCGTCTCAGCGCCGGCCGTACCCGTCTTTCGCGCGAAGCGCAGGCGCTCTGCTTCTTCGCCGGGGCGAACAGCATTTTCTACGGGGACAAGCTCCTCACCGCGAAAAACCCGGGCGTGGACGAAGACCAGCAACTCCTCGCCGACCTCGATCTCACGCCACAGAAGCCCTTCGCGACGGAAGAGACGAAGGCCATGGCTTGCCTCGCGTTGGCCCCCTGAATCATGTCGCGGCAGGGCGTTCGGATCGTTCTCCTTTTCATCCTGCTGGGCGTTTCCTGGTACTTCGGGAAGCCGCAGAATTCCGCAGTCTCCGGCCCCGCGCCCACGACCAGCGTCAGCGCGTCGGCGCGGCAGACGTGGGGCCATCCGGAAACGCTGCCGGATCACTTCGCGCGTCACGGGCCCGATTTTGGTGCGCGCACTCCGGACGAGTATGCCGCGCAGGCGCATGCCTTCCTCCAGCGCGCCAGGACCAGCGGCCTGGCAGCGAAGCGCGACCGCAATGGCGAACTGCGCATCTACGATCCGGCCACCGACACCTTCGGCGCTTACAATGCCGACGGCACGACGAAGACTTTCTTCAAGCCGGGCAATCCCAGCTATTTTGATCATCAACCCGGCGACCGGGTCGATTTGCGCACGGCCCGATGAAACACCTTTGCCCCGTCTGCGGTTGGCCGGAATTGAACGCCCCACCGTACGACGAGACGGGGAACGGCTCTTTCGAGATTTGCCCGTGCTGTGGCGTCGAGTTCGGCTACGACGACGCGGCCAGAGGCGAGACGCTCGAGCAAACCCGCGCCCGTTGGATCGCTGGCGGCATGAAATGGTGGAGCACCTCGCGCCCTGCGCCGAAGAGTTGGGACGCTACGCGTCAACTCGCGCGCGCCGCTTCGGCGAATGATCCCGCCTCTGCCGGCCCGCTGGTCGCCATGGTCGGTGATCGCTGCGAGGAGATCGAAGCGGACTTCACCGCGGAACGGATGCAGGGCATCTGGAATCGCGAGGGCAATCCACACGGCATCGATATCCGGCCCTTCGGGTCCGCGCGGGCCTTTCTGGCCAGTGGATTGTCGGCCATGCGCATGTTCAATCGCGTGCTCCATTTCCGGCACGATGACGCGATCCATCTCGAGGCGATTCTCGCCTATTACACCGCGGGCGGAATCTCGCCGGAGTTCGAGATCCATCCGCATGATGGTTGCGAGATGGTTTTCGAGCATCTGGCGGCCCACGGGTTTCGGCAGACGGGCTTTCACGCGGCCTTCGTGGGTGTGGGCTTGTCTCCGCAGCCCGTGCCCGGGCAGGTCGTCGTCAAACCAGTGCGCACGCCGGGGGAGTTCGAAAGTTTCCTCGATGCCTATCTGTGCGGCTGGGGAGTCGATCCGCTCTACCTGCCGGGCGCCCGCGCGAATATGGAATTCTGGCAGCGCTGCCCGCACTGGCGTCTCTACCTTGCGGAAATGGATGGCGTGGTCGCCGGGGTCGGCATCCTGTTCCTGCAGAAGGGCGCGGCCTACCTCACCAACGCGGTCGTGCTCGATGAATTCCGTCGCCGCGGAATCCAGTCGGCGCTCATCGCCGCCCGGGTGCGGGATGCCGCCGCCGCCGGCTGTCCGACGATCTACGCGCATGCTGCCTGGGATTCGGCCAACCATCGGAACCTGCTGCGGAGCGGCCTGCAACTCTGCTATACCAAGGCGCTTTGGGGTCGGACGGGGTGAGGAGGAAAAGAAGGGATGAAGGATGAACGCGGAGGGATGAAGTAGACTGCGCTACGCGGTTTTTTGGACGGTGAGACATGCGCGGCTGGCCGCACATTTCTTCATCCATTTCTTTCGCTCCTACTGTTCACCGGATTCTTTCTTGTTCGTGTAGTGCGTAGCGCTACGATGGCCGTCCTATGAAATTGTCCCCCATGGTGGTTTTGCTGGTCGTCGCACTGGCGGTTCCGGTTGGCGCCTACGCGAAAAAAGGCAAAGGGGGAAAGGGACCCCAGGCGACCCCGATCCCGCTCCCCGGCGCAGCGGATCCGGTGGCGGCGCTTTCTCCCTATATCATCAACCTCGATCCATTGCTGGCCTTCGATCGGCCGGCGGCGACGGCGAAGCAGCCGCTTTTCACCGAAACCCCAGGCCTGCTCCTCACGCTCCGGCAGCAATTGGTCGCCGCGGCTTCCAGCGCACCGCCGGAGAAACAGAATCTCTACGCCAGCGCGGTGAAGACGGTGGATTTGATCAGCGCCGCTCTGGACGACCGCACCAAAGCGCTAATGAATCTCAAGAGCTCCCAAGCGGTGGGCACCTCCAGCACGCTGGAACAGCAGGCCCGCAAGGACAACCTCGCCCAAGGCATTCACGGCGGTGGCATCGGCAAGGCCGAAGCCGTGGCTGTGGAGCGCGATCGCGAAAAGCAGCAAATCAAGCGGGCCGACGGCCGTGCCGGCGCGAGCGGCAATGCGATGACCTCCATGGCCGTGAATCAATGGAGCCAGCGTTCGACGGAATGGCGCCAGCGAATCGCCGCCTCCTTTTCGCAGGTGAAGTAAGCGCACTGAAGCGCTGAACGTGGCAGCGGCTTCCAGCCGCTAATGGGAAAAAAGACAATTTAGCACGAGGACGCCACTGGCCCACTGTCTCTGCGGTTCTCAATCCGCAACAGTCTTCCTTTTCCGAGTCTCGTCATCGTAGTAGCAGCGCCACATCCACTCGACCCATTCCCGGGCCTGTCGCTGCTGCTCCTCCGCGTTTTGGATGATGAGTCGGGAACCGTTTTCTTCGTAGTGAACCGACGATTTCGCTGGAAGAAGAAACTGGCCGCTGGAGAGTAGGTCGCGGACCGGGTCGTCTCCCGCCCGGCCCGCACGGGAATGTAATCTGGCGTGGATTGCCGCCGTCCGGTCCGGAGGCAGGAGATACTCCTGCGTGATCATGGCGCCACCCTCGGTGGCTGCACGGAGAGTGACCTCTGAGCGGCTGATGTCCACTTCCCAGTTGCCGTGTCTCGCAACGGCTTCCACGGCCTCGAGCAGGGTGATCTGGGCGCCCGTGTAATCGAACTCCCGCTCATACAGGTTATGCGGGACGATTACCGCGTGGGGATCCTCGCTGAGATGTAGCTTTCGCGGAGGTGCCGCCACCGGATGTCCGTCTTCCTCCAGAACGATTTTCACACCGCGGCTGGCACGCGTGCTCTCGGTGTCGTAGCGCACACTGAGATCGTGCAGGATTTGCAACGCATCGATGATCCGGGTCTCGGCAAATTTCACTTCCGGCAAAACGATCCGTTGTATCTTGCTCATGAGGGCGGCGTTCTCCCCGTGCGCGATGATCTTCGGCACCTTCCTGTCGTAGGTCGGGAAGGCACATTGCGGCCGTATCCCTTCGAGAATGTCGGCGATATCCTCGAGCTGAACCTCGGCCTGGCGGACGGTCAGTCGCGTGCCGCCGACATTGAGGCTGGCCGCGGAGCCCTCCTCAAAGGGGACGCCATTTGCCTGGAGGAACCCACGAATATCCTGTCGCATTTGCCGCGCCACCGCGGTGTGGTGGAGCCGGTCTTGTTTTTCGTAGGCGGGAAAGAAATCGCGCGGGATGGGAAAGTCGCGTTGAAACATCGGCTCGCGACCACCTTCCGGGAGGAGTGCGGTGTGATTCGCCGGCACGTCATGATTCATTGCACGATCCACCTGTCGCGTCTTTCCTTTCCCGGGTTTCCGCGCGGCGTAATAAGTCTGCCACGCCCTTTCCACCATGGATTGGATCTTGCGATGCTCTGCCGCGGTGTTGGAAACGGACAGCATTCGGTCTTTAAAAGCGAAGCGGAGGGCGGTGCCCTCTCCCAACTGAACGCCACCTGCTTTCAGCCATTCCTCGCCCCCTTCACGGCCCTCCGTATAAACCGGCGGGAGTTTGATCGACGATTGCGGCCATGCATCGGGCGGAATCAAGTAATGGCGGGTGTAAATGGTTTTGCGCGGGGCGAGTTGCAGGTCCCCGCCCTGATTCAAAACCTCGAGATCGGCCAGGCGCGCGATGGCTTGCAGTGCATCCCACGCCGAAACATTTTTCGCGGTATAAGTGATCTTCGGCTCAGGGGATGGAGGTGGCGGCGTGTAGCCGGGAATGCCGGGAACGCTGGGACCGCCCCGCGAATTTGGCCGATCGTAAAGGAGACCGTAGCTCTCTTCGATTGATTCCGGGACATACCAACGGTTCGCAGTGGCGACGACTTCCTCGAGTGGTGTCTCTGCAAATGAGACGCTCGGCAGAACGATCTTCTGCCAGGCCTGCTGCACCTCGGCTTCTTTTTCCGCACTGAGCACTTTGGGCACTTCCGGGCCAGGGACGGAGGGCGTGCGCGGAAAGGTGAAAGATTTCTCGATGCGCTCGAGATTTTCCTTGGTGTCCCGGACTGTCATCCGGGTAGCGGTGGGGTTGAAAACACACTTGCGTTGGTAATCCCATGGATCTGGGAGAGCCGTGGCGGAATCCCATAGCAGATAGTCCCGAACCAGATACTTCACGGACTCGGCTCGGTCCGGATTTCCCAAATGCACGGAGCGAAAAAACGCCGGTGGAATCTGAAACTCCCGGGTGAACAAATAGCCGGGGTGATCCGGGCCTCTGAGACAGATACAGTCCGGACGGATTGAGACCCGGAGATTCGCCATGCCCGCCGCATACTCGAGCGCGTGATACAGCGAGGTGTTTTTGAGAGAGACGGTGATTTGCGCGCTCTTTCCAATATCAAAAGATGGATCCGGCGGTCCGTATTCGAACGGATCGCCATACAGTTTGATGATGATGGGGATGCCGGCGCCGCTTTTGTCCTCTTCGCGGAGCTTTTGGGCGCAGTAGTCCAGCGCGTCTTGCAAGGGCGCATCGTGATACTCGAATCTCGGCACGACGATCCGTTGGAGGGCCTTCTCGATTCTATCGATCGCCGCCCAGTCCTGCGCATCATCGGCCAGGCTCGCCTGCGCGGACAGAAGCCAAACCACCAACAGCGCGAAAAGGGGGGCTTTCACAGTTGGGATTTTAGCACTTCACGGCTGATTGTGAATTCCTGAGCTGCGCCGTTCCAGCGGTTGCCGCCCTTCCGCAAAAGATGGACGCCTCCGGCGGGCCGTCTTTGCCATGCCGCTCGGAGATCGGCATCCACCGGCTCTCCGTTCCCGCGGTTTGTCCTGACGCGATTAATCCGCAGCGGTCTTCGCTTTCCCGCTCTGGGTATCGTAATATCGGCGCCACATCAGTTCCACGCTCTGCCGGATGGTTCGCTGCTGCTCTTCAGCATGGCGAATGGTCAACCGGGAAGTGGTTGGCTGATAAAGCACGAATGCCTCGGGGGGAAGCTGGGCCCCCTCGGCAATAAGCAGGCTGCGAGCGGCCTCGCTTCTCACGCGGGTTTGGGCTCCCTGAAAATACAGCATCGACGCTACATCGGGCGGAAGGAGATATTCCAGGATGACGCTGGTGTCATTGGGAGTGGGCGAGCGGAGAGTCACCGCGGCTCGGTCGATGTGTAACTCCCATTGGCCCCGTCTCGCCACGGCTTCCAAAACCTCCAGCAACGAAACTCGCGTGGCGGCATAGTCGAAATCCCGGACCGACATGGGCATCGTGGAATAATCCAGGGTGGGGTCATCGCGCGGATCGGCTTTGGTCGAGCGCGGGGAAGAACGAGGTGCGGGTGCGGATTCCTCGAGAACGATGTTCACGCCGCGCTTGCCGCGGGGGCTTTCGGTGTCGTAGCGCACGCTCAGGTCACGCAGGGTTTGCACGGCATCACTCAACCGGGTGCCTTCGAATTTCACTTCCGGCAAAAGCACCCGCTGCAGTTTGCGCATCATCGCGGCATTCTCCCCTTGGGCAATGATCTTTGGAACTTCCGGGCCGTAGTCCGGGAAGAAGGACGGTGGACGTGCCGCCACGAGGATGTGGGAGACGAGAGCGAGTTGGGATTCGGTGTTGCGCACCGTCAGTCGGGTGGCGTCCCTATTGAGTTGGGCACTGGCGCCTTCGGCGAACGACGCGCCAAGAGCCGCGAGAACCTCACGGGGATTCTGTCGCATGTGCCGGGCGACATCGGTGTGGTCGAGGCGATCCTGCTTTTCGAATGCGGGGAAGAAATCGCGCGGGATACGCAAATCCCGGTTAAACATTGGATCATCCGCCCACGTCGGCACGATTCGGATGCCATTCGCCTCGACAGTGTATTTCAGATTTCCTTGCCCGCAGACATAGCGTAGCGCTTCGGCCAGGGGGATATTCGTCAGCGAAATCGGGACCTTCGATTTTAGCAAATCCGCGGGCGCGTCGAGGATCTCCGCCGAGGACGGCGGGCCCTCCTTCGGATGGAGCACTATCGCCACGCTGATCTTGTGGTCTCGAAGGCGCCTGGCCAGAAAGTCCAGTTCTTCCTGCAGAGTCGCGTCGCGAAAAGTCAGTTCCGGGAGAATGGTCTGAGCGAGCGTTTTGCGAATCCGCGCCACCCGGGCCAGCTCCCGGGCATCATCGGCCATGACGTGGGACGCGGAAACCAGCAAGACCACCAGGAGCGCACAAAGGAAGGATTTCACGCCGTGCGTTTAACAGTTTCCTGGTGATTTGTTAAGCCATCAGTAGCTGAACTCTTCCTGCTTCGCTTTGGGCGGGCGGCGTCCTTTCTTAGGCGCCGTCCACTGCTCGACGAGCGCCTCGAGCTGGCGAAGTTGGTCCTCGTGCCACGCGAGGGTGGTTTTCATTTCGCCGCGCAATCGGGATTCGATTTTCGAGCGATCGTCGAGCCGGGCGAAATTCCACGCCGGATCTTTCTTCGCGGTTTGCAGAGTGCGCTGCAGAGCTTTGAAGGCGCTGCGCAATTCGGCCAGGACCGAACGCATCTGAAACAGGCTGGTGTGGTCGCCGGTGGTGTTCGACTGGATGTCGGTGAAGGCGAGCAGCATTTCGAGCCGCTCAACGTGGCCGGCGGCATAGGCCTCTTGCACTTCGTGCCAGAGCGAGGAGACCTCGGCATTGCTGTCCGCGCGCATGTCGGGATGCAGCCGGCGGACCAGCAGGCGATAGAGCTCCTTCACGCGATCCTGCTGCGATTTCGGCGGCTCGGGAGCGAAATCCGACTCCGGCTCCGCGCGCCAGTTCGGGGGCGCCGCGTCGGATTGATCCCGGCCGAGAATCTTGGCTTTGAAGTCGGCGAACATCTTCTCGTACTGCCGGTCGCTCATCCGGTCCGGATTCATTCCGAGAAACGTGCGGAGAAATTCCTCGAAGAGCAGTTCCTGGGTGAACTCATCGAGTTCCTCTTCTTCTTCGTCTGCGAAGCGGGCGCGCTCTTCCTCGCGAGGCGGCGTCTCGGAGTGAGTTTCTTCGTCCGGATGGTCCCGCCGCTTTTGGACGCGTGAATACGCCGTGCGATAACTGCGTGAGCCGCTGAAATACATCTCCTGCTCGACTTCCACGATCAACTTCTCCTTCGCGCGCACCAGGTCCTCCACTTCGCGAATGCGGCTCAACAGCACGCCAAACGTGGACGCCTTCCAGCGTTGAAACGCCGGCTGATCCTCGCGCTCGAATCGCCGCCACTCCCCGCGCGCCTTTTCCAGACGCTCCATCGCCCGGCTGCATTCCGATGCGGTCAGCCGCCGCAGCGGCGCCTGATCCACCCATACCATTTGCCAGCCTTTCGATTTCGGGCGCGGTGCCGTCTTCTTGTGAAGGGCAGGCTGGGGATTTTTCCGTCTCGGCATTCGTGGATGATAAGCAGCCCCGCGCAAAACGCGAGAGTCAGCGCGGAAATTTCCGCGAGATCAATTCGCCTTTTGTGCCTTGGTTTTCTGTGCGGCGTAATCATCGCCAAGGCCCGCGATTCTTTCGGCTTCGGTCGCGCAGATCCAGCACCTGGGTGGACCGCGATTTCCGGGCGCGATGGTCTACTCGCGCGCAGCGCCTCACTGCTACAACTCCCTCGCTTGCTAAAAAATGGACGCCTCCGGCGTGCAAGCCTTTCCCATGCCGTTCGCAGATCAGGATGCAAAGGCTCTCGGTTCACGCGTTTTCAAGAGTGATCAATCTGGCGCTTCCCTCTCTCTAAGAAACTTCCGTTGCTATTCCGCGCATTCGGGCCATAGTCCGCCCCCCTCCGGTTCATGCTTGGGCGATGTTGCAGACTTCGCCCGATGGGTGCGAGCGCGTCTCCATCCATTTCGAAATCCGCAATCTTACTTCCGAATCCTTTTCTCATGCCTTTTGCCGCTCTCGGTCTCGAACCCCGCCTGCTCTCCGCCCTCAAGGACGCCGGTTACACCGAACCCACGCCCATTCAGGGCGCCGCCATCCCGAAGATTCTCTCCGGCACGGATGTCATCGGCATCGCCCAGACCGGCACGGGCAAGACGGCGGCCTTCGTGCTGCCGATGCTTCAGCTTCTCGCCAGCCGTCCACCCGTGGGCGGAAAGAAGATCCGCGCCCTGGTCCTCGCGCCCACGCGGGAACTGGCCGCGCAGATCGACGAAAATGCCCGCGCGTATGCCCGCTATGTCCCGTTCCGCATGGCCACGATTTTCGGCGGTGTGGGCGAACGCCCGCAGATCCAGGCGCTCCGCGATCATGTGGAACTTATCATTGCCTGTCCCGGCCGTCTGCTCGATCTCATGCAGCAGCGCCACGGCGATTTCACCGGGCTCGAATTCCTGGTGCTCGACGAGGCCGATCGCATGCTCGACATGGGCTTCCTGCCGGACATCCGCCGCATCGTGAAGCTCCTGCCGCGCAAGCGCCAGACGCTGCTCTTTTCCGCCACGCTCTCGGGCGAGATCGAGGCGCTGACCCACGAATTTCTGCACCACCCGGCCACCGTGCAGGTCGGCCGCCGCTCCAACCCGGCGGAGACCGTGACCCAGGTCGCTTATGAAGTGCCGAAGCATCTCAAGCTCGCATTGCTCGTCGCGCTGCTCAACGAGCCCGGCATGGAAAGTGTGCTCGTCTTCAGCCGGACCAAGCACGGCGCCGATCGTATCGCGCGCAAGCTCGAGTCCAGCGGCATCAAGAGCGCCACCCTGCATTCGAACCGCACCCAAAACCAGCGCCTGCGTGCCCTCGCGGGCTTCAAGGCCGGCGAAGTGCGCGTGCTCGTGGCCACCGACATCGCCGCCCGCGGTATCGACGTCGACGGCATCTCGCACGTCATCAATTACGATTTCCCGATGACGAACGAGGACTACATCCATCGCATCGGCCGTACCGGTCGCGCCAATGCCGTGGGCGACGCGTTCAGCTTCGTCTGCCCGGATGAACATGGCGACCTGCGCAGTCTCGAGCGTTTCATCGGCCGCGGCCTCCCGCGCCGTCGTCTGGACAGCTTCGACTATTCCGGCCCGGCGCCCGCCGAACCGCCACGCCCCCCGCGTGGTCCGCGCCCGCCGCAAGGTGGAGGCCGGCGTCAGGGAGCACCCGGCCAGGGCCGCGGCAACGACGGCGGATCTCGTGGTGGTGGCCAGCGCCGCGGAGGCGGCGGAGGCGGCCGCTCGCGCGGCCGTCGCTAGGCCGGTCGAAGCAGAGCGCGTGAGCGGGCCAGCTTGCGTTGCCGAGTGTGGCTCGCCCATCGACCAGCCTTCTTCCATTCTCCTCCGCCTTCTCGGCGGTGCTGCGCCGCCTTTGCCCCTCGGGTCACTCCGCTCAGAAGGACCGCGAGGAGGGAGCGATCACGCCAGCGTCGACGTATACGTATCCGGCTGTTTAACACCGGCATAGTGTCCGCCAAGGGCGTTCTCGCGCGTTGCCAGTTCCGGAGAGCGCATCCTAAGATTCCGCCATCGGGAAAGTTAAATTCCTGATAGGGCTTTGCCTATGCGTTTCTCCCTCCCCATTTCCGCATTCCTTCTGGCGACCGTCGCCGTGCCTGCCTCGATGTCCGCGGCGGCCAAGGTGGATTTCGACCGCGATATCCGGCCGATCCTGGCGGAGAATTGCACGAATTGCCACGGACCGGATGAGCGGGATCGTAAAGGGAAGCTGCGGTTCGACGTTCGCGACGATGTCCTCCAGGAACATGAGGGTGGCATTCCCGTCGTCCCCGGCAAGCCGGAGAAGAGTGAACTGATCGAACGCGTTTATTCCACCGACAAGGACGACGTGATGCCGCCGCCCAAGTCGAACAAGGTGCTCAAACCGGAGCAGAAGGAGTTGCTGAAACGCTGGATCGCTGAGGGCGCGGAATACCGGATGCACTGGTCCTTTGAGCCGGTCAAAGCGCCGCCGGAACCGGAACTGCCGAAAATGCCGGTAACCGCGGCAGTCCACCTCGACGACTGGTCGGCCAATCCCATCGATCATTTCATTCTTGCGCGCCTGAACCAGGAAGGCATCGCGCCTTCCCCGGAGGCGGATCGCCGCACCCTCGCCCGCCGGCTTTCGCTCGATCTGCTCGGCCTGCCGCCGACGCCGGACGAAGTGGAGGCGTTCGTCAGCGATGCCGCGCCGGATGCCTACGAGCGGCTGGTCGATCGCCTGCTCGCTTCACCGCATTTCGGCGAACGCTGGGGGCGCCACTGGCTCGACCTCGCGCGTTATGCGGATAGCGATGGGTATGAGAAAGACCTGGCGCGGCCGTATGCCTATCTCTTCCGCGATTGGGTGATCGCGGCTTTCAATCGCGACCTGCCATTCGATGAATTCACCATCGAGCAAATCGCCGGCGACCTGTTGCCCGACGCGACGGAGCAGCAGAAGATCGCCACGGGATTTCATCGGCAGACGCTGACCAATCGCGAAGGCGGCGTGGACAAGGAAGAGTTTCGCTGCAAGGCCACGGTCGATCGCGCGAGCACGACCGGCGAGGTGTGGCTGGGGCTCACGCTCGGATGCGCGGAGTGCCACTCCCACAAGTTCGACCCGATCAGCCACAAGGAGTTCTACCAGTTCTACAGCTTCTTCAATAACGCCTCGGAGCGCGACATCCCGGAGCCGACCCAGGAGGAACTGGCTGCGCACCAGGCAGCGATGGACGGGTGGCAGAAGAAGCACACCGAGTTGGAGCAGCCGCTCCAGGAATATCTGGCGAAGATCACCTCGGACACCCTCGCCGAGTGGGAAGCCACGCTGCTCGTCCCCAAGGAACACTGGACGGTGTTGCCACCGACGCGGCTGGCCGCGATCATGGAAGGGGCCGAGGAGCAGTTCACGGCGCAAAAAGATGGCTCGATCGTCGCGCGCTCGCGGGATGCGGTCCGCACGCGCTATCGCATCGCCGTCGCGCCACCACGCGGGACCACCGGATTTCGCCTCGAAGCGCTCGCGGATCCGGGAAAAAGCGTCGGCAGCGGCAAGGACGCAGCCTTTGGCTTGTCGGAGTTTTACGCCACCATTGAGCTTCCCGGCGGGGAAACGAAACGGGTGAACTTTGTCCGCGCCGCCGTCGATTTTGCGGATGACCCGAAGGGGGCCGGGCACATCATCGACAATGACCGGACCACGCACTGGACGGTGAAGAAGCAGCCGAAGTCCTCGCACGTGGCCGTGTTCACTTTGCCGGCGCCGCTCGATCTGCCGGAAGGCGCGCGCTTCGAACTCCACGCGGAATTTTTCACCGAAGGCGTGATGTCGCATTTCCGCATCGCCGCGACGACGGACGCGGGACCTTTCACGCCGGATCTGACTCCGGACGAGATTCTCGCGATCGTCCGCACTCCCGGCGAAAAGCGCACCGCCGCCCAATGGAAAGCGCTCACGCATTACTACGCGGTGGTGGCGGACGACGAAGGGCGTGCCCTCAATGCCGCGGTGCTCGCGCACGATGCGCAAAAGCCCTTGCTGAAGCCGACCATGGCGCTGGTCATGGCGGCGGATCGGCGCGCTACACACATCCATATCCGTGGCGATTTCTTGCAAAAGGGCGACGAGGTGCAGTCGGGCACGCCCGCCTTTCTGCCGCCGTTACAGCCCCGCGGCGCCACGGCCGATCGACTCGATCTCGCGCGCTGGCTGGTCTCGTCTGCAAATCCGCTCACGCCGCGGGTGCGGGTGAATCACATCTGGCGGCATCTCTTTGGTCGCGGGCTGGTGGGGACGGAAAACGATTTCGGCACGCGCGGGGAAAAGCCATCGCATCCGGAACTGCTCGATTGGCTGGCCGAGGATTTCCGTTCGCATGGCTGGAGTCAGAAGCGGCTGATCAAGGAGATCGTCACGTCTGCGGCCTATCGGCAATCTTCAAACTGGCGGACGGACCTCGCGCAACGCGATCCGCTGAACGTGCTGCTCGCCCGGCAGGGACGTTTCCGCCTGGAAGCCGAGGCGGTGCGCGATGTGAGCCTCGCGGTCAGCGGCCTGCTGAACTCGAAGATCGGCGGCCCCAGCATCAAGCCGCCGCTGCCGCCGGATCTGGCCGCGCTTTCCTACGCTGGCGGCTTGAAGTGGACCGAGAGCCCGCTCGCCGAGCAGTACCGCCGCGGCATGTACATCCACTTTCAGCGCACGGTGCCTTTCCCGATGCTCATCACTTTCGATGCGCCGGAATCGAACGTCACCTGCACCCGGCGCGAACGATCGAATACGCCGTTGCAAGCGCTCACGTTGCTCAACGATCATACGGCTGTGGAATGCGCGCGGGGCTTGGGGCGGCGGTTATCGGTCCTGACCGGCGGTGTGCCGGATCAGATTCGCTATGGCTTCGAGTTGACGATCGGGCGCGCGCCCGAGGCCGCGGAGATGGCGCGGCTGCAGCAGTTCTGCGATCTCCAGACCAAGGCCTTCCGCGACGATCCAGAAGCCGCGCGGCAATTGCTCGGCGGAAAATACGACGGAGACCCTGTGGCGCCCGCTGCCCTGGTTGCGGTCAGCCGCATTCTCTTGAACCTCGACGAAGTCATTACCCGGCCGTGAATGAGTTGATAGTTGATAGCTGATAGTTGATAGCCACGTATCCCCCAGCAAAACGCTTTAAAAATAGGAACCACGAACCTCAACGCCATGAAACGTGATCTCGATATTGAGGAGCTAGTTAAACTCACCCGGCGTGATTTTTTGACCACCAGCGCCAGCGGCATTGGCGGTCTCGCGCTTGCTTCCATTCTCGGCCAGAACGGCTTCTTCGCCGCGCAGGCCCGCGCCGGCACCGGTCCGATGGCTGTGCACGTGCCGCATTTCCCGGCGAAGGCCAAGGCGTGCATTTGCATCTATATGGAGGGCGGTCCTTCGCAGATGGACCTGTTCGACCCGAAGCCGAAGCTGGTCGAACTCGACGGCCAGAAGCTGCCGGATTCGATGACGAAAAATGTGCGTTTCGCCTTTCTGCAAAAGGACACCGCGCGGATCATGGCCAGCCATCGGAAATTCGAGAAGCACGGCCAGAGCGGCATGGAGTTCAGCGACCTGTTGCCGAATCTTGCCAGTTGCGCGGATGATATCTGCATGATCCGCTCGATGCACACCGAGCAGTTCAATCATCACCCCGGGCAAATCATGATGAATTGCGGATCGCCGCTCATGGGCCGGCCGAGCATGGGAGCATGGGTGACCTACGGTCTCGGCAGTGAGAGCGACAATCTTCCGGGCTACGTGGTGCTCACCGCCGGACGGGGCACGAGCGCGGGTGCGCAGAATTGGGCGAGCGGTTTTCTGCCGACCAGTTATGCCGGGGTGCTCTTCCGCAGCCAGGGCGATCCGGTGCAGAACCTGAGCAATCCGCCGGGCCTCAGCGCCGAGATGCAGCACTACGGCATCGACGCGATCAAGGACCTGAACGCGCTGCACGAAAAGACTGTGGGCGACCCCGAAATCGCCAGCCGCATCGCTTCGTACGAGCTGGCCTTTCGCATGCAATCCAGCGCGCCGGAATTGATGGATATTTCCGGCGAACCGGAGGAATTGAAAAAGGCTTACGGCATCGACCGCGAGGAGCCGACGATCAAGGCGGCGCGGGGTGGGGGAGTAGGTTCCTACAAGAGCTTTGCCAAAAATTGCCTGCTCGCGCGACGTCTCGTGGAGCGAGGGGTGCGGTTCGTGAATATCTTTCACGCCTCCTGGGATCATCATTCCAATCTGGATGTCGAATTGCCGTGGAACGCCGGCATGGCCGACCAGCCGATCGCCACTCTCATCAAGGACCTGAAGGAGCGCGGCTTGCTGGATTCCACGATGGTGGTCTGGCTGAGCGAATTTGGGCGCACGCCGTTGGGTGAGAACCGCCCCGGGTATGCCAAGGTCACGGGTCGCGATCATCACCCGTTTGCCTTCACGTTGTGGATGGCCGGCGGTGGGGTGAAAGGCGGCACGGTCATCGGCGAGACCGATGACATCGGCTGGGGCGTGGTCAAGGATCCCGTGCATGTGCACGACCTCCACGCGACCATCCTACATCTCTTCGGCCTCGATCACGAACGGCTGACCTACCGCTTTCAAGGCCGCGATTTCCGGCTGACCGATATCGCGGGGAACGTCGTGCAAGCGGCGCTGGCGTAGGGCGCGCAAAACGTAGCGGGGCGCGCAGCGAAGGACCTCTGATCTCCGTGGGCGACGGCGGTGGGGCGAATGGGCGTGGTCATGCGCAAGTGGAGGAAGCTCCGCACGAAAACCCGCGGAAGTCAGAGGTCCTTCGACTCCGCCCATGCTCCCCCGCTTCGCTCAGGATGACATTTTTTTGGGCTCCTCCGCGGTAGCTACCCGTCATTCTGCGTCAGATCACATTTCTTCTTGCCAAAATCGTATTTTCACAAAATACTGAAAACACGAAATGGACAAACAATCGAAACCCACGGGCGCTGCGGAGGCCGCTCAATTGGCGGCGGCCCGGGACGAGTTTGTCACCCAGTGGGGGGCGATCGGCAATGCCTGGGGGATCAACCGCACAATGGCCCAAATCCATGCTTTGCTCATCATCACGCCGCATGCACTGACCACGGATGAAGTGATGGAGGATCTGAAGATCAGCCGGGGGAACGCTCACACGAATCTCCGCGAACTGGTCGGCTGGGGACTCGTTCGCAGCGTGGTCCGCAAGGGGGAACGCAAAGAGTATTTCGAAGCCGAAAAGGAGGTCTGGAAAATGTTTTGCATCATCGTCCGCGAGCGGAAACGCCGGGAAATCCGCCCGGCCATCAATGTCCTCAAGGACTGCATCGAGCGGGTGGACGATCTGAAATCTCCCGAGGCCAAAAGCTTCACCGCGCAGACCAAGGCGCTCTGCGATTTCATGGAAATGGCCGATGGCGTGCTGAGCAAAGTCGTCCGTTCCGAACAGAGCGCCATCGTCCCTTGGGCGCTGAAATTCCTCAAGTGACTGTCCTTTTTATTTGCCGCTAACTTTCACAAAATACTGAAAACACAAAAAGAAAGGAAAATGAAACCATGAACTACACCGTCATCACTTACCTCTTCTATCTCGTCATCAGTGTCAGCCTCACCGTCTGGGTGGCGCGGACCCTGCACAAGAACGGCCGCCTGTTCCTGGTCGATGCTTTCCACGGCAACGAAGCCCTGGCTGATTCCATCAATCACCTTCTCGTCGTCGGCTTTTATCTCATCAATATCGGCTACGTCTCGCTCGCGCTGAAATACGGTGATAAGGCGGCCGACCTCCAGCAACTCATGGAGGCATTGAGCACCAAGGTCGGCCTGGTCCTGCTCATCCTCGGTGGCATGCACTTCTTCAATTTGTATGTCTTTTCGAAGATGCGGAAACGCGGCCTGCTGCACAGCGCTCCGCCGCCGGTCCCGCCACAGGCTTACACTCCGGTGGTGGAATGAGGAGCGCGGCATGAATCGGCTCTATATCCTCTACGACACCCATTGCGAGCTGTGCCGGCGATGCCGGGTGTGGCTGGGCCGGCAGCCGGCGTTTGTCCCGCTCGTCTTCCTGCCCTTCGATTCCGCGGAAGCGGGATGCCGCTTCCCACACCTCGAGGAGTTGCATCCCGACAAGGAGATCGTGGTCATCAGCGACGCCGGCGCGGTCTGGCAGGGCGGCGCGGCGTGGGTGATGTGCCTGTGGGCTTTGCAGGAGTATCGCGAGTGGTCGCAGCGTCTCGCGCACCCGGGGCTGCTCTCGCTGGCCCGGCGGCTCTGCGAGGTGGTCTCGGCGAATCGTTACAAAATATCGCAATGGCTCAAGGGCGCGCAGACGCACGAAGACCTGCGCCGCAAGTTGGAGCTCTTCCCCGAGCCACCGCCCTGCGGGCCGGGTGGCCATTGCAAGATCCACTGAGATGAAAATCGTCATCCCAGGCGGTTCCGGACAGGTGGGGACGATCCTCGCCCGTGCGTTTCACGGCGAAGGCCACGAGGTCGTGGTCCTCAGCCGCCAGCCGGAATCCGTCCCGTGGCGCTGCCTGCTCTGGGACGGCGAGAAGCTGGGCGGGTGGGTCGCGGAATTGGATGGAGCGGACGTGGTGATCAATCTCTCCGGGCGCAGTGTGAATTGCCGTTACCACGCGCGGCAGCGGCGCGAGATCATGGATTCGCGGGTGAAGTCCACGCACGCGGTGGGTGCGGCCATGGCGTGCGTGCGACATCCGCCGCGAGTCTGGTTGCAAGCCAGCACGGCCACGATCTACGCGCACCGCTATGATGCGCCGAATGACGAAGCCACCGGCATCATCGGTGGCTCCGAGCCCGACGCTCCGGAGATATGGCGGTTTAGCATCGAAGTCGCGCAAGCCTGGGAGCGCGCGTTTGATGAGGCCAGCACGCCGCGCACGCGCAAGGTTAAGTTGCGCTCGGCTATGACCATGAGCCCCGATGCCGGCGGCATCTTCGCCACGCTTTCCACACTGGTCCGCTTCGGGCTGGGCGGCGCCGCGGGCGATGGAAGGCAATTTGTCTCATGGATTCACGAGGAGGATTTCATTCGCGCCGTTCACTGGTTGATCGCGCACGAGGAGATCGACGGCGCGGTCAATCTCGCTGCGCCAAATCCGCTGCCGTACGTCGATTTCATGCGCGCACTGCGAACGGCTTGGGGCGTGCCCTTCGGCCTGCCCGCACCGGCGTGGTTGCTGGAGATCGGCACATGGTTGCTGCAAACGGAATCCGAGCTCGTGCTGAAAAGTCGTCGCGTCGTTCCCGCACGCCTGCGGCAAGCCGGATTCGAGTTTCGGTATCCGAGCTGGCCGGAGGCCGCGCGGCAGCTTCGGCAAAGGATGAGCCGGGCTTCGAACCCGCAAACCCCGCATTGAATGGACGCCTCCAACCCAGAGATTCCGGGACGCCTTCAGCGCGTCCTCGAGCACATCAAACGAACCGTCGAAGGAACTTAGAGCGATCCAATTTCGTTGCGCCTTGGGGCGGGGAGGGCCAGATATGGAGCCATGCAAGATCTCGGCAAAATGGTGTTCATTCTGGGCCTGGTCCTGGTGGTCGCCGGCGCGATTCTTTGGAAGACCGGTGGCTTGGGTGGATTGGGCCAGTTGCCCGGAGACATCTTCGTGAAAAAAGGCAACTCGACGTTCTATTTCCCGATCGTGACTTGCATCCTCATCAGCCTGGTGCTGACGCTGCTGAGCTGGCTTTTCCGGAAATGAAAACGGTCGATGAGGAGAAGCTGCGCGGCCGGTTGCTGGGGAGGGTCCGCGGTCATTTGCGCCGGCGAGGACTCGCCCGCGGCATCGTCAGCGGCATCATGTTTGTCACCGCGGTGGTGGGATTTTTGACGTCGATGCTGTTGCTCAAGATCGGCGTCGGACAGATGTGGTTGCGCTATCCGCTGGCGGTGCTGATCGCGTGGGGCGCTTTCCTCGGCCTGGTGCGGGTTTGGGCGGAAATGGAACGTTCGACGATGCGGATGGATGAAGAGTTGGCCGGAACGGATCTGCATAGTGATGATCCTGTCGAAGTGCGGAAATCCACCTGGCGCGGACAGGCGCCGGAGGGTGACGTGGAAGAGTGGCGCGGATGGAACCGGGTGCTGGATTTTTTCGGTACGTTTTTGGAGCTCGAAGGATGCCTCGCCGTGGCGGCCATTGTGGCCGCGATCGCCATGGCCATCGGTGCGGCCGTGGCGCTCGGCGCCATGATCCTGCAAGCCGAGGCGTTGCTGGCCGAAGTCCTGCTCGATGCGGTGTTGATCACCGCGCTTTACCAGCGCCTGCGCAAGAAGGAGCTCGATTGGTGGACGGGCGGCGTTCTTCAGCAAACGGTCAAGCCGGTGCTGATGATCATGGGCTGTTTGTTCATCGCCGGGATTTTCGCGCATTGCTATGCGCCGGAAGCTCGCTCGGTGGGCGGTGTCTGGCGACATTGGCAAATGTGGCGCTGATCGTCGGCAGGTCGACCTCCCGAACTTACATCCGCTCCACTTCCCGTTTCTCGACGAAAATCTCGAGGCCTTCGCGGGAGAAGTTCTCCATGAACGGCTCGGGGTCGAGGGCTTCGGGCATCATCACGCCGCGTTCCTTGATCTTGCCAGTGACGAGCAGACGCGCGGCCAGCGCCGGCGGAATACCGGTTTGCACGACGGTCAGCGAGTAACCCCATTTCTCATAGGCGTCGCGATGGCTATCCATGGTGTAAATGAAATACTCCACGCGCTTGCGCTCTTTCGTTCCGCGGACTTCGGTGCCGACACAGGAATATCCGTCGACTGTCGCGCCGAGCTGCGCGGGCTTGGGGAGATTGGCCGTCGCCACGCGGATCGGCGCGACTTCCACGCCGTCGACTTTCACTTTCTTCCACGTATCGAGATTGAGCAGGTCGATCGATTTCGCGACATTCACCATCTGGTCGGAGATGGCATATTTGAAGACCGAGTATTTCACGCCTTTCTCCACGAAGGGCGGATGGATGCCGAGCGAAACCCCTTCCTCGTGGGCCACGGCATAGGTCTTCTGCAAGCCGATGGGATCGGGGAAACGATACCAATCGACCTCGGCCTCGAGGGGACGGCCCCCGGTGACTTTGCCGTCTCGCACGAAGTAGGGTACGGCGTTGAGCTCCTCAAAGAGCGTCTCCGGCGAAAACAGCACGGCGAAGCGATAACCACGCACCTCGGCGTTATCCGCATCGAGCACGCGAATGCTGCTGGCGGTGTCGAGACGATCCATCGCCCAGCGGGCGAAAATATTCACCGCGCCAGGATCGCAGCCAAGACAGAGCAGGCCGGCCAGGTCTTTCTCGAGATAGAATTGGTGGAATTTCTCGATCTCCGCCTCGAAGGAATTCTTGAGCGCTTTCTTCACTCCGGGCGCGGAATAGATATCCGCCGCCATGTCGATGTAATGCGAGCCGGCGCGATGGCAGGCTTCGAGGATGGAATAGTTCGTGTAACAATTGCAGCCATTGAGGGTGACCGCGATTTTGTGCTGGGTCATGGCGGCGGCGACCTTGGCCGTTTCCATGGCATTGAGCTGCAGCACTTCGAAGCGGCTGCGTTTGGTGGCGTTGTGCAGGACCTGGGCGTAAGTGGGATCGATGTCCGCGAGAAAGATGCGGTCGAAACAATCGTAGTCATGGAGCTTGCGCCCGATGACGGAGCCCACTCCGCCGAGACCGATGACCAGTGCGTTTGGCATAAAGAGGGTGCCGCCAACTCCGGCGGCTCGCCGGAATATAGCCCCGGAACCGGTATTTTGGCAAGAAACGCACCTTTCGCCCTGGTTACAAGGCGTCCATGGATTGTTAGCGGACTGCTTTTCAAAGTCGCCGGAAATGCGACCGCGCCCCCGCCGCATGACGATCCTTGGTTAGCGGGAGACGCTCTCTGCGGCTCACCTGAAACCAACCAAACATCTTATGAAAATGAACCACGCTTTAATTATCAGTGCCTCCATGGCTTGCCTCAGTCTGGGCACCGCCATCGAAGTGCGCGCACAAGAAGCGGTGGTCCGGACGACCACCACGCGTAATATCGGCACTGTCACCGAATTCGGCCCCGAAGGGATGGTCATCCATTCCGACACAGCGACTGCTCCGCTGCATTACGGCTTTACCAAGACCACGACCTATGTGGATGAAGATGGCCGGCCTGTTACCGTCGAGCAGGTGCGGACCGGCACGCCGGTCACGGTGGAATATTCCCACGTCGGCGACCGTCTGATCGCCAACCGCGTAATCGTGCAGCGGGCCCTGACACCGCAGGGTACGGTGATCGAGAAGAAAACGGTCGTCCCGGGGGATACGGTCGTTAGGGAGAAACGGACTATTCTCCCGCCGGGCACCGTCATGAGAGATGGGCGGCCAGTGATCCCGGATGGCGTCGTCGTCGAAAAAAGGGCTGACACCGTGGTGCCCGAGGGCACCGTAATCGAAAAGAAAGTGGCGCCCGTCGAGCCCGAGGGCCGCGTGATTGAAAAGAAGGTGGTGCCCGTCGCGCCCGAAGGCCGCGTGATCGAAAAGAAGGTGTTGCCGGACGGAACGGTCGTCGAAAAGAAGACGACAACTACGACCACCACCGAACGTCGGTGAGATTTGTGTGGGCGGGAAGGCGGCAGCCTATGCCGTTCTTCCCTGCCTGCGTTCGGTGCCTCTGTTCTCATGAAAACAAAAACCATTCTCCTCATCGTCGGTGGTGTCTTGCTCATGGCAGCCCTGCCCGCATGCGATACTGAGCGAACGACCACCACGACGACTACGGAGGAGACGACAGTGCGGCACCCCGTAACGACGGAAACGCAGACGGTGCGCACTTATTAGTGCTGGATCGACATTGGCTATTGAGCCGGTGTCTGTGGCGGCGACCACAGGTGGGATTGGACCCACATCTTCCCTCGCGACCACGGAATCGTCGCGGTAGGCCCGCAGCGCGCGGCCGTTCTCCTGCCGCCCGGAAGCGGTATTCTCTTTTCCATTCACCTGCCTCCGACCATGGAGCCGGGTTCGCGAAGGAGCAATAGGATAAAGCGTTCCCCCGTGATTTCGGGGGTTTCCGGGGAAACCCAGTTGGGGCTAAAAAGGACACTCCCAACTTCCCAGAAAATACCCCGCCGCTCCACAGCGCCTGACTAAGAAATCCGCCCCCGCCCAGTAGACCGAGACATGCCTTCCAGGAACTCCCCCCTCGTCCTCACGCTCACCGCTGCCGTCGCTCTCGCTCTGCCTTCCTTCGCTGCGCCGCCGGATCTCTCCAAGGTCGCCTCGTCAGCGGACCTCGATGCGGTCGTGGCCAGGACCTCCGATCCGGCCTTGAAGAAGGCCTTGCACGAATGCGCCAAAGACATCCTCGCCGCCGCCGCGGACGCGCCGCACGTTGAAGCGGTCGCGCACACCGTCGAAGGCGCCAAGGGCAAGGTCGAGCGCATCAACACTACCCCCGAAGCGTTGGCCAAAGCCGCGGGCGGGCCCATCGCCGTCTTCGATACTCTCAAGCTCGTCGACCTCTCGGTGCCGAACACCGGCCCACACGACAAGCGCGTGGACGACCCGTATGACGCCGCCTTTTTCGAGCATGTCGGCCACCTTCACGCGCTGGAATCGCTGAACGTCATCTCCACCAAATGCAACGACGACTGGATCGCGCCGATCGGCCAGTTGACCACGTTGAAGAAGCTGAGCTTCACCAACAACGGCAAGCTCACCGACGCCGGCATGGAGAAATTCGCCGGGCTGGTTAATCTCGAATCCTTTAACTTCGTCGGCACGCAGATCACCGGCCGCGCTTACGCCAAGTGCACGGGTTGGACCAAGCTGACCCGCGTCAGCCATCGCGGCAGCAGCATCGACGACGAAGGCCTCAAGGAACTCTGCGATCACCTGCCGAATCTCGAAAGCATCAGCCTCGCGCATGCCCATTTCACCGATGCTGGAGCGCCGAATCTGGCCAAACTCAAGAAACTCAAAGACCTCGAACTCGGCGCGCACGCCACTGCCGCCGCCTTGCAAAACCTCGTCGGTCTGCCGCTGGAATATCTCCAGCTCGGTGAAGGCTTCACTGGCGCGGATAGCATCGCCGCGATCAAGCCGATCTCGACCCTGCGCCGCCTGACGCTGACCAACTGCAAGGATCTCAACGACGACGGGCTCAAGCTCGCGGCCAATCTCAAGCAACTCGAACAAATCGAATTCGGTTCCCTTGAATTGCCCGACGAACGCCTGCCGCAACTCCAGCAGTTCGCCTTTCTCAAGGAACTGAAGCTCATCCGCCGCCCGCAGCCCTACTCCGAGGAGACGCAGGCGAAAATCAAGGCGCTGCTCCCGAAGGTCAATGTGACGTTCAAATGAGCCTGCCGGCCGACTTCCTCACCCGCTGTACGCCCCTCTTCGGCGTGATGCTCCTCACTGCGACCGCGCACGCCGCGGTCCAGGCGGAGCCGGGCACGGAGCTCGATCCCAAATTGCGGACGTATCTCGAAGATCACTGCTACGACTGCCACGACTCGACGACGCAGAAGGGCGATTTCCGCATGGATAATCTCTCGTCGAAGATCGGCTTCGAAAATACGCCGCAGTGGTCGGAAATCATGGACCGGATCAGCTCCGGCGAAATGCCGCCGAAGAAAGTGAAGTCCCGGCCCTCGGCGGAAGAGAGCTTGGCGATCGCGGACTTTCTGGCCGCACGCTTGAAGGAAGGGGAAGCGGCGCGAATGGCGATGCGCCCACCCGTTTCCTACAACCGCCTGACGCGTGATGAGTACGTGAATACGGTGCGCGATTTGATCGGTGTGCAATTCGACGCCACCGATCCCGGCGCCTTTCTCGAGGATCCGGAGTGGCACGGCTTCGAGCGCATCGGCTCGGTGCTCACATTGTCTCCGGCGAATGTGGAAAAATATCTCGCCGCCGCGGAGACGATTCTTTCCGAGGCCTATCCCGAAATTCCGCCGTTGAGGAAAGGCGCCAAACCGCCGGAGCCCTTCGGCGGAAGCAAGCCGGCGATCCTGCCCGAGCAAGTGAATGAGCGGCATCGCGAGCGGCTGCAGCAGATGGGCGTGCTCGAAAAATTGCCTTACGAAATCTGGCCCGGTGACATCTTCCGTTACTCGCTGCTCAAGGAGCCGCTACCCGAAACGGGCGTCTACGAGATCAGCTATACGATCAGCGGCTTGAAGCCGGAGAAAGGCCGCGCCCCGCGGATCAAGGTTTACGAATCGAAGCTCGACCGTACGCTCTTCGAGCAGGACATCGTGGCGCCGGAAGACAAGCCGGTCACGGTGACCTTCCTCGCGCATTTGCCAAAGGGCCGGCCGAACATTGAGGTCTACAATGATGTGCCCGGCCCCTCGAATCTCCCGCGCTCGGGCCGCCATGGGAACCGCCCCTTCGTCAGCCTCAAGGATGGGCGCATGCCCTGGCAGATCAAGCTAACCGACGAGCAGGGCCGGCCGCGCTATCCTTTTCTCATTCTGCATTCCATCTCCTGGCGCGGGCCGATCGTCACCGATCACGAAAAGCAGCTGCGCGAAGACTATCGCCCGGCGCCCGAGGGCGACCTGGCGCAAGCGCGTGAATTGCTGCGCAAGTTGGCCACGCGCGCGTTCCGCCGTCCGGTGCGGGAAGACGAGCTCGATGGCTTTGCCGGCATCGTGGCTGAGGAATTGAAGGCGGGAGAAAAATTCCCCAGCGCGGTGAAGGCCGGAATGGATGCGATCCTGTGTTCGAAGAGTTTCCTCTTCGAGGCGGAGGGCGATCCGGACAAGATGCGCCAGACGCTCAACGACTGGGAAATTGCCAGCCGGCTTTCGTATCTGCTGTGGAGCACAATGCCCGACGACGAACTCTTCTCCCTCGCGGCCGCGGGCAAGCTGCGCGACAAATCCGAGCTGACCCGGCAGGTCGAGCGCATGCTCGCCGATCCGCGCGCCCGGCGCCTCACGGATGCCTTCAGTTCGCAATGGCTGCGGCTGCGCAAGGTGGGGATGTTCCCGCCGGACAAGGTGCTCTACCCGGATTACGACAAGCAACTCGAAGCCAGCATGATCGGCGAGACCCGCTCGTTCTTCCACGAAGTGCTGATGAGTGGCCTCAGCCTGCGCGAGTTCCTCGATTCCAATTGGACGATGGCCAATACGCGCCTCGCGGAATACTACGGGTTGCCGAGCGATGGTCTGCAGAGCGACAGCTTTCAGCGCGTGCCCCTCACCCCGGAGAGCCATCGCGGTGGGTTACTCACCCAGGCGGCGGTCCTTTCGCTCACCTCCGACGGCACGCGGCATCGCCCGGTGCATCGCGGTGTATGGGTCATGGAATCCATTTTCGGGAGATCGCCGGCTCCGCCGCCGCCGAATGTCGAGCCCATCGCGCCGAATCCCGTGACCGCGCCCAAGGCCACGATCCGGATGAAGCTGGACGCGCACATTCACGATGCGAGCTGCGCGGCGTGTCATGCGAGGATCGATCCGCTCGGCCTGGCCTTTGAAAACTACGATGCCATCGGCCGCTGGCGCACGACGGAGAAAGCGGAGGGCGTCGGCCCCGATCCAGCGGTGGACCCGAGCGGCAAACTTCCCGATGGCCGCACCTATCAGGACGTTGCCGGATTCAAGAAGCTGCTACTGGCCGACATCGATTCTTTCAATCGCACGTTCATCGAAAAGCTGGCCACGTATGCCCTGCGCCGCACGGTGTCCTTTAGCGATTACGATCAGCTCAAGGCCATCGCCGCGACCAGCAAGGCGGACGATTACCGGGTCAAAGACATCCTAACGGCCCTCGTCACTTCGGACTTATTTCAGAAACGGTAAAGCCAACCCCACCCCAAAACAAAACCTATGAGCAACCTGAACCTGAATCATTGGCAAATGAACCGTCGCACCGTGCTGCGTGGACTGGGCGCCACCATCGCCCTGCCGTTGCTCAATGCCATGCTCCCGGCCACCGCCCGGGCCGCTGCCGAAGCCGCGGCGAATTCGCCGAAGCGCAGCGTCTTTCTCTACATCCCGAATGGCGTGAACACGCTCACCTGGCAAATCCAGAAAGCGGGTGCGGATTACGAGTTCAGCGCCCCGCTCCAGTCGCTGGACAAGCATCGCGCGGACATCACGCCGATCAGCGGCCTGCATCACCCGATGGTCATCGGCAAACATCACAACTGCGAAAAAGTGTGGCTCACCGGCGCGAATGTGCCCGGTGATGGCGGCCCCTTCCGTAACACCGTTTCCACCGATCAGTTGATCGCCGAAGTCCAGGGGACGACGACGCGTTTCTCCTCGTTGGAACTGGCCATCGAAGGCAACTCGCTCGCCTGGTCGCGCGACGGCATCCAGCTTCCTTCGGAGCGCAACACGCAGACGATTTTCAACACGCTCTTCGGCGTGGAAAAAGAGAGCAAGGATGCCGTCCGCCGCCGGCTGGCCCGTCGCGGCAGCATCCTCGATCTCGTGGCCGATGATGCCAAACGGGTGAACCATCAGCTCGGCAGCGAAGACAAGAACAAGCTCGATGAATACCTCACCGCCGTGCGGCAGGTGGAGGAGCGCACCGCGCGGGCGAATTCCTGGCTCGATATTCCCAAGCCGCGGGTCTCGGCGGAGGAAGCGGCCCGCCTCACGCGCAAACTGAGCATGGCCGAGGCCGGGGAATACTACCGCCTCTTCTACGATCTGATGGTGCTGGCGCTGCGCACGGACAGCACGCGCGTGATCACTTGCATGATCGGCAGTGAATCGCAGGCCAGCGGCATTCCGGAGATCGGCATTTCGCAGACGCGGCACGGTCTCTCGCATCACAACGGTGACCCGGAACAGCTCCGCCGCCTCACCATGACCGATACCTTTCTCATTGAGCAGTTCAGCTATTTCCTCGAGCAGCTCAAGGAGCACCAGGAAAACCACGCTCCGCTGCTCGATACCACGCAGGTGCTGTGGGGAAGCGGCATGGCTTACGGCCACAGTCACGGCAATGCGAACCTGCCGCTCATCCTCGCCGGCGGCAAAGCGCTCGGCTACCAGCACGGCAAGCATGTCGACTTCAACCTGCCGACCATTGGCGCTTACAACATGGCCGACTCCATGGCGCACTACCGGATCTGCTCGCGGCCGGTGGACGGCGACGCGCGCCTCAGCAACCTGCTGCTCACCATGGCGCAACGCGTGGACGTGAAAGCCGACCGTTTCCAGGACAGCCTGCGTCCGCTCAAGGAAATCCTGGCCTGACGCTGCATGCGCCGCGTTCTGTCATCGCTCCTCGCTGTCTTCGCGTCGACTCTGCTCCTGCATGGGTCGGACGGGCCGCCGTATCGCACCGATGCCGATGGGCCTTCCAACAAGAAGGTGCTGAAGCCCGATGGAAAACCGCTGGAGTGGTTTCAACTCGTGGATGGGCAGTTTCCGCCGGAAGGCTCGGGACACGCGATTTCCGGCGAGTTGATTCGCAACGAACATCCGCTGCGGACCTTTCGCATTCGCGTCGATCGCGATGACAGCCAGGATCGTGGCGTGTGGGATCTGCCGCTCGAGGCGGAGATGCTGCCTTATGGCGCGATCTGGTATCACGGTTCGTATGCGGCGCTCTGCGACATCCCGCTCGGGACGCATCTGCACGGGATCTTTTACCAGCGTCCGCCCGAGGACAAAACGCCGCCGCCCGATGGGGCGTATCGGCGGGGCATCACACCCGATGTGGCGTTTCGCCGCTGCTTCCGGATCGAGGACGACTTCTCTTTTTACGCGCGGCAGAAGCAGCTTTGGAAAATCGAGACGGTGGACCTTGCGGAGAACAAACTCACCGCGCGTCTGCAGCAGGATGGGAAGCCGGTCGGCGAGGCGAAGATTTTCGAGGTCACCAAGGCCACGCGCGTGCTGCAGGGTTCCGGCTTCGCCAAGCTCGAGGCGATTCAACCCGGGCAGGAAGTGCTTTTCGATCTCACCTGGGCGACGCTCTATGGGCCGGGACGCATTACCGATCTGTGGCTCGACGCCGATGCCCGTGCACTGGCCACGGCGCAGCAACGCGAGCGGAACATGCTCTACGTCCGCGACCACGGTCTGCCCGCGTGGGTGAGCGAGGTGGATGACGAACAGGAGATCGTGACCGTGACGCTCTTCAGCAACGTCGACCCGGCGCTTTTCGCCGATCTGAAACTCGACGCGCCCGTGCCCAAAGGGATGCCGCCTGACACGAAGACGGAGCCGCAAGCCAATCTGTTCGTCGCCGAGCCGAACCTGATGACCTACGATCCGACCAACGATCGCAAAGGCGGCAACATCCTCGAGCACGTCACCGTCCCCGCTGCCCCGGGTAGCAGCGGCGTCCAGCTCAAGGTAAAATGCAGCATGATGCTCGAAGGTTACCGTCCCCGCCGCATAGTCCTCGTCCAACCCGCAACGTGGATTTACCGCACCCTGCCGATCGAAGAACAGCTCTTCGGGCGGGAGTGAGTTATATCATCATCTCCTTGATCTGCTTCGTCGCGATGCCGATGGGGCGATCGAGCGGGACGTCGGCGCAGGCGAGGAGGGTGGTGAGGAGGTCGCCCTGGTTGGCCTGGACGTCGGAGAGGAAGCGGCCGGTCTTGATCGTGCCGCCGCCACGGCCGGCGATGATGAACGGAAGATTCGCGCGGGTATGCTTGTTACCGTCCTCGAGACCGGAGCCCCACATCATGATGCAATTATCGAGCAGCGTGCCGTTGCCTTCGCGCAGGCTGGCCATCTTTTTCACCATGTAGGCGAATTGGGCGATGTTGAAGGCGGTGATCTTCTCGACCTTGTCGACCTTCTCCGGGTTGTTGTTGTGATGGGTCTGCGAGTGGTGCTCGTCATTGAACCCGAGCTCCGGATAGGAGACGCCGTTGGGCGTGGAGCCGATGTAGGTGCTGACGCGCGTCGTGTCGGTCTGGAAGGCGAGCACGTTGAGATCGCACATCACTTCCATGTATTCGCTGCGCTTGTCGCCGAGCGGGATTTTGATCTCGATGGGCGGGGAGTCGGAGGCGTTGCGTTTGCTCGTGCTGACGCCGGCTTTTTCCAGGGCCGCTTCCTTTTGGCGATACTCGATGGCGGCGATGCGGCGCTCCACGGAACGCACGCTGTCGAGGTATTCGTCGAGCTTGTGCTGGTCGGTTTGCGGCAAGGTTTTGCGGAGATCCTTGGCCCCGCCGATGACGAGATCGAGCATGCTGCGATCGAGGGCGTCGGCCGGCGATGCTTTGTGGGCATTGCCGTTTTGGTCCGTCTTGTTGAAGAGCCGGTTCATGACGCCGCGCGGATTGATCTCGGCGGGGACGGCCTGCGTCGGCGAACGAAAGCTGCAGTGCGAGTAGTAGCCTTCGTTCAACCCTTCCTGATTTTCCTTGTGGGTCTGCGGCATCGTGGCCAGCTCCAGCGACGCGAGCGAGGTGAAGCTGCCCACATAGTTCGCGGCGATCTGGTCGGCGGAAATGGCAATGTTGATTTTATTCCGGGTATCCGCGTCTGGCAGCGTGGCGGTCAGCCAGGTGGAAAGTTCCAACGCGTGCGGTGCGCCGTTGAAGGGAGCGATTGGCACGCCGGAGATGCCCTTGACCATCAGGCACTGGTTGATCACCGAACGCAGTGACTCCAAGGCGGGCGGGAGGGTCGTGAGGAAGCTCGCCGGATCGGCCGGCCAGAATTGATCCATGATGACCCCGTGCGGCATGTACATGAAACCGAGGCGCACCGGTGGCTTGTAGGCCTTTTGCTTGCCCGGATCCGCCCAGCCCATGGTTTCCAACAGAGGCAGCGCGAGGGCGACCCCGATCCCTTTCAGGCACGTGCGACGATCGATCAGGATGTTATTTAGCATGGTCAGTGGAGGCGAGGTGATCTTGGAGCCGGCGATGGGTGAAGGGATAGCTGGTGACGATTTCGGTGATCAAAGTCTGCATGCGGTAGTTATCCGCCGCGGCTTTTTCCATCATGTGATCCAGGACGATTTCGTCGTAGCCCTCGAGCGGACGGCACAGAGCGTAGCCCAGCAATTTTTCCGCAATGTTCCGGGAAAGTTCCTTGGTGCGGCCGGCGATGATGACCTTCAGTTCCTTCGGGGTCGTGAAATGTTTTCCGCCGGGTAATTCGCCGGCGGCGTCGATCGCGCCGCCGGTGTCGTCCTGATTGCGCCAGCGGCCGATGGCGTCGAAATTCTCCAGGCCAAAGCCGATCGGATCGAGGATCTTGTGGCAATTGGCGCAGACCGCATTGGTGCGGTGCAGTTCGGTGCGCTGACGCAGGGTCAGATTCTCGACCGTCTTCTTGTCCTGTTTGTCGAGGGCCGGGACGTTCGGTGGTGGCGGCGGGACATGCTCTCCCAGCACTTCCTCCAATACCCACACCCCGCGCCGCACGGGGCTGGTGCGGTTGGGGAAGGAGGTGGTCGCGAGGACGCCGGGCATACCGAGAATACCTCCGCGATTGGCATCGCTTAGATGCACGCGGCGCATTTGCGGCCCGACGATCGTCTTGTCCATCCCATAAATCGGCGCCAGCGTGCCGTTCAGGAAGGTGTAATCGGCACTGATGAAATCGATGACGCTGCGGTTTTCCCGCACGATGCTTTCGAAGAACAGCCGCGTCTCTTCATACATCGCCGTGCGCATTTCCTTGGTCATCTGCGGAAATTTGGCGGTATCGAAGGCCTTGCTGTCCAGATTTCCGACGCCCAGCCATTGCGCGCCAAAGCCATCGAACAAGGCCCGCGAACGCGGGTCGCTGAGCATCCGCTTCACCTGCGCCTTCAGGACTTCCGGTTCGTGCAGCTTCCCGCTGTCCGCCAGTGCCGAGAGCTGGGCATCGGGCATGGTCGCCCAGAGCAGATACGACAAACGTGAGGCCAATTGGTAGTCATCGAGCGGAACGATATTGCGTCCCGATTCTTCCTCGCCGGAGGGAGTGATGAAAAGAAACTGCGGCGAAACGAGGACTGCCTTGAGCACGAGGCGCAGGGCTTCCGGATAGGCGAGTTTGTTTTGACGCGCCAGATCGTAGACCCCCAGCAGGACATCCACCTCCGCATCCGAGGGCGGACGCCGGTAGGCGCCGCGGGCCAGCGAGCGCGCGACCTTGCGGGCCGCCTCGCGCTGATCGGCTCCCGGCGCCGGTGCGGGGCCAAATAGCCGCTTTTCGAGCTCCGTGGGAGCCGCTCCCTTCGGAGCCAGGACCCGGTCGAGGACCGCATTGGCGATTCCGAGATACTGCTCCAGTTGGAGAGGGGAGAGCGTGTTGAGATATCCCTCGCCGATCACTTCATCCGGCAAATCATGCGCGACGGCTGGGTCCACCCCGAAGAGGTCGTGCAGGGTGTTCCCATACTCCATCTTGGTGAGACGACGGATGACGTAAGGCCCCGGGTCCTTCGGGCTGAGGAACTTGAGCATCGCGATCCAGTCCGCGAACTTCTGCCGTTCCTCGTCCGTCGGCTGCTTGTCCGCTTCATCCGGCGGCATGTCGTGATTCTTCACATTCACGAGCGATTGCAGCCACGTCTTGCTGAAGGCCACGTTGCCGGGATGTTTGAGTGCGTAGGAAAAGGTGACGCCCGATTTCCTCTTTTTGTCCCCGTGGCAGTTCTTGCAGTAAGTGGTGACAAACGGGACGATGTCGTCGTGGAAGGCTTTTTGGGCAGTGGCTTGCTGCGCGGCGAATTCCGCGTCCTCGTCATTGGACTCCGCCCGGCCAGTCAGGGGCAGCGACAAGGCCATGCCCGAAAACAGCAGGGCGATCAGGCTGCTGCGGAAAGTGACTGGGGAGAGGGTTTTACTCATTTTACCGGGTTACGGATTTTACGGAGGATCATCCTCCGGTCAACCGGAAGGGACGTCCATAGCCTACCGCTGAAAGCGGCGTATATTAGAGGGTCCGAAATGGGGCGAATCGGCAGCCAGTCGAATAGGGTTTGATCTCGCTGGGTCTGAATAACGTCGCTCATCCTCCCGAGGTGTTCCCGGACCCAGCAAGAGGGGCGCAATTCGGAATAGCGACTTACGGCGCCGTCCGAAGGTTGGTCGTCGTGACGTTGCGGATATGTTCCGCGCCGGACTCCAGCGTCAGTGGTTCGGGCGCGGAGCCGTGGTGGACAACGTCACTAATGGTCGAATCGCTCAGTGAACCCGCGATGAGGATCGCATGCTGGGCCCGGCTGGTGACGTTGCGGATGGTGATGCGGCTGGTGTCGCCGAGTGGCGTCACGCCGCCCCAGCGCGTGTTTTTGTCGCCGATCTTTACCGCCGCGTGACAGGAAATGCCGGTGGGCGACGTGTCAGTCACGCCATCGATGAGGATGTCGTGCATTTTGATCCCGGAGGTATTGAGCAGCCGGACGATGTGACTGCCGCCGCGGGAGTAGCCCTGGATGTTTTTCAATGTGACGTGGTGAATATCGTCGAGGCCCTGTCCGCGGTCGATTGTGCCGCTGACCATGGTCGATTCGCCGCCCGCGGCGCGCTTGCCGGAGATGGCGGTCAGCGCGACCAGGTCATCGCCCGTGGAGCCGGCGACATTTTCAATGGCGATGTCGTGGCAGCCCATCCGCAGATCGAGGCCATCCTGATTGAGGATCGTGCGGCGGACGCCATCGATCGTTCTCCTCTGGCCGGATGCGAATTCGATGTCGCGCACCGAGCCGTTGGCGCAACGCTCCAGCGAAATCGCCCAGCAATGGGAATCGTGGATCGCGATATTTTCGATGCTAAATCCTTCGACGAACGCGAGCAGGATTCCGATGTTGCGCCAGTCGCCTTTCTGGCTCTCACCGTCCACGCCTGCGTCCGTCCCGTAAGTGTTCGTGCCGAGGATTTTCGCGCCATCGCCGGTGGCCCGTGGGCGGTCCGCGCCCTCGAGCACGGCGTGGCCGGAGCCGCGGATATGGATGTTCCGCAACGGCTGGATCTCGGTGATGCCGCGGCCGCAGTTGGCGCTGCGCATGAAGTTGTCGCGGCAGCGATCGGAGAGCTTGAGGCGGCAGTTGTCGAGCACCAGCGTCACGTTGCTGCGCAGCAGGATCGCCGAATCCAAAAGCCAGACCTCGCGCTGCTCCGCGCCACGGATGTTGACGCGTGGGATCACTACTTCGCCACCGGCGGCTCCGGCGGCCTCGATCGCCCGATTGATTCGTTCGGTATCCGATCCCTCAAACTCGTTCGGCGTGATGGTGGAAGGCTTATGGCTCTCGGCGCGGGGGTCAGTCGGTGCTTCCGCCGCCCAACCGTGCGTCGCGAGGCACGCAACCATCACCATCAGGAGGAATCGCTTCATTTTGTGGGCACTGCCGACTGTCCAAGATGCTTGTCGGCAAAATCCATGTAACGGCCCCAGTCGTATTCGGTGAGGTTGTGTTTGCCGGTGCGGAGGTGATAGCCGATCTGGCCGCCGTGCATCGGCATGTCCGGTTGCGGCATGACTGAATCGGCGAGGCCCTTGAGCCCGAACAAGGCGAAGACCGGGCCTGCGTGGACCGCGGCGAGAAACTCGCTCTTGGGATCCGCCCAGGTGTCTTCCGACGCGCTCCCAATGCAGAGCGGACGCGGCGCGATGAGTGCGTCGAGCATGTGTTGATCCAGCGGCAGCTCATCCTCGCGATCGGCGAAGGTTTTGTAGGTCTCGTTGAACCAATGCGGAAACCCGCGGTTGATCTCGCGGATGTGCTCGCCCTTTTTGCCGCGGGCGAGGGCTGCACCGGTGCAACCGGAACAATTACTCACGACCATGGCGAAACGCTCATCCTCAGCGCCTGCCCAAAGTGCGGTTTTGCCGCCGCGCGAGTGTCCGACGACCGCCACGCGTTGGCCATCGATGGCCGGGTCGGTCACGAGATAGTCGAGCGCGCGGCTCGCGCCCCACGCCCACGCGGCGATTGCGCCCCAGGCGTCCGCGGGCCGCGGCTGCTGGTCGTAGATGGCGAAGACGCCGCTCTTGAAGCCGTCGTATTTGTCGGGCACCACGTCGCCATTGAAGAACGCGGCGGCGGCGTAACCACGCGCGATAATTTGCTCGGCCGGCCAGAAAGGGCTTTTCACCGCGCGGGTCGGATCGATGTTTTCGGCTGCCGGCCGATTGCAGATCAGGAGAAAGCAGGGGACCGGTTGCTTTACCGCGTTCGGGGTAAAGAGCACGAGATGGATCGCGCCCTCGCCGCCCGGCCCGTGGTAACTGATCTTGATTTGTTTGCGCGTCGCCTTGCCATCCATTGCGTCGCTGGCGGAATCGAAGGTTTCAAACTTCAAGTCGGCCGGCCTGCCGATCGGAGCGCGCCCATAGACGTACTTGCGAAAGAGCTCGAGCACCTCCGGACGCCGCGTCGTTTGCCAGGCCGCCGCGCTGGTCACGGGTTCGCCGCTTTGCGTGACGAGCGGATCAGGGAGCTGAAGTTCAGCGGCATGGGTGGCCACCACGGTCGTGGCGATCAACGGTAGAACCCGGCGCAACTGCGAAAGCATGGAAGTCATGGCAAATTCCTTTTCCAGAAAACCCGCTGCTTGGCGACTGCATAGAAGGAATTAGGCGGACACCGGATCGCCGCACCGCCCGCCGGCTCGTGCTGTGACTGCGTCCATGACTCGGGAACTGTCAGGCACAATAGGCGAGTCAGGATTTCCCCTATGTAAGAATACGTAATAGTGCCGGTATTCAATGGAGGGCTCTATGCTCAGATTCTGGTCCATGCGGAAACTTGCAGAAATTACGATTCACCATCCGTTGAGACGCCAACCGCTGAGCCGATTGGCTGTAGGGTGTATCTCTGCGTGCATTGCCGGTATGTTGGCCCTTCCGGCCGAGGCTGCCGATGGTTCGAGCCTGACCGATTCCATTCAGCGCATCTGGAAGGAAGCGACCACTTCCATCCAGTTCGGCGGTTTCGTGAGCCAGGGTTTTCTGGCCAACACGGGCCACAATGACTATCTCGGCAATACCAGCCAGGGCTCATTCGACTTCCGCGAATACGGCGTGAATGCCTCCTACGCCCTCGGCCAATGGCGCTTCGGCATGCAAGTCTTTGGGCAAAAACTCGGCACCTATGGCGACGACAAACTGGAAATCGATTGGGCGACAGTAGACTACCAGCCTTCCCAGTGGTTCGGCCTGCGCGGGGGTCGCGTGAAGATGCCTCGTGGGCTCTACAACGAAGCCCTCGACCTCGACTCCGTTCGTCCCTTTGTGCTCCTGCCGCAGAGCGTCTACGACGCGCGCCTGCGCGATTTCAATGCCGCTTTCGATGGTGGCATGATCTTCGGCAACGTCGGTCTCAAAAAATACGGCAGCCTCGATTACCGCGTCTTTTATGGCCGCATCCCTATCGCCGCCGACTCGGGAGCCAGCGACTACTTCAACAACGATTATCCCTCCAAGAGCCTGGAGATGAAAATGGATTCCGTGCGCGGCGGTACGTTGTTCTGGAATACGCCGCTAACGGGACTCCGAGCGGGATATTCTTACAGTGCGTTTCAGAATCTGCGTTCCACTCGCGAGGCTTCCGTGCCGTTGGGGCCGCCTTCGATGCCAGAAGTGGTGGTGGTCGGTACCAAATCGACGCCTTTGTACAATCGCCACCTTTTTTCGCTGGAGTATTCCACCGGCCCCTGGGTATTCGCCGCTGAGGCGGGGAGAGAGCAGGCGACCTACCATATAACCGGCAACGGGCTCGACCTTGCCGATTTGAATTTCAGGAGCTATTCCTTCTATTTCTCCGTAGCGCGCCGGATCAATCCCTGGTTGGAGGTTGGCGCCTATTATAGCTACTCGCGGGACACGGAATCCTTGATCGGTATGACGCCCGTTCAAATCGGCAAACAGCCGGCGCTTACCCAGGCCGATCTTGCGCTGAGTGCTCGCTTCGACATCACCCCGAACCTGATCTTCAAGCTGGAAGGTCACTATATGGATGGCGCGGGCAAGATCTTCGACACGGTCAATGATCCTCAGCCCGTAGCGGAGCGCGATCCGGTCTGGTTCCTCTTCGCGGCAAAACTCACGTACTCGTTCTAGCCCTGCACCCCTAAAGTAACGTGAAGAAAAGAATTCTGCATTTGCTGGTGTTTGGGATGAGTTTGCTGCCCTGCGGCGGCTCGCTCCAGGCCGCCCCGGCACTCGCCGGTAACGCGGGGCTTTTGGGTCAAACGCTGGACGCCGATGGCGTCAGGGCCGTCCTGCTTGGCAAGAAGATCACGCTGGGCGGCGTGCGTGTCGTGATCGCCATGGCCAGGACCGGCAATGCCCAAAACGCCTTCCTTCAATCCCACATCGGAATGACGACCAGCCAATTTCAAAACCATTGGCGCCGCCTTTTCATGACCGGCGGTGGGACCGCGCCCAAAATCTTCGAGACCGAAACCGACGCCCGCAAGTTTGCCGCCGAAACACCGGGCGCAATTGTCATTACCGATTCTGCCAACGCCACCGGCCTGGCCATCCTCTCGGCAAACTAACCCGACCATGATTCTCTTTCGCCTTACGCGCAGTATCGGATTTCGGCAGACGATGCTGCTCACGGCCTTGTGTTTCACGTTGATCGCGCTCGGGGTGGCCGGCATTACTGTCGTCTCGCGCAAGTATTCCCGGCAGGGCACACGACAAACCCAGACGCTCACGGGAGAATTTCTGCCGGGGCTAATGACACTCGCGCGGTTGCAGGATGCCACACTGAACCTCAAAAGCCTCAACTATCAATTTGCTCTCGCTCGGGACGAGGCGGCGATGAGCGAGCAAAGGCGCGCATTCCATGCTACTACCGAGCAGGTCACCCGCGGCGTCGCTCAGTTGAAAGTTCTGGCACAAGATGAGCCCACGCAGCATCTGATCGCCGACTTTGCGGTCGATGTACAGAGCTATTGTCGACACGCGGAGAAGTTTCAGGCCGAACTGAGCGCTGGCGAATTTGAAAAAGCGATGGCCTCGCTCGACCAGCAGGTGAGCCCTGCCCAGAAACGAATCGAGACACAGCTTGAGGCTCTCGACGACCGCTACTTCCGGCTTTCGGACGCTGCGGGTACCCGCACCACCACAGTCCTGGCGCAGTCCAATCGTTTTGGCCTCCTGGCGACGATCGCTCTGACCGGATTCACGCTGTTCTGCCTCAGCGTCACACTCGCGGCCATTCGCGCCTTGCTGGCGCAGGTGGAGAGACGGGACGCCGAGCGCCAGGCGGCCCAGAACACCTTGGAGAAGCGCGTGGAGGAACGCACTGAGGAGCTTGCCGCGTCGCTCTCCGTCCTCGATGCGACGCTGAATTCCACGGCTGACGGCATCCTGGCTACCGATTTCTCAGGGAGGGTCGTTTGCCAGAATGCCAAGTTCGTGGCCATGTGGGGGATTCCGGCCGAAATGATGAAAAGGGGCGATGCCATCGAGATGGCGGCATTCGTCGCTTCCGGAGTCAAAGATTCCGACCAGTTCCTGCAAAGGATTGAAGAACTTTACGCAAATCGCGGGGAAGCGACTTTTGATGTCATCGAGTTGGTAGACGGACGGATTTTTGAACGTTACATCCAGCCTCAATTCGCCGGTGAAGAAAGGACGGGAATGGTCGTCAACTTCCGCGACATCACCGAGCGCAAGCGTTCGGAGGCGGAACTGGAGGGCACTCATCGGCGACTGTTGGAGATCTCGCGGCAGGCTGGCATGGCGGAAGTCGCGACCAGCGTGCTGCATAACGTTGGCAATGTCCTCAACAGCGTGAACATCTCCTGTTCCGTGGTCGCGGACAAGGTGCGCAAATCCCGCATTGGAAGCGTGGCCAAGACCGCCAGCCTGCTGCGCGAACACGCGCATGATCTCGGGGCGTTTTTCACCAGCGACCCAACGGGACTGAAACTGCCGGACTTCCTGGGAAAACTCGCCGGGTTGCTTTCGAAAGAGCAGGCCGACGTGTTGCAGGAACTGCAGTTACTCGGTCAAAACATCGAGCACATTAATGATATCGTCGCGATGCAACAGAACTACGCGAGGGTTTCCGGTGTTGCGGAAATTATCGACGTCGTCGATCTGGTCGAAGACAGTCTGCGGATGAACGCCGGCGCCTTGACCCGGCATGAGGTGCAGCCGACCCGCGAATATGGCGAAGTGCCGCCGATCACGGTGGAAAAGCACAAGGTTCTGCAAATTCTGGTGAACTTGATTCGGAATGCGAAATACGCTTGCGACGAATCCGGGCGTGATGACAAGCGGTTGACCGTGCAGGTTACGGGCGACAATGAGGGCGTGCGGATCGCGATCGTCGACAATGGCGTCGGCATTCCCGCGGAAAATTTGACCCGTATCTTCAGCCACGGGTTCACCACCCGGAAAGATGGCCATGGCTTTGGCCTGCATAGCGCCGTGCTCGCCGCCCACGAAATGGGCGGCCGTCTCACCGCACGAAGCCCTGGGGTAGGGGCGGGCGCAACCTTCACCCTGGAACTGCCCATTACTCCACCGAGAGAAGGCGCAAAACTGACGGCCACTCACGCCGAATTTGCGATCTTATGAAGCGCCTGCTCCCCCTGATCCTTTTGCTTACCCTCGGCGGGATGTCACCACTGTGGTCCGCCTCCGTGCCTGCAGCGGAGGCATCGAGAGAAGTCGTTTCCACCCAGCGGGAGCCGCTCAAGCCGATCCCTTTGGAGGTGAACGTAGACGCTCGTAAGGTCGCGCTGGGGAGGATGCTGTTTCACGAAACAAAGCTTTCGCACGATAACTCCGTGTCCTGCGCCAGTTGCCATGACCTCCACCGAGGCGGCGTCGACCAGCGCAAGCATTCGCTGGGTATTCATCAGGCCGAAGGCTCGATCAATGCACCTACCGTATTCAACAGCGCCGGCAGCATCAGACAATTCTGGAATGGCCGGGCCGCCACGCTCGAAGACCAGATCGACGGTCCCATTGTCGCCACGGAGGAGATGGGCTCAACATGGGAGGAGGTTCTGGCGAAGCTCCGCGGCGTCCCCGAGTATGTTGCATCGTTCAAGAGAATCTATCCTGACGCCATTCAGGCAAAGAACGTTCGGAATGCGATCGCCGAGTTCGAGCGTTCACTCAACACGCCGAATTCACGGTTCGACAAATTCCTGCGCGGCGATAAGAGCGCACTGACCGCCGACGAGAAAGAGGGTTACCGGAAATTTAAATCCTATGGCTGCACGAGCTGTCATCAGGGGGTGAATGTCGGCGGGAACATGTTCGAAACACTCGGGGCGATGGCGGACTATTTTGCCGACCGAGGCGGTGCGACCAAGGTCGATCTTGGCCGCTTCAACGTCACGGGCAACGAGGAAGACCGCTATGTTTTCAAAGTGCCCAGCCTGCGCAATGTCGCGCGAACGGCGCCTTACCTGCACGATGGGTCGGCGGCGACCCTCGAACAAGCAGTCACTATCATGGGGCGATATCAACTCGGGGAGTGCCTGCCGCCGGCGGATGTCGCGCAGATCGTTCAATTCCTGAAAACGCTAACCGGCGAATATGAAGGAAAGCAGTTATGAGGTTGTCAAAAAAGCATCTCCTCATCGGCGCGCTCCTGCTCGCTGTGCTCATCCTGTCTTACCTGAAGACCAATCACATTGTTTTTCCGGAACATCTGCGTTTCGATAACTCTCTCGACCGCCTGCGGGAACTCGACACGTCGTTGAATCAAGATGTATTGAAGGTTCGCTTTCATTTGCTCGAGGACTACGACGAATTGCTGCAAGAGATGAGCGAAATGAAGCAGATCGCCGGTGATTCAACGATCATCCCTTCATACATCCCGGAAGATAGGCGGCGGGAAATCCGCCGGAAGATGGAAGCTCTCTCCAGCCTGCTGGCCCAGAAAGAAGAGTTATTGGAGCGCTTCAAATCGCAAAACGCCGTTTTGAGCAATTCCTTGCGTTACCTGCCCCTGGCCGGCACCGAATTGGTCAACCGGAACGCAGCCGACGAGCAGAGACATGATCTCGATTTCCTGCTGAATGATTTAATGCGGCAAGTGCTGGTCTACAGCCTCCTGCCGAGTGAGGATCAAACCACGGGCATTCACCAGGCGGTGGTAAAACTGGAAGAATGGCGGTCGCAGCACGGCGGGGATGCGCAGGATGCAATGATCGCCAGCCTCGTGTTACATGCCAACTCCGTCGTCGTGCACAAGCCGAGGGTCGAGCTGCTGACGCGCCAACTGCTATCCATTCAGACCCACACGGGAATCGAGGAAATTTTGGATCTCTACGACGATTGCTTCTCCGGCGCGTTGCACGCAGCCGATCTCTACCGGGTGGCGTTATACGTCCTCTGTGGATTGCTGACCCTCGGCATCGGCTACACCATTTACGCACTCGATGCGGCAAACGCCCACCTTGAAGCCCGCGTCGCCGAACGCACCGGCGAGCTTTCGCACAAGAACGGAGAACTGAAAGCGGAGATTGCCGAGCGCTTGCGCATCGGAGCCGAGATGGAACAAATCAACAAAAAGCTCCTGGATGTGTCGCGGCGCGCCGGTATGGCGGAGGTTGCGACGAGCGTGCTGCACAATGTCGGTAATGTTCTCAACAGCGTGAACGTCTCGTGCTCGGTGATCTCGGAAGCGGTCCGCAAATCGCGAATTCGCACCGTGGGGAGAACTGCGGCACTTCTGCAGGAACATACGGGCGATCTGCCGGAATTTTTCCTGCACAATCCCACCGGCCAGAAACTACCGGATTTCCTCTGCAAGCTTTCGGAGCAACTGACGAAGGAACAAACGAGTACGCTCAACGAGTTGCAGTCTCTTAGCCGGAACATCGAACATATCCGGGAGATAGTCGCCATGCAGCAGAGCTATGCGAATGTCGGCGGCGTTCAAGAAACGCTCCCGATCCGCGACCTTATCGAGGACGCGTTGCAGATGAACAGCGCGGCCTTGGCGCGACACAGCGTGGAGGTGATTCGGGAATACGGAGAAACACCCCTGGTGTCCGTGGACAAACACAAGGTCCTCCAAATCCTCATCAATCTGGTCCGCAACGCCAAACACGCGCTCACGGACGGAGAGCGAAAAGAAAAGCGCCTGACCGTCCGGTTGGCGAGCGACGACAGTCAGATCAAGGTTTGGGTGAAGGACAACGGCATTGGAATTTCTCCGGAAAATCTGAACCGAATATTCGCGCATGGTTTTACGACCAAAAAGCGCGGCCACGGCTTTGGTTTGCACAGCGGTATTCTCGCCGCTCAAGAAATGGGCGGGAGTCTCACTGTTCACAGCGACGGCCTTGGGTTCGGCGCAACATTCGTTCTCCAACTGCCGCTCGTCGCCGGCCGGCGCAACTCATCATGATCCTACCCGCAAGTCACACCGCCTCAGCTTCATCTACCAGCCTCCAACCGGAGACGAATCATCGCATCCTCGTGGTGGACGATAACGAGGCCATTCACGACGACTTTCGCAAGATCCTCAATGCCGCCAGCGAAGAGGAATTCGATGCCGAGGAAACGGCGGTCTTTGGTGGCCAGGTTCAAAGCAGGCCGCGCATCAAATTTGAATTGGGTTTTGCTTCGCAAGGACAACAAGCTTTGGAATTGGTCAAAGCCGCTGTGCAGGCGGGGCGGCGTTACGCGGTCGTCTTCGTCGACGTCCGCATGCCTCCCGGCTGGGATGGCTTGGAGACGGCGGTTCGGTTGTGGGAAGTCGATCCTGATCTCCAGATCGTGATTTGCACCGCCTACTCCGACAAATCATGGGAAGAAATGATGGAGATGGTGAGCCATCCCGAGCGGGTAATCATCCTCAAGAAGCCATTCGACTCCATCGAGGTGCTGCAATTGTCGCATGCGCTCACGGAAAAATGGTCCCTTTTGCAATCTTCCCGGCGCAATTTTCAGGATCTGGAACAGGCCGTGTGCAGGCGCACGCGCGAGATGCAAGCCGCCAACAGCAACCTCCAATGGGAAATCGCCAGGCACGAGATGACCACCGCTGATCTCCGGCAGAGCAAACAAGCCCTGACGGAAAAAGCGGCTCTGCTCGAGAAGGCGCAGGATGCGATTTTCGTCCACGACCTTTCAGGTCGGCTCACCTATTGGAATTACAGCGCCGCACGGTTGTACGAATGGCCCGTTGCCCAAACTAGTGGAGAGGAGATTCATTTCCGCCTGGGTGGCGACGTCGTGCGATGGAAGGATGCCCGCCAAACGACGCTGGCCACGGGAGAGTGGATGGGAGAGCTGAGCCAGCAAACCCAGAGTGGACGCGAATTGACGGTCGAGAGCCGATGGAGCCTCCTCCGCGACGAACAAGGCCAGCCTTCCGCATTCCTCGTCATCAACACGGACGTTACGGAAAAGAAACGACTCGAAGCGAAAATCCTGCGTACGCAACGCATGGAAAGCATTGGGACGATCGCGGGCGGCATCGCGCATGATCTTAACAATATCCTGCATCCCATCAGTCTCGCGATGGAGATTTTCCGGGCTCAACTCGGATCTTCGGTGGACAGCAGTATGCTGGACCTCGTCATGGCTAACACCGAGCGGGCCAGGGCCCTCGTCAAACAGGTGCTTTCCTTTGCCCGGGGCGAGGAAGGAGGCCACATGGTCATTCCGCCCAGCACCTTGGTCAATGAGATCGGGAACATCGTCCGCGCGACTTTTTCGAAGGCGATCACCTTTCAAGCGCAGATCGCCAGCGAGGCTTGGCCATTTCTCGGTGACGCTACGCAGGTGCACCAGGTTCTCCTCAACCTGTGCGTCAACGCGCGGGACGCCATGCCCTCGGGTGGCACTCTTACCCTCTCGGTAGAGAATGCGGAACTCGACGCGCTGGAAGCCGCGGCAGAGCCAGACGCCGCGCCCGGTCGATACGTCGTTCTGTCGGTAACCGACACGGGCACGGGCATTCCGGAAAAGCTGCGCGAAAGAATCTTCGATCCTTTCTTCACCACCAAAGCGCAGGGGAGCGGCACCGGGCTCGGGTTGGCCACCACGCTGCGCATCGTTCAGATGCATGGCGGATTTATTTCCCTGGCCTCGGAAGAAGGCAAGGGCACCACTTTTCGCGTTTTCATGCCGGTGGCCGATTCTCCAGTCATCAAAAACATAAGCCCAGATGGTGACGCGGACGCGGACGTCCGGGGCAACGGAGAACTGATTCTTATCGTGGATGATGAGAGATCAATTCTCACTGTCATGCGCGCCCTCCTCGAAGGCTCTGGCTACCGCGTGCTCTGCAGCCACGACGGTGTGGAGGGAATAAAGGTCTATGCCCAGGCTCCTGAGGAATTCAGCGTGGTAATCACCGACATGAACATGCCTTTCATGGACGGAACGGCATTGGTCGGCACGCTCAAGAAAATCAACCCGACGGTAAAAGTGATCGTCACGACGGGCATGGCGTCGCCCGCCAGCATCGACGCGGTCAGGAGCTTCGGTGTCGAAGAGATCATTCCGAAACCCTGCTCGTCCCATGCCCTCCTGCTCGCACTGCGGAAAACGCTGAGCGGATCAGCGGGGCACCCGCACCTAACATCCGGCACCTGCGCTTTTCCTGCCACCTCTTTTTAACTCTATGTCATTCCTCCAGCCTCATCACGGCGCGATCTCTCCTGGCTCTCATTCCACTGTCGAGCGGAACCATCGCATTCTGGTGGTGGACGACAACGAAGCGATTCATGACGATTTCCGCAAAATCCTCGGCGGTGACGCGGAGACGGCCGATTTTGATGCCGAGGAAGCGGCCATGTTTGGCGGTGGTGTTGAGGCCCCCAAACGTGGGGCTTTTGACATGAGCTTCGCCCTTCAAGGAGCGCAGGCGCTCGAACTGGTGAAGGCGGCGGTGCAGGCCGGTCAGCGTTATTCGGTGGTTTTCACCGATGTGCGTATGCCTCCCGGATGGGACGGCTTGGAGACCGCCGTCCGGCTGTGGGAAGCCGACCCCGATCTGCAAATCGTCATCTGCACGGCCTATTCGGATAAATCGTGGGATGAGATGATGGAAAAGATCGGCCACCCCGAGCGGGTGCTAATTCTCAAGAAGCCATTCGACACCATCGAGGTGATGCAATTGGCTCATGCGCTCACGGAAAAATGGTCCCTGCTGCAATCTTCCCGCAGTAACCTGGAGCAACTGGAACACACCGTCAACGTGCGCACTTGGGAACTGCAAACGGCGCACCACGAACTGGAGGCCAGCGAACAGCGCTACCGGCAACTGAGTGCTTCCGCGCCGATCGGCATTTTCGAAAGTGACGCGGCGGGCTCCTGTCTTTATGTCAATCCGCACTGGCAAAAGATCGCCGGTCTTTCCCTCGCCGAGGCTACGGGCGAGGGATGGCATCGCATCATGCATCCGGAAGACAGCGCCCGAGTCCGTAACGAATGGGAAAAGGCCGTCGAAAGAGGAGAGGAATTCAATAGCGAGCATCGTTATCGGCGACTGGACGGCGAAATGCGCTGGATTCACGCTCGCAGTGTCGTCATTCGTTCGGAAGCGGGAGAAGTGATCGGCCACGTCGGCACCGTCGAAGACATCACCGAACGCAAGCAAGTGGAGACCCAGCTTTCACAGGCTCGCGACGCGGCCTTGGAGTCGGCGCGGCTCAAGTCTCGCTTCCTGGCCAATATGAGTCACGAAATTCGCACACCGATGAATGGGGTCATCGGGATGACGAATCTGCTGCTGGACACCCAGCTTACCCCTGAGCAGCAGGATTTCGCTGAAACCATCCGCGCCAGTGCGGAAGGCCTGCTCACGGTGATCAATGACATTCTCGATTTCTCCAAGATCGAGGCGGGTAAGATGATGTTTGAGGAACTGGATTTCAATCTGCACGACGTCGTCGAGGGCACTCTCGAACTCCTGGCCAAACAAGCACACGCGAAAGGAATTGAACTCGCGGGCTTCGTCGAACCCAGCGTTCCCACGCGGCTGCGCGGCGACGCCGGTCGTATCCGGCAGGTCCTGACCAATTTAGTTAGCAATGCGATCAAATTCACCGCCACCGGTGAGGTGACCATCCGTGTTTCCTGCCTCGAAGACAAAGGGCGCCAATGTGAGTTGCAACTGCAAGTCAACGACACCGGCATCGGTATCGGACCTGAAGCGCAGAAGGGCCTTTTCGAAGCATTCAATCAAGCGGACGTGTCCACCACGCGGCGCTTCGGCGGCACGGGTCTCGGTCTCGCCATCTGCAAGCAGCTTGTGGAAAGGATGCACGGCCGGGTGGGCGTGGAGAGCGTCCCCGACAGGGGTTCCACCTTTTGGTTCACCCTGCAACTGCAGAAGCAGGAGGTTCGGCCGGAAAGTGAAGATCACGGGCTCGTCAACCAGCGTATCCTCATCATCGACGATCACTTTTCGCGTGGCCAAATCCTGCAAGAATATCTGGCAGCATGGAAGATGCGGAGCGACCTCGTCGGCGGAGCGCAGGCGCTGCGCCACTTGCGTGCGGCGGCAGAGGAAAAGGATTCCTATCCGCTGGCGATCATCGATGCGGACCTGCCAAATGTGGATCGCCTGGCTTTGGCCCGGGAAATCAAGACGGATCCACAGACCGCTGGAACCCGGCTGATCCTGCTTACGGAATTTGGCCGCCGATTCGATCTCACTGAGCTGCGGGGAGCAGGAATCTCGGACTGCCGATTCAAACCGGTGCGCCAGTCGGCCCTCTTCGACTGCCTGACTAACACCCTGCTCGAAACCGCGCCTCCAGCTCGTGCGCCCGTTGCGAGTTCTGCCGATACTTCCTCGCTCCATCCGGAGCGCATCCTCATCGCTGAGGACAACGCCGTGAATCAAAAAGTCGCTCTAGGTCAGCTGCGTAAACTCGGTTACCGCGCTGACGCCGTGGGCAATGGTTTCGAAGCGCTGCAGGCTCTTAGCCAGGTGCCCTATGATATCGTCTTGATGGATTGCCACATGCCAGGGATGGATGGTTACGAAGCCGCTGCCGCGATCCGGCAGCGCGAAAAGGGCGTTCATCGGACATGGATCGTCGCCATGACGGCCAACGCCATCAGCGGTGATCGCGAGCAATGCCTTGCCGCGGGCATGGATGATTATGTGAGCAAGCCGGTCCGCACCACGGATCTTGCTGACGCGCTTGAACGAGCGCGCAGCCGGCTAGCCGCGCAGGCCGAAGACAACGCTGTGGATCCCGCAGCGCTGACCGAGCTTCAGTCTCTTCCTGGCGAACGAGGCGAACGTCTCCTTCCCAATCTCATCCGGCTATTCATCCACAACGCCCCGCAGGCGTTGATGGACATGCAGAAAGCACTGATCGCCGCCGATGCGCATGCTATCGAAATGGCGGCGCACCAACTCAAAGGAAGCTCTGCTCAGTTCGGCGCTCGCCGATTGCAGTCGCTGTGCGGCCAACTCGAAAAAATCGGCCGCGCGGGCAGCCTTCAATCCGCCGGTGAATTGCTCACCTGGACCGAGCGCGAACTTAAACGCGTGATCAACAGCCTCGAACCTAAACTCAGTTTATCCACCCCATGAAAATCCTCATTGCCGAAGATGATCCCATCGCAGCAAAAGTCCTGCGGCTGACACTGCAAAACCTCGGCCACGAAATTATCGTTGCCACCGATGGTGATGATGCCTGGCAGATGTTCGACAGAGATCCGTTTCGCGTCGTGGTGAGCGATTGGATGATGCCGAGGATGGATGGTTTGGAACTCTGTGAACGAATTCGCAATCGGGCTCAAACCCCTTATACTTATTTCATCCTCCTTACTGCCGCGTCGACCGGTTCCGACGACTACCTCCAAGCGATGGACTCGGGCGTGGACGATTTTCTGACCAAACCATTCGACAGGGAGATTATTCGGACACGACTTTATGTCGCCCAGCGCATCCTCCGCTACACCACGGAAATCCGGCAGCTCAAAGACATCATCCCAATCTGTTCCTATTGCCACAAAGTGAGAAGCGATGACCAGTATTGGGAACGTGTTGAGACCTATATCGGCGCCCGCACCGGCAGCCGATTTAGCCACGGGGCCTGCCCAGACTGCTTCGATGTTCAGATGGAGGAAATCAACAAACTCGCGCAGAACCACGGAATCCAGCGTGTCCCGGCTTCGTAGTGTTGTTCCCCGCTTTAACACAGACCCAAGCAGACACGAAAGAGGCGAAATAAAGAAACCGAGCCTCACGAATTTGAGTGAAGGCCCGCCGGCCCGAGGGCGATTTATCGGGCAAAGGAGATTGCCGCACGAGGGGGCAGATCGGTGCGGGCTGCGATCGCCCAGGATCCGGACGAGGCGGAGCATTCCTCCAGGCCGCGCGAGGCGATCGACTCGGGGACGGACGCGTGAAGGTGCATCTCGATCAGATCTCCTCATTCGCCGAGGCGCAGAAGGCAAGACCGTCTTGCAGTTTTCGTAAGCCCCAGAAGTCGCTTATGCACTGATCCCAGTGTTCTTTGTCTCTTACAATCAAATGAAAGGAGAAAGCTCAGGATTACCGAACGTCACGGGCCCAAAAGGGCGGTGGAGTTGATCAGGCGCAGCGTCGATCAGTAGGGTCACTCCTCGACGGCGATGGTCTTCTCCACTACGCCGTCTTCTCGATGGATGGCGATCTCGCTGGCTCCTTCCCGCCGGGCGTTTTCTTGGGCGAGGGCGACAGCGCTCTCTCGATCGTCGGCTTCACCGACACTGGTCCCGTCATCTTTTTCGATGACCCAGCGTTCGGTGAGGCGCAAGACGTGCAGACTTTTATTTTCGAGTGGCATATTCTTCGTTCAAAGGGTCCGCATGAAAGCAACGAGGTCCGCCTTTTCCTGGGCGTTGAGTTTCAACTCCAGGATGAGGTTGAAGAACTCGACCGTGTCTTCCAGGGTGAAGCATCGGCCGTCGTGCAGGTACGGTGGACTGTCTTTGATTCCGCGGAGGGTAAAGGTCTTAATCGGTCCGAGCGGTGACTCATTGACAAAGCGCTCCACCTGCAGGTCATGCATTTGTTGGTCCATGTAGACAGGGGCCGGGTGACAGGAGGCGCACCGCGCCTTTCCGAAAAATAGATCTTCGCCGCGAATTTCCGCTTCCGTCGCCTTGCTGTGGTCCAGGCGGCCTTCCAAATTGAGTTTGGGAGCGGGTGGAAAATCGAACATGTTTTGCATCTGCGCCATGTGGCTCACCTGCACGCGGTTCAGGATATTGGCCCCTTTCTTGAAGGCGTGAAGCTCGTCGCCGTTGAAATAGGCGGTCCGTTGTTCGAATTCGGTGAAGTCCTCCACGGAGCGCAGACTGCGCTTCGAGCCGTGGATTTGTTGATTATAAAGTCCGCGCAAGCTGGTCGTATCCAAACGAAACCGACGTTGCTGCGGCCGATCGTCGGGATTGAGATGGAATTGTCCAGTGGTGTGGCCATTCACATGGCAGTCCAGGCAGGCCACGCCCAAGCTGGGCTGTTCGCTTTTGCGGTCGTCGGTGGGGTTGAACTCTTCCTGCGGGAAAGGCGTCACCAGCATGCGCAGGCCGTCGAGTTGGACGGGCGTCAGGATGTCTTTGAAGAGCCGGTAATAATTATTGATCGAGACCACCTCACCGCGCGAGACATCTCCCAATTCAGGCCGGCTCTGCAAAAATATCGCCGGCGGGAATTCGGGAAGAAAAGCGTCTGGGATATCGAAGTCCACATCGAATCGCTGGAGTCGCGGAAACATGTCGATCTGCACCTTGGGAAACACCTGCCCGCCGGGAGCCTGCTTGGGATGAGGAAGAGACGGGTAGGGGAAGGATCCGTCTTTGCGAATTTGTTGCGGAGACATTTTCGCCAGGTCCTCCCAAGTGGTTCCTTTCGGCAGGCGTGCGGTGGGTCCGATCGGCACCGGCTTGCCTCGCGACATCTTCACTTCCGGATCGAATTTGGGAGTCAAAATATAGCGGTGTTCGAGCAGCTTCCGCTGCTTTGTCATGACCTCGTCTTTAGCCGCCTTGTCGGCTTTCTCGATTTCCATCGGCGATTGCATCGGCTTCTTCGCATTGAGCGGATCCCGATAGAAGTCAAAGCCCAGGGCCGCGCCTTGATCCGGTTGGTCTTTGAATGCGGTGGAAGAAGGCAGAGCGTTGGCCGCTTCGAAGACATCCGACTGATCATGGTCTGTCTTTGTTTGTTCCGGCCGCGAAGCAGTGACCGGCCGCGGCGTTTGAGCCTCCTGCACGGCGTCGGGCAATGGCTTGGCGGGCGCGGCCGGCGTTTGGCCGAGGCTGGGAAAGGGGAAGCTGCCCGTCAGTGCGAAGAGAGAAACCAGAAGGCGAATTTTTTTCCTGTTGCTCATGCCTGACTTTCGCTTTTGGCCGCCTCGGCGAGCCTCTCCCACTGCATCGGGTATTGCGCTGAAGTTGCGTTCAGGTGAGAGGCGTAGGGGCGGGTTGCTCGGCGGTCTTCACCCAACACCGTAGCACCTCGGCGACTGTCCAGGCTTGGGCGATGCAGCCGCGCGGGATAAAAGGCGCCTCGGCGTCGAAGATCTCACTCATCGAGCCAACACAAGCGGTATCGAGGTGAGCAAGCAGGCCCGAGAGGAAGTGACGCGCGCCTTTGCGGTCATCGGGATGGACCTTTAACCAAGCGTCGATAAAGGGGCCGATGAGCCATCCCCAAACGGTGCCTTGATGGTAGGCTGCATCCCGGGCCCGCAAGTCTCCGAAGTAACGCGATTTATAATCCGGATGGTCACGACTAAGGGAGCGTAGCCCGACGGGAGTGAGGAGCTCCGCGCGGACTTTTTCCAGGACCGCGGGCCACCGCTCCGCGACGAGCACCGGATGAGCCAGCGAGATGGCAAAGATCTGGTTGGGCCGACACGCGGGGTCATCACCTTGCTGTCCATCCACGACGTCAAAGAGATAACCAAGTTCCGGGGACCAAAACCGCTGGTTGAACGCCTTTTGAACCCGCTCGGCGTGCTGGGCGTAGGTCTCCGCTTCGACCGCTTGATTTTCTTCCCGCAACCAGCCCTCCAGGAGGCGAAGTGCATTGTACCACAGCGCATTGATCTCCACCGCTTTGCCTCGGCGAGGTGTGACGACCCAATCCTCCACTTTGGCATCCATCCAGGTCAGTTGGTAACCGTCCGCTCCCTGCCGGAGCAATCCGTCTTGCGGATCGACTTGAATGCCGAAGCGGGTGCCATGCAGGTGTTTGTCGACGATCTCGATCAGCTTCGGTAACAAGATGACCAGGGTGGTCCGATCCCCACTCGTGCGCACATAGCGCTCCAGCGCGTGGAAAAACCAGAGTGTGGCGTCCGCTGTGTGATACAGCCCCTCCGACTCGCCTTCGGGGAACATATTGGGGATCAACCCATCACGGATGTAGTGGGCAAACGTGCGCAAGATCCAGCCAGCCTCCACCTGTCGCCCGGTAAGAAGGGTCAACCCCTCGAGACTGATCATCGAGTCTCGTCCCCAATCCGTGAACCAATGATAGCCCGCAATGACCGTTCTTACTTCATCGCCGCCGGCTTTGGCCCGAGCCGCGTCTTCCACGCGACCGGCTGGGGTGATGATGAATTGATCCGCCGCCAGGACCAACTCGGCCGCTTCGCCTCGTCGCGCTTCAGGAGACGCTGCCGAGACTAAACGTCGCCGGCGCTCGCGCTCCGACTCGGAGGCCTCGGAGGGAGTCAGAGCGAGGATATTGTTCCAGGGTTCGGTCGAAGCGACAAGCGTCACCGAACCGTGCGGACGCAACTCGATGAGAAAGTTGCCGGGGATCCAGAGCGAACCCAGCGAGCGGTAACCGCGCTCCGCCTCCATCTGATAGCTGATTTCGCTCCGGAAGGTCCCCGCGTGAGTGAATGCCGCAGAGCCATCCTGAACGATCATCCGCACCGGCGGGAAAGGCGATGGCCCCTGCACTTCATAATGATGGTTATGGATACTGAGCGTGTAGCCTTCTCCCAAACTGCCGCCGACGTCATTTTCATGCGGGCGGAAGTGGAACGCCGGGGCGAGTTCCAGCCGCAACGTGTCCTGACCAGTCAGGAGCCGGTAAGTGATGTGGACCGTGTTCTGGCCATGGACGAGCAGGACGGATCTCTCCACCACGTGTCCTTCGACGTCATAGCGCCACACGGGAAGCCCATCCTCCAGGCGAAACTCCCGAATGAAGTGGCATTTTTCATCAAGCATATTCGGCCCGCATTTCTCATCACCGCCAAATTGCAGCCGGCGCCCCTCGGCCGGATGCAAGTACTCGGCCAAATGATTCAGCATCACCACGCGTCCCAAAGGGGCGGGTAGCGCCGCCACGAGGAGACCATGATAGCGTCGCGAGACCATGCCGGAGATCGTGCCGGAAGCGTAGCCGCCGAGGCCATTGGTGAGCAGCCATTCCCGGCGCAGCAAATCCTGCGCGGCTTCCGCGCGGGCGTTGGACAAATCAATTTTTCGCAGAAGAGTCTGAGGATTCATGGGGTGCTGGTATGAGTTTCGGAATCAGCAAAGCGGCTGCGTCTGCCGGAATGCGCCAATTGTCTTCCTCGGTCTCCAGCGCGGTGATGCCATTGCCGCCATAGGCGGGATCTTCGCTCGACCACACGAGTTCCCATCGCATCGCTGTGGGGGGCGCCAGCAGCGGCTCGGGCGCCGGGCTGAAGGTGAGTGCCGGACCCAGGTTGACGATTAGTAGACGGTCATCTTGCGCACGACCGAAGAATCGCAGAAGAAATGCCCGTTCGCCCAGCGTGGCGCCATCGTAAGTTCCGCGCTCCGCCTTGCCCAATAACGGATCTTCCTTCCTCAATCTGAGAAGGTCTTTGTGCAAGCGATAGACCTCGTCATGTTTTTCACGCTCGGCGAAATCGAGTTTACAGCGCAGAAAGGTCTCCGCGCTTTCTGGCTCGGGCAGCATCGCGGTAGCCTCCGGCGACGCGATGCTGGGAAATTGGCGCAGGAATTCCGCGCGGCCCGCGGCGACTTTTGCGGCGAGCTCGGGATTATGGTCGGCAAAGTAAACGAAAGGAGACGAAGCGGCGAATTCCTGGCCTTGAAACAGCATCGGCGTTCCCGGACCGAGCAGGAGCAATGCAGTGAGCGCGCGGGCGCGACCGGCATTGCCGAGATCGAAGAGGCGCTTTCCCCACAGCGAATTGGCCACCTGATCGTGATTCTCCAGACAGTTGACGAAGTGCGTGGGCCGCAGTTCCAGGCTCGGAGTGCCGCGCCGGGACTTTTGCCATATATAGCGCTGTCCCTGGTAGAGATAACCCCACTTTGCGGCCGAGATAAATTCCTGCGCGGTCCCGCGATAATCCGAGTAGTACGCTTCCATCCGACCCGTCAGGGCGACGATTCCACAATGGTGATAGTCGTCATTCCAGAGGGCATCCAGGCCGTATCCGCCTTTTTCAAACGATCGCACGAGGCAAGTCTGCTGCGGTTCGTTTTCTCCTACCATATAGGTCGCGCGGCCGTTCGCTGCCGTACGGACTGCCTTGGTAATCGCAGCGATCATGTGCTCCGGCGAGGAATCGAAAATCTGCTGGGTGGCGTCCAGGCGGAGTCCATCGAAATGGAATTCGGAAATCCAATAGGCCGCATTCGTGAGGAAATATTCCCGCACCGGCCCGCTGCTTTCTCCATCGAAATTCAAAGGCTCTCCCCATTCGTTCTGATAGCGCTTGCTGAAGTAATCGGCGGAGAATTCGGGCAGATAATTGCCGTCGGGGCCGAGATGATTGTAGACGACGTCGAGGATCACTTCCAAACTGCAGGAATGGGCCCGATCGATAAAATGGCGAAGGTCGTCGGGTTCTCCATAAAGCCGCGTAGGCGCAAACAAGCAGACACCGTCGTAGCCCCAGCCGTAGCGGCCGGGAAAGTCTGCGACAGGCATCATCTCGATCGTCGTGATGCCCAATCCGGCCAGTGTATCCAGTTGTTCGGCAGCCGAGCGCCAGGTTCCTTCTGGAGTGAAGGTGCCCACGTGTAATTCATAAATGACACGCCGCTCATTGGTGCGACCCTTCCATTGGCCATCGGACCATTCAAACGGGGTCGGATCGATGATGCGCGATGCGGCGTGCGGCCCGTCTGGCTGAAAGCGGGATGCCGGATCGGGAAAAATTCCCTGGCTGAGTTGTAATTTATAATGCAAACCCGTCCGCGCCGGGGCAACCAAGCCGCTGAAGTATCCATCGCCTTCGGCTTCCAAGGGAAATGTCCCGAGGCTTCGTTGCGATTGGCAGTCTTCGCCCAGCTCAATGCTGACGCTCTCGGAGCGAGGAGCCCACACCCGGAAATGAGTGCCGTGGCCTTGGGCCTCTGCGCCGATGGGCAGGCGGCGCTTGGTAATTTCACTTCTGACTAGCATTCCATTCGCTGCGAAACTTGGAGCGTATCGATCCGCGACTATGGGTGCGCGACCGCGAAGCTTGCCTGGTCATCCGCATCCAGCCAATCGAAGAGCGTGGTTTGTGCCGGATCGAGATGGAGCGGCTCACATTGCTCGACGAACCATTCGCGCCGCTCTGGATCCTCGTAAGGTTTCATGCCTTCCAGAGTGTCGCTCCATTGGTCGATCTCTTCCGGAGTTTTTGGAATTCCGGATTCGTCCATCCATTCGACAAGCAGCTCGTCGCTCTTGCCATTTTTGACCTGCCGGAGGAATTCCTCGCCGTCCACCGCCTTGAAGGAAAAGAGCATCCGATCGAGCGGACAGTCGAAATGATACTCACCGACTTTTCCCTCGAGTGTCGCTCGGGCCTTGTCGATCGTCCGCGCCAGGATGACGTAGCGGCCCAACCGCTCGTGGGCGCTCCTGGGGGCTTCTTTGGTGAGATCTTTCGAGTTTTTCATAAGGCTGAAAGAAGTTCGTAGGCCTATGGCGCGCCGGTTGCCTTGGATTCCCCTGAGCCCTCCCCAAGGGTATCCGACATCGCTCGTCGGCGGGAAAAGTGGGGATTGCCCGCTTGCCTGCACTGCCGTTTTACGACGCCTGCTTCTTACGCCGCGCCGCTTTTGCGCCCTCTTTGCCCAAAGCCGTGCGAGTTTTCTTCGAGAGATGCGAAATAGTTCGCTTCGATTTCGCGGCGGCGGCCGCTTTCTTGATGTTCGACTTCGCCGCTTTCTTTTGTCGGGTGGTCGCCATGGAATCAGGACTTCTTTTTTCGCGAGCTGGCCGCTCCGCCTTTGCGCCCACCCTTTTTCGCCGGGCTTTTATTGGTCTTTTTCCCGCGACCCGAGCCGCTCTTCTTCCCGCCGCCGCTGGATTTGTTGACGGTTGCCCAGGCCCGGCGTTTCGCTTCCTTTTTCTTCACTCCTCGTTTCTCGTAGCCCTCCTCGATATGCTCGGCCTCGCGCTTCTGTTTGCTGGTGTATTTGGATTTTGAACCTGTTGGCATATTATCGGGTTCGCGGTCGAACGACCGGACGTATGTATTTTCGCGTCGCTTTTTGCCTTGGGAACTTCGGTGCGCTTCTTACGGCTTCAATACGACCTTCACGCAGTTGTCTTCCTTCCTGCAGAAAATGTCATAGGCGTGGGGTGCCTGCTCCAGGGGCAGGCGATGCGTGATGACGTCATCGAGGACGACGCGCTTCTGTTGCACCACTTCGATCAGTTCATCGATATATTTCTGCACCGGCGCCTGACCGAAACGCATGGTGATGCCCTTATCGAAAATTTGCCCTAGCGGAAAGTGATCGTACGGCATGCCATAAACTCCGACCACCGTCACGACGCCACCGCGCCGGACAGCGCTAATGGCGGTGCATAACGCCTTTATGCTACCCGCTTGGGCGTGAAAGACGTTGCTTACCTTATCGAGGAAGTTGCGGTCGGCCTCCATACCGACCGCGTCCACACATACGTCCGCGCCTCGCCCCTCTGTTAAGTCGCGAATGGCTTGAACCGGATCCGTCTGGCTCGCATCGATCGTCTCGGCGCGGGAGGCTCGCCGCGCCGCTTCGAGGCGATAAGGAAGGATGTCTACGCCGATGACGCGGCCCGCGCCTTTCAGCCACGCGCATTTCATGGCCATGAGACCTACCGGACCGCAGCCGAACACCGCCACGGTTTCTCCGCCTTTCAACGCGGCCCAATCGATACTGGTATAGCCGGTGGGAAAAATGTCGGTCAGAAAGAGAATCTGTTCATCGGCGAGATCACTCAACACTTTCCGCGGCCCAAAGTTGGCGTAAGGCACCCGCACATATTGCGCCTGACCTCCATCGTAGCCGCCATAGAGATCGGTATAGCCGAAAAGGCCGCC
>Ga0068855_100000291_pt1 | contig 62180 bp, 60 predicted proteins | sample KBSCornC52_FD_66592 | JGI IMG/M metagenome (GOLD analysis project Ga0068855, IMG submission 66592) | Corn rhizosphere microbial communities from Kellogg Biological Station, Michigan, USA - KBS Corn C5-2 | ecosystem: Host-associated > Plants > Roots > Rhizosphere > Soil ... | reverse complement strand
CACATCCGTCAGTTGTACAATCCGTACCGGCTGTGGAGCGGCTCCCTTAGCAAGCGCGTCGTACCAGTGTTCCTGACATACTCGAACGAAGTGTTTACGTTTAGCATCTACGAATTTGCTGACCTGAGAGATTACAACTCTCTTCGACTGCTGAAGCGAAAACGCTATCAGATCGTCCCAAATGAAATCGGGATGGATGACATTCGTCGAGCGATTACCGAGACGCACACCCAGGCGGACCCGGTTGCGGTTCCTTTTCCGCAAGCGGATCGATTCGAGCGCGTTATTGACATGCTGGCCACGCTCCACGCAGCTGGCGGTGCGCTGTCGCAAGACGAAATAACCACGAACTACGCGTTTGACATTCGCCAGACGCAGTATTACACGAACGCCGGGCGCTACCTTGGACTGGTCGAACGAATTGAGGAGAACGGTGTCACCTACAGCCTTTCCTCGCTCGGCCGGCAATTGATGAGAAAAGCGCCGAGAGCCAGGAACCTGGACCTGGTGAGACTAATCCTCTCTCGGCGGGTTTTCCGAGACGCAGTGGTGCAATATCTCAACAATGCTCGGCCCGCTACTCGCGACGAGATCGTGAGGCTGATTGGCATCGCGGGCATCCGCGTCAATGAAACGACAGCGAACCGCCGCGCACAGACGGTTGGGGGCTGGGTTCGATGGATAATCGGGATTACAGGCGACGCCTGACATTGTCCAGCCGACATATGCCATCATGGTCGCCGGGAACCGTCACGGGAGCTGCATGATCGGTTGTGTCCTTACTCTGATCTATCTTCAGCCCGCTGCTCAACTTCGAGACTAGTAAAGGGATCGCCGCTCTCCACGGCCTGGAGCTCGTGGTTGAAGGTATTACGAGGCAGCAGGAGATCGGGCGGGCTGATCCCATAGGCGTCCTCGTCGTACAGTATCACTCGTGTTTCCGATGGCAAACCCCTCACGTAAACCGCGTTGAGCATCCCTCGGCTGACGTGTATTAGTATCTCGTGCTCACTCATGTTCCTTTGCCTCTCCTTTGGCCGCCGGGTCTCTAGAAAGGTTACGCCGCTCCGCACCGGATCCCTGTCAACGCACTTGATTCAAGTTGGAATCACTTATGGTGCATGTGAGAATCGTCACTACGTCCACCCGTTGAATGCCGATATAATGGGGCGTTTGGAAGGCATGATTGTTGGTGGGGCTAAGAATCTTTGCGGCGGCGGCAGGAGGTTGCGTGCCGCGGCGCTGAATAACCACCGTGGAATTGCATCCCCTCATCACGATTTCTGTTAGGAGCGCTGTGACCCCGTTTTCAGTGACGAAAGGACGTTTGGACCCATGGAGCAGAAGAATCAGAGCGACGCGCTGTCGCGGCGCCAGTTTCTGGCGAGGACGGGCGCGGCGGTGGGCGGCATGACGGTCGCCGGGCGGCTGCTGGCGGACGACAGGCAGAACAAGATCGTTCTCGGCGAGGGCGACCACAAGTACGAGTGCGTTCACGACTGGCTCGTGCCGCCGGACAGCATCAAATGGGGCGACACGCAGGGCGTTGCGCAGGACGCGAAGGGCAACATCTATATCTCGCACACGGTCAATCCGGAGAGCGCGAGCAAGGACGCCATCGTCGTTTTCGATAAGAACGGCAAGTTCCTCTCGTCGTGGGGATCCCGGTTCGCGGGCGGCGGGCACGGTCTGGATATCCGCCGGGAGCATGGCAAGGAATACCTCTATCACTGCGACACCGCGCACCGGCAGGTCGTGAAGACCGATCTCGACGGCAGCGTGCTCTGGGTGAAGGACATCCCCATCGAGACCGGCGTCTACAAGAAGGACGACAAGTCCACGCCGTTCATCCCGACCAACGTGGCGCTCGTGCCGAAGGGCGGCGACTTCTATGTCACGGACGGCTACGGCTCCGACTATATCATGCAATACAGTGAGAAGGGCGATCTGATTCGCACCTTCGGCGGCAAGGGGACGGAGCCGGGCAAGGTCTCCAACGCGCATGGTATCTGGGTGGACCATCGCGGAAGCGAACCATTCGTTGTCGTCGCGGACCGCGCGAATCACCGGCTCCAGTACTTCACGATGGACGGCAAGCACGTCCGTTTCAACACCGATGGGATGCGGCTGCCGTGCCACTTCGACATCCGGGGCGACATGATGCTCGTGCCGGACCTGGAGTGCGTGGTCACGCTGCTGGACGGCCAGAATAAGGTGGTGACCCAGCTCGGGGACGGCGCGGGTCTCCAGAAGACGAACGGGGACTACCGAGGGAAGCCGCGGACGGAGTGGGTGCCGGGCAAGTTCATCCATCCGCACTCGGCGAAGTTCCTGAAGAACGGCGACATTCTGGTGGTCGAATGGGTGCCCACCGGTCGAATCACGCTGCTGAAGCGGATCGGCTGATCTGCCTTCGTTTTCATGGACCGGCCCCGCGCGATGATGCGCGGGGCCGACTGCTTGTGCGGGTGAATCACCACGAGTTACCACTTGACTGCTCGGCGGTAACATGTTATATTTTAGTCACATGACATGAAGACCGATCTTGAACAGGTGTGGAAGGGGCTGTCGAGTCCGGTGCGGCGACGGATTCTCGACCTTCTGCGAAGCGCGCCGCTCACGACGGGCGAACTTGCGGAAGCGTTTCCGGAGCTGAGCCGGTTCGCGGTGATGCAGCACTTGGGCGTGCTGGAGGAGGCGGGTCTGGTGCTCCCGCGGCGCGAGGGCCGGCGGAGGCTTAACTACGTCAACGCTGTGCCGCTCCGGATGATCTATGAGCGGTGGGTGAGCGTGCATGCCGGAATGTCGGCGGAGAACGCACTATTGCTGAAGCAGTTTGCGGAGCGGCCAAAGGAGGAGGGGCGCGTGGAGCTGATTGCGGATAAGGTGGTGAAGATCGAGACGGAGATTCGGGTCGATGCGCCGCCCGAGCGGGTATTCGCGGCGCTGACTGAGGAACTGGACGCGTGGTGGCCGCACCGATTCAAGCCGAATGGGAAGATGGTGATGGAGTGCCATCTGGGTGGCCGATGGTACGAGGACTGGGGGGAGGGGCAGGGGGCGCAGCACGCAATTATCGTATGGTGGGAGCCGCCGTTCAAGTATGCGGCGACCGGTCCCGGTGCGATGACCCGGGAGTATATGGCGAACGACGTGGCGACCGTCGAGGCGGATGGGGCCGGCGCGATCTACCGGAAGTCACTTACGTTGTGGGGAGCGGTGCCGGACGAGGTCGAGCGGATGATGCGCGAGGGCGCAAGGGCGGCGCTTGAAAAGCATCTCCGGGAATATGTCGAAAAGGGCGTCCGCTATTCGTCCAATGGATGAGCGGCGGGCGGGCGACCCAAAGATAGCAAGAATCGAGAAGCGCAAAGGAGGAGAAAGCCATGCATAATCTACTCGCCGTACTCATCGGTTTCGCGCTGGCTGGACCTGTATCGAAACCTGTGCAGGACGCGGCTGCGAAGCCCGAGGCGGTGAAGCCCATCGATCCCGCTTTGGAGATGCTGGGCAGGATGGTGGGCGGTACCTGGCGGACGACCGGTGGATTCGTCGCGGAGCTGAAGTATGAGTGGCGTATTCCGGGGAAAGCGATCCGGGCGGTCGGTGTGATTGCAAAGGGGACGAAGGACGAGTTCCCGTCCGAGGCGCTGTACGGTTGGGACGCGGCCGCGAAGAAGGTCTATTACATCGATCTGCACAATCACGACACGGTCTATCGCGGTCTCGTGGAGGCGAAGGACGGCAAGTTCATAGGCGAGTTCGGCGGGCTGATCGGCGATACGGGTACCTATCGATTCGAGGACAGCTTCGTCGATGACGACACGCTCTCGGCAGCGATGTTCGCGAAGAACAACAGCGGAGAGTGGGTGAAGATTCACGCGTTTACATTCAAGCGCCATCGCTAGTGCGGCGGCGGACTATCGAGCTGATTGGAGGACATTGATGCGAGAAATTATCTGGAAATCATTCGTGGTGGCCGGTTTTGCGGCGATGGCTGCGCTGCCGGCGACGGCGGGAACCAAGGAGTCGGCTGAGGCGTGCTTCGCGAAGCTGAAATCGCTGGCGGGCGACTGGGTAACGAAGGATCCGAAGAGCGGCAACGAGGTGGTCGCGCTGCGGTTCCGCGTGACCTCCGGAGGGAGCGCGCTGCAGGAGACGGAGATGCCCGGCAGCCCGTACGAGATGGTCACGTTCTACCACATGGACGGCGACAGCCTGGTGATGACGCACTACTGCCATCTCGGCAACCAGCCGCACATGAAGGCGACGACCGCGAGCACTCCGGCAAAGATCGTCTTCCAGTGCGCGAGCGTGGGCAACGCAAAGTCCGAGAAGGACATGCACATGCACGGTCTGACGATCACGCCGAAGGACGACCAGACTCTCGAGGCGGACTGGCAGCTCGCGCAGGATGGAAAGCCGGGCGAGATCGCGAAGTTCATCGTCCACCGCAAGCCCGCGAAGTAGACAGCCGCTGAATCAAAGTGAGGGCCGGGGGCGATTGCCTCCGGCCCTCAGTTTGTCAGCAGCTTTTCGTTTGGGCCGGACCAGAGGTTGGTAATCCACTTCGCGATTCGCTGGAGGTCAGTGTAGCGGGGGCCGCGATTCCTGTACCGCTCTTCGATGGCGCCGAGGCGGGCGAGCGCGGTTCGAAGGGCGGCTTTCCGCTCATCGGTCAACTTGCCCGAATCGCGCAGGTCGCGCACACGGTCGGGAGAGAGGATTGGGGCGTCCTCCCACCACGTGCGCTCGTTCGTGCAGACCTCCTGAATTGCCAGCGCGTCCTCGACTGCCTGGAAATCCGATTGGCCGAAGAGCTCGCGGCCGAGGATTTCGTGGAACTGCGTGTCCGTGAGGGCGGGATTGCGCGTGTATTCGCGGTACGCGATTCGGTTGATGCGGATGGGGAGCTCATTGTACGGTGCCTCGCCGGTCTTCAGCCAGCCGAAACCGAACGGGACGCGGCGCTTCCCGACCAGGTATGGATGGCCGTTTTCGGGCTCCGTGGGAATGTAGGAGAACGATTCGAGCGATGGAAGGTAGCCGGTGCAGCCGATGGCTGCTGCCTTGCGCGCGTTGTCACGGATGGCTTCCGGCATGTGGAGTGCAGGCGAGTCGTCGGACCAGAGGGAGCCTGCAGCTCTGGCGGTGAGGCTGGGGTCGGGATTGGCGCTATGGGGCGTGAAGCAGACCGTCCAGCGCGGGTCGAAGGGCTGCTTCGCGGCGGTGACGTTCATGCCCGGTACCCGCGCGCCGGTGAAGTAGTGTGGATAGACGACGACGGTTGCGCCGGGCTTTCGCGCCCAGAGGTCTTCGGAGATCGACTTCACGAACCGGAACTCGTTGTCGTAGAACTTCGGGCCGCAGCGGGGACAGTGGCAGATGGCGTAGTCGGACGATTCGATGAAGAGGCCGTCGGCGTTCGCGTAGAAGTCGAAGGCCATCTCATGGATGTAGTCGCGCATGAACCGCTGGGTGTCATCCCGTGCGGGGCAGAGATTATAGCCCCAGGAGTGGATGCCGAATCGCGCGGTCGGGTTGCCGTCCGGGCCGACCGCGCGCCACTCCGGGTGGGCCTCACCCATCTTGTTCACGCCGTCGTATCCGAAGGGAGTGAAGCCGAGCAGCACGCGAATCTTCCCGCGGTGGGCGTAGTCGATGAGCTGCCGGACGAAGTCGTGGCGTACGTTCACATGGTCACGGTTGTACTGCCACGTTTCGGGGAACTTCCTCGACCGGAATCCGCCGGCCATCCAGAGGACCAGCGTGTTTGCTCCGTCGGCGTGGAAGGCGTCGATGTTCTTCTTCCAGGCGTCCAGCCCGAAGGTCGGCATGCGCATGAAGGTGAAGTAGTAGCCGCGGATGGCGAACGGGCTCTTTTCCGGGTCGGACTCGGCCAGGTGGGGAGACAGAGCGAGCATAATCAGCGCAGCGGTCGCCAGCCTCACAGCACGAATCCGGTTTCGGAAAGGTCGGTTTCGGCGGGATCGGGTATGGGATAGCGGGCGAGGAGAGGGGCGAGCTTCTCGCGAGAGACGCCGGGATCGTCGCCGGAGCTGTAACCCTTCAGGTCAGGGCGCAGTTGAGGGTACATGTCGCTCAGGACGATTCGGGCGGCCTCGCGGCGCATCCGCTTCTCGACAAGCATGCGCGAGAGGAGCAGCGGCACGAAGCGGTCGATGTCCTCGCCGCGTCGTTTCAACTGTTGAAGACCCATCTTCCACTTCAGGTAATCCCGTCCCGTTACCATCTGCTCCAGCGCGGCTATGGGCTTGCGCCTCCACTTGAGCGTCTCCCACGCGTATACGAGGAGCATCACGACGGAAGCGAAGATCACACCACCAATTGAGATGTGCATGGCAGGCTCCAACGGATCGGATTTCCCTGTTGCCGACAGGCCAATTCTTCGGTCACTCAGGCGCCATACAGGGAAAAGCTGGGGCGGTCCGGGGTGGCGCCGTCGAATCGGAGAGCCAGCTCAAGGTCGTCGAATATGGCGGCTCGCGGTTTGGTTTGCGGTTATACGACCGGCCGGCGATCCTATACCTGATTCGAGCTTCCGCGGTCTTTGCCGTCGGTGTGGTCGCGCAGATATTCCGAAAGGCTCTTCGACAAGGTAACGAAATCCGACGGGATCATCATTACCGTTGTGCTGTTGTTTTCGGCCCCAACCTCGGTCACCATCTGCATTCGCCGAAGCTCGACCGCGACCGGATTGGCCGCCATCTGCTCGGCGGCCGCCGCGAGCTTCTTCGACGCTTCCAGCTCGGCCTCCGCCTTGATGATTCGCGCGCGCTTCTCGCGGATGGCCTGCGCCTGCATGGCCATCACCTCCTGCATGGCGACCGGCAGCTCCACGTCCTTCATCTCGTATCGCTCCACCTCGACGCCCCAGTCGTAGGTCGAGCCGGCGATGTTCTGGCGAAGGAGCGTGTTGATCTTGTCGCGCTCCTGGAGCACCTCGTCGAGGTCGTGCTGGCCGATCGAGTTGCGCAGGCTCGTGAGCGCGAGCTGGTAGACGGCGGAGCGCACGTCCTCGACGGCGATGACGGACTTGGCAGGGTCGGTGATTCGATACCAGAGCACGGCATTGAGCTTCACGGTCACGCTGTCGCGCGTGATGGTCTCCTGCTGCTCGGCGGAGACGGTCTGCGTGCGGATGTCGATGGTGACGGCTCGCTCGATACCGAGGGGGATGATCCAGTAGAGTCCGGGTCCGCGAAGGCCGCGAAACCGGCCGAGGCGAAACACGACGCCGCGCTGGTACTCCTGCGCGACGCGAATGCCGGTCAGCAGCACGAAAACGATGATTGCGACGATAGTGATTGTTGGCATGGGTTTTCCGCGGCTCCGAACCGTCGATCGTAGTGGACAGCGCCAGGGCCGGCGCAGGTTCTCACTGGCGATCCATAATTCGACGCGAAGGACGGAGATTCATGCGACAGGCTGCTCGACTGCTGCCTTCGATTCGACGTGCTGTCGGAGTAGCGCCGCCATCTCGTCGAACTCCGCGATGGACCGCATGTTGGACGAATCGACCACGCGCTTGTTGTCGCCGGCGACATTGAACGTGAGCACCTTCCGTTTGCTGCCGCCCGAGACGCGGATGTTCGATATTCGCCCGTACTCGATCTCGCTGCCAACTGGAGGCCCCGATTCATAGATGAAGCCGGTCGATGTAAAGGCGATGCGGCCACCGAATTTCTTCTGCTGGCCCGCTCCCTTGATGAGCGCCCAGGCTATCCAAACAAGCAGGACGCTGATGACAGCCATGGCATACGGGACGAGGGGTTGGGGAATGTAGGCGAAGAACCCCTTTCCAATCAGCCACAACCCGTCGCCGCCCGGGTCGTCCTGGCGCGACAGCCACAGTGTTAGCGGGGCCAGGATGATGCACAAGACACCCAGGAGCCGCAGCATCCCCGTCGGCTCGTTGTAGTCGAATTGCCGCTCGACCTCTCGCATCTCAGCCTCCCGAAATGAAGAATCGAATCGAGCAGAATTGTTCGCGGTCTGTCCGCTTGTTCCTGCCTGCCGGGCGGGATCGACAACGGTTGGCGTCACGACATGGGCAGGGGTCGCGAGGCGGAGTTGTCACGCCAAAACGAAGCGACCCTCGCTCCGTGAGGACGGGGGAGAGAGGGTCGTTCAATCATGCAGTTTATCGGCGAATCGTGTGACGGTGGCACTTGCCAGATTGTTCCCAAAAGGTGCGGTTGCCGTCCTGATGACTCGGTCACCGCAATGCTGAGACAACCCTGGGGCCGCCCGTCGTGATGATGCCGCGCTCGCGCGCCATCTGCGAGCAGGTGACGAATCGAAAGCCCTGCAGCCGCAACCGGCGGATCATGTCTGGCAGGATATCGAGCGTCTGCTGGACACCGTCGTGCAGGAGCAGGATTTCGCCATCGGTGACGCTGGCAAGCGCGCGCTCCTCGATGTTCCTGGCGCCGGGCATCGCGAAATCGCCGGGGTCGTCCGTCCAGAGCACCATGATGTAACCGAGCCGCCGCGCTGCCGCGATAACGCTGTCATTGTATTCTCCGCCGGGCGGCCGGTAGAGGCGCGTGGGGCTCCCCACGGCCCGCTGAATCGCCGCCGCGCCATTTCTGAGCTCTTCCTCGATTCGGGCGGGTGAGAGGGTAGGCAGGCGCAGGTGGTTGTATGTGTGGTTGGCCACCTCGTGCCCGTCCGCGACCTCCTGCTGCACCAGCTCCGGATGCGCGTCCACCATCTTGCCGACGACGAAGAACGTAGCCTTCACGTTCTCGCGCTTCAGTATCGCGAGCAGCTCCTGCGTGTACCGCTCGTGAGGGCCGTCATCAAAGGTGAGCGCGATGTTCTTTTCGTTCCGATTGCCGCGAACCAGCTCAGGCACGCGCAGCCCGCTCTCCTGTAGGCACTCCTGCCGCGCAAGCAATTCCGCCGCCGGCCTGAGACGTCCTCCTGCAAGCAAAGACGCGGCGGCTCCGCGGCCGATCACCAGCAATGCGCCGATCGCGGCGCAGCCGAGAGCCGCGGCGGCTGCCGCCTCCACCCAACGTTTCGTCACACTCCCCGATCGAATCATGGTTCCGTTCTGATTACCTCCTACCATTCATTACGATTGCGGGGCATGTTCCGTGACGGTTTTATCGCTATCTCTGCATCGAATCTATAGAGCGGAACAATCAGGCGCACATTGCGGTGATGTGCAGGGCGGCCGACCTGAAGGATGCCTACTGATCCCGGTGATTGGTGGGACGCTGGGGTGAGCCATTCCGAAGCAACACGACTACCAGTGCGGCCAGCAGTACAATGAGCGCCACAAACAGAGCAAACGCAACCGCCAACCACGTTTCTGGTGAGGCGGAGATTGCAAACGGTCCGACGTTCACCTTCGTTGAATTCTGGCATCCGGTGACGGAAGGGCAGAGTCCCGCCACACCGGTCGATGCGGGGAACCGGCTCTTGCAACAGGAATTCCGATGTGGTTGCCGAGACACCGGATAGCAGCCCCTCACCCTGGATTCTCGCGGGCTTTTCAAGGAGATAGCCATTCTCTGGCGCTTCAGGTCGGTAATACGCCAGTCTGCCGGGGAGGCAGCATATGACGGAACCAAAATCGAAATCGAGCGCCAGGCGCACCGCCTGTCGCATGGGCAGCGTCTGAGCGTCAAGATCGGGACCGTCAGAGATCACGTAGACGGGGTCAGAATCCCGGACGCCGCGGTCGTTGAGCAGACCGACAACTCCCTCTGCGTTGTGCTGGCCACCCGGGATTTGCCGGGCCAGCGAGGGAATGAAATCGAGGTTGTGGCTGAGGCGGTCGAGGATGTCGCTCCGTCTCCTGGGGTTCGCCAAAAGGAGGCGATAGCGCTCTCGCCGTTCGGGCACAATGAACGTGCGTGCGAATTCGTCCTCTTGTTCCGCGTCACGCAATGGAATGATTCACTCGATGGACGGCGGGTTCGGGAATGAAGGAGACCGCTCGATTCCCGTGCCATTGAGCCACGTCCGCTTGCGTTCTGGTGCGGCCGGAATTGCGCGATGACTTGTGCAGCGATGCGGATATCCTCCAGCAGGTGGCTATCTCTTCGCAATTACCGGCTCCGCGGTCGACAGTATTTCTCGCTTCCGGAATCGGTTGCGGCTTTGCTGGATGGCGTCGAGATCTACCAGGTCAACGCTGCGCCCAACGATTGCTCCCAAGTCCTCTTCCATGTCGAAGTGATCGAACAGATCCCACTCCGCATCCTCCTCGTGATCGACAAGGAAGTCGATGTCGCTCTCCGGGCGGAAGTCGTCCCGCAGGAAAGAGCCGAAGACCCTCAAGTCCTTGATTTTCCGCTTCAGGCAGAATTCGCGGATTGCCGGAGTGTCCAGATCGATTCCGTGAGCGTTCATGTCGATTACCTCAAAGTACAGTCAGTTGGTGGTCACCGGATCGACCTCTACCTGCGCCGAGGCTTGGGCTATCCGGGATTGAACATCCACGGCAATCCTGCCGATGGCTAGCGGAAGGTGTTCCGGGCTAAACATGTTTCCCGCGAATGGGCCGCAGACTGCGGCGCCGAATAGCTCGCGTTCGTCACATCGGACTGTGAGCTGTTGATCAAGGTACTCGACCTCCATGGATGAATCCAGCCGCTTCCACGTAAGCACAAAGCCGCCCTTAAATGAGTCGGGAAACACTCGCTCGGTGTCGGCAAGCGAATAACCATGAGCTGCGACAAATGCGAACGCCGACTTGGTTATGGCGAGCAAATCATCGATGGTCAGCGACGGCGATTGCATCTGTATTCACGATTCCCACATGCCATTACCAGCGGCAGACCGTGTAATCCTTGAGGAATTTCCCCCAGAGGGGTTCTTCTTCCTTGTTGATTCCGTCGGCGATTGGGTGGTAGATGCGGGCCATGCCGTCGATGATGTCCAGGGGGCGAAAAAGCCGCGATCCTCCTGCTTGCGGGCTCTTCGGGAATTGGGGCGGCCTATGTATCGTCAGTGAGCGATGCGGCGACCTGCTCGGCCGCAGTATTGATGCTGGGAATCGAGTTCCGACAGGTTCGCCACACCTTGTGATAATTGATGCGACGATAAACGTGAATGTAGAAGTTTCGGAGTTGCGCCAGGCCCTTCCAATCGACTTCGGGATGGGCGTCCCTTAGCTGCGGTGAAAGCCTTGTTGCAGCCTCTCCCATAACCTCAATCCGTCTCACGACGGCGTCCTGTGTCTTTCGATCGGCCAGAAATGTCGGCCGATCCAGTCCCTCGATGTAGTGGGCTATCTGCGCGGCAGCGTCAACGATGTCTTCCAGGAGCGTTTCATCGGCTGGCATAGACAGGCTCCGCAGTCGAAAGGATCTCCCGCTTCAGAAAGCGATTGCCGTCCTGCTCTATGGCGAATCGGTCGATAATATCGACCGGCCGGCCAACGATCGCAGCAAGCTCCTCCTGCATTGCAAGATCGTCGAACAGGTCCCATTCAGCGTCGTCCTCGTAATCAGCGAGGAAGTCGATGTCGCTGTCAGGGCGAAAGTCATCACGCAGGTATGAGCCGAACACGCTCAGCTCCCTGACCTTCCACTTGCGACAGAAGCCGCGAATCGCGTCACTATTCAGGTCGATTCCATGCACTTTCATTGCAATTGGCCGCTCACCTTTCCGCTATTCCCGTGCTGTTTCACCACCGGCACACTGCGTAGTCCTTGAGGAATTTCCCCCAGAGGGGTTCTTCTTCCTTGTTGATTCCGTCGGCGATGGGGTGGTAGATGCGGGCCATGCCGTCGATGATGTCGAGGGGGGCAAAGAAGCCGCGATCCTCCTGCTTGCGGAGGCGTTTGGGCGTGGGGTTCTCGTCGGTGACCCAGCCGGTGTCCACGCTGTTCATGTAGATTCCATCCTTCGCGTAATCCTCGCCGGACGTGTGGGTCATCATGTTGAGCGCGGCCTTGGCCATATTGGTGTGCGGGTGGTAGACGGTCTTGTGGCGGCCGAACTGCCCCTCCATCGCAGAGACATTGACAATGAAGCGGCGGGTGAAGGGCGAGCGGGCCATGAGCGGCTTGAGGCGGCTGTTCAGGACGAAGGGGGCGATGGAGTTGACGAGCTGGACCTCCAGCAGCTCCTGCGTGGGGACCTCGTCCAGCCGGAGGAGCCAGCTGTTCACGTCGCGCGAATCGGCCCGCTCTTCGTTGTCGTGGAGCGCGTCGGCGGGGAGGATGTCGCGAATCTCGGCGAGCGCGCTGGTCGCTCCGGCCGCCGCGCCGGGCAGAAGGGCGCCGCTGTCCGCGATGGCGAGGGTGGCGGGCGCCTCGTGGATGACCATCCTGCGCGCCTCGATGGGGACCGTGGCGCGGGGATTCCGCTCCTGCGCGATCAGCTCGGAGTAGAAGCCGGACGGGCGTTTGATGGTCTGGGCGGCGTTGTGGATGAGGATGTCGATGGCCGGCTCGGTCTGGAGGAGATGGCACGCGAACTCCTCGACCACGGGCAGGTTTCGGAGGTCCAGGCCGTAGACCCGCAGCCGATTGCGCCATGCCGGAGAATCGGGCTCTTCATTGAATCGGGCGGCGGCAGCGTGCGGGAAACGGGTCGTGACGATGGCGTTCGCGCCATCGCGGAGGAGCCGGAGGACCGTCTGGTGACCGATCTTTACGCGGCCTCCGGTGACCAGCGCGGTCCGGCCGGTGAGGTCTGCGTGGAGGTCGCGCATGCGGTAGTTGAGGTCGGCGCAGTCGGGGCAGAGGTAGTGGTAGAAGAAGTGGACCTCGGTGTACTCGGCCTTGCAGACGTAGCAGGATTCGGGCCGATTCAGCTTCCGCTTCGGTCCACCTCCCCCAACCCCCTCCTTCGCAAGGAGGGGGCTTTGCCGAACACCTGCCCCAACCCCCTCCTTCGCAAGGAGGGAGCTAACGGCCGTTCCCGCGGTAGTGAGTGCCGGGGAGGCCATGTCGCGCTGGACGCGGACCATGTGGGCGCTCTCCAGCAGGTCGCGGTCCTCGGCGCGCTGCCGCTCCTTCTCGCGGCGGAGGTCGTGCTTCTTACCTTTGCGGTATATCTTGGAGACCAGGCTGTTGAATTGGAGGTCGCGTGGAGAGGCGCCTCCGGAATCGGCGATCCGCTGCAGCACGCGGAGGCACGTCTCCATCTCCTCAGGCGGAATCTTCACCAACAATGCTCCTTGCGGCGATCCGGGTCAGGCCCAGTGCAGTACGCCATATACCCATAATATCAGAACACTGGCCGCGACCGTCGCCGCAGTGGACGCCACGCCTACCCGCAGGAACGACCAGAAGGAGAGCGGACATTCGTCCTTCGCGCGCTGCGCCACGATGAGGTTCGCCACGCTTCCGACCAGCGTAAGGTTGCCGGCAAACGTGCTGGAGGCGGCGAGCGCGAGCCAGAGCAGCGGCGCGCGCGGCAGGTGGACGAGCCATGTCCGCATCAACATCACGAAAGGCACGTTGCTGAAAAGATTGGACCCCAGTACCGACGCCGCGGAGAACCCCGCCAGCTCGCGCGGGCTGCCTGTATGGCGGGTCATCGCGGGGATGAGTCGCCCTATCCATTCGCCCTCTACCTTTGTCACTCCGTGGACGACCACGAATAGCCCTGCGAAGAAAAGCAGCAGCGACCAGTCCACCGCCCGAAACGCCTCACTCGGCGGGCGATTTGCCAGGACGATAATCGCGACCGCGGCAGAGAGCGCGGCGACGTCCATCGGAGCGCCGCAAAGAAACGCGATGAGCAGCGCGACGAGGACAAGCACTGACTTCGCGGCCAGTCTGCGATTCACCGCGGGCGGAGAGGCGACCGGATTTGTCGCTTGCGTCGCCGGGATTGCCCGCAGCTCACGGCGGTAGAGGCGATCGACGATGACCGTATTGACCGCCAGGCATATCAACCCCAGCGGTATCATGCGGAGTGCGAAGCCGGCCCAGCTCCAACCGGACGACTGGCCGATGAGCATGTTCTGCGGGTTACCGGTCAGCGTCATCACGGAGCCGACGTTGCTGCTCGTTGCAAGCGCAAGCAGATACGGTTCGGCGGGATACCCGGACCGGCGCACCGCGGCCAGCACGAGCGGCGTCATGAAGAGGCAGACCGTATCGTTGACGAAGAGCGCGGAGAGTATGCCGGCGGCCGCGCAAACCAGCCAGAGCATCTGCCGCCCGTTCCCGCTACGCCCGACCATCAGGAACGCCAGCCGGTCGAGCAGGCCGGATTCCGCGACGTGGTGGATTACCACCATCATCCCGAAGAGCAGCGAAAGCGTGGCGAAATCGATGGCGGCGAGGGCTTCGGCGCGCGTCAGGATTCCGGTGAGCACCATCAGCACTGCTCCGAGCAGTGCGGCGGACGGCCGGTCCAGCTTGCGTGGTGAGTTCTCCTCCGCAAGTATCAGCAGGTAGACCAACCCAAAGATGGCGACCGCGCCCAAGCCGTTCCGGTCTCCTCTCGTTTCGACCGTCCTCTGTTCGCAACGGGCAAGTATACCCGACGACGCCATGATGCGGCCGTGACCGGCAGGACCTGGGCGCATTGCCGGTGAACAAAACAATATCAGAGACCTGAGCAACGGGGGAACGTTCATGGGGGGGACGAAGAGGGTGAAGGCGACGGCATCGCAGATTCGGCGTCGCGATTTTATCAGGCGGTCGGCGGCGGCCGTGGGGACTCTGGGCGTGAACGCCACCGGTTCAGGCGCCGCGGTGCGCGGCGAGCAGCGTAGGGTGGCAGGAAATAGCTCGAGGCGCAAGTACAATGCGCCATATGCCGGTGAGCGGCTGAACAGAATCGCGTTTCCGATGGGCGGAATCGGGGCGGGGATGATCTGTCTGGAGGGGACGGGGGCGCTGTCGCATGTGTCGCTGCGAAATCGGCCGGAGGTGTTCAACGAGCCGCTCGTCTTCGCGGCCGTCTGCGTGAAGGGGCGGGGGAAGCAGCCGAACGTCGCGCGCGTGGTCGAGGGGCCGGCGCCATCGTGGAAGCTGTTCGGGACGCCGGGTTCCGGGAACGGGGGCGGCGGGACGACGCACGGACTGCCGCGATTCCGGTCCGCCGAGTTCACGACGCGATTCCCGTTCGCGGCCATCGAGCTGCGGGACCCGAAGGTTCCGGTTCAGGCGCGGATAACAGGGTGGTCGCCGTTCGAGCCGGGCGATCCGGACGATGCGAGCCTGCCGGTCGCGGGGCTGGAGTACCGATTCACGAACCCCACGCGGAACGCGGTCGAGGGCGTCTTCTCGTTCAACGCGCGCAACTTCATGGGCGTGAACGGCGGGAAGACGGCTGTGCGGCCGGGGGACGGAGGCTTCGTGCTCTGGGGCGGCGCGCCGGAGGGGCGGCCGTGGGAGGAAGGCGCGTTCTGCGCGTCGGTGACGGAGCCGGATGCGAAGGTGAATCACGCGTGGTTCCGGGGGGCGTGGTTCGACGCGCTGACGCTGGCGTGGAAGGACGTGCAGGATGGGGCGGTGGTGGACCGCGCGCCGGTGACCGAGGGAGAGCCTTCGCCTGGCGCCTCGATTTTCGTGCCGTTTCGGCTCTCGCCGGGCGAATCGAAAACGATTGTGGTGCGGCTGGCGTGGTATTCGGGCGAGACGAACCTGCGAATCGGGGAGGACCCGAAGGACATCGCCGATTCACAGCCCGCGGCGGGACCGCAGCGCTACCGGCCGTGGTACACCAGCAAATTCGGAGGCGTGGAGCAGGTGGCGGCGTTCTGGCGAGACCGCTACAGCGATCTCCGGCAGAAGTCGGCGCGATTCAGCGACTGCTTCTACGACACGAATCTCCCGGCCGAGGCAGTCGAGGCGGTGGCGGCGAACCTGACCATTCTGAAGTCCCCGACGGTGCTGCGGCAGGCGGACGGGCGGCTCTGGGGGTGGGAGGGGTGCTCGGACAACAACGGCTGCTGTCACGGCTCGTGCACGCACGTCTGGAACTACGCGCAGGCGATTCCGCACCTCTTCCCGAGCCTGGAGCGGACGCTGCGGGAGACCGAGTTCGGGCCGTCGCAGGACCCGCGCGGCCATCAGGCGTTCCGCACCGCGCTGCCGATTCGCGTGCAGGTCCACGACTTCCACGCGGCCGCGGACGGACAGCTCGGTGGAATCATGAAGGTCTACCGCGAGTGGCGGATTGGCGGCGATACGGAGTGGATGCGGAAGCTCTGGCCGAACGTGCGGCACAGCCTCGACTACTGCATCGCGACGTGGGACCCGGAGAAGCAGGGGGCGGTCCGCGAGCCGCATCATAACACCTACGACATCGAGTTCTGGGGGCCGGACGGCATGTGTACCAGCTTCTATCTCGGCGCGCTGACGGCGGCCACGGAGATGGGGCGAGCGCTGGGCGACGACGTGAAGGAGTATGAATCGCTGCTGAAGCGGGGCACGGCGCTGGCGGAGAAGGAGCTTTACGACGGCGAGTATTTCGTCCAGAAGATTCAGTGGACCGGGCTGAAGGCTGCGAATCCGCTGGAGATGAAATCGTTCGTGGGCAGCTATTCGCCGGAGGCCGTGGCGCTGTTCCAGAAGGAGGGGCCGAAGTACCAGTATGGGACCGGCTGCCTCTCCGATGGTGTGCTCGGATCGTGGATGGCGAAGGTGTGCGGCGTGGGTCAGGTGCTGGACCGTGGGAAGGTCGCGAGCCACCTGAAGGCCGTGCACAAGTACAACCTGAAGAAGGACCTGAGCGATTTCGCGAATCCGCAGCGGCCCTCCTATGCGGCGGGCGCGGAGGGCGGGCTGCTGCTCTGCACGTGGCCGAAGGGCGGCGACCTCTCGCTGCCGTTCGTCTACTCCAACGAGGTATGGACCGGAATCGAGTACCAGGCGGCCTCGCACATGATCGCGATGGGGCTGGTCGAGGAGGGGCTGGAGGTAGTTCGGACGTGCCGTGACCGTTACGACGGGTCCGTGCGCAACCCCTTCAACGAGTACGAGTGCGGCCACTGGTACGCCCGCGCGATGTCCTCCTACGCGCTGCTCCAGGCGCTCACCGGCGCACGCTATGATGCGGTTGAGAAGATTCTCTATCTCGACCCCGCGGTTGCCGGCGACTTCCGGGGATTCCTCTCGACAGCGACCGGCTACGGCACCGTCGGCGTGAAGGACGGCAGGCCCTTCTTCGAGCCGCGGTCAGGGGCAGTCGACGTGAAGGAGATCAGCTACAAGGTACGCGTATAGCGAAGGTCGGAAGCCTCTTGAGGGATCAACAATTCAGGCTGTTCTCTCAAGTTTGAGTTTCAGCTTGTTGATGCTGTGATCTGAATCACGCGCTTTGCCAGTGAGGTTAGTCACCCATGTTCGTCCCGGATGCAACGTGTCCCATTCCGAAGGTTGCTGTTTGAATCTGCCACCACCAGGTGTGTGATTTCCGAATCCTTTTACGAACACGTTCCAAGCCGGTTGGAACTTCGCGATGAGGAGGGACTCGCCCAACGGGATGAAGATGTCATCAACAACGAGGTACCTGCACTGGAAGTCAGGCAATTGCAATCCGCTCCCCAGTGTTATTGACTCGGCGTGCTCGACAAGTCTTTCGTATAGCCACGGCCCTGGAGCGGCTTCAAAATCCATTCCACCAGTTCGGCCTCCCTTGCTGACAGCCTTTCCCACGTAGATTGGCGCTTCATAGAGGCCATCCCTGTTGCGCGTTGCGATCGGCTGGTACGCCTCGAAATCCCCGGTGTAGTAGAGCACGTAAATACCCGCGCCGTCAAACGACTGCGCGGGCGGAATATTTTCGGTTGGTTTCCGCAACAGTTCAGTTACTATGCTCTCCGCCAGGTTCCGCTTTTCGAGAGGATTGTATGCTCTCAATGCGTATCGTTCCTCAATGCCTGGGCCACGCTCCTTGCAACTACCTCGCCAAGCGTTACGGGGACCGCATTGCCAAGCTGCCGCATACTTTCAGACCATACACTTTGGAATACGAAGTTATCCGGAAACGTCTGGAGCCGCGCGCTCTCTCGAACTGTAAAGTAGCGGACGGAACCATCTGGCCGCACCAACATGTTCTCACCGCCCGGAACACCATGGTCTCCGGCCTTAAGAGTCTTGGCTGGTTCGTCCAACGGGCTCCCGGTGTGCCCACAATAGGGCTTCGCGCCCGGCATGTATTGGTGATTCGCGATTTCGCAGCGGGCTCCGTCCAACTCCGGGTCCGGTAAATCACCAATTGCATCCCTTACTGTTTTCCACGGAAGCTCCGCGAGCAGAGGTAGCGCGTGCCGTAACTTAGTAATGCGCGCAACAGCCGAGGGGGGAGTTCCCGGACGATCAATTGTCGAAACGCCGTGCCTGTCCCAATACTCGCCGGTGACATGTTGGTCGAATAGAAGCGCATCTTGGGAGTGGGTAGGTTCAGGGAAGCTCCATTCAACGTTAAGATCCGATCTAAATCCCACAATAATGACCCGCTCGCGCTTTTGCGGAACACCGTAGTCCGCTGCGTTAAGTACACGGTAGAGCAGATTGTATCTAAGTCCATCGAAAATGCTATTTGTATGGTGGCGTTCCAGCCGCCCCAAATGCGAATTCCAATCTTCGCCGCGGAACCGGCTCAACTCAGGATGTTGAAGTTGCAACTGGATGTAATGAAAATAATTTGCAAGTGAGGGCCTCGCCAGGCCGCGCACGTTCTCGAACACGAAAGCCCTGGGTTGTAGCTCTCTGACAGCCCGAACCGCTTCCGACCACATATCCCGGCTGTCATTATATGCTCCATGCTTTCCGCCGATGGAGAACGGCTGACATGGAGGCCCGCCAGCGACCAAATCAACATCCTCCGACAACAATGGGAAGCGAAGATTTTTGACATCGTCCTGGATGAGGTGCCATCTCGATATCGGCTCAACCTGCCGCTCTTTGTTAATCCGTAGTGTTCGACAAGCCTCTCGATCTCGCTCGATTACCGCAACGTGGTGAAACCCAGCGTTCGCTGTTCCCATTGCGAGGCCGCCCGCACCCACAAACAGTTCGACAGATGTTAACGCGCTGGCCCGAGAAACGTCGCTAACCGTTCCGACAGTAAGTTCGCGTTCTCCGTCTCGCACTCCCAAAGAACCAATACCTCCCATCCGAGTTTGCGCAACTTTGCCTGGTTTTCGACGTCGCGCAAGCGGTTGCCTTCAAGCTTCGGCTTCCAGAAATCGAGCCGCGATTTTGGCAGCCGGCATCGCGGACAACCTTCGTGCCGGTGCCAAAAACAACCATGCACGAAGATTACCTTCCGTCGGCCCGAAAACACAATGTCCGGCGTGCCCGGTAGGTCGTGCCTATGGAGCCGAAACCGGTAACCCATGCGATGAGCGAGGCGCCGGACCACAAGCTCTGGCACTGTGTTGCGGCTCTTAACTCGCCGCATCCGCTCACTGCGCTGAGCCGGGGTAAGTGTGTCAACGCAGCCAGGAAGTGAGGAAACGCCCATAACAATCCGTAATACGAATCACGGAGAGAAATCGCGCAGATTCCGGCAGGTACTGATTGGTCGTGATAAGGACTTCATAAACTGCCGCCTCCGCCGCATCCTGGAGATTCCCATTGGGCAACGCAGCCAACCCGCGTTCGCACGTAGTGTCGACCTGGTGGGGCGGAAGGAGGCGGCGCAAAGGGCGAGGCACGCAGGCGGCCGGCAGCACCCTCATGCGGCCGCACGCTCATTCAGCAGGTTCAATCGACCTAGTCTGAGTGCGCCTGGTGCCTGCTCCCTCGTGACGCCTGGGAAGTCGTCCAAAAAGGAATTGAGGCTGTCGCCTCCTTCCATGTAGTCGAAGAGCGTTTCAATCGGCACGCGCGTCCCGGTAAAGCATGGCGTTCCACTTAGTCGCTCAGGGTCCTGCCAAACGACCGAATCCCGAAGGCGAACCAGTTCCTGATTCTCTCCACGATTCATTTTCCAGCCTCCGTCCATCACGCCCTTGCGGATTCTTGGGCTAACGGGACGACCCGTTCACGGCGCATTGTCCGCGAGGGTCGCGCGCTACCCCGCAGCGTCTTCCGCGCCAAGCGGCGCCTGCGCATGGTGACGTACGCGGAGAATCTTCACCAGGTACGTGTCGGTGGAAGCGTCTTCGATAACCGTGTAAACGATGCGCCAGGACGAATTTCGAGACCCGAACCAGAGCTGTCGAATCACCTGTTGGAAGCGACCGCTCTCCGGGGCGATGCTGCATCGGTGCGGAAGCTCCGACAACGACGCAACAACCTCAGTGAGCAGTGTCCGCCAGGTATCGGCAAGCCGCGGATCTCGCATGAACAGGAACTGGTAATGGCTGTCGATATCGGACTCGGCAGGTTCCGACAGTCTCACCTCGTAGACATTCACTGTGAGCTGGCCGGGTATTTTGCCCTGTGCTCTGATATGAAAGCCGCGAAGCTTCGCTCCCTGCCATCAGCGAATGCCCTCAGCCCCTCCTCGATGGCGTCGGCCTCCGAGTCGCTTCCTAGTCCCTCCAGGTCCAGCGCGGCAGCGAGCAGCGCGTTGGCCATCTCGTTTTCGTCAATGCCGTTACTTGCAGCGCGTTCGTGCAGGCGAGCGGCGATCTCCGGTGAGAGCGTAACTCCCATTTTGCACCTCCTCCGTGGATTATAACACGCGGCCGCCTGCACGAGCGGTAAGCGCTCACGACGTTACCCGCTCCCACTTCTTCGTTTGCATAGAGCGGTAGGCCGCATCGAGGATTGAGTTGACGACGTAGCCGTCTTCGAAGGTTTCGCGCGGCATGACACCCGTCTTTACGCATTCGACGAAGTGGCGCATCTCCTCGCGGTAGCCGTAGATCCACGCCTCGTCCACGGGCGGGAAGAGCCAGCCGGTCTCCGCATCCGCCTTCTCGACCACGTAACCGGCGCCGGGACGCGAGAATACCTTTATCGGCGTCTCGCGGGTGATGTCGGTGAAGATGGTCCCCTCGGTTCCGTAGACCTCGTTCCGCAGGTCCAAGCCGCCGCGCGCGATCCACGAGAGCTCCGACTGCGCCATCTGGCCGCCCTCGAACCGCATCAGGAGGACGGCGTTGTCCTCGGCAGTTGTCTTGTCCTTATGGTAGAGGGTGTCGCCCCACGCGATGACCTCCACCACCGGATTGTCCTTGCCGATGAAGTAGCGCGCCGCCTCGATCGTGTGGCAGCCCATGTCGAGCATCGCGCCACCGCCGCTCAGCGCGCGGTCCCAGAACCACGCTTCGTGGGGACCGGCGTGCGCCTCGCGGGAGCGGACCGTCAGCACCTTCCCGATTCCGCCCCGCTCGATGTACTCCCGCGCCTTGATGACCGCCGGGCTGAACACCTCCGTCTCGGCATAGCCGTGCAGCACTCCGGCGGCCCTTACGGCGTCGAGCATCTCCTTCGCTTCGGCCGCGTTGCGCGCAAGCGGCTTCGTGCAGACGAGGTGCTTGCCCGCCCGCGCGCAGGCGATTGCGAGGTCCTTATGGACGTAGTTCGGCACTCCGAGAACGACGAGATCGATGTCCGGGCGGCGAATCACCGATTCCACGTCGTCGGTCGCTTCGGGGATGGACCACTTCTTTGCGAATGCTTCGGCGTGCGCGCGGTTTGGCGACGCGACGACGGGAATCTCCCATCCGGCGACGTCGCGCAGGCCCTGCATATAGAAGTTGCTGACGAACCCGCTGCCGAGCAGCCCGATCCGAACTGTCATGGCTCCAGTGCCTTTCTGAGAACTAAATCACGCAAAGCCGCAAAGTCGCAAAGAACGGCAACGGCGCGATTCTTACCGCGAATAACGCGAATTTACGCGAAAGGGATTCGGAATCTCGTGTCGTTCTCCGTGTCCTCCGTGTTCCCCGTGGTTCAGATCGCTTTTGACGTTCTTTGCGACTTTGCGGCTTTGCGTGAGTCGCTTTCAGCCGATGGCGGCGCGGAGGGTGGCGATGGCGGCTTTGACGTGCGCCTGGCGGGTGGGCACGTCGAACTTGCCGAGCGATTCGTCCTCGATGCAGAGGTCGCGCTTGTAGCCGCCCTTTTTCAGGATTCCGACGATTCGTTTCATGTCGAGGTCGCCGTCGGGAATCGGGCAGACGTACTTGCCGTACTCGTAGCCGATCTCGCGCTGAGTCTCGCGGATGTCGGGTGGATAGGCGATATTCTTGATGTGCGTGTGCTTCGCGACGGGCGCGAAGTGCTCCAGAATCCGGTAGACCTCGGAGAGCGGCTTGCCGGACCAGTAGAAGTTGCCCACGTCAAGGGTCATGCCGAGGCGATGCGAGCCGACCCTCTTCATCAGGCCGTCGAGGAACTCCGGGTCGTTGCCCTTGCCGCCGTGGTTCTCGATTCCGAGCTCTACTTTCGAGTGAGGGGTCCGTTCGAGAATTGTGTGGACTGCTTTCGCAAAAATGTCCTGGCGCCGATCGAGCGGGAGGTCCTTCTCGTTGCTCATGATCGCATCCACTCGGACGGCGGGGATTCCGAGCCCGCCGGCCACCTCGACGACGCGGACCACCCAGTCGAGCTCCCTGTCGAGGGAAGGCGTGTTGAAGTCGTTGGAGAGCAGGAAGGCGGAGATTCGGAGGCCGGCCCCCTTCGTCTGCCGCTCCAGTTTGTCGACGTCCTCGTCACGGTCGATGAAGAGACGCGGCTCTTCGCGCGTAGGCTGGAGCGCGGTGAGGCTGAAATCTCGCTTGACGTTGACCTCGACAGCATCGAGGTCGTAGTATGTGAGGGCCTCGTGCAGGCTGTCGAAGCCGGTCTCCAGCGCGATTACGTCGCGAATCGAAACGTACATGGCCGTCCCCCTGTCGCAGTGATTCGGTTTTATGGCATATGCGACGCGGTCGCGGCGGCATCCTGCGAAGAGTGCCTGTTATTTCGCCGGAGATACGGGGCAATCGGGCGGAATCACGCTCCGGGTGCAAGCGAGGTGACCAGGTGAGGGATAACCAGGTCGTACGCGATGCTGGCTGTCCGCAGCGGCTGCACTGGGAAGGGGATCCAGCCGTTCTCCAGGGCATCGTGAGAACAGAGGCCATGTGACAAGCGCTCCGCGGGATCATGCTCCACGTTCATCGCGCCCTTGACAGGCGTGCGTCGGGAGTTGTATACTCTGGTCCGTTGCGATGCGCTGGCTGGTGGCTCGCAACGCGCATGTGGGGGTGTAGCTCAGACCGGTTAGAGCGCCTGCCTGTCACGTAGGAGGCCGCGAGTTCAAGTCTCGTCATCCCCGCCAGAAGTCGCAAAGATGGGTCGCAGCATAACGCTGCGACCCATTTTTTCGTCTGGCCGGCAACCTGGGAAGTGTCATGGAATCGGCGAGGTGAACGGAAGCCCGACGTTGAACAATAGGGCGGGCTGCGGCAGAGGCCGCTCACGTATTCCGTCTGGAGGACTTGTTATTATGAATCGCTCTTCACGTTTACGGCCGCTGGTTGCGGCAGGGGCAGCTGTTTTGCTTGCGGGATGCGGACCGAAGGAGTCAGGCGATAACAAGCCCGTCGCGGCCATTCCGCCCGCCGACGTGGGTAAGCCGATGATGCAAAAGGGCGTAATCGGCGTGTCGCTGCTGACGCTCGCGAATCCGTTCTTCAAGGACATGGGCGACGCGATGACGGCCGAGGGGAAGAAGCATGGCTACGACGTAGTCATCACGGCGGCCGAGATGGACCCCGCGCGGCAGCGCGACCAGGTGAAGGACTTTCTCGTGAAGAAAGTGAGCGCCATCGTCCTCTGCCCCGCCGATTCGCGCTCCATCGGGACCTCGATTCAGGAGGCGAACAAAGCCGGGATTCCGGTCTTTACCGCCGATATCGCATGCCTCGACAAGTCCGCGAAGGTCGTATCGCACATCGCCACCGACAACTATTCGGGCGGGAAATTGGCGGGGCAGGCGATGCTCGAGGCGATCGGCGGCAAGGGGAAGGTCGCCATCATCGATCACCCGGAGGTCGAATCGGTGATCCAGCGGACGAAGGGGTTCAAGGAGGCGATAGCGGGCAAGCCGGTCCAGATTGTGGCGCAGCTTCCCGGCGGCGCGGCCCGCGATACTTCCTACAAGACCGCGCAGGACATCCTGGAGAAGAATCCACAGCTCGACGGCATCTTCTGCATCAACGACCCGACCGCCCTCGGCGCCATCGCCGCGCTGGAGAAGGCGGGCCGCGCGGACAAGGTGAAGGTGATTGGGTTCGACGGGCAGCCGGAGGCAAAGCAGGCCATTAAGCAGGGGAAGATCTACGCGGACGCGATTCAGTTCCCCGACAAGATAGGCGCGCTCACCGTGCAGACCATCGCGAAATACATGGCGGGGGAGAAGGTCGAGCCGCAGCAATTAATTCCGACCGGCCTCTACAGGAAGGCGGACGCCGAGAAAGACAGCACGCTGAAGTGATTCGGCGCGTCTTTACCGCGTACGGTACACTCGCGGGCCTCCTGATTCTCTGCGTCTTCTTCTCCTGGTCAACGTACCATCAGGAGGTCCCGACTGGTCGCGAGGGCGCATTGCAGCTTGCCGGCGGCTTGGCGTCGGCCGCAAAGTCCGGGAAGCGCGTCATCGTCGTGTCGCAGCCGGACGCCGCCGAATCTGAGTTCGCGGACTCTCTGTCAACGGAGCTGCGGGCCGCCGGTACACCGCCTGCCGCGTCCATCAAGGGCGACCCTCCGACCGTTCGTGAATCACTCGAAAAGCTCGCCACCGCGGGCTCGGTGGGCATCATCGCCACCACTCCCGCGTGCCGCGACTGGGCGGTCTGGGACAGCCTCCGACGCCTGCCCGCATTTGCGCGCACGGAGATTCGGGCGCCGGCAGCGCACGGTCGCTCCTCTTTCCTCTCCGCCAGCAACCTCCGCAACGTCGCCGACCAGATCGCCGTGATCGCCATCATCGCCATCGGCATGACGATGGTGATCATCACAGGCGGAATCGATCTTTCCGTCGGCAGCCTCGTCGCGCTCTCCGCCGTTATCGCGGCATGGCTCATTCAGCGCTGGGGCGGGGCGACCGCGACCGGATGGGCGATGCTCGCCGCATGCGCTCTCGCGATAGCGGCTGCGGCGCTGACCGGGCTCTTCTCGGGCGCGATGATTACGACGTTCCGCATCCCGCCGTTCATCGCCACGCTCGCAATGATGCAGGTTGCCAGCGGCCTCGCGTTCATAGTGGCGCGCGGCCAGTCCATCTACGACATCCCGGCGTCGTTCACGTGGCTGGGCCGCGGCGAGTCACTGGGCGTTCCGAACAGCGTGATCCTGATGCTGGCCGCCTACGCCGCCGCGCACCTCTACATGTCCAGGAGCGTCACGGGCCGGCGAATCTACGCGGTCGGCGGGAACGCAGAGGCCTCGCGCCTCTCCGGTGTATCCAACCGGCGGACGCTCCTCTTTGTCTATCTCGTCTCCGGGTTGGCGGCCGGAATCGGCGGCGTGATGACCGCCTCCCAGCTCAAGGCGGGCGCGCCGACCTACGGGGTGATGTATGAGCTCTATGTGATTGCGGCTGTCGTGGTGGGGGGAACGAGCCTTACGGGAGGGGAGGGGCGAATCATCGGGACGCTCGTCGGCGCATTCATCATCGCGGTGATCCGCAATGGCATGAACCTGATGAACGTCGAGCCATATACGCAAAAGATAGTGCTGGGCCTCGTCATCCTCGCCGCCGTCCTCCTCGACATGATCCGCCGCCGAAAAGGCTAAGACGAGGAGATTCTTTGACAGGATTTACACGATTTACAGGATAACGGCAACGGCAATTGAACCACGGGGAACACGGGGAGCACTGGGAAGTGCGGGAGATTCTCGAATCCCTTTTCGCGTCTTTTCGCGTGTTTCGCGGTAAGAATCCCGCCTTTGACCGTCCCCGTGATCTCCGTGTCCCCGTGGTTTGAATCTGCCGCCGTTATGCGTCGATTACGCCTTCGAAGACTTCCTCCGCCGGACCGGTCATGAAGACGCGGTTGTCGCCCGTCCATTCGATCTGGAGGTCACCGCCGGGGAGGTGGACGCGGACGTTGCGGCCTGTCTTATTGGTGAGCGCGCCCGCCACGACGGTTGCGCAGGCGCCGGTCCCGCAGGCCAGCGTGATTCCCGCGCCCCGCTCCCACGTGCGGACCACGATCTCGCCCTGGCTGCACACCTGCACGAAGTGGACGTTGGTGCGCTGGGGGAATGAGCGGTGGTTCTCGATAAGTGGTCCGTAGCGCTCCACGTCGAACCCCTTCACGTTCTCTTCGAAGATGACGACGTGCGGGTTGCCCATGGAGACGGCCGTGATGTCGAATCGGCGGCCGTCGATTTTGAGCGGCTCGGCAACCACCTTCTCCGCCTCGTCGCCCTTCATCGGAATCTCGGAACGACGAAGTCTCGGCTGGCCCATGTCGACCCGGACCGCCTCGACCTTGCCGCCGCGCGTCAGGAGCTTGAGTCCCTTGATGCCGGCCGCGGTTTCCACTTTGAGCTGAGTTTCGTCGATCAGCTTGCGGTCGAAAGCGTACTTGGCGAAGCATCGGATGCCGTTGCCGCACATCTCCGCCTCGCTGCCGTCCGGATTGAACATCCGCATGCGGAGGTCGGCGACCTTCGACGGCAGGATCAGAATGATGCCGTCGCCCCCGATTCCGAACCGGCGGTCGTTCAGCTTGCGGCTGAGCGGCGCGAGGCTCTCTTCCGGGGGCGAGGCATGCAGGCAATCGATCATCACGAAATCGTTGCCGATCCCGTGCATTTTGGTGAACTTCAAGCGACTTGCTCCTGGCGTGCTCCGGGCGTGTTGCAGCGGCGGCTACTCTTCCGCCGGTGCGGGCGCCGGTTCGGCCTGCTCGGCAGGGCGCGGCGGCGGAGCTGCCTGCGGTCCGCGCTGGCCTTCGCGGTGCTGGTCCTGGTAGAAGTTGGAGACCGCGCGGGCCGGGACGATGGAGGCGACCGCGTGCTTGTAGACAAGCTGGGTGGGCCGGCCGACGGAATCGAGGAGAATCGTGAACGCATCGAAGCCGCGGACCATCCCACGGAGCTGGACGCTGTTCACGAGGTAGATGGTTACCCCGATATTCTCTTTGCGCACCTGGTTCAGGAAGATGTCTTGCAGGTTAAGCTGGGGCTTGTTCATCGCTCGTTAAACCTCCAAAAAGAGTGGGTTTAGCACAAAACAAAGGAATCGACTCGGCTTCAATGCTTTACGGACCTACATTGTCGTTAACTATTCACCAGCCCCTCCCGCGGGGCCTTCAAGTGGAACAGAATCTCATCGGCGACCTGCTCGCCGCTCTTGTGCATGACATCTATCCAGTGGATCTCGGGGTCGGCCCTGAACCAGGTCAACTGACGCTTCGCAAACCGCCGCGTATTCCGCTTTATCTCCTCGATCGCGGCAGTTAGCGTCGTCTCACCCGCCAAAACCCCGCAGATCTCATTGTAACCGAGACTGCGGAGCGGCGGGTTTCGACTTGTATAGCCGCGCCGCAGAAGCTCCTGGACCTCCTCGACGAGGCCGCGAAGTACCATGCGATCGACTCGTCTGTCGATTCGTTCGTTAAGCTCCTCACGCGGCGCGGTCAGCCCGAATCTGATGGAAGGCTGGCGGACTCGGATCTCCGCGTCGCGGGCGTGCTGTGCTGACATCGGTTCGCCGGTGCGCTCGAAGACTTCCAGCGCGCGCACAATCCGAATGCGGTCGTTCGGATGAATCCTGGACGCCGCCGTGGGATCGACCTCCGCGAGCCGCCGATGCAGCGCGGGCGCTCCGTGCGCCGCCGATTCGGCATCCAGCCTCGCGCGCAAGTCCGGGTCGGCCGGCGTAGAGGTGAGCCCAAAGCCTTCCAGAAGGGCTTTCACGTACAGTCCCGTTCCGCCGACCAGCAGCGGCTGCTTCTGGCGCTCGCGGATGTCGGACAGGGCCACTTCCGCCAAGTCCACAAACCGCGCAACCGTGAACCGCTCGTCCGGGTCAGCGACATCGAGAAGGTGGAACTGGATTCGCGTACGCTCTTCGGTCGTCGGCTTCGCGGTGCCTATGTCCATTCCGCGATAAACCGCCTGCGAGTCGGCGCTGATAATCTCGCCGTCCAGAGCTTCCGCAAGCCGGATTCCGACCTCCGTCTTGCCCGTGGCGGTGGGCCCGACGAGCGCAATAATCGGAGCTTCAGCAGGCGTGCTGGCAGTCACCACTTTACCGGGTCGTAGTATAGCATAAACAGATTCCGGTGGCAAGCAGACACGACGGTGCGCTGTCGCGTCGGAAGCGGACTAACTCTTCTAATAAATGTTGCGCTAAAGACGAAACATTCGGCCCACTGACTCGTCAGTAAAGATGTAAGGGAAGTCCAACCATCGTACGCTCCGGCCCGAATCAGCCGGCGCGCTCTGCAATGCTCCTTGTCCGCTCTCATAGCTTTATTATGGAGGAGTTGCGATGATAGATGAGAAGTCCGGCACGACGATGATGGAACGACCGACGCGAAGACCCTGGGACTACGCGGTCCTCACGATTCACGCCCGACACAACAACACGCTGGAAGAAGCGCTCCGCGAGAAAGGGCAGGAAGGCTGGGAGCTCTCCTTCGTCACCATGCCTATCCCGAACGAGTACCAGTGCGTCTTCCGCCGCCCGTTCTAACGACAAAGGCACGATTCACCGCAGAGACGCAGAGACCGCAGAGAACGTCAACGGCCTTTTGCCCGCGAAACACGCCAAAACACGCGAAAAGGTAGCCCGAATCTATTGCCGTTCTCTGCGAGCTCTGCGTCTCCAGCGAAGCGGGCGGTGAGTCCCGTTACGTGATTGTGTCGCCGGGCTGGATGTCATAGACGGTGAGGCCGGCGATGTCGGCGGTGAGCTCCTGTAGGGTCGAGGGGCGGCCGGTCAGGATCGGGAAGGTGCCGAAGTGCATCGGTATGACGTGCTTCGCGCCGAGGAGACGGATCGCCTTTGACGCTTCCCGCGGTGACATGGTGAAGTGGTCGCCGATGGGAATCAAGACGAGATCGGGCTCGTAGAGCTCGGCGATGAGGGCCATGTCGCCGAAGACGTTCGTATCGCCCGCGTGATAGAACGTGAACCCGTTCTCCAGCTCGACGACATAGCCAACTGCCTCGCCGCCGTAGAGGATCTGGTCTCCGTCCGTGATGCCGCAGGAGTGATCCGCGTGGACCATGGTCACGTGAATCCCCTCGAAGTGCTGCGTTCCCCCCTTGTTCATTGGCCGCAGGTTTCCGACGCCGTTCTTCTCCAGCCAGCTGAGCAGCTCGACGATCCCGACGACCTGGCAGCCCGTCCTGCTGGCGATGGGAATCGCGTCGCCGATGTGGTCGAAATGGGCGTGCGTTAGCAGCATCAGGTCGCAGCGGTCGATGTTCTTTCGGTCGGGAGGGCACGCCGGGTTGTGCTCGACCCAGGGATCGAGGAGCAGCCTCTTCCCTCCGGGCGTCTCGACGAGGAAAGTGGCGTGTCCCAGCCACGTCAGTCCAACGTCTCGATTCAACGGCATGGTTTTCGCTCCGCAAGATTGGTGTGCCGCTTCGCGCTCTACGCCAGGCGCGTCACCTCAGGGCGGCGCAGCATCAGAATCCAGAGGTAGACCCAGAAGACACCGGCGCCGAACGCGATGGCGCGCGGCACGCCCCACCGTTCGGCCACGAATCCGGCGACGAACGACCCCAGTGGCTGGAGGCCACCCATCGCGAACATGTGCGCGGAGACCGCGCGGCCGCGCAGGTGCTCCGGCGCGAGCGACTGCGTCAGCGAGTTCGCGGTGGCGAGCTGCGCGATGGCCGCCAGGCCGATCAGCGCGAAGAGCAGCAGCGCTGGAATAAGATGGGTCGTCGCGGCGAGCGCAAGGAGCGCCACCGCAAACAGATTCGCGCCGGTCACCATGAGCGCGCCGCGCTTCTCCGCCGCCGCGAACCTGCCGACCAGATACGCGCCGGTCACCGAGCCGAGACCGATCGCCGAGAAGAGCAGCCCATAGCGGCGGTCGCTCTCTCCGATTCCCAGCATCTCGTCCGCCAGCGCGGGCATCAGCGTGCCGTAAACTGAGAAGGCGAATACGCTCGTCATTGCAGTTAGTCCTACGACTGACTTCATCGGACCGTTCGACCGGAGGTGGCGCAATCCCTCCACGAGGCCGAGCCACACCGACGCGCTCGTGTCACCACGCTGCGTCAGGTCCGTCCTAATGAGAAGGATGGCGAAGATGATGGCGATGAAGCTGACGCCGTTGAGGAAGAAGCACCAGCCCGCGCCGAGGGTCGTGTAGATGAGGCTGCCCACAACCGGCCCGATGATTCGGGCGACGTTGAACGCGGCCGACTGGAGGGCGACGCCGGCCGCCAGATCCTCCCGGCCGACAAGGTCGTAGATCATCGCCTGGCGGGCCGGGCCGTCCGCGGCGAAGACCAGTCCGTTGACCCCGGCGAGCACGACCAGGTGCCATATCTGAATCGTTCCGGTCCAGACGAGGATAGCCAGCGCGACGGCATTCAGCGCGAAGAGCGACTGTGTCCACGTGACGAGAGTGCGCTTGTTGACTCGGTCCGCGATGACGCCGCCGAAGAGCATGAAGAGGGTCGTTGGGAGCCCGCCCGCCAGTCCGATGGTCCCGAGCCATGCCTTCGAATGAGTCATGTGATAGACCAGCAGGCCCATCGCGATCATCTGGACCCAGCTCCCGATGAAGGAGACGCACGCGCCGATCCAGAACAGGCGGAAGTCGTGGTTTCGCAGAATCGCGAACGCGGAGCGGTCGGTAGCGGGCTCGTCCTCCGTGGCGGAGGCGTCCGTCGGCCTTTGACTGGTGAGTGACATAAGCGGCAATCGTACGGGGAGGCTCGGGAATCGTGGCAGCGATATCGCAGCCAGATTATACCTCCGGGCTGCGAGCGGTCCCGCGGCTGCCGGAACCAGGCGCGGCGCGGGCGTCGTAAACGATACCGTAGCCGGACGGGCTCCTCGCGTGGGCAGCCTGGGCATTTTTTTGCGTGAGGAGACTTTACGTGAGGATAGAATCGGCGCGACGCGCCTTGATTTCGATATTGCTGCTGGCCATCTGCGTGATGCCGGCGCTCGCCGGCCCAGCCGGTCCCATACGTTATGAGGTATCCGTCGCAAGCGTCCCGGAGCACAGGTTCCGTGTCGCGATTACTGTACCGGCGTCCGCTGGCGGCAAGGTGAACAATATCTCGCTCGCGATTCCGGCCTGGTCGCCCGGCTATTACCAGATACTCTCCTTCCAAAAGGACGTCAAGGGGTTCAAGGCGGTCGACGACAGGGGCGCGACGCTCAAGGTGACGCAGCCGGACGAGCGAACGTGGGTGGTCATGGGCGGGCGTGGCGCGATTCACGCGACCTACGACATCGTGGCGAAGGACGCCGGATTCGGATTCTTCGGCAGCCATCTGGACGACAAGACCGGGTATATCAACGGCGCGTCAGCGTTGATGTATGTGGTAGACGGCAAGCAGCTTTCCACAGTCATCCGCTACCATCTCCCGAAGGGCTGGCAGCTCGCGACGCCGCTGGACCCGGCCGACGGGGGCGCGAACGGCGATACCTTCACTGCCGCCAATTACGACGAGCTCATCGACTGCCCGGTCCAGATGGGCCAGTTCGACCGCCTCGATTTCAACGTCAAGTCCACCACTTTCTCGGCGGTCCTGGTTGGGGCGGAGAAGCCGGACAGACAGGGGCTGACGGACGTTTTACAGCGGGTCAGCGAAGCGGGCGTGAACCTCTTCGGGTACGCGCCGTTCAAGCGGTACATCTACTTCATCCACTGTTCGCCGGGCGATTTCGGGGGCGGGCTGGAGCACCACAATTCCACGGTCCTCAACGTGTGGAAGTCGCTCGTCGAGCGGCCCCACGACATGTCCGACCTCGCCGCCCATGAGTACTTCCACGCCTGGAATGTGAAGCGGCTCCATCCGGCCGTCCTGGGCCCCTTTGACTACACGCAGAAGGTGCGCACGTCCGCGCTCTGGTTCGCGGAGGGCGTGACCGACTACTACGCCAACGTGCTGCCGCGTCTGGCCGGGCTTTCCACCGAATCGGATTTCCGGAACGAGATGGCATCGCGTATCCAGCAGCTCCAGAAGAACGATGCGCGCCTCCGAATCAGCGCGGAGGAGGCGAGCCGGAAGGCTTGGGAAGGCGGGTCGATGGGCTACGGCGGCCTCAGCTACTACCTGAAGGGGAGCCTGCTCGGACTTGCGCTCGACGTGGAGATCCGCGCCGCCACCGACAATGCGAAGAGCCTGGACGACGTGATGCGCCTCCTCGACGAAAGGTATGGGAAGAGGGGAGTCGGGTATGAGGAGGAGGGTCTGCTCAAAGCCATCAACGAGGTGAGCGGGAAGGATCTCTCCGACTTCTACAACCGCTACGTGCGCGGCACGGACGAGATTCCCTGGAACACGATCCTCCGGGACGCCGGCCTGGTCTACGAGGACGGCGCGAACAAGGTGGCCTACCTGGGTGTGACCACGGATGTCGAGAAGAATCAGGTCGCCATCACGAAGGTTATAGGGGACACTGCTGCGGATCGCGCGGGACTGAAGGGGGCGGACCGCATCGTCACAATCAACGGTTCGCGCGTGGCCGCCGACGCATTCCAGAGCGCGATCTCGAAGCTGCGGCCCGGCCAGAAGATTATGCTCGGTGTTCGGCGCGGCGACGTGGCGGTGGATGTGCCGGTCACCCTCGGCGAGCGCGACGACCACTACCTCCGCCTGCGGGAGCTCGACAATGCCGACGAGAAGGCGAAGCGAGTCCGCGCAGGACTCCTGAGGGCGACCGGTTCCGTTGCCGCAGCCGCGGCCGTCCAGCCGAAGCCGGAAGGCAGATGAGGGCGAGCCGTCTCTATTACTTCGGCCCGGTCATCGTCTGGATGGCGGTAATCTTCGCGATGTCCTCTCGCGCCGGCTCGACAGGCCACTCGGCGCCACTCCTTGCATGGCTGATCGGCCGTGTATCGCCCACATTTCTCGCCACGCTGAGCCCATATCAGCTCGATTGCCTCGACTATGCTTTCCGCAAGACGTGTCACGTCACGGAGTACGCGATTCTGGCGCTGTTGATGCTCAGGGCTATCCGGCGGGATCGGCCCGCAATAACGATTTGGATGGCGCTCTTCGCCCTGGCTGTGGCAGTTCTCTACGCCGCCACGGATGAGTTCCACCAGCGATTCGTACCCATGCGGACGGCGAGCGTCGAGGACGTGCTGATCGACGCTTCGGGCGCGGCGGCGGCGCTCTTCATTGTGTGGGCTGTTGCGGCGGTTTCCGCCGCGGATCGGCGGGTGGGTGTGCGGCTTATTGCGGCTGAGAACGGGCAGGAAATAGCCGGCGAGCAGGGGATTGCGGCCGAGATCGAGAACCGGGAGATCATCAACGTGAGGGCAGGGAGAGGCTGACGCGCGATGGCAGGTCGACACAGGGAGATTGGCCGTGGATTTACGTTAATCGAGCTGCTCGTCGTCGTCGCCATCATAGCGATTCTCGCGGCGATGCTCTTCCCCGTCTTCTCGCAGGCGCGCGAGAAAGCGCGGCAGGCGGCGTGCTCCAGCAACCTCAGACAGATTGGTCTCGCGTTCGGCATGTACGTACAGGACTACGACGAGCGGCTGCCGGACCGCCGTGATCTGAAGATATCGCTGCCGGGAGGTTTCAAACCGTGGACAACCTGGCCGCCGTCCGACCCGCGGGCGGGATGGGCGGCTGTCGTCATGGACCCGTACGTAAAGAATCGCGGAATCTGGGCCTGCCCCAGTGTCGCCGGCTCCGCGCTCGGCAGCGCGATTCAGGTCGTTCAGCATCTGACGGCCGCGCCTGATTCCGCCGCGACGTACTACTGGCTCTGGCGCTTCGACCGGCCCGATGACCCCGTCCCGCTGGACGACTGCTGGGGCAAGACCGACAGCCAGGCGGTCGCCGACCTACAGGTGGCGAAGAACCCACAGGCCGGAAATCCCGATGGCCCCACGGACGTGGAGCTTGCGGTCGACCCCTACTTCCCTCGCACCATCCCCACCACTCCGCCCGCCGTCCGCGGCAAATCGGTCCACTTCGGGGGCCGCAACCGCGTCTTCCTCGACTGCCACGTCAAGTACTTCCGCGACTTCCGCACCGAATAACCTCGAGCCGGATCACTTCATCACTTCATCATCGCATCACCTCATCACGCGCCTACCGGCACTCGAAGAAGCGGACGCGGGCGGCGAATGTGCGTGGATCTACGTGGAGGCGGTGGGCGAGGTCACGCCAGCAGTAGCCGTCGCGGACGAGCGAGGCGAGGCCGGAGACGGGGCGGCGCGAGCGGCTGCTGATCTCCAGCAGAGCATTGATCGTGTCAATGCCGAGGCCCTGACTGCGCAGCATCTCTACGACCGCCATGGGAACGCGGTAGGCGCGGGCGGTGTCGGAGAGGAACGTCCGCTCCCGGTTGGGGTCGAGCGCGTTGACGAGGCCAACCAGCGCGCCCATCTCCACCCGGCCGATGAGCATGAAGTTCATGTCCGGCGTGTTGTAGTCAATTGCGCAGTCTCCGAGGGGATGCCGCTTGTAGTTGAGCACCTTGAACTGCGCGGGCCTGTGCTCCTGCGCCGCCGACTGGTAGATCGAGAGATTGCACCAGCCGTCGGTATAGCGCAGGCAGACCATCGGCGCCTTCTCGCCCTGAATCAGCTCGCATCGCTCGAACTCGAAACCGGCCGGCAGCGCCGCGGGCACACAGACATCCATATCGATAGCCCGTCGGAGGTCGGCAATGTTGTTGAAGAGGCGTGCGGAGACGGGCCTGTCCGGCCGGGCGTTTGCAGGGAACGGGCTCGCCAATTGCGAAGCGGGAATCGCGTCTGGAAACTCCACCCATCGGAAGAGCATCAGCGAAATGGTGTGGCCGTGCGCGTTGTTTTCCTGCCGGCTGACCGCGTAGTAGGTCTTCGTGTCGATCCAGAGCTTCATCGCGTGGACGGCGTCGGAGCGGGGAATCAGGTTCACCACATAGCAGAGCCGGCCCGCGACCCTCTCTTTGTCGACGAGGTGCACCGTGTAGTTGTGCGAAATGAGGCGGCAGAGGCGCGCGATGGAGTGCTTGTCGCGGGGCTGAGGTGAAGAGCGCGTGGTGATCAGCTCGCGGGACTGCGGGACGAAGCAGCGGGTCCAGCTACCGTCATCCAGTGTGATCGTGCCACGCTGGGAAGCGGGGGTGGACCACTTGTAGAGCGTCTGGCCGGACCTGGTGCGCGTCACCTCGCGCTCGACGGTGATGGCGGTCAGCCCCGGCGGCTCGATGAAGGAGAGCTCCTTTCCGCGGACGTTGGTCGTGTGCTCCGCGGTCAGCATCCGCCGGACCAGCTCGATGGCGCTCGGCGTGCCGCCCGCTTTGGGCTTCGCGAGCGCTGGGCCTACGATTAGGAGGGTGAAGAGAATCGCCAGCGCGAACCGTTCGCCCATCCTGTTACTGATTGGGTTGGCGCTCGGAGTGCGCAGGGGATTCACGCGCCCACTCGTGAGGAGAGGCCGGGCAGGGACCTCGGCCTCTCGATGCTCCATTTGACGTGGAAGGATGCGATTCGCCATCGAACGCGGTCCGTAATCCGGTCAGCGGTCCTGGCGGACCTGCTGTCCGAGGTCGTCCGCGCCCACCGGAATAAGAACCGGCGTTCCGTTCGGCGGGGGAGGGTTGTCAGCGGGATCGTGGAACGTCGGGAGAATGCTGCTGCGGTAGCGGTCGCCCGCGGTCGGAATATAGAAGTCGCGCTGCGCGGGGGTCTGCTGCGTGGCGAGCGTTACAGTGCCAGGATTATTGCGGGTCCCGTTCTCGTCGGAGTTCTGGAGCGCGCGGGGGGTTATGGAGACAAGCGCCAGGAGTACGGAGCACGCGGTGAAGGCGAACGTAAAGCGGAGTTTCTGCGGATAGGCCAGCACCTGCCACCAGGCAACGGCGCGCGCCCACCACGTTTGGGAGACCGAATCAGGGGCCGGTCGATGGCTCTCCGCGGCAATGGACCGCTGGATTCGTGTCTCCAGGCTCTCCGTCGGATTCTTCATCTTGAGACCGCAGAGGAGCCGCTTCGTAAAGAGGAGAGATTCATGCTCGTCCCGGCAGGAATCACAGGATTTCAGGTGCTCTCGAATCGCGAGCTGCTCCACTCCGGGAAGCTCGCCGTCCATGTAGGCCGATAGAAGATTGCATACTTTACGACAATTCACGACTCTCTCCCCAGTGCCGCGAACGCTCCGCCCGGTTCGAGCTGAAGCCTCTTTCGCAGCATCTTCCGCCCGCGATGGAGGCGGGAACGGACTGTTCCCAGCGAGCATCCCATCGTTTCGGCGATCTCTTCGTAGGACAGGCCCTCGACATCAGCCAGAATCACCGCCTGCCGAAAATCCACCGGGAGCGCGTTGAGCGCCATTTGCAGCGGCTCATCGAGCTCCACCTGGAGCATCATCGTCTCTGGATCGGACGTCAGGTCCGGCAGCTCCAGGCATATCTCGCTCTCGACGCTGCCGCCCGTGAGCGGCTGATCCAGCGAGTGCGCCTTTACCCGGGGCCTCCGCCGCATCTCGTCGATAAACACGTTCGATATGATGCGGTAGAGCCAGTTTTCAAATGGCATCGTTCGGTTGTACCGGTCGAAGAACCGGTAGGCGCGCACAAAAGCCTCCTGCGTCAAATCTTCCGCGTCGGCATGGTTACCCGACAGGCGATAGGCGATGTTGTACGCCTGCCTGTGGCAGCGGCGCACGAGCGCATCGAACTCCGACTTATCGTGCCGTCCCTCTTCCGTCAGGGAACTGGTACACTGCATGTCGCGGGGCCCTCTCCTCCGAGAGCTACAGCTGTCAGCTATTCTCGGTTACGGTACAACCGTCGGAAAACGTTCCCATCCTTCCGCTTCCGTCCGCCAATCCGTCAAATCGCGGAGGCCGCGGCCAACTGTAAGTCCCACTTCCCGCTGCGTGAATGTCGTCGTGACATTAGCGCCGCCCAAGCGCCTGCCGTCGATTCGTCGGGTTGTTCGCCACGAGCCTTCGGCCGCCAATCGGATCGGCATTGGTGGCTACAAGGACCGGCTTCGGAAGATGCGCGAGCATCTCGGACACGGTGACGAACTTATATCCCTCGGCGCGCAGGCCGTCGATGATGCGGGGAAGGGCCATTACCGTGGACATTCGGTCATCGTGCAGGAGGATTATCGAGCCGTTCTCCGTGCGCCGCAGCGTTGCGTCTACGATGAAATCGGGCGTCTGGTCGTCGAAATCTTTCGAGAGAACGTTGACGAGGATCGTCTGGTAGCCGAGCTCCATCGCCACTTTCGAGACGGTCGCGTTATAATTGACGCCCGGCGGACGGAGCAGGTCCATGTGGCGGCCGGTGATTCGGTAGAAGTTGATGTCGTTGTCGTTGATCTCGCGCCGCATCTGGTCGGGGCGGAGCTTGCTGAGGCGGTAGTGCGTGAAGGTGTGGTTGGCGACCTCGTGGCCCTCTTCGACCATCCGCTTCACAAGGTCCGGCCGGCGCTTCATGTTGATTCCGACCACGAAGAAGGTGGCGCGGGCGTTCTCGCGCTTCAGGATGTCGAGGAGCTGGTCGCCGGTGCCGGAGTGGGGGCCGTCGTCAATCGTGATGGCGACCTCTTTGAGTGAGCGGTTGCCGTGGAAGAGGCGGTCGGTGGCCGGGTCGTAGAGGTCCTCGCCTTTCCAGCGCCGGACCCAGTAGGCGGGGTTGATCGCGTCCATGACGCCGATCTTGCGGTTGTGGTAGAAGTAGAATCCGCCGGCCGCGGCCACTGCCAACAATCCTGCCGCGAGCCACTTTCTTTTACGCATACCGTCGAGTCCCCCTCCGCAATACCGAAGTTATTATAGCGGAGCCGAACCCTTTCCGCAAATTGCCGGTTGTTTGCGATCGGCCGTCCTTGCTTTTTCGATTCCCGTCCCGTATAATCCAGGCAGTGTCCTGTACGATTTACCAGCTTTTACCACTCCGACGCCGCTTCCGGCCGTCAATGCCAGGAACCTAATGATCCCTCGAGAGGTAAGTCACGTGCCATCCGTCCATCCGTTCCCCGTCCGGCCGTCCATGCCGCGGCGCCCCGCCGTGTCTGCCGCCGCCATTGCCCTTGCCGCCCTGAGTCTCTGTGCCGCCGGCTGTCACCACAAGCAGGCGGAGATCGCGGTGACCTCGGCTGCGCCGCCAAAACCGAAACCAACCATCAGCGAAATCGACCTTAAGAGCTACCATCCGAACGAGGCCGGCGCGGTAATGATCCTCATGTACCACCGGATTAACCCCAAGGAGCCGAACAACGATCTGAACCGGCAGCCGGACAGCTTCCGCAAGGACCTCGAGGACCTCTATTCACGTGGCTACCGTCCGGTAACGGTGGGCGAATTCGTGGACAATAAGATGGACGTGCCGATCGGGAAGACGCCGGTCGTTCTGACATTCGACGACTCCCTGCCGACGCAGTTCAACATCGTTCGCGGCGCCGACGGTCAGCCGCATATCGATCCAAATTGCGCGGTGGGAATCATGGAGACGTTCCACAAGGCGCATCCGGACTGGCCCACGAGAGCGACCTTCTTCGTGCTCCCGGAGTATCGCACGGACAAGCGCTCGTCGCCGGTGCCGTTCTACGATCCGAATACGGTGGCCGACAAGTTCGATTACCTGCTCAAGAGCGGCTATGAGATCGCGAATCACACGACCACCCACCCGCAGATGAATCGGCTCTCCGCCGACAAGATTCAGTGGGAGATCGGCAACGCCAAGCACAGTATCGAGCAGATATCGCCGAAGATCAAGCTGGACGTGGTGGCGCTGCCCTACGGCCGGCTGCCGCGAAAGGAAGACCGCAAGTTCCTATTGGACGGAACCGGCGGAGGTGCGACGTACCACAACAAAGCCGTCATTCTCGCGGCCTACCGGCCGGTCTACTCGCCCGTCAACTATGTCGGCAAGAAGACCGCCGTCTACCAGATCGCGCCTTACAACCCGATGGGCCTGGAGCGAATCAAGCCGAACCCATCGCAGGCTAATCTGCCCGGCACGTTCGAGTACTGGCTGAAGTGGTTCGACGAGAATCCGAGCCAGCGGTATGTGAGCGACGGCAACATGAATCTGGTGTCCGTTCCCAAGAGCCTCGTCAAGATGGTGGACGCCAACGCGGTAAAGAAGCAGGGCAAGGAGCTGTTCGCGTACAGCATGGGCGGGGCCGGCGGAGGCGGATTGAGCGTGGAAGCCAACGCGGCCGGAGCCACAGGGTCGACGGGCTCGACAGGCGGCGGGCTGAGCGTGGAGCCGGCGTCTGGCGGCGGTTCGTCAGTTGGAGCGAAGGGCGCGCCCCTCGGTGTGGAATCTTCCTCCAAACGCTGACCTTCAGGGACGGCTGCTGCGCGTCATTGGCCAGATGGACCTGTCGCCGTGCGATGGGTGCCGCGAGTGCGCCCTTCGCTGCGGCGAGGGCGTCCAGATGACGCGCGAGGAGTACGGAGCGGTCCGGCGATTCATCGATGAATCGCCGGACCGCGATTCGATTCGGCACGTCCTTGCGCAGGACAAGGCGGTGGACCTCGGCGATGGCGTGACGGTCCGGATGTGCCGCTACTTCGACATGACCACCCGCGGCTGCTCGGTCTATCCCGCGCGACCGCTGGTCTGCCGCCTGCTCGGTCACGTCGAGTGGATGCCATGCCCAATTGAGAAGGTCGAGCGAATCGTGCAAACGGACGATGCGGTCGGCCTGATGCGGGAGTATGCCAACCATCCGCGGCGCACCTTCGAGGAATGGGACGCCGCATGAAGGCCATCGCGCTTTCAGGCAGGAAGCGAGCCCGACCATGTCGAAGCAGGTTTACAGACTATTCAATTGCCCGACGGGAGATTTGACGTGATGACAGTTGCGACACGAAGACGTGGATTTGCGCTCGTTCTGGGTCTCATTGCTGCTGGACTGGCGATGCGACCGGCAGCGGCGGACCTGAAGTCGTTCATGGCGAAGCCGGAACCGGCCTACCACTGGGAGAAGACCGGCGAACAGAAGCTTGAGGGCGGGACGATGTACGACCTGCACCTCGTCTCGCAGACGTGGAAGAACGGCAACTGGGAGCATCGCCTCGTCATCCTGAAGCCGGACAAGCTGGAGCACCCTGAGTTCTGCACCGTCTACAACACCGGCGGCAGCGGCAGCAACCGCGACTTCCAGGCGAACATGGCGCTCGCAAACACGTCCGGCTGCATGGCGGCGATCCTCTACAATATCCCCAATCAGCCGCTCTATGGCGGCAAGACCGAGGACGCGCTCATCGTCTACACATGGCAGCAGTTCTTCCTGACGGGCGACGCCGACTGGCCGCTCCACTTCCCTATGGCGAAGGCCGTCATCAAGTCGATGGACGCCATTCAGGAGTTCGCGAAGACCGAGAAGCTGCCGGAGATCAACAGCTTCCTCGTCTACGGCGGCTCGAAGCGCGGCTGGACGACGTGGCTGGTGGCCGCTAGCCAGGACCCGCGCGTGAAGGCCATCGCGCCGATGGTCATCGACACCCTGAATGTCGCGAAGCAGATTCCCCACCAACTGGAAGCATTCGGTAAGGCCAGCGAGCAGATCGGGGACTACTCGAGCGGCGGCATGCTGACGGCGCTGAACACGCCGCGCGGCCAGCAGCTCCTCGCCCTCGAGGATCCCTACAGCTACCGTGAAATCCTCACGCTCCCCAAGCTCCTCGTGCTGGGAACCAACGACCGCTACTGGGCGCAGGACGCGCTGAACCTCTACTGGGACGACCTGAAAGGGCCGAAGTGGGTCTCCTACACACCCAACAGCGGCCACGGCCTGGAAGACCGGGCGCACGTCTACGCGACCCTCTCCGCCTTCATCCGGTCGGTCGCGGGCAAAAAGAAGTTCCCGACGCAGACCTGGGCCTACGCCGATTCGGGCGACGGAGCCGCGCTCACCATCCATTCTGACGTCCAGCCGAAGTCCGCGCGATTCTTCTACAACAGCGCACCGACGATGGACTTCCGCGACTACCTCAAGTGGACCTCGGTCCCGATGGACGTAAAGGGCAAGACCGTTACGGGCAAAATGGACCCGCCCACCGAAGGATACAAAGCCGTCTACGGCGAGGTGACCTACGAAATGGACGGCCAGCCCTACACCCTCTCCACCCAGATGAGGATCCTCCCGGCAAAGAAGTGACCTAACCGCGAAGACGCAAAGAGCGCAAAGAACGTCAATAGCGGGACTCCTACCGCGAAACACGCGAAAAGACGCGAAAAGGGATTCTCGAATCCCATGTCCTTCTCCGTGTCCCCCGTGGTTCAAATTGCTGTTGATGGTCTTTGTGCTCTTCGCGTCGTCGCGGTTCAAGTGAATCGGCATGAAGTTTGCTATCTGTAACGAGACGTTTCAGGGATGGGAGTGGGAGGCGACGTGCCGGTACGTGGCGGAGGCGGGCTACGACGGCATCGAGATAGCCCCGTTCACGCTCGCGGAGGACGTCCGATCCATCGATTCGGCGGAGCGGAGCGCGATCCGCGCGACGGCGGAGCGGGCCGGGCTGGACGTGGTCGGGCTCCACTGGCTGCTGGTGTCGCCGAAGGGGCTGTCGATGACGACGGCCGACGCGGCGATCCGGCGGGCGACCTCAGAATATGTTTCGGCGCTCGCGGACTTCTGTGGCGACGTCGGAGGCCGAATCATGGTCTTCGGGTCGCCGGCCCAGCGGCGAATCGCGGAGGGTGACACGCGCGAGACGGCGGAAGCGCGATTCGTGGAAGCGCTTCGACCGGCGCTCGATAGGGCTGCGGAGCGGGGAATCACTGTCTGCCTCGAGCCGCTCCCCGCGCCGGAAGCGAACTACCTTCTCACGCTTTCGGAGGCGGTCGCGTTGATGAAGCGGCTGGACCATCCGGCCGTGAAGACGATCTTCGATGTCAAGAGCGCGTCGTCGGAGGGGGTTCCACTTCCCGACCTGATTGCGGAATACGCGCCGTACATCGCTCACGTGCATGCCAATGATGCAAACCGCCGAGGACCCGGATTCGGCGATACGGCCTTCCGGCCCGTACTGGCCGCGCTGGACCGCGCCGGATATGACGGATTCGTCTCCGTCGAGGTCTTCGACTACTCTCCCGATCCGCGGACAATCGCCACGGAGAGCCTTCGCTACCTCCGCGAGTGCGCCCCGGCGCGCTGACCTGATTCACCCTCAATCGACATGCGAACATCATTAGCTGCCGTCGGTTTTCTGCTCGCCTGCGCGCCCGTGGTGGCGCAGAAGGTGACGTTCGTCGCGGTGGGGGACATCTGCCTCGCGAAGGGTGTCGAGCAGAAAATGCGCGAGAAGGGGTCCGCCTACCCGTTCGCCGGGATGGCGCCATTTCTCCGACGCGCAGATGTTGTATTCGGCAACCTCGAATGCTGCCTGGCGACGACGGGCAAGGCCGTGCCGAAGAAGTACAACTTTCGGGGCCGCCCGGAGAATGTCCGCGCTTTGAAGCAGGCGGGATTCACGGTCGTGTCGCTCGCGAACAACCACTCGCTCGATTATGGCAGGGACGCGCTCGCGGAGACCATCACGCACGTACGCGACGCCGGAATCGTGCCCGTCGGAGCGGGGATGTCCATTCGGTCAGCGCACTCCCTCCGAATCATAACGGTTCGCGGGCTGAGGGTCGGGTTCCTGGCATACCTGGGGCTCTTCCCATCCGTGGTGCCGCTCACGGCAGACAAGCCGGCGGTCGCGATGGCGGAGATGGAGGCTGTGACGCGAGATGTGGGGGCTGCGCGCGCAAAGGTGGATGTCCTCATCGTCTCGATGCACGCGGGCCAGGAATACACGTTCACGCACGCGGCGCGGCAGCAGCAGATCGCGCACGCGGCCATCGACGCCGGGGCGGACATGGTGATCGGCCACCACCCGCATGTCGTCCAGGATTCGGAGGTCTACCGCGGCCGGCCGATCTTCTACAGCCTCGGTAACTTCATCTTCGACCCATCCCCAACCTTTCTGCGCGAAGGCGGCCGGCGCTGGAGCGCGATGGTGGTTGCGACGCTGGAGAAGGGGAGAGCGCCCGACGCGCAGCTTGTCGACCTCCGCATCGTGGACCGCCAGCCCCGATTCGCCGACGGCCCGGCCCGCGACACCGCTGAGTTGCTCCTGCATCCGCGCCGAACCGCCACAGTTCGATAGCGTCGCGGCACCGCGACCGGCCGACCGGCGGAACTCTCCTCCTGTTGACTCCGTCCTTGCAGCACCGGCAACGGTATCCGGGCAATGGCGCCAGCGGTGAAAACCAATAGGGAGGAGCGAACCGATGTCCGTCTTTATGAGGGCTTCGTACGCGTCAAACAGTCACGTTGATCGCGGCGAGCGCGCCGCCATCCCCATCGACTTTACGGAAGCGCTGCTGATGGTCGGTCTGGCGCTCGGCTCGAAAGCGCTTGGCATTTGGTGACCAGGTAACTCCCACTTGCAGAGAGGTGCCGACGAGAAGCGGGTTCAGGATAGCAGAGGGGTCCGGCAAACTGCTGAAGCCGGACCCCTCGTGCGCGTCGTCATCGACGGGCAATCGAATCACTCCTGGCCCCGAAGGATGGGAAGCCAGGCCAGAATGCTCGTCAGAGTGACTTGAGGAAGGCGACCAGGTCCGCTTTTTCCTGCTTTGAGAAGCCGATGCCGAATCGGGTGTCGTAGAAGTCCACCACATCCGGGAGCGTCGCCGCCGAGCCGTCATGGAAGTAGGGAGCCCGCGCGGAGAGCCCTCGGAGGATGGGGCCCTTGAATTTGCCGATGTCCTTCCACTTACCGGTAATGAGCGCGCGACCGGGATCCGTAACCTGAACGGTCTCACCGGAAGTGCGATTCCGGAAGGTATAGAGCGGCATGTCGGGAGTGCGGCGGGATGCGGCTGCGATTCCGATGTTGATGGCGAGCGGCACCGAGTGATTTCCGACGTTTGGAGCATCGTGGCACGTGGTGCACGTTCCTGGAATCAGCTTAATGCCCAGACTGTCGTTCAGCCCATTGACTCCCGCAATATCGATTCGCTTGTTATTGAAGATCGCTTCGCCTCTCGCGATAGCGGCCTGCGGGCTGTTCGGGGGCCGGCTGGCCCAGGGTTCGAAAATACGCATCGAGCGCGAGTCGAACGCGAGGCCGGATGGATTGGCTCCCAATACGTCGTTGATTCCCGTGTAGTAGTCGCTTGTCGCCAGCCACATCGGCCCGCCTTCCGCCGACCTGGCGGTGAGGGCGCCCGCCGCGCCGTCGTTTGCCTGTGCCGTGTAGGTTGACAGCTCGAATTGCACGATCTGGTCAGCCTGCTGTGGCGATAAGGGCTGGCTCGCCTGCGCATGGCCGGCCGTCGCGTCGCTTGCCTGACTGCGCAGTCCGGCTATAAGCCCGTCGCCGCCGTCGAATGGCGTATGGATGGGCTGGACGGTTTCGCGGCCATCCCACATCACTGCGCTGAGGAACCGCAGGTTGGTCGCCGGCAGCGGCCGGCGAAAGAGCGAGAGCTCCTTCTCCGACGCGTATCCATAGGGGTCGTCGGCGGCAACCATCTCGAAATCGGCCCCGGCCGGAACGCCAATGCCGATTCGGAAAACGCCGCGGTTGAGCAGCATGCTGAACGCGGACCGGCGTGCGGCAGGCGTAGACACATCGGCCAGCGGCGAGTTCGACCCGTCGTTCGTACGGAATACCGGGTCGAGCCCGTTCGATTGGTCGAATCTCTTCCGGAGCCCATCGACGGATACCGACCACGCGGCGTCCGGCTGATGGCAGATAACGCAGGCGCGCCCATTCGTTCCGAGGCTCTGGAAGAAGGGATTGGACTGGTCGAAGCGTCCGGCCGTTGTGTAGGTTTGGAGGCGCCCATTCGGGTTGGCAAACGTCATCGGATTGGCCGGCGGGTCTGGATCGGCAAAGGTCGAGGCAGCCGCGACGATCGCAACGGTCGCGATGGTCGCTGTTGCCAGCAATCCGACCTGCAGCATCGGGGACCGATGACGAAGAATGATCTGCATGGATTTGGAACACTTCATCTTGCATACTCCCTGGGAGTTGTCGCGGCTGATATGGAAAACGGATGTGTGCGGGGCCGCGATGGGCTCGGTATTCCTCTGTCCGGTCACGCGTCACGTTGACACACCTTGCGTTACAGGATCGTACACGGGCAGGGAGGATTTGCGTTAAGAACGTGGAAACGCAGTCTGGAGCCTGTGAAGGGCTGCCTGGGAAGTGTAAGACAGATGTCGCGACGGGTACCGGAAACTGGCAGGCAGGATTCAATCGAGGCCACGGAAGGGCTGGTGATTCGTCTCCTCGGCCCTATGGAAGTAAGGGTCGGAGGAGACGCCATTCCGCAGCTTCGGACCCGCAAGGGGCTCTGGCTGCTCGCCCTGCTTGCGCTCCGGGCAAATCGTGACGTGGATCGCGCATGGCTGGCGGGCATGATATGGCCGGATTACGAAGAGGCGGACGCCCGGCGCAGCCTCCGGCAGTCTCTGCATGACCTGCGGACCGCGCTGGGCAGCGAATCGTGGAGGCTGCGGAGCGCATCACGAAGAGTGGTTCGCCTCGATATCGCCGAGGACAACGTCGACGTATTGGTGTTCGAGCGGCTGGCGGCGATTGGTGACACGCCCTCCCTGCGGCAATGCACCGACCTCTATCGCGGGCCGCTGGTCGAAGGCTGCGCGGAGGAGTGGGTTGTCGAAGAGCGGAGGCGCATGGAGAAGCTGTTCGTTTCCGTGCTGGAGCGCCTGGCCGATCAGATGTCCGAATCGGGCGACCATGCGGCGGCAGCCACGCACCTGGGACGCGCCGTAACCGCCGAGCCCTTCCGGGAGGACCTGCGCCGTGCGTGGATGATGGCGCTGGCACGCGGGGGCGATGCGGTTTCGGCCACGCACGTCTATCGCGAGCTCCGTTCGCTGCTGCATTCGGAGCTTCGCGCAGAGCCGTCCGCCGAGACCACCGCGCTCTACCATGAGATCCGTGCCGGGCTGCGGTCGGAATGGACGCCGCCGGCCGGGCAACGGAAGCCTCGCACCGATGAATCGACGGACGATGTCGCCCGTCGCATCTCGCACACGATTCCGCGACCGCTTACCGGCCTGATCGGACGTGCTGAATCGGTAAGCGAAATCGGACGGCTGCTCTCGCGCCACCGGCTTGTGACACTGACGGGTTCCGGAGGAATCGGCAAAACCCGGCTCGGTTCCCATGTCGCGGACGAGCTGGCGAGTCAATTCGGCCAGGGATCGGCATTCGTAAGCCTCGCAGCTATTTCGGACCCCGGAAGCGTTGCCGACGCGATTCGGGATTCGCTCGGCATCTCGCCGGGGGCAGTCGCGGAAACTCCAACTTACACCCTCCGAAGCTATCTTTCGTCGCGGAACATGCTCATGGTGCTCGACAACTGCGAGCACGTCTGCACGGCCGCCGCGAGGTTGGTCGAAACACTCCTCGAGTCCTGTCCGAATCTTCGGATCCTCGCGACGAGCCGCCAGCGCCTGGGACTGGCCGGGGAGGCCGTATGCCGGGTTCCGTCGCTCGCGGTTCCACCGCCTGTTCCCGACGCGCCAGGGCAAAATCCTGTCGAGGGAGCGCCTCCCGCCGAGAGCTATGCCGCGGTTCGCCTCTTCGTGGAACGCGCCACCGCAGTGAACCCTGGGTTCGAGCTCGATTCCCATACACTGCCTGTCGTGGTCGAGATTTGCCGGCGACTGGACGGGATTCCCCTGGCGATCGAGCTCGCTGCCGCGCGCACGCGATCGCTTCCGGTGGACTATATCTGGTCGCGGCTGAGCTCCGGCTTCGCGCTGATCGCCGGCAGCGAGGCCATCGTTTCCCGGCACCGGACGCTGGAATCGGCATTTCGCTGGAGCTGGGACCTGCTCACGAACTCCGAACGGCGGGTTCTCGAGCGGCTCTCCGTGTTTGCGGGAGTCTGGACACTGGAGGATGCGGAGGCGGTCTGCCGTGGCGACGGCGTCGAAGCGGATGAGATCGCCGAAATCGTCGCTTCGCTGGTCGATCAGTCGCTCGTCTCCTTCGCCTCCTCCCATCGGCTCTCCCCGGATGTCGCTCCGGGAACTGGCCAATACAGGCTATTGGAGACAATCCGCCAATTCGCGATAGATCGGAGGAAGGAGTCGGGCGAGGATCGCCTGATACGCGCACGTCACGTCGCGCACTTTCTCCAGCTTGCCGAGGATGCCGAGCCGCAACTGACCGGCGAAGAACAGCAGATGTGGTTCGAGCGCCTGGCTTGTCAGCATGACAACTTCCGGGAGGCGCTCTCGTGGTGCTGCGCGAACGAGACCCTCGTTGATGAAGGCTTCAGGCTCGCCGGAGCGCTCTGGCGGTTTTGGGACGTCCGGGGCCATGCGCACGAGGGCCGCAGGTGGTTCACGTCTCTCCTCTGCGCCGAATCAGGCCGGACTGATCCGGCAGCCCGGGCAAAGGCCCTCTATGGCGCAGGGCAGCTCGCGTTCCGGTGCACGGACTTTGCGGCGGCGACCTCGCTTCAGGAAGAGTGCCTCGCAATACGACGCGCCCTCGGGGACCAGCACGGGATCGCCGCCGCCCTGAACGGGCTCGGGAACGCCGCATCGATGCGGTGTGATTACACGTCTGCCCGAGCGTGCTATGGCCAGAGCCTGGCAATCAGCCGCGCGCTCGGAGACCGCCGGTCCATTGGACTCGCGCTCAACAATCTCGCCAACCATGCCATCGACCGAACCGACTATGCGGAGGCAAAGACGCTGCTCCGTGAGAATCTCACGATTCGTCGCGAGCTGGGGGACCAGCGCGGTCTGGCTATCGCACTCAACAACCTGGCTCTCGCATCCCTCGGAGAGTGCGATTATGAAACCGCGAAGTCACTGCACAACGAATGCCTCGTAATCGAGCGCAGCCTGGGGAACCGCCGTGGCGCCGCGGTTGTGCTCAGCAACCTCGGAATCGACTCCCTCCGAATGCAGGACTATGCGACCGCGCAGCCGCTCTTTGCGGAGAGTCTGGCGATCCTGTGGGAGCTCGGGGACAAGTCGAGCGCGGCATCGACTCTGGAAGCGATGGCGTGTACGCGCAGCGCGCTGGGTGAGCACATTGAGGCGGCCCGGCTATGGGGCGCAGCCGACCGTCTCCGCGAGGAGCTCGGCGCTCCGCAGACTCAGGATGAGTTCGCGGCGGATTTGGGTCTCATAGCGACAGCGCGCGCCTCCGCCGGCGAAACGGCGTTTGACAACGCCTGGGCCGAGGGTCGGGCAATGGACAGTGGAGCCGCGGTTGCGGTCGCGCTAAGCCATCCCGCCGATTAGCGATCCGGCTGGCGGTTGGTTTGGCGCTCCGCTTACAGGCTCTCGCTCTGGAAGTCACGGCGAAGCGAAGAGTTTACAGGCGCCGCGACAAGCGGGTTCCAGCAGCGGACGAGGTCCGGCGTCAGGAGATGCCGGACCTCTTTTCGTTCGCAAGCGGCAACTGCACGTCCTATCGGAACCGAATCGTCGTCACGGGAGACGTCTCGTCAGTTGAGCTGACCGTGACCGCGGAGAGCGTGTATTCGGCATCCCGCCGCCCGAAGAGAGTATTCAGGTTAATAGGCTGCGACGCCCACTTTCCGTCCGGTCCCACCTTGATCTCCTGACTCGCGGCGGTTCCGCGAACGCCCAGGATACCGAGCGCCCGGCTCTGGTAATCGATCTTCAGCCGCACGGTCGAATTCGGCTGCGCGGCGCCCCGCACGACGAGCGGATTCGAGAACTGGTCGTTCGGCCCCGGAAAGATAATCGACGGCGCGGGCGGAGGACCTGCGTTGACGGAGATCGCGCGCTCGAGCGTGTCCGTGAACTTCCGCCCGTCAGGCAACGCCAGCATCGTCGCGATGTGCGCATCCCTCATCGAGTCCCCCGGCCTGAGGCGGAGCTGGCCCGTGTAGACGCCCGGCTTCTCCTCCCGCAGGAGCATGTTCCTGTAGGGTCCGAGAGACCACGTCGCGCTGCCGCCGCCCATGCCGAGCACGGCCACGTTCACCACGTCGCCGGGCTTCAGCTCCCCCTGCGCGTTGGTCTGAATCGCCGTGATACCCCTGACGGGTGCGGCGACCGCGCTGTCGACAACCGGCGCGGCCGATTCGAAGCTCCACGTCTGCCTCGATTCATTGCCGGCCCGGTCATAGGTGAGAATCTGGACGTTGTGGCGGCCGCCGGGCAGCGCCTGTTTCGGCGTATAGGTGAAGAACTGGCCGGTGATCGTGGCGTCGTTCGTCACGTCACGGCCGTCGACCAGTATCTGCGTGCGGTCGGGAGCGACGCCGCTGCCACCCTGGTCGCTGAAGGTTGCCGAGATGAGCGGCTGCGCCTTGGTTACCTGCGTTTTCGGTGCCGGAGTGAGGTCCGATACCTTTGGCGGGGCGGTGTCGATGCGCAGCAGGTCGCCGGACTGAACGAGCGGTGACGTATTCGTCCCGTTGTCCGGGCTGCGGAGCGATCCGATTACAGCGGCGTCGGTGAGATCGAGCGGGCGGTCTCCCGGCACCGTCCAGCTCCCCTCATACACGCCCGGAGAGGTCTCCCGCATCATGACCACGTCCGCGACGCCGGGGATACGGAAGGAGGCGGCCGCGCCGGGTGTTCCCCGCATCCTTACGTTGAGCACGTCTCCCGCGCGCAGCCACCCATCACGATGGTTATGCGTCAGGGAATCCACTGTGTAACTGACTGCCGGCTGGACGGGCGGATTGACCAACGGAGGCTGCCTCAATGCGTCCCTGTCGCCGCCGCGCAGGCCGCGGTCATTTCCCTGCGGGTCTCGGTCTCGGTCGCGCCGACCGGCGCCGGCCGTGCGAGGCGATTCATTCCGGACGCGCTGAGGAGCCGTCGAATCGGCGCCCGATGTGGTGATCAGGACAGTCTGTGTCGGGGCGTCCCACCGAATGTCCGCGCCGAGCGTCTCTCCAACGAATCGCAGCGGCACCATCGTCGATCCGCCGAGCGTCATCGCGGGCACGTCGAGGGGAACGTCGCGGCCATTGACCCGCGCGGTTCGGCTTCCGATAGGCAGCTCAAGATCGAGATCGCCGCGGCTCGCGACGACCGTGTGCGTAGCCGGCACCCAGTCGACCGCGGCGCCGAGCTTTTCGAGCACACCCCGTAGCGGCACCATCACGCGCCCCTCGATCTGTCGCGGTCCAAAGCCTGTGAACTCAACGGGCTCACCGTTGATTCTCACTCCGATATTCTGTGCGCGCACGCCTCCCGCCGCGAGAAGCGCGATGCCGGCAGCCACGCCGGTCAGGAGTACCAGGTTTTTCATTGCGTCTCCTCCATGCCCCGCGTCTCCGCAACTCCGGGGCGATGCGAGCTAAACCGTTCGCTCGACGGATAAGACGCCGGCCGCGCTCGCTTTGTGCCACGGCTCGCCAAAGAGAAAACCCGCTCCTCCGTGGGAGCGGGTTCCATTCGATGTTCCCGAGATGCTAACCGCCTGCCTCCGGCTCGGGTTTCGTTGCTGGCACGGCAGCCGGCGCTGGGCCCGGCTTCTTCTTCGGGCCGGCGATGAGGCGGATGAGGCCGCGCACCGGGTCGAAATAATCGTCGGCTACGCGCTCCTTCAGCGGGATGATGGCGTTGTCGGTAATGTGGATGTGCTCGGGGCAGACCTCCGTGCAGCACTTCGTGATATTGCAGTAGCCGACTCCGGCCTCGTTGCGGAGCTGCTTTCGCCGGTTCAAATCATCCAGTGGGTGCATCTCCAGCGCCGCGATCCGAACCATCTGCCGCGGGCCGAAGAAGCCATCCTTGCGGTTGTGATCGCGCAGCACGTGGCAGACGTCCTGGCAGAGGAAGCACTCGATGCACTTCCGGAACTCCTGAATCCGCTCCACGTCGATCTGCTGCATCCGGAACGGACGCGGCGTCCCCTCCGCCACCGAGAGGATCGGAATCTGTTCGGCCTTCTTAAAGTTCCACGAGACGTCGGTCACAAGATCCCTGATGAGCGGGAAGGTCTTCAGAGGGTGGACGATGATAACGCCGTTCTCGCCGTAATAGTCCTCGACCCGGCTCTTGCACATGAGGCGCGGCTTGCCATTGATCTCCGCGCTGCACGAGCCGCATTTTGCCGCCTTGCAGTTCCAGCGGCATGCCAGAGTGCTGTCGTGCTTCGCCTGAATCTGGTGCACGGCGTCCAGCACGACCATTCCGGGGAAGGTCTCTACCTCGTAGTCCTTCTCGTATCCGTTCGTATCATCTCCCCGGAACACCCGGAGCCGAATCTTATCACGCATAAACCCTCTCCTCGAGGTTGTTGGGATTCTTTGGACAGGATTTACAAGATTTACAGGATGACGTCAAAGGCTTTTGACCGCGAATTGCGCGAAAAGATGCGAAAAGGACTTAATCTCTTGCCATTCTCTGCGGCTCCGCGGTGAATCCCGCCGTTGAACTTATCCTGTATATCTTGTAAATCCTGTCTAAAAGCCTCTTATGAATCCACCAGCGCTTTGAGCTCGGGGGAGAGCGGCGGCACGGGGCGGGTGGTGATTTTCACCTTATCGCCGTCCTTCACCGAGATGAGGTTCACCTTGCCCCACTCCTCGCTCTTCTCCGGGTAGTCGAGCCGCCACTGCGCGCCGCGGCTCTCCTTGCGCTCCAGAGCGCTCCGCACGATCACTTCCGATATCTTGAGCGTGAACCGCATGTCGCGGGCGGTCTGCCAGCCGGGATTGTAGCAGCGGTCGCCGTCCACGCGGATATTCAGCGCCCGCTTCCGCAGGTTCAGGATGGTGGAGAGGCAGCGATTCAATCCCTCTTCCGTTTTCGCGATGAACGCGTCCGCCTGCATTGCTTCCTGAAGCTCCAGCGAGATCTGGTATGGATTCTCGCTGCCACTGTTGGTGAAGGGATCGAGCAGGACCGTCTGCTCGTCCGATATCTGCTGTTCGTCGATCGCGCCCTGTTCGGCGTTTTTCACATACTCCGCCGCGCCGATGCCGGCCCGCCTTCCGAAGACGAGAATGTCCGTCAGCGAGTTGCCGCCGAGGCGGTTCGCGCCGTGGAGGCCGGCCGCGCTCTCGCCGGCGGCAAAGAGGCCGGGCAGCGATGCCGCGCCGGTGTCCGGCTCTGCCCGGATTCCGCCCATCGTGTAGTGGATGGTCGGGTAGATCTCCATCGGCTGTTTCGTGATGTCGATGTCGCCGAGCGCGTGGAACTGCTCGTACATCGACGGGAGCTTCCGCTTGATGTAGTCCGCGCCCCGGTGCGTCACGTCGAGATAGACGCCGCCATGCTCGCACTGCCGGCCGGCCAGCACCTCTTTATAGATGGCGCGGGATACCACGTCGCGGGGAAGCAGCTCGGGCGGACGCCGATTCTTCTCCTTATCGAAGAGCCAGGCGTGCGCCTCTTCCTCGGATTCGGCGAACTTGCCCTTGTAGTGCGGCGGCATGTAATCCGGGTTGAACATGAACCGCTCGCCCTTCGCGTTGCGGAGTATCCCGCCTTCGCCGCGAACCCCTTCGGTCACGAGGAGTCCACGAACACCGGGCGGCCAGATCATGCCGGTGGGGTGGAACTGGACCATCTCCATGTCCATCAGCTCGGCCCCGGCCTCGAACGCCATCGACGCGCCGTCGCCCGTCGATTCCCAGGAGTTGGACGTGAACTTGTACATCCGGCCCCAGCCGCCGGTGGCGAGGATGATTGCCTTCGCTTTGATGAGAATGAACTCGCCGTTGTGACGGTTGTAGCCGAACGCGCCGACCACGCGATTCCCGTCCTTCAGGAGCCGCGTGATTGTGTGCTCCATATAGAAGGTCGGCTTAAGTGATACGGCCTTGTCCTGCAGGGTGCGGATCAGCTCCAGTCCCGTGCGGTCCCCGACGTGATTGAGCCGCCGGTAGGTGTGGCCGCCGAACGGTCGCTGGGCGATGAGGCCCTCTGGCGTCCGGTCGAAGACCGCGCCATACTCCTCCAGCTCCAGCACGCGTTCCGGCGCTTCCCTGGCGAAGAGCTCGACCGTGCGCGGATTGTTGAGGAACTGGCCGCCGAGCATCGTGTCCTTGAAATGGACCTTCCAGTCGTCCGGCTCTCCCATGTTGCCGAGCGCCGCGGCCGCCCCGCCCTCCGCCATCACCGTGTGCGCCTTGCCGAGGAGCGATTTGGAGATCACGCCGCAGCTAAGTCCGGCCTCGCGCACGGAAATGGCGGCACGGAGCCCCGCGCCCCCCGCGCCAATCACCAGCACGTCATGCTCGAATGTCTGATAGGGTTCCATAGGCTTCAAAAGTGATTCTTTGGACAGGATTTACAAGATTTACAGGATAACGTCAACGGCAGGACTCACCACAGACGCATAGAGACAAAGAGAACGGCAGGAGAATCATGACTCCCTTTTCGCGTCTTTTCGCGTGTTTCGCGGTAAGAATTCCGCCGTTGACGTTATCCTGTAAATCTTGTAAATCCTGTCAAAAAGAATCCGTCCTCATCACTGGCCGAAGATCTTGTGGAAGTCGGTGATCACGCCGCGGGCGGCGAGGTTGATATAGAGGTCCGCCAGGCCGACCGAGATCATGCTGGCCCACGCGAACGCCGCATGGCGCGAGTTGAGAAAGCTTACCTTCTGCCACATGCCATAGCGCGTCTTCGTCATCGCCGAGCAGGAGTAGCAGTCGATTCCGCCGCCGATCAGGTGCCGCCACGAATGGCATCCGAATGTATAGGCTGCGAGCAGTATCCAGTTGATGAGCAGGACAATCGTGCCGACGCCAATTCCGAAGTGTGTTGACCCGTCGGGCAGTCTCCACATGCAGGCGCGAATCACGTCCCATCCCAGAATGATCATGAAGATGGCGGCGGCATAGAAGGCGAACCGGTGGAGGTTCTGGAGTATCCAGGGGAAGTGGCGCTCGCCCGTGAACTTCATCCGCCGGTTCGGGAATGGCTCGGCCACCGCGCAGCCGGCCGGGTCTCCGAAAATCGCGCGGTAGTACGCCTTGCGGTAGTAGTAGCACGTGAGCCGGAAGCTGAGCGGGAAGATCAGGATGTACATCGCCGGCGACAACGTGAATCCCGCGAATGTGAGGAAGACCGGGATGAACGGCGAGTAGAAGGGCGAGAGATAGGACGAGCTGTCCACCGCCTCGCGCAGGGCCATGTTGTTGGGGTACGGACTGGCCCACGGGTAGGCGTAATAGTTGTTCTCGAAGACTCGCCACGTCGTATAGACCACGAACGCGCCGAAGACCAGCAGGAAGAGGAGGGGCTCGACCCACCAGTTGTCCGTGCGGGTCGTCATCTCGACCGGCGCCCGGCCGGGCTCTCTCGTATCAGCCGTGTAGGACGTCATTATTCCTCTTTGGTCACGCGCGTCATGCCCAGCCGAACCGAAGGGCGAGGCACACAATCGTTGGAATGGCGGCTTCCCGGCGGGCTCGGCGACGACATGTAGGGAACGGGATTCCCGCGGGCGGGCGAACGTGATGTCAGCCGCCGCTATCGATTCGTACCCTATTATTGTGCACGGTACGGCAAAAGTTGTAAAATGAAATGTCGAAGGGCTAATTATAAGGTGAGCTTATGATGGATCTGACGGTGCTCCGCCTCTACTGCGACCTCGTGGAGAGCGGGTCGTTCACGGTGGCGGCGCAGCGCAACTACCTCTCGCAGTCAGCGGTGAGCCAGCGAATCCGCACGCTGGAGCAGGCCTACGGACAGGTCTTCCTGGAGCGCGGGAAGGGCATGGGGAAGGTGACCACGACGCAGGCGGGTGAGCTCCTCTACCGCGGCGCCCGCCCGCTCGTGCAGGACGCGGACGAGCTGGATGCCCGACTTCGCGGCCTCATGGAGGACCTGGCGGGCACGGTCCGGGTTGCCACCGTCTACTCCGTCGGGCTGCACGCCCTGCCTGGTCGCCTCAAGCCCTTCCTCGCCGACCATCCTGCGATCAACGTCCATCTGGAGTACATGCCGACGGAGAAGGTCTACGAGGCGGCGGTCTCGGCTGCCGTGGACGTGGGAATCGTCGCCTGCCCGTCGGCCCGCGCCGGGCTCGAAATCGTCCCGTTCGGCGTCGAGGAGATGGTGGTCGTCTGCGCGCCGGAGAACCCCCTCGCCGGCCGCGCGGAGGTCGCCCTCAGCGAGCTGGAGGGGATGGAGTTCGTCGCCTTCACTGTCGGCATCCCCACGCGCCGGCTCATCGACGAGCGGCTGTTGGCGGCGCGCGTCCAGCCCCGAATCGCCATGGCGTTCGACAACATCGAGACGATAAAGAATGTGGTGGAGATCGGCGGCGGCGTCTCGATTCTGCCCGAATCGTCGGTTCGCCGCGATATCCGGGAGGGCAGCCTGGCGGCGGTGAGGCTTGCGCCCGCCGACGCCTTCACGCGCGACGTGGGCGTCCTCCTGAAATCGAACCGCACGCAGCGCGCCGCCGTCCGCGCCTTCGTCGACGCGGTTGGCGCTCTCTCGAATGGGTAGAGGAACTGGCACATCCCTCTTCAACCAGGCGGGCGCATATATGGTTTTATTTTCTATTGTCGCCTGATACCATTGACAGGCCGGTTGTACTCCTGTATGTTAGTCTTGTAAGTACAGACTATTGGAAACGGATCTTCCTTTGTCGAATCTCTGTGCTGTGCAATGGAGAGTCGACGATGGTACCGATTCGATGTTCATGTCTGCGAAACACAGTTCCCTGCCTTCTGCTGTTCTCCTCCGTCGTTCTCTCGGGCTGTAAACCTCTTATCGTCAGCAATGACGACCCGCCCCGGAGCGCGCTTATCCTGCCGACAGGGCGACAATTCCGCTCTGCCCGCCCCCCACTGGCAAATGCCGGTACCCGTGTACAGACCACGATCGGGTACCGCCCGGCGGACTGCGGTCCCCGATCACTTGCATTTGTTTGCACGAGGCTGGGTGTAACCGCTTCCGCGGGGCAGTTGAGCAGGCTGGCACGAACCGATCGGTACGGTACGACGCTCGCGGGGCTCGAAAGGGCGGCAAAGGCGGAAGGGTTGCATGCGGAGGGCGTTCAGATGGATCTGAACGCCCTCAAGCGGATGGAAGGCGGCGGATTGTCGTGGGTCGATGGCGACCACTTTGTGGCGCTGTTGTCCGTTTCTGGCGACGACGCGCGAATCCGCGACCCGAATCACGCGGAGGAGGAGACGATTCCGACGGAGGCGCTGCTGCGAAGGAGCGGAGGAATTGTGTTAAAGATTTCGCGGCCATAGTCCCATGCTCTGGCCGCGCACGGAAAACCGCCCGCCCCTCGAACAATCTCGTGGCAGAGATGAGGGACGGACGGCCGACGGACCCCTCGAAGGGATCCATTCCATTATACCGGGGAACGGGAATGCGATGTTCCGTTTCCGGGCTGGCGGTGGATCCTTCCGCGGGTTGCATTCACGTTTAGACGCCGCCTGGCGTCTGTCGATCGCGATCACCCAAGAAAGGGAACGCATGTCTAAACGATCAGTTTACGGGAATCAAAGGTTTCGTGGCAGCGAGATGCGGCGTTGGCTGGCGCAAAAGGCCGCCCCGATAGTCGCGGCTGGCTACGCCTGGTCGATGTTGGGCGCGCCAGTCGCAATGGCGCTGGCGAGCAGGCCCGAGCCGCCGAAGGGCCATATGCGGCGGCTGAGCGGCGGCGAGATGGAGCACATTGTCGGCGGAGTGGTTATACATGCTCTGGCCGTGGGGGCGGATGGCGGGTCCACTTACCCGTGGGAAGGCTCCGTCGGCGACCTCAACACGGGCAACGGCAACAAGCTGACGAGCGTACCTATCGTCGGGTGGACGGCGCGGGGAGGGCTGCCGGTCGCTTTCACGCTCAATCACAGCAGTGAAAGCCTCCACAACGACGAGCTTGGGCAAAAATGGACCCACAGCTACGATATCTATCTCGCCCCCTATACGGATGACTTCGGCTCCGGGCTGAAGGTGCACTGGGGAAACGACCTCTCGTACGGATTCGTACAGAACGTCGATGGGACGTATTCGGCGCCGACCGGCATCCACGACACGCTCGTGGCGAACGGCTCTCCGGTGACGAGCTACGACCTGACCACGAAGAATCAGGTGAAGTACCACTTCACGAATCCGAACGGAACAGGCTGGTACATCGCGACGATTTCCGACCTGAACGGCAATACGGTTACGGTGAATCACAACACCGGAAACTACGTGACCACGATCGTCGACTCGACCGGCCGCACGATTACGCTCACCTATACGGGCAGCCTCATCACCTCCATATCCGATCCTCTGTCGAGGAGTTGGAGCATCTCGTACACCTCCGGCGCGCTGACGAAGATCACCTACCCGGTCGTGAGCGGCTCCACGTTCAACGAGCAGTTCGGTTACGACGCGAACTACTGCATCACGAGCATTACGGACAAGCGCGGCAAGGTCTCGACGGCGACGTACAACTCGGACGGCTCTCTGGCAACGGAAACAGACGCCTGCTCGAACGCCGTGACCTACACCTATGCATCCGGCCAGACGATCATCACCGACGCCAACTCCAACACGGTCAGGCACAACTATACGAGCGGCCGGCTGATGAGCGTCGAGGACCAGGCGGGCGTGCTCGAATCATATTCCTATGATGCGAGCAACAACCGGACGGGTGTGACGGACCGGCGCGGGAACGCCTGGAGGTACTCGTTCGATTCCAGCGGAAACATGCTGACGAAAACCGACCCGCTCACCCACCAGTGGACATGGACCTGGAACAGCTTCAACGAGCCGCTCACGGCGGCTGACCCGCTCGGCAGCTACGTCGCCAATACGTTCGACACCCACGGGAACCTGACGAGAACCGACGAGAAGAACTCCGGCGGCACGATTCAGGCTTCGACGACGTACGGCTACGACGCGGGCGGCCACGGGCTTCTGGTCAGCAAGACGGACAATAACAGCCATACGACCGCTTACGGTTATGGCACGAACGGAGAGCTGACCTCGACCACCACGCCCGGAACCCACGCGACGAGCCGCGGAGTGAATGCGCTCGGGGTGACGACCAGCCGAACGGACGCCCTCTCGAATGTGACCTCCTACACGCTCGACAACTGGAACCGGGTCACCCTCACGAACTACCCCACCGGAACCGACCCGACGTTCACCTATGACGCCAACTCGAACCTGACCGGCTGGACGGATGGGAACGGCACGTGGGCGCGAACGTACGACAATGACAACCGCCTGCTGACGGAATCCTTTGGCGGCGCGACCCAGATCACGTATGCCTGGGACGCGGTCGGGAAGAAAGGACTGCTCTCGACGGTCACCGATGCCAGCGGCCGGGTCATCACCGATTCTTACAACAGCCGCAACCTCCTGTCGGGAGTGACCGAGAACGGCGCGACCACCAGTTACTCGTATGACGCCAACGGCAACGAGACGGGAGTGACCAATCCGAACACCACGACCGTCACCCGCGTCTTCGACAATGCAAATCGTCTGACGAGCATTACCAACAAGAACAGCGGAGGCACGACCCTCTCGTCCTTCAGCTACACCTATCGCAATGACGACAGGAGTGCTACGTGCACGGAAAGCAATGGGGACGTGCTCTCGTGGAGCTACGATGCGCAGGGACATCTGACAGGCGAATCACGCACCGGCGCGAACGCCTACTCGCAGACCTATGTCGTGGACGGCGTGGGAAACCGCACGAGCCAGACCATCGGCACAAAGACGACCAGCTTCACCTACAACTCCGACGACGCGCTGACCTCCACCGCCAGTACGACGGGCGGGTTCGTCAACTCCTATGGCTACAACAACGCGGGCGACCAGACGACAAGGACGCTGGCCGGGGTGAGCAACACGCTGGCGTATGATTATGAGGGGCAGTTGACCTCGACCACGCAGGGAGCGACCGTCAAGAGCTTCGCATATGATGCGCTCGGCAGGCGGTTCAGCCGGACAGCGGGCGGAGTGACCACGCGGTTCCTCTACGATGGCTCAAAAGTGCTTCAGGAGAAGGTGGGCGCGACCTTCACAAGCGCCTATGCCTATGGGAACGGGCTAATCCGAAAGGACGGGGAATACCCGCTGTTCGACGGCCTGGGATCGGAAAGGACCGTGACCAACTCCAGTCAGACGGTGACCGGCACAATCAACCAGGATGCCTTCGGACTGACCGTGAACACGACGGGAAGCAGCACGAATCCCTACAAGTTCGCCGCCACGAGCGGGTATCGGGACGATGGTGACGCCGGACTGGTGCACGTTGGAGCTCGGTACTACGACCCGCAAGTGGGCTTGTTCATCACCAGAGATACCCATCTCGACCAGAAGCCGTATCTCTACTGCGAGCACGATCCGGTCAATGCAGTGGATCCGAGCGGGCACACTCCCGCCTTGTTGGCCCTGATCGGGTTTTCAGGACCCGCTGCGCCCTATGTTGCCGCATTTGTAGTCGTCGCAGTCGTCGGAATCGCAATATACACCTACGCGAATCGGGCCGGAGACCTGCCCGCAAAAGGACCGCCCAATAGCGTTGGCGTTAAGGACTACGGCGGCGGCAAGGGACAGATTCGGCACTACGGTCCGGACGGCCGAGCGACGGTTGATTATGACTTCGGCCATGATCACGGAGCAGGCGATCCCCATGCCCATGATTGGAATTGGGACGATCCCTCGCCTCGCGGCCGCGGGCGGGCACTTACTGAACTGGAATAGGCTGTAGAATCATGCTGAGGGCGGCCGGATTATCGCCCTCAGCATGTAATGCGTGTGTCTTACGCCAATTGGGGGCAATGAATGTGTATGCTTATCTCGACGTCGTGTACGGATGGTGCCCGAATCTGAACATTACGCATCTCGACCTCCTAATCGATAGGATGGCCGGTTATTGTCCGCTTGCGCTGATTACGTGCATCGACAGCAGCCGGAATCCCGGGGAACTTGTTCCTGCGTTGGAGACAATGACCAAAGCGCAAATAAGCTGGCAGATTCACGGACTTGGAATTGTAGTACCGACTCGTTCCCTGACTATCGTTGCCAATCTGCTGCTAAACGGATTTGACGAGATTTGGCTGCTGCGTTCGAATCCTGCAACCGATTCTTCACCTCCGATGCCAGTGACCTCTGAGATTCCGCTCCCTGAGAAGAAGGGAATTGACGGAGACCGTTTTCACGAACTCGTACTTTGGTTTGACATGAATAATTGTGTGTTAGGTCTTGGGGACGGGTACGGACTCAACTATATGACTACGGATCCCCATACGGCTGAAAGTATCGAGAGCCTCGACCATTGATCGGCAGCTCACTGTGGGCAGCTCACTGTCAGCAACTCACTGTCGGCAACTCACCGTAGGCATCCCAACTCGCCGCCACGAGTGGGTACCGGGACGATGGAGACGCCGGGCTGGTACACGTGGGAGCACGGTACTACGACCCACAGGTTGGGCTGTTCATCACGAGAGATACCCACCTCGACCAGAAGCCGTATCTCTACTGTGAGCACGACCCGGTCAATTGTCTGGATCCGAGCGGGCACATTGTGTTATTGGTGATCGGTTTAGTCGGTGGGGCATTCGCCATCGGCTCGGCCATAAAGGCGGTTGGCAACCTCCAGATTGTGCGTGGCAATCGAGAAGCAGCGGACAATATGAAACACCGACTACAGGAGTGGAGCCCGAAAACAGAAGCTGGGCAAGAGTATAAGGATTACATGCTCTCGGGTGGGCTTCGGAGCTGGGAAATCGGAGCGTCTGCTAAGCCGGGAGCTGGCGTGGTTGGTTCGAGTGCTGGTACGGCAATCGGCTTGGCCGGTGGATTTTCCAGCGCATACAAGGGGCTAAAGCAACTGTACCCGAAGCCGTAGATTCCAACTAAACTTCTCGAGCCTGAACGCGAGGTCCCTCATTTACTAGCGTTCAGGCTTGTGGAGGATTTTCCGTTGGGTGCACGGCACATCATCGTGTGCTTTGAGGTAAATGTCAATGGGGCTCAAATACAGGTTGACTGAACAATATCAATGGCTGCTCTGCAGGGTTTCGGCCATCACACTAATTGTTGCAACACTGGTAGGGCAATACGGTGAAACTGAACACGGCAAGGTTGCTACTTCCATTGCGCTTGCGGTCCTGATGTTGCTGTTTGGTGGCTTAGCGTTTTTGCTCGGAGCACGAGCAGCGAACTACGGCAACGTAAGCCCTGATCGCCAAGCGCTTGTTGCCTTGGCGATTTGCGTGCCTCTGCTGCCAATTGGGTGGGCGACCTATGGGATGCTGCAATCAAGTGGCCCAATGAGCTACATTGCCGGCATGCTCGCGTGCTTTCTGTGGCAGGGCCCGAACGTAATACAACATTGGCGGGGCTAATGAGCTTTGTTGACGATGGTTGGCTAAGTTCATGAATTACAACATTCTCCGGAAGACGGCGCTGGTGCCTTATCGCGGGGAGATGCAGGTGAAGGCTGGAGACGTGGCGGACCCGGGCGACCGGTTGACGGAGGGTCCGCTCGACCCGCAGGTCTCACGCCTCGGACCAGTGGCGGCGCGAGAACTCTGGTGCTGGAGCTGAAAGATCCGCGAGGCGTTCAGGACTATATGGTCCGCGAGATCCAGAAGGTGTACAAGCCTCAGGGCGTGGACTGACACACACCTGGGACAAGCACGTCGAGGTGATCATCCGCCAGATGCTCAAGAAGCGGACCGTCCGCCATCCCGGAGACAGCATCGCGTTCCTTCCGGACTCTCAGCCCTCGGACCAGTGGCGGGCTGAGAACTCTGGTGGTGGACAAGTTCGCGTATGAGGACGAGAACCGGACGGCGGGAGGAGTGACCACCCGGTTCCTCTACGATGGCTCAAAAGTCCTTCAGGAGAAGGTCGGCTCCACGTTCACGGCGGCCTATGCTTATGGGAACGCTCTCATCCGAAAGGACGGCGAGTACCCGCTGTTCGACGGCCTGGGCAGCGAGCGAACCATCACGAGCAGCACGCAAACAGTCACCGGCACGATCAACCTCGATGCGTTCGGTCTGACGGTGAACACGACGGGAAGCTCCACCAATCCCTACAAGTTCGCCGCCACGAGCGGGTACCGGGACGACGGAGACGCCGGACTGGTGCACGTGGGAGCCAGGTACTACGATTCCCAGGTGGGGCTGCTCATCACAAGAGATACCAACCTCGACCAGAAGCCCTACCTGTACTGTGAACTGCAAATGTCGCCGCGGAGAGGAGTGCACCAGCCGACGCCTTCACGCGCGAT
>Ga0068855_100000289_pt1 | contig 62295 bp, 68 predicted proteins | sample KBSCornC52_FD_66592 | JGI IMG/M metagenome (GOLD analysis project Ga0068855, IMG submission 66592) | Corn rhizosphere microbial communities from Kellogg Biological Station, Michigan, USA - KBS Corn C5-2 | ecosystem: Host-associated > Plants > Roots > Rhizosphere > Soil ... | reverse complement strand
GCAATCGTCGGCGGTGCCGGTGGTTGCGTACCCGTAGAGCTGTTGCATGCCCGGAAAGATGCTGCCGCCCCCGTAGACGGTCGTGTCTTGTTGCAAAACCGCATCAGTGCCGATACTGAAGTACGTATCGTTGCTGAAGAAGTCCGACAACCCAGCACTACCGAACGAGACCATGTAGACGTACGGACCCCAGGAGTAGTCGTTGTTCGTCTTTTGGTTGCCGTAGCAAAACTGCGAGAAGTTCAGGCCTTGTTGCCAGAGCGCGTAGATGCCCAGCTGGTACGGGCTGCTGAAGGTGGACAGTGATCCGATGGCCGGACCCTTCCAACCCCAGGTGCCTGCTGTAGCCACGGTACCACCCGGGACCGTGTGGGCCACGAGCATCCAACCACCCCCGTCGAGCACCATGTCGCAGTAGACCTGGACGGCTGACCCCGTGGGCGGCTTGATCCAGTAGATCCCACTGGCTGAGTTCGGATAGCGACGTTTGATCTGGAGGGCTGAAGCACCGGCGTTGGCTGCGCTGGAGCCGTCCATGGTTCCTGCACCGCCCCCACCTTTGGCAATGGGGGTTGCCGTGGCCATCGTCACAGCACGTCTCCACTGACGATCGGGGTATCACCCGCGCGGAACCAGATCGTAGCCTTGCCGTACGGCAGGAGTGTTCTGGCGCCGGTGGACGTCGTACCGCTCAAACGCATCGTGGTGATGCCAGTACCTACCGTCAACGACAGGGAGGTTGCCGTGTCATTGAACAGTTGATACGAGTCACCCGCACTGGCCGCATTGATGGCTGTGTTGGCCGAGATGCAGTAGCAACCATTGCGAACGAACCCCGACGTGTTGGGCGGAATGTTCTTCCAACCCAGCTCGTTGCCCGAGCTGTCGGAGATCAAACCCGTCGAGCTGATCGTCATGCGCGCAGTACCAACGCCCAACGCACCTGCCGGTCCGGTGAAAAGCTGGATCTGCGTGGCGGGTTCGCCCCCTGCAGTACCACCACCGATTTGCAGGTTGTTGTTACCGTTGGCACCGTCCAGCGCTGCAAGGGTAAACAGGTTACCCGTGTAGGCGCCGCCGAACCAGCGCGAGTTGGCCACCGTGTTGACCGTCTTGGTATTTCTTGAAGCGATACTGCCCATCACTTCAAGGGATGCCGCAGGAGTGGTTGTACCCACACCCACCGAGCCAGCAGCGGTTACGCGCACGCGTTCGGTCAACGATGCACCCACGCCTGTGGGGCGGGTATTGAGCGAGAGATAACCACCGACGTCGGTTGCGGCGTTGTACGTGTCAACACCGTGATTGAGCGAGCTGGTGATCTGGTAGGCCGATCCATCGTAGGCCGAGCCTTGATGGGTCGAGATCGAATCACCGGTAGCCACCGCCGTCGGCGCAGCCATCGTACCACGGGCTTTCGAACCCCGGAAGATCGACAAGGTCGACGCGGTGCTGGAGTACGTTGCCGCCAGGAACAGACCCGAGCCGGAGTCGCCGATGGTGGTAACTGCCGAGACGCCGGCACGATACAGTTCCAACAACGTGGAGTTGCCGGTCTGAATGGCACTGGCTGTTTGGGTGGTGCCCGGGGTCGTCGTGTTGATACCCACCGAACCACTCGAGAGCATCGTGATGTAGGGCGTGAGCGTACCGCCCGTGGCCGAAGTCCAGGAGTTGCCCACACCGATTTCGAGGCTGCCGTTCGATGCTTGGAAGACCACCGGCAGGTTCACACCGCCAGAGTCTTGGTTACCCATCAACAGGTACTGGTTGTTGCTGGTCTGGGTGATGGCCAGACTACCTCCCACCACCAGTGGCGCCGGCGTGTTGGTCAGGACCGCTCCGATGTTGACCAAACCACCCGAGGTGATACGCATGCGCTCCAGGTTGTTCGTGATGAACGCCTGGGCGTGAGCGCTGCCGGTGCCCGTATAGTTCAAAGCAGACGCGCCAGAACCAGACGAGTAACCCAGATACGCAACCACGTTACCGTCAGTCGTGGTCAACTGGGGTGTCGTGCCACCACCCGTGATCTTCAGACCGTTCTGGCCGGAGCCAGCCGTCAGTACCATCCGGTAATTGGTGTCGGGCTGCTGATTCAGGCCGAGGTTACCCGCGGCCGAAATACGCATCTTCTGGACGGTCTGGAACGAGAAGATCAGATCCGCCGGGACGCTACCAGCAGCAACCGTACCGTTGACCACACTCTGGATGCTGATGGCTTCAGTCAAAGCCGAACCATCGCCCCCCGAGACGCGGTAGGTACCCAGAACGTCGCCAGTCGAGACAGCTGTGAAGGTGCCGGCCGTATTGTTGGCAACCTTCGCGTGACCGAGAACCGGACTGCTGGCTTGGGTCGTTGTATAACGAATCTGACCGATGTTGACCACCGACCCCGAGCCTGCCAATTGCAAACCGTTGATGTTACCACCCGTGGTGATCCCGGCAAAGTAGCTCGAATCGGACAACAGCAAAAAGCCGTTCTTGTCCAACCGCATCTTTTCCGTACCGACTGCACCGGCGCCATCGGTCTTGGTGGCAAACGACAACAGCGTGGAGTAGTTGCCAGCAGCGGTGTAGGTGTCGACCCAGCTACCGATACCAGCACCCAAGATGGCAGAGCTGCCATCGTAGGCCATGAACTCCATGGCGCCGAGCAAGTCGCCCGAAGCCACCGCGGTCGGCGCTGCGAGCGTGCCGCGCGAACGCGTCATGCGCATCCGGCCCGAGATCGTGTTCGTTGCCGTGGCCGAGATCGCGTGGAACACAGCGTACGAGCCATCGGACAACGTGTTGATCTGGGACGTGGCTGCGCTGCGGTAGGCTTCCAGAGCCACGGTGGCTGCGGTTCCTGCGATCAGTCCACCGGCAGCAGTGGTACCTGGCGTGGTGGTGCCCATGCCGATGTTGTTGGTGCCCGTGTGGATCACCTGACCTCGGAACGTCGAAACCGCCGTCGAACGCGTGAGCGTGAACGGTGTATCGATGAAAGCGCCCGAGTCGTCGTAGCGGTTGATGCTCAGATCCGAGCCGACGTTGCCGCCAGATTCTGCGGTGCTGGTCTTGAGGATCGCCCAGCGCATCAGGCCGACGTTCTGGTACTCCAGCAACCCGTTGGCACTGGATACATTCGTGTTGATGACCACGGCCGGCACGCCAGCGGTCACGGTGAACGCGTTGGTCGTCAGTGCGCCACCCACTGTCAGCGCATTCAGGGTCGTCAGACCCGTGGCACGGTTGATGTTCAGCGGAACGTCGATGACATTGCCGTTGTCATCGTAGCGCTGGACAAAGTAGTTCGACCCTGCGTTCGAGCCCGACTCCGCTGCGCTGGAGACGCCGCTGACCCAACGGTTGGATCCAGCCGTCTGAAACGTCTGGTAGCGACCTTGGCCGGTACCCGACGAATTCAGAACCATGGTCGGTCCTGCGTTGGTGATCGTCAGGTTGCCCGACATGACACTGCCGGACTTGGCCACGTAGACGCTGTCCACGAGGCTTTGCACGTCCGAAGCGGTCGCCGCCGACGTCGCGGTCACACGGCCCTTGGTGTCGGTGGTGATCTTGACCAGGGCGTTGGAAACGGGTGTCCCGACGGCAACTAGTGTCATGGCGGCCGACACGTTGGCTGTGCCATCGAAGTTACCCGACGTCCACGTGCCGTCGCCGGTCATGGAGATGGTGCGAGCCGTGACCAGCTTGGTGGCTGACGCAGCCAGCGTGGCCGTGCTGGCGTTACCCGTGATCGCACCTGAGACGTTCAGCGTCCCGGTGATCGACATGTTGCGGGTAAACGCAATGACCGATGAATCCGAATCCGGATCCATGAAAGAATAGAGCTCGTTGATGGCCTCGGTGGCCAGGATCAGCGACGCCTTGGGCAACTTCGGAGTGGAATCTCCGGCGTTGAGCGTGGCGGTTGGGATAGGAGCCATGAGAGTCCTTCGGGAGTTATTCGGGCAGTCTTTGATGACCGCAAACCAAATCATTCCCGACGGCATAAAAGGGCGGGATTGCTCCCGCCCTACCCTCCACTCACCCTTCCACACGCAGTTTCAATTACTGCGTGTCTTCCTCGGATGACTGCCGCTCCAATTCCCAGAACAAGACTTCTCCTCGGAGTTCGAGTCGGTAGTCGTGGTTATGGCTGACCCCATCAACTTGACGGCGGTAGATGATCTCTAGCCGCATGCCTGCGGCTTCGGGAAGCATCTCCCAGCTGTAAAACTGGATGTTGTCAGGATCGATGGGTTCGGACTTTCGGTGCAGGGCCAACAACTCAGCTGCCAACACACGCGGTTTTTCAGTCGTCTTTTTGAAAGCAGCTTTCAGCAAGTCGACTTCATTGGCACGGCTGGCGAGCATGAGGTTGATGGTGGCTGTAGACAACAAGTGGATGGCCTCGAGAATCCTCGGTTCCAACCCTTCACGGATCTGCAGCTTGACGGTTTGGCGGCGGTAGTTGACCCACCCTTCGCCTTTGCGGTGAACAGAGTCTTTTGCCATGATCAACACTTCCGCGGAATCGACCCGTCGTCGCTCATCGAACGGCTCAGGTACTTGATGTGATGGGAAATCCAACTCGGAACGATGTAGCCGCAATCGGCCGTCTCGTAGCCTTCGGTGAAGTTAGACGTCAGCGCCAGGTCCGAGTGATCCGACCTGATGTCGTTCCAACGCACCTTGAGCAGACACACCGGCAGATCCTTCCATTTCGGATCTGTCATGGCCGCCTCGAAAGCGTCCTCCTCGCGACAGTAGAACTTGCGAGGGATACGGGTCTTGCCGTCGTCACTCTTGGTGTCGCACGGAATGCCCGAGAACATCACGACGTCCAGGTTACGTGCACCGACATAGCACCACCGCCAGTCGATGAGGTTGCCAAAGATGTCGTGAAGGACGATGTCTTCAATCATTGAGATTCCTCGGTAAGTTTGATGAGCCAAGCTTCGTCAACGATGGGTACGTTGAACTTCTTGGCCTTTTCGATCTTGTCGGAGCTGCCTTCGTTTCCGAGGAGGACGAAAGCAGTCTTGGCCGAAACAGACTTACTGACCCGACCTCCGAGCTTTTCGATCTTTTCCATGGCCAGCTCACGAGTCATCGTGGCAAGACCTCCGGTCAGAACGACGGTGCAGCCCAGGAGCGGACGGTGATCGGTATTGGCCTGGCCGAGCGACTCGTTCCAAGAAACGCCCGCTGCTCGCAGCGCAGCGACTTCTTCGATGTTATCCTCACGCTGGAACCAATCGTAGATCGATTGGGCCACGACCTCGCCGACGTCTCGCACTTCGAACAGTTGCGGAATCGTCGCGTTGGCGATCTTGTCGAAACTACCGAAGTGGTTGGCCAGATCCTTGGCGGTGGTCTCACCAACGTGCCGGATTCCCAGCGCGTAGATGAACCGGGCCAGCGTCGTGTCCTTGGACTCGTCGATGGCTTTCAGGATCTTGGCTGGCATGACGGCGTCGCCCACCACATCCTTGAAATGCAAGAGCATGTCCATGATGGTCAGGCGATACAGATCGGACGGACGCTTGACCATGTCCTTTTCCACCAAGGCTTCAATGAGCTTGTCACCCAGACCTCGGATGTCCATCATGCGCCGGCTGGCAAAGTGGATGATGCCTTGAACGCGCTGGGCTGGGCAGGCCAGACCGTTCGTGCAGCGCCAGATCAGACCGTCGGGTTCTCGGGCGATCGGTCCTTTGCACGAGGGACAGCACCCGCCGATGTACGTGTACAGATCCCAGTTCAGGGATGTGGCCGCCGTCGGGTCACGCTTGAACAGTACCGGCCCCACGATCTCGGGGACCACGTCGCCCGCCCGCCGGACGATGACTTCGTCACCGACTCGGATGTCTTTGCGACGGATCTCGCTTTCGTTGTGTAGCGACGCGTAAGTCACAGTCACGCCACCCACGAAGATCGGCACGAGAATCCCCACCGGAGTCAGAGCGCCTGTGCGGCCGACCTGAACGTCAATGTTGATCAGCTTGGTCACGGCTTCTTCAGCGGGGAACTTGTGGGCGCAAGCCCAGCGGGGTTCCCGACTGACAAAGCCGAGCTTTTTCTGCAGCTCGAACGAGTTGAGCTTGTAGACCACCCCATCGATCTCGTAGGGCAAGTCCTGGCGGCGCTCGTTGACGATGTTGTACGCCTGAACCAACATCGACGGCTTGAGCGAGATTCGCGACAGCTCATCGACCGGGATACCCAGGTTCGTCAGCGCCATCATCATCTCGGTGTAGTACGTCGGCAGTTCCCAGCCCATGACCTCGCCCACGCCATAGGCGCAAAAGCTGAGTCGGCGCTGGGCCGCGACCTTCGGATCGTGTTGGCGGACGGTGCCGGCGGCCGCATTGCGCGGGTTGACCAGCTTTTTCTCGCCGATGGACTCCAGGTGCTGGTTCAGTTGTTCGAAGTCGTCTTTTCGCATGAAGACTTCGCCACGCACTTCCAGCACGGGAATCTTGCGACCGAGCACACCCTTCAAGAACTTGGGGACGTCGTCGATGGTCATGACGTTTTGCGTCACATCCTCGCCCGTTTCACCGTCGCCCCGGGTGACCGCCCGCACCAGGCGACCGTACTCGTAGCGCAGGTTCATGGCCAGGCCATCGAACTTGACTTCGGCCACATAGTCAAGCTGGTCTTCTTCAGCGTGCCGCAGTTCGAGGGCCTTGCACACCCGGCGATGGAACGCTTCGGCGCCCGCCGGGGTGTGGTCGGTTTCCGTGTACAGCGACAGCATCGGCACGGTGTGCCTGACCGATTCGAAGCCATCGGCTACGCCGCCCATGACGCGTTGGGTCGGAGAGTCCGGGTACTTCAGTTCCGGGTACTCGTCTTCCAGCGCCTGCAGCTCCCGGAAATACTGGTCGTAGACCGCGTCTGAGACAAGGGGCTTGTCCAGAACGTAGTAGTGATGCGCGTACGCTGAGAGCATAGCCCGCAGGTCGTCAGCGCGTTTTAGGATGATGCCGTCCAGTTTCTTGGACGACTTGGCACGTTGTGGCGAATCACTGGGGGTGCTCCTGACCTCCTCCAGCGATGCGACATGTCCATCAGTCGACATTAGCAGGTTCTCCTCAGGTTTTGTAACACTCTTGAAAGCCACGGACGCCCGACGTGGGCGCCTGATTCATAGCTGTAGTCAACGTCGTAATATGTGGCTGAAATAGAGTGGATTCGAGCAAAAAAGAACCGCGGCATAGAGGCCCCGGTTTCCCGGGGCCTCGTATGACGTCAGGCCAACCAGGCCTTGAGGAACTCGTGATTGACGCGGTCCAGCTCGATGTCGTTGTGGACTTCCAGCTTCTTGACCGGGACGATCTCCATGATCACGCCAGCCAGGATCAGGTTATCGAGGAACATGGCGATGAAGTCGCTCTTGGAGATGCCGGGACGAGCCGCCTTGAGCAACTCCATGGCGGCTGCGAGTAGATCCACGGTTTCCAACGCCTTGAACACGCGCTGGTTGTGGGTCTGGAAGTTGCTGGCCGTGAACACGAAGTAGTCTTCAGCCGGTACGTACGAGGTTTGCACCTTCTCCGAGACCGGATTGGGAGCAACGTCCGTGAGCTGGGCCAGCGGAACCAACCCGCGTTCCTTGGCGATGATCACGGCGATCTTTTCCCAACGCTCTTGCACCATCGGTGAGTTCAGACCTTCGCGTGGGACGCTGAGCATGAACTGCTTGCGACTGGCCGAATCGTCTAGCGTAGCCCAGCCGCCGCCCGAGCTACCCCAGTACCAGCACAGACCGTAGTCCTCGGCGGTCTCTGATCCGCTCTGCTTCCAGGCGGCTTCGAGAGAATCGTGCGAGAAGGTCTGAAGTACCTTGGCACGCTCGTAGACCTCGTTGGGCATCTTGCCGGCGTTCATGTAAGACCACTTACCCATCGGGGTTCTCCTTTTTATCGACGAAGTCGTAGCTGATGGGGTTGCCGTTCGAATCGAGCTGGGCTTCGATATTGGTCAGATACGGCCCGAGCATCAACGCCCTGGCCTTTTCTTCCAGCTCAGCCCTGGCTACGATCTGGCCAGCAATCGAATTCGGATCGAGCGGTGGCGGATCCTTGAAGATGGGGCCGTCGGCCCACCGGCTCGCCAGGAACTGGTTCAGTTCACCGCGGTACTCATTGCGAACCTTGCCACGCTCGATGATCAACGAATCGTCCGACGGTCGGTCTACCTTGGCGATCCAGATGGTGCTGTCTTCGATCGACAGCGGCGGCCGGCCTGCCTTCGGAGTGACCAGGGTGATGTTCTTGTCGTGAAACAGCTTGTCCAGGCTCGCGAGGAACGGCGGCAGCGGGATGCGCTCAAGCCTTCTTTTCAGATCCGGGTCAGGCATCTGCTGTCGAGCATCCGAAAAGAGCAGTTCGTGGTTGATCAGCTTGCTCGGATGCACCACGTCACGGATCGGCGTCAGCTCGAAGGCCTTTTCCATGGACCTGATCATCTCGGGCGGAACATTGGGCCAGAGCTCACGCTTGGGGTTGCGTCGGCGTCGCTGTTCACGGCGGGTGCTCTTGATCGACACCAGGTCTGCCTGAATCGTCCGCACCCGGCGGCTTTCGGGCATGTTCGTGAGTGCCCAGAGCATGTGGGCGATCGAATCACGCACCGACATGCCCTTGTGAGGGTGATTGGAACGGATGACGTTCTTGTTGAGCAGGCCGATGTAGCGACCGTAGCGATTGGCGGCCCGCTTCAGGGCACGCCGGTCTTGCACGTTCATGATGCGTCCTTGGACTTGCGAGGCGCACGCTTGCGCTTCGGGTTGGGTTGGATGTTGAAGCCGCAGGCGTCCTCGATCTCGTCGAGGAGCTCATCGAACTCCATGTGGCAGTAGTGCACTGCGCGGATGCGCGCTTCCATCTCGGTGGTTAGCCGGGTCAGAGCGCGGGTTTGAAGCTGGGCCTTGTGCTCGGGTAACAGGTTTGCCATGTACTGACGAATGACCACCACACGGTGGGCACGGATACGCGATTCCACCTGGGCCTTTTCGAGCAACAGTTGAGCAATTTCACGCATGGTTCTTCCTGACAGATAATGGGGGTTGGGACGGCATAAAAGGCCAGCCTTTCGGGCTGGCCTAGTCGCTGGTTAGGCGGGTACCGATGCTTCGGGCTTGAGCAGCCCCGGCATGAACGTCTGGATCGTCTTGCCGTGGTCATTCATCAGGTAGGCGTTGGCCTTCAAGATGAACGTCTCGGACATCGTGCCGCGGTGAGGTGCGCGGTAGAGCACCTGCAACGCCGCTTGACCGGCGTCACCGACACGCGTGAGCTTGACTTCCTGAATGTCGTCGATGACGGTGCAACCGATCATCAAGTCGTCATCCATCAGCTCGCGCGTGGCTTCTTCGCGTTCAATCAACTTCAAAATCACGGTCTACTCCTAAAGTGCCATCTCTGGCGTACCGGGGAAAACCGTCCCCGGTAGCGGTTTGGCAGTCAAGTACTGCCGAACTTTTCTCAGTCCGGATCGAACGGAAGAGGATCCGGATCCCCGAAGTACTGCAGCAACATCGACACGAGCTGGTCGTGCTTGATGCGCTGGATGCGCGGGTGATCCACGTGCTGGTTCCACGGCTTGTCCACCAGCCAGACCATCTCGACCTTGCCCGAGTCTGCCGCTTCCAATGCGTGGTTGGCGTTGTCTTCGACAAACAGCTTGGTGTTGGGCTTGAAGCGTTCCCACTTCAAATCCCCGTGCTTCAAGATCACCAGGTCGTCACACGGGAATTGGTGTCGAGTCAGCCACGCCGTCGTGGTCATGTGGGCATTGCGCAATGCCCCGCGCGATGAGTTGAACTGGATCTTGAACCGCTGGGCCACCTTGAGCATGGCTTGCGCCAACCCTTCGATCGGCGTGAGCTCGTCATGCAGGCGGACCTGGTGGGCGACTTCGTGGAACTCCGTGCCGGTCAGGCCGAAGTGGTCGTTGACCCAATACGTGTTGTGGTCACCGACTTTCAGATCGGTGCCAAAATGCGCATTGAGCTTGGCGTACGTCTCACCCACGAAATCGCAAACAGTGTCGTCCAGATCGAATGTGATCCAGCCTTCATAGTTCGGGCCTCGGTACAGGTGATGATTACGCAGGATCTTGAACCACTCAAACATGAGCGTTCTCCTAGTTGTCAGATTGGTGCGAGACGAAGATCTGGCGGCCGATGGTCAGGAGCCTCCAGAACTGTGCGAACGCGACAGGGTCGAAGTAGGCGGCCGAGTTGCCCATGTTCATGGACATCTGGAACGCGGTCTTCGTGTTGCGACGGATCGTGTCGAGGTTGACCTGCAGGACCTCGATGTCAGGCGAGCCGACCGTGCCGTGAAAGATGCGTGACTCGTGACCGAACTTGCCTTCGTCGTAGAACTTGGACAGAAACACCCACTGCAGGGCGCCGTTTTCCATGTACTCGGCGTAAGCGCAACCCTCGCGGTCGAACTGTTCGAGCAGGTACTCGAACGCGAAGATCGTACGCGGCACGGTAAAGCGCGCGCCGCGCTTGGTCAGCTCCAGGTGCTGCTTGGCGAACTCGTTGTACATGTCACCGGTGAAGTCAGCCCTGGCCCACGGGTTGTTCTCGAAGTACTGCTCCCGGTTTTTGCCGGTGGCCTGCGTCATGAGCTCGTACAGCGCCTCGCGGTACTCCTTGAGCGGGACGTCGAATACCGTGCCGGGGTAGGTCACCTGTTCGAGCACGTTGTGGACTTCGACTTCGAACCAGCCACGGTCTTGCGAGAGCGACCCCGGATGCACGGTGACCTTGACCCACGAACCGCTGGCGCGCATGAGCCTGATCGAGACGCATTCCTTGTTCAGTTCTGCCAGGACATGATCCTTGGAGTACCCGCACTCGACCAACTTGGGGTCGGTCTTGAGCGCGATGAACTGGCGGCTGCGATTGGCCGGATCCACGCCGTAGCCGCGATGCCGCTTGATGAAGCAGTAGTACGGCGCAAGCAGCTTGAACAAGATGGAGTCGTCCAGCGGATGCTCGGTACTGGTCGGTTTCCACGGACTGCAGAAGTCGATCAGGACTTGAGCAGAAACCGGTGTGTTCGGCTCATTGGCAACTTCTCGCCAACGCACGGTCAGCTCGGCGATGCGTTCACGCTCACGCAGGAACTGCGCTACCGGACCCAGGCCCTGACGGACCTTGTCAATGTCATCCATGAATTCTCCCTCAGATGTCTTTCCAGACAGTCCTGACTTGATGGGTACGGAAGAAAGCGTTGCGACTGATGCCGTGCACGAGGGCGGTCGTTGCGCTTTCAGCGACGATGTCGGTCCTGGCGGTGTGGCGCCAGTGCACATCGCCTGCGACGTTGTTGTCCATGACGACGGTCTCTTCAATCGTCGTGCAGTAGTGCTGCAAGACGTTGTAGATTTGACCACCGCCGATGATGAAGACCTTGTCCGAGACCCCTTGCAACGTTTGGCACGCTGCCAACGGACTGGACACGATCCAATCGGGCAGTTCACCCTTGGGTTCGACTTGGTCGATGTTGCGGGTGATCACCATGTGCTTGCGGCCCGGGAGCTTGCGCGGGAGGGAATCCCACGTCTTGCGACCCATGAGCAGCAACGCCCCTTTGGTCAACTCCTTGAAGCGAGGAAGATCACCGGCGATCTTCCAGGCCGGCAGGTTGTTGCCATCGCCGATCACGTCGTTCAAGGAACGAGCGTAGATCAGCGTCATCGGTGGGAACCGCATGATCAGTCGGCCGACGTCGGGTTGTTGTACGCGTCCAGCGCGATCTGGGCCTTCTCGAGCACCTGCTCCATGTCGGTGTTGATGTCACCCAGCACGTTGAGCTCGTAGGTGACGGCGCCATCGCCGGCCGTGGTGGGCTGGGGCACGTACTCCACGTCGGTCGCGCCCGACGAAGACGGGCAGACGTTGGCGTACTCCCAGGCCAGCACGGCCTTCTTGCCGGTGGCGTCGGGCTCGACGATCAGGAACGTGGGACCCTGGACCTCGGCGAGCTTGGACACGCCCACGGCGCAGGCGATCATCCACTCTTCGAGCGCCTTCATCGTGATGCGACCTTCGAACTCGGGCAGCACCAGCTTGAGGTAGCCGCCTTGCTGGACCTGGGCCAGCGTGACGACCTTGTCCTGAGCCGGAGGCGTGAGCACGGTGCCGGCGCGGATGTTGCTGATGCCCAGGAGCTCGTCGCCCAGCAGCTTTTCGAGCGTGGTCTGCAGGTTGGCCGAGATGACGTCGGGCCAGTTCGAGACGAACAGCATCAGGTTGGACGGCTTGAGCATGCGCGCTCCGAGCGAGGACGATTGTTCGGTCATGGGAAAATCCTTGTTGGAAGAATACAGCAGTAGTGCCAAACGATGGCACTACCGTAGAGAAAAAACGACGACATAAAGGGGAGACCCGAAGGTCTCCCGCATCAGTCGTTGGTGCCTTCGATGCTCTTGGGCATCTGGCGCTTGGCGATGCGCTCGTTCAGCCGATCACGAGACAGGGCCGAGCCACCGCGCGTGAACAGACGGAACGTGTAGTCCTTGTCGTTGGAATCCTTGAGGACGACCTTGCCATCGGCCAGATCCATCGGATCACCGTACAAGACCATCTGGTCGGGGATCTTGAGCGTCAGGTTCCAAAAGCCGATGGTCACGTGCCAAGCATCACCATGGTAGGCACGATGCACACGCGAGACCATACCAGCGACCTGCCCAGGTTCGGGACTGTCCACGTGAATCAGCGGCGTGTACTGCAAGAGGTCAGCCGAGTTGTACTCGAACTGAAAGCCTTGCGGCAGCTGCTTCATCAGAAAGTCTGCCGACAGCCCCAGCTTGACCAGCTCGGCTTCATTGGTCAAGCAGACGTCGTACTGCCCGAACAACTGGCGGATCTTTTCCCACGTGCGACGAACGATCAACTCGTAATCGTCACCAGCGCCGGAAACGGGCAGATCACCGAGCAACTTGCAAGTGATCGCAGCGAAAAGCCCCGGGAGCTTTCCTTGCAGTAGTCCCGGGACTTGATCTTCGTCGGCGAGCTTCACTGCGCCGCCTTGGGCATCACGTCGAAGTTGCGCATGATGTCGGCGGCCAGAAACAGCGCCCCCGTGCGGTTGTCGGCGTATTCGGCCGGATCGCGGTCGACGATGAAGTCGGTCAGCTTGGACAGCGTGGCCTGGTCGTCGATCGAGTGGGCGGCATCCACCAGTTCGGCGACCGTCATGTTGCTGCGCGCGGCCACGCGCGTCGGATCAGCCGCGACCTGGTTGGTCGGATCACGCGCCAGTTCGTCGGCGGCGGTCATGCCCGTCGACGTGACTTCGGCGACCGAATTCTCCGGGACTTTCTTGGTGTCTTGATTGGTGTTCATGGGGAATTTCTCCAAGCAAAAAACAACAGGTTGTGGATGTGGCATACATAGGGCCAGGGTGGATAAAACCACCCTGGCCTTCTGTAGCCGTTTATGCCGTTACTGCATCAGTCGCGGCAGTTCTTCCGAGGTGCGCTCGGCGAACTTCTTGTTGCCCTTCTGGACCAGCGTGAAGCCCACGACGCGCCCGTCGATGAACATCTGCTGGATCTCGGGCGAGTAGCGCGACAGGAGGATGACCTCGCCGACGGCCATCTCGCCCAGATCTTCGAAGAACGCTTCTTCGGTGCCGCCGTCGTGCTTGAGCACGTGGAAGACCTTGGAAGGCTCGTCACCGGCGTAGGGCGAGTCGTAGTGCGGGACGGCGATGCGGTGGACGTGGCCCATGTGTTCGATGACGAACGGCTTGGGCACACGGCACTTGAACGTCGTCTCGTACCACACCTCGTGCAGGTGCGACAGGAAGATCTTGATGCCGTAGCGGCGCGCACGACCCAGCATCTGGGCCGGCGGCAGCATCGGATCGCCTTCACCGGGCTTCAACTTGAGCTTGGTCAGCTCGGTGGCGGCCACCGACTGGCCCGACAGGACACGCTTGCGAATGTCCTCGCGCTTGTAGCAGCCGTTGACCCAGGCCCAGGCCTCGGTGGTCGTGCCGTACTTGCGCACGTCGTTCAGGCCGTCGCGCGCGTCGATGGCATCGAACTCGGCCTTGCTGCCCGGCGTGAAGTTGCGCTCCCACTCGTACGCGAGCCGCTCGTTGATGAGCTTGCCGTAGTAGTTGTTCTCGAAGCCGGCCATCTTCAGCTGCACGTCGCCTGCCTTGAAGCACAGGGTCTTGAGCTTGGGGTTGTGCGGACGCAGCTGGCCTTCTTCCCACTTGCGGGTCGGGTCGAATCCGGCGTATGCCCAGAAGTGGCCGGCCGACGGCGCGCGCTCGATGTCCAGGTAGGCGAGGAACCCGGCGGCCAGGATGGCGGCAAAGCCGTGCTGCTTCTTGATCCAGCGGCCCACGGGGTGCGAGTCCGTGTACTTGTCCAGGGCCTTTTCGATCTGCTTTTCGAAGACCGAGGCGGCGTCGCCCATCCACTGCAGCAGCATGTGGGGCTCGCCCGTCTCGTTCATGGCGCGGACCTGGCCGTCGAAGCGGATGCGGTTGCGCTGGGAGATGTAGAAGTAGTCCACGAGGAAGCGCGCTTCGTCGTCGGACAGAGTGTGAGCTGAGTCTTGCAGGTCCTTGCTCAGCTTCTGGATGGAGATGGTCGGGTCGATGAACGGGTTGGCAGCCTCGGCTTGCGCTTGACGTTCTTGTTTGGAAATACGGGCCATGGTTTACTCCTGACGGCATAAAAGGGCGGCTAACCCTCATGCATTGGTTTAACTAGGTTTGAGATGGGTTCAGACTTAACTTCTAGGGAACACTTCTTGACATTGGTTTCACTGGCTTGATGGGGTACTCTCCTAATGGCTGGTTCATTGACGAAAGATGGAACACTCCGGTGCTCAAATTCATTGGACGTGTAGGGTACACTCACTGCCGAGGATTCATTGGTCTTCGTGGGTACACTCGGCGGACGGGGATTCATTCTTCTGCTACGGTACACAGATAGCAGGTGATTCATTCATGCTATTCGGAACACTCTAACAACCTGATTCATTCGCGTACTCCGGTACACTTACTGAAAGCGATTCATTCGTCAGTTAGGGTACACTCGGCTCAAGGGATTCATTCTTGCGCAAAGGAACTCTCGGTCTACAAACTTCATTCAACTACAACGGAACTCTCATAGAACCTGATTCATTCGGATTGAATGGTACGCTCGCGTTAATTGATTCGTTGCATTGCATTGGTACACTCCGAGCACAGGACTCACAGCGGAATATGTAACCAAAACAATCTTGATTACACGGATTCACTAGACAACTACGGTACTCTCGAAGAGCTTGGTTCACACAGCTCCATGGGTACACTCCGAAGTGATGGGTTCTCTCGACAAAGACGGTACACTCATCATGGGGTGGATCACTCGATGTACAGGGTACTCAGCCATGCGATGGTTCGTTTGGGCTTTTGGGTACGCTCGCGAATCCAGACTCATTCGGAGGTTATGGAACACTCAAAAGGAATGATTCACTGAGTGTACTGGAAACACTCCAACGGAGATGGTTCACTTCGTCATAGTGGAACACTCGGAAAGTATGGTTCGTTCGATATAAATGGCACACTTCCGTGCGAGGACTCATTCGACTACATGGGTACACTCAACCGAACGCGATTCACTCGTATTCTTAGGTACGCTCGATGCAGGGGGATCATTCCATTTTACGGTACAACTCTGGATTGGGATTCTCTTGCGGGTTCAGGTACGCTCATGAGGCAGGGATCGTTCAGGGCAAGTGAAACACTCTTTTAATTGGACTCGTTTGCACGACCGGGAACACTCGCAGAGTCGGACTCACTTACTGATCTTGGAACTCTCGATGTCGGGGGTTCTCTCATGATGATCGGAACGCTCATTCATTCTGGAATCATTGGAGAGCTTGGGTACACTCGCTGGAAGTGATTCATTACGCGCATCGGGTACACTCTTGCATTCTGATTCAATAACCAGTTGGGGCACGCTCGGACGCAATTGCTTCACTCGTAGGACTTGGAACACTTGACAAGTTGGGATCATTGCGCATGTTAGGAACACTCGGCCGCATGGATTCGATCCGCTCGTAGGGTACGACTATTCTTCGTGTCTCGTTGGCGATACGTGGTACTCTTTTGGACTCTGACTCACTTGCTCTTTCACTTGCTCTTCTGGGTACACTCTGCGCGGAGGTTCACTGCTTTTCCTCGGAACTCTTATCAACATCGGTTCGTTGCGGTACTTCGGTACACTTTCCGACTGTGACTCACTCGCTACAATGGAACACTCGTTCTGGGGTTCTCTTACGCTTTTTGGAACACTTCTACCGGATGGGATCGTTCTGAGAAATTGGTACACACGTGCGATGGGACTCGCTGTCCTTGTAAGGGTACACTTCGCGGCTTAGGCTCACTGATCAGCCAGGGTACTCTTCACGTATAGATTCTCTCGACTGTAATGGCACACTCGGGCACACGGATCACTCATGATCTTGGGTACGCTACATTGCACCGGTTCACTCGTTGGTTTTGGAACACTCGGGTGGATCTGGATCGATTAGCTTGATCGGAACTCTCTCACGGCAGGTCTCGTTCATCGATCTGGGAACACTGATGTTCTTAGGACTCGTTTGAACTTAATGGTACACTCTAACTCAAGGACTCATTTAGTGATGTTGGTACACTTCACGCCGGTGATTCACTTGCTGGTCTGGGAACACTCATGTGTGCTTGGTTCATTACAACGTTATGGAACTCTCAGGCACCAAAATTCTCTACCCAGTCTAGGTACGCTCTTTGCTTTCGGATCGCTCTACTCAATGGGAACACTCTGAATTGCGGGCTCGTTGAAGTTGCTTGGTACACTCGGAAAGGATGACTCGTTTTGAGTTCGGGGTACGCTCATGTGGAAAGACTCATTCCGTATTCGGGGTACACTCAGCAAAATGGATTCGCTGAATATCAACGGTACACTCTTGCGACAGGGCTCGTTGCTTCCCGTGGGTACACTCATCATTGAGGACTCACTATTTTCCTAGGGTACGCTTTCTTCCTCGGGATCACTTCTGAACTACGGTACACTGCTGCATCGAGGTTCGCTCAGGGTCATTTGGAACGCTTCTGAGTAGGGGCTCGATATGATTCGATGGTACGCTTGCGGTGTTTGACTCGTTCACAACGTGCGGTACTCTTCTGAGCTGACGCTCACTCGCACTTTATGGCACACTGATCAAAGTAGGTTCATTTGTCCTGCAGGGAACACTCGATCAACCTTGATTCACTCATGTACTGCGGTACTCTTCCTAGCACCTGATTCATTCAAGTTTGATGGAACACTCGACTTTCCTGATTCTCTATCCTGATCTGGGTACGCTTCACATCACAGGGATCATTCGATAGTCATGGCACGCTTGGCGCTGGGGATTCATTCTCGTACAAGGGTACACTCTCTTGAAGCGGACTCACTGCCCTCTCTAGGTACACTGATGATCGATGGTTCATTCAACACCATGGGTACACTTCAGTGTTATGATTCGCTAGCTCATCATGGGACACTCTCCATGTAAAATGGCTCTCTTACTCGTTTTGGAACACTCGATGAACTTGGATCTTTGCTAAGTGACGGTACACTCTGTTCCCGTGAATCTCTCTAACTTAGCGGTACTCTTTCTGCTTGTGAATCTCTTTGGCTTAACGGTACGCTTCCTGGTCACGGATCACTTAGGGTCATTGGTACACTTCCGTATAGTGGTTCACTGGCAAATGTCGGAACTCTCTGGTGGTCTGGTTCATTTGCGATTGATGGTACACTCGGTCAGAGTGATTCATTCTGCACCATGGGAACACTAGCAGGTAATGATTCATTCGTGAATCTCGGTACTCTTCAAACCCGCCGATTCATTCGATCGTACTGGAACTCTTCGACTTTTCAGATTCGCTGATGCCTCAGGGTACACTTCGGCACGTTGTCTCGCTCAGCTTACGTGGTACACTTTTCGTTTGAGGCAGCACAAAAGGGGAGCCCGAAGGCTCCCCGTTTATGTCACTGAAGCGTCTGGTCGTGGGGCATGCCCACGATGTGCACGCTTTCTTCCTTGCCCAAGTCGATGAACGCTTGTTGGAGCGCACCACCGAGCATCTTGAAACGGGTCTCACCCGAGGCCTGCAGGAAGATCTGACGTTCTTCCATCGAAAAGCCAGGATGGCCGGAGCAGCAGGAAAAGTCTGGGCAGCATTCACCGCCCAGGCCACCTTCGGGAACGCACTCGCGACCATCGCTGATGTCCACGACCCGGTCTTGTTCGTCCACGACCCAGGCCACCGCATGGGCGCGGTGGATTGAGTAGCCGCGCGCCCACAGCGAGAGCTGTTCTTCGGACGAAATGACCTTTTCCAGCTGCACGCACGTCCCACCTTCGTCGAGCACGGCGTTCTTGTCCTCGCGCTTGGCGTGACGAGCGATTGCCGAGTCGATCATGGCTTGCGTGATCTGGAGCATCGGCGGAGCCGGGATCGGAATCAGGAAGTTCCCACCGAACAGGTAGTTGCCCCGGGGCGGGCTGGTCATGAATACCAGCGACGCCACAGACTCGATGGCTTGAGCGAATTCCTCGAAGGTCTCGAGTTTTCCGATCTCGTCGCCGATGTCCTTGGTGAGTTCACCAATGTAGATGGGTGGCTGCCTGGACGCCAGAGCCGGGATGTAGACCCCGCTCTTGGTGAAAAACAGGGGACCACCCGGGGTCTTGGGGTCTTGCTGGTAGCGGCTCACTTGATACTGGAGCGACTGCAGCATTCCGGTCAGGATGTGGGGCATGGGAGCGGCTTTCTAGGTGTTGGCCTTTACGGCTTGTTGTTGAGGTCGACCAAACTGGAGCCGGTAACGGGCACCTCGTGATTGGGTTGGACCTTTTGCTGGCTATACATCAGCAGTTTATCGAAGTAAGTCTCGCGAAACAAGATCAATTCAGCTACGGATTCAAGTTCTTCGTGCTTGCCGTAGATTCCGTCCCTCATGCCTTCGAGCATGCCTGTAGCGTCGACCTGGACTTGGCTCGCGCGCAGGAGCTCTCGCAACCGAGAGGGGCTTTGCCGAACAATCGAATCGGGGCCGTCGCCATGGGCCAAGATGGCCATGCGGATGCGGCGTTCGTTCAATCTCTCAGCACAGTTGAGCAGACCGTTGTGGTACTGCGGACGATAAAAGGTAAAATTGTCCGAAGGATCAGACGGGGAAAATGCCGCGTGATCCTTGTTTTGATCCGCGGCGGGCGGTGACATGTGGTGTACCTCCAGTTACGCATTGATCGACAAGACTCAATCAATCTGTTACCTGTCTGGAATTCTACCCACGAACGAGTAAGGTTCTCATACCCTCGAAGCGTACTTGCGCCTCGAGTGGACCCTCGCTTAAACGACGTTGGCGGCCTTGTATAGGATCTATACTCTAGCGTCGCTTGAGTACATCGTAATCGATGACCACCCGGGTATAGCGCAACTTTTTGGTGTACTTGGTCGGGGCTGAACCGGGTAGATCCGTGCGGCTGAACTCGATTTCGGCCTCCGAGACGGTATGGTCCGTGATCTTGCCGTTGCGCTTGGACTCGAACTTGGTGTCGCCAGCGTAGTGGTCGTGCAGCACGGTCACGTACGCCTTGTTGGCCAGCCATTGGGCATGGTTTAAGACTTCGGCGCCGCCCATGATCCACAGTTCGCGCTTAGCCAGGGAGGCTGCGTGGGCCGCGGTCAGGGCTTCTTCCATGCTGGTCACGGGAATGGCACCAGGCGCCGAGAAGGTGCCCGAGTGGGTCAGCACAATGTTGAGCCGGCCAGGCAGCGGAGCATACTCCAAAGATTCCCAGGTTTTGCGCCCCATGAGGACCGCCGCTCCGAGGGTGTGCTCCTTGAAATACCGCTGCTCTCCTGGAATGGACCAGGGGATGACGCCTTTGTCGGCGATCGTGCCATTTTCGGTCATGGTCACGATGAGGTAGATGGGGATGGTGTCCATTTGAAGGGGGTTAGGGTATTCGTACATAGGTTCCTTGAGAGCCCACTAACTCAAGGCCATCTCATTGGAGTAATATGTACTTCAAGAATTCTAGAAACACGTCATAAAGCCCTCTAGGAAGCCCGCAAAGGCTCCTAGAGGGCTCTTTGTTGTCTCGTCTATGGAATTCAGCATCCGAGCGGAAAGAACGCCAGGATCAGCGCGCTAGCAATCGATGCTGTCAGGACCAACCACCACTTCATCCAGCGACCTCTTCGGGTGACTGGTCTTCGAACTGTTCTTCGATGCGCGTTTCCACACCCTTGGTCCAGCCGTCGACGATTTCCTTGAAGGCGTTGAGCTTCGGATCGTCTTTGGGTTTGGTCCGATGATGCCAGATCAACAGACCTGCCAGAACCACACAAGGAACGAGCAAAATGATGGTCATGGCAATGTACTCCCCAGTGTGATCCATGATGATATTCTCCTCTTACATACCATCATCATCACGGCATAAAAGGGAAAGGGGAATCACCCCTCTCCCTTTACCTAGTGGATCCGCCCTGCCAGCACCAGCCAGTAGATGACCCAGATCGCGGCGAAGACCACACACCAGTAGTAGGCGATGGCAAACGCGTTGGATGTCGGGTTGTACTGCTTGTAAGCCAGACCGATCAGGATGGCGATGATTGCAAAGACGAGAGGGGCAAACGCACACCAGAGGGTGCTCATTGACTTCTCCTTCTATTGTCGAGTACGCGGGTGCGCACTTTACATAAGGATCAGCCGTCGGTCTTCTTGTCGAGTTGCGGCTTCATGAAGTCGACGCAATCATCGAGTTCGCTACTGCTGGTTTCCACGAGAACCAAATCCATGCCAACCGTTTCTTCGAGGAAGGCTCGCAGAGCTTCCATCGTTTCAGGTTCGCCGGTGTAGAGCACGAACGGGGACATGTGTTGACCAATCCAAACATACTGCTTGGTCTTGCGGCAAAGCAAATTCCAAGTGGTGCTCATACCTGCACCTTCAGGAAGTAGTCCAGGTAGTCCTTGCCAGCCAAACGCGGCATGCGTTCAGGCAGCTTGGCCACTAGATCAGGCCGGACAGCCAGCACTTGCAGCAGCGTCTTGGGATCCCAGCAGTTGGAGGCCACGTCCAGAAGCTCGCCGTACCAGTCCTTGCCGTACTCGAAACGTTCGCCAGACTTTTCCAGGGTGTAGATGCCATCGCATTTGGACGTCATCTTCCAGTATTCCATGGCTTCGTCCAGATACGGGGTCGTGTACTCGTCCTGGCGCATCGTGCCATTACCGCAGCCGTCGTCGCCGACGTCTTGGTAGACCACGTACTTGGGCCACAGGTCCTCGCGGTACTTGTAGGCTTCCATGCCGCGACGGGCCAGGTAGGTCAGCTGCAGCACTTCATGGTCGGTCAACGGAAAGCGCTCACTGCGCTTGGCGTATTCCTCCATGAACTGCAGTGTGTTTTCGGTGACTTGTCCCATGATCAGCCGATCGTCTCGAGCCGCTTTTCGAGCGCGAACGGATTGACCGCCACGCTGGCAAAGTGCGCCCAGTTCTTGAACGGACCGCGTTCGTTGACACCCTTGAGGTTCACGCGGATGAACGACTCGGTGAACGGCTTGTTCAGGTTGATCAGGATGTCAGCTTCGGGAAGCTCGATGTAGTAGTACATCGACTTCTCGTCGGCCTTGACGTCCTTGGTGATCAGCGCGTCGTCGCCCACGCAGTAATCCCACGACGGATTCCAGCAGTTGGCGCCTTCGCGCAGGTTGTTGACGAAACTTCCCCGCGAGATGTACTCGGGCTTGGAGTTGAACTCGGGACGACGCGAGTTGCTGATGTCAGCGACCGTCTGGTGCACCAGCTCGATGTACATCGTCCAGGGAAGCGTCTCGACCGCCGTGGAGCTGGTGAACCCCTCGTGGTTGGGCATCGGCGGCGACGGGAAGTAGCCCTTGTTGACGTGCTGGGCCACGAGCTTGAGCACGGCGTGCAGGTTGATCCGTTCCAGGGAGATCTTCTGGCCTTCGAACGGATCGACTTCGTCGTGCGCGGCATCTTCTTTCTTGCGACGCCACCAGGCCGTGTCGGTGTGGTCGTCGCGATCGAAGTCCTGGTAGCGCTTGCCACGCATCGTCTCATGCAGGTGCGCGGGCAGCTCGTCGCCGTGGTAGAGCCAGTTGATTTCCCAACCGTACCCTTCAGGAGCGTCGCCACCGCCTTGCTTGTACCCCGATGTCGTGCTCGTGTACTCGTAGTCCGGGTGACAATGATCCCGATGCAGCTTGTTGACGAGGGCCGAGTCCATCTGGCCATCCGCGTATACGCCCAGGTGTCCCCAGGTGCGAGCATCGATCTTCCCGGACAGCTCCGGGTTGGCACCGAACCAGTCGATCAGGTACCACAGCAGCGCTTCGGCTTTGGTGACGTCGTCGACGACGTCATCGCTGAGTCCGACCCGGATGGCGCCCGCCAACAGCTTGGACGTGGCGCCGATATCCAACTTTTCGGGCATGGGGCCCTCCTATTGCTTGCGGAAGTGCGCGAGGCGCTCCCTGATTTCGATGCGGCGCGAGACCGCTTCGTGGCTGATGTCCACATTGCCCGTCTGGATCTCGGGAGCCAGCAGGCGAGCGAACGAGTCGATGTACTGCTCGAGTTCTTCGAGCGTGCCGTTGTTCTCGATGCGGGCCACCTTGGTCGAGCCGAACCGGTGGTTCGGGTACAGCTCGTACCAGTTGGCCTGGTTTTCCATCACGTGCTGGTTGCGGCGACGGAACTCCAGGCCTTGCTTGTCCATGTGGTCGAGGTTGCCTCGTTCGGCCAGACGGGCTTCCCGGATGTCCTCGGCCGCTTCGACGTAGATGCGGTAATCGGGCATGATGCACGGCCCGAACTGATCGAACACCAGTTGTTGCAACAGGTTGTGGACCACGTCCACGCCCAGCTCACGACCGCCGCCTTGGTACGAGATCGTGGAGTCGGTAAACCGATCCAGGATCACGGTAGCGCCCCGATCCAGGGCCGGCAGGACCTTGTTGATCAGGAGCCAGCGGTGGCACGTGGCAAACAGCAGCAGCTCGGTCTGGTGATCGATGATCGTGCCTTCCGGACGATTGAGCAGCACGTCACGGATGGGACCGTCCGGGGCGCGGCAGTTCACGATCTCGGAGTGCGGGGCATGGAGTTGCAGCCGTTCCTTGAGGATCTTGGAGGCAAGCGTCTTGCCAGCCCCGTCGACCCCTTCGACGATGAGAAACATGTCAATCCTTCTTGGTTTCTTGCGTGGCCGTCGCCAAGTTCGGATTGGCGTTCATGGCGTTGATTTCCGCGACGATCTTGCTGGCCTGCTCCGTGACGTGGTCGCTGTGATCACAATGGGCGAACTCGATCGGTACCGTGTACTCGAATGGTTTTCCCACGCTGGTCAGATCCCGGACAACCTCATCGGTGCCCGTAGTGCCCGGGTACATGCCGCTGAACTTCCATGCGGTGACGGCCAGTTGCTCGGTCGAGTCCGGTTCGTAGAACATGACGTCGGCCGAGTAGTCACATTCAGCCCAGCGTCGCAGCAGGGTCTGGAACGCGCGGCCGTAGCGTTCGCACACCGTGATCTCCGGGCGACGATCCCCTTGCAGGGGTTTCAGTCGACGACCCATGGTCAGTTCGTCCTTGGAGACGACGTGACCGGTGAACAGGTTGGTGATACGAATCGGGTACATCTCGAAGAAGGCCACGATCGCTTGCGACATCTTGCGATCTTCTTCGGAGATGTCAACGGGCGTAGCCAGCACCTCACGGTGCTTGCGACGAATCGAGGTGACCTTGACCTTCAAGGGACGGGGGACGTGCACGCTGCCAGCCACGAATGCTGCAAAATCTGGTGTCTCCATGAACGTCTCCTTCAGACTGCGATCGGGTAGTCGATCTTGCCGTGCGGGTTGTAGCCCGTCAGGACGAAGTCGCTGGCCTGGAAGTCGAACAGGTCGACCGGCATGCGGTTGAACGACAGGGTCGGCAGATCCGGCGTCGAGCGCGAGAGCTGCTCCTTGACGCCTTCGACCTGGTTGGTGTAGATGTGGGCGTCGCCGATCGAGTGGATGTAGCGGCCCGGCTTGAAGCCCAGCAGGTGGCAGAGCATGTGCACGAACATCGCGTAGCTGGCGATGTTGAACACGGTGCCCACCGGCACGTCTTGCGAGCGGGCGTGCAGCTTGCACGAGAGCATCTTGTCGGGGATGTTCGAGCCACGCAGCATCTGTTCGATGTACGGGGTCTTGTCATCGACCTCCAGGCCGCCGGTGATCGTGTCGATAGCCGCGACGATCGCGTCGTAGCCGCCGTGGTACATGGCGATCTGTTCGTCCAGCGTCAGCGGTTCGAGCATGAACTGGAACAGCGTGTGGCACGGGGGCAGGCACTGCTTGCCGGCCAGGATGTTCTCTTCGTGGCTCTTGGTCTCGTCGGGCAGCAGCGCCGGGTTCCAGCCGGAGATCACGTGGCGACGCGACCAGGGGATGTTCTTCAGGTCCGAGACCAGCTTGGAGATCTGGTCGATCGTGGTGCCATCGGGCTTGGGCCAGTTGCGCCACATGGCGCCGTAGATGGGGCCCAGGTCGCCCTTGTGGGCCAGGACACGCTCTTCGGCCTTTTCGATGCCCTGGTTGTCCAGGAAACTCTTGGCCGCCTCGATCGAGTTGAACGAGTTCTCCACGTCGGCCACGCTGCGGCCGAAGCGATGGGCGAACATCTGCAGACGTTCGGCGTGCGTGAAGTCGTGCATCTTGACGACGTCGTCCTTGAGCGCCCAGCGCGTCCAGAAATGCACGCCATGCTCACGCAGGACTTCGTTGTTGGTATCGCCCCGCAGGAACCAGCGCAGTTCCTCGATGATGCCCTTGATGCCCACCAGACGCTCGGTGGTCAGGGGAAAGCCGTCGTTCAGGTCGAATTCCATCTGCGGCCCGAACAGGGAAATGGTGCCCACGCCGGTGCGATCGACCTTGCGGCGGCCCTTGGACAGGATGTTGTCCAACAGTTCTTGATGTTGCTTCACGTGGGACCTTGTTTGTTGATTGAACACATTTGCTCAAACAAAAAAGAAAGGGTAGGTAAAAGTGCCCTACCCGAAGGTAGGGCACTCGCTCTGGATCAGGGCTTGTGCACGATCCCACGCTCGATCAGGTTGTCGAGTTCATCGTAGATGGCCAGCTTTTTCTCGGCCAGCGTCTGCCAGAGCGTGGCCGCAATGGCCTGGCTTTGGTAGCGCCGGTGGATCGGGCACGGCAGCGGCATCACGAGCAGGTTCTTCTGGTCGTAGCGCACCCACAGCTGCATCGAGCTGATATCGCTGACCGCGCGGGCTTCGACAGGGTCGGGCCGGCCGTAAGGCATGCCCACGGTGACGTAGCGCGCGCTGGCCGTGTTGACGGCGTCCACCATGATGTCGAACAGCTGCTCGGGAAACAGGCGTTCGAGCATCGCCTGCAGGTTCAGGCGCAGGTAGTCCTCAGCCGGCGTGTGGAACTGAAAGTCGAAGTCCTCTTCCGACAGGGCCAGTTCGACGAATGGCATCCACTGCACCCGCTCGGTGTACTGCCCGCTCTTGAGCTGGATCTGGTAGTACAGATTCGGCTTGAGCGCGTCGCCGCTCTCGACGACATGCAGCAGCACCGCGCCCTTGCGCAGCGGCAGGATCATCGGGACGATGCCACCGCCGACGCGGCAGTGCTGGCGCAGCAGCGTGAGCGCCTTGTCGCGATGCATGTTGCGATCATTCAGCGCTTTCATGGCGTTCATGACCTCGCTGTCGATCATCTTGCGCCACGAGTGCAGGCGGATGTCCGGGTCGCTCTTGTCATCGCCCAGGTAGTTGCGCTCCCAGCCGGTTTCTTCGGACGGCAGCGGCTGGGTGTTGTCGGGGGTCGGATCCTTGGTATCCGGGTTGATCATGACCTTGCGGTACGTGTAGCACGGGTGCATCGAGTTGCGATGGAGCAGATCGATGGCGTCAGCGTTGAGCTGGAGGATGTCGGACGAAGGGGTCATGTGGGTTCTCCTGACGTTGTGAGGGAATAAAGCCCCAGGAGGCCCGTGAAGGCTTCCTGGGGTCTTTTGCCGCTTAGCGCGCGGCCGGAACGACGGCGGGCACGAGCGTCGAGGGCTTGACGCCCTTGACGTCCATCGCCGGACGATGCACGTAGTTGTTGCACTCGGGCTTGACCATGTCGACCTCCGAGATCGAGCGCATGAAGTACGGGATGCGATACCCATGCAGCTCGATGTATCCGGTGGCCTGTTCGGTCTGGAACCCGTCGATGGTCGGACGCATCAGCGCGGCCTCGTGGCCGGCCTCCACGGTCATCGCACGCCAGGCGAAACGGCTGGTGGCCTGGGAGGCCACCGTCACGCGATCGATGCCCAGGACCATGACCTTGCCGTTGGGGCAGATGATCATGGACTGCGCGCCGAAGTGCGGCGTGTACTGCTGGGACGAGCGCGTCAGCGGCGAGGTGACGTTGAAGTCGTTGACGTGGAGCAGGAAGTTCTCGAACTCGGCGTCTTGCAGACCCGGAATGCGGCGCAGTTGCTGCAGGACGACCGTGAACAGATCGATCATGTTGATCACGTCCATGGTGACCACGTGGTTGTTGCCGTCCTTGTCGGACCACAGGATCGAATTGGCCAGACCACGACCCAGGCTGGTGGAGTTGTCGTAGATCGACTCGACCAGCAGCTCGATGGTGGAGAACGGACCCTGGGGCAGACCCACCTTGCGGATGGTCTTGCCGGGTTCGGAGGCCGTCGGTTGTACCACCGGCTTGCCCGCTGTCGAGGGCATGACCCACGCATCCTTCTGGTCGACGATGTCCTCGCCGTTGATGAAGGTCGCAGCAGTCGTGCGGATGGCACCGAGTTGGCGGGTATACGCGCCGAGTGAAAGCATCGTCATGATGGATTCCTAAATGGAGAAAAACGAAGGAAAGGACACTTACTTGAGCGAGTCCGGGTAGGTACTCAAGTAGTTGCGAAGGGGCAGCTGGAACTGTCCGGGGACGTAGTGCTGGCCGTTCGTGTGACCTTGCTTGGACTTGATGAGGTTGCGAATGGTGCGGGAAACGAGCTTCTCCGCCACGTCAGGGTGGCGGCGATGTCGCATGGCCAGGCGGATTGCCAAGATGAGATCGCTGAGCAGCACGGGCTGTCCTTTTTGGAACAGCGCGAACATGTTCTCGACGTCACCTTGACGACCCGCGATGAGCTCCTCTTCGGAGATCATGCGTCAAAGCCGGCGATGTAGTCGTCCAGCGCCATGGCGTACTGGTCCGGGCGATGGCGCTGGCCCTTCCAGTGGTCGACGTAGCCCAGGAAGGACGCCATCGACGACTTGACTTCGATCACGCCGTCTCGGATGACAGCGTAGTCGGCGCGGCGCAGGTTCTCGCAGATGCGGTACGCATACCACTCGGGCGTCTGGTAGTCACCGCGGCCGGCCATCTTGCGCATGGCCATCTGCATGCGGATGCGGGCCTCGAGCTCGGCGTACCTGAACGAGGCGCCGACGATGAACAGGCCGTTGACCGATGCGAGGACAGCGGTCAGGTCGCGGTCGTAGACGCGCGGGGCTTCTTGGGTTTGGGTGGTCATAAGCTGGTTTTCGAAGGGATTGGTAAAAAGGTGGTGGTGACGCTACTCGTCCAAGGCGGTCTGAAAATCGCGGTAGACCGTCATGCGAAGCAGGTGTCGTTTGTCGGCTTCGATCTTAGCCGGCTCGTCTCGGTGTTGTTCAGCGGCGATCGCGGCAAAAAAGCCTCCGCTGAGTTTGAAGCGTGCGTGGGTGCGCGGGTTCTCGTAGATCGAAAAGCACGCTTTACCGGCGCGCACGTGTTCCACCAGGACGAGCCCTTCCTTTTCGGCCAGCTCGTGGTGAAACGCAAAAGCCTTGTCATAGCTCACGCCATCGACTTGGGCGGGTTGGCCGCGTTGCGCAAAGGCGTACTTGACATGCACGCCGGGCATCGCGTTCAGCTCTTCCAGAGTTTCGGCACACGGCACGACATACGCCGTGGTGTAGCCAACCACCCGGGAGACCTGGACTCGCACGCGCGTGAGCGTGTCAGCGTGCTCACGCGCAAAGTCCAAGAACCACTGAGGGGCGTTCGGATCGACATAGACCTGTCGATTGGCCATCGAGCCACCAATGCCACGACCCAGGACATCAAGTCCTTGTACGCGCAGGGTGTCTTTCTGGATGCGAACGAACCCGACCCGAGGGCCAGAGTTGTAAGACATGGGGTACCTCTAAGAGAAAAGACGGATGGATTAGAAGATACGGTCAAGGACCCGGTCGGGGTTACTCTCGACTTCTCGGACACTGTGAGCTTGTTCGAGTTCGACGTCAGACGGCCTGTCTTTGTTCTTACTGCGATCGATGGCATTTTGTCGAAGCACGCGACGGGAAGGGTTGCGCTTCGTCAACTTGTTCTTGCTCATGGTAGTCTGCATGCAAAGGCAGGGAGTCTTTAAACTCCCTTGGAGGGACTTACGCGAAGGCTTGCGTCAGGCCTCGAACAACGAGGACTTGTAGACGGGTCCTTGCACCTGGCTGGCCGAACACAGGTAGTACTCGCGCTCCGTGAAATGGAGCATGAGCATCACCGGGATCACGGACCATTTGCCATGGTCATCACGGACCACGACTTCATAATAGCCATGCTCGGAACCGTCCGGATGCTCGTAGTGCTCCAGGCGAATCTTCGAGTACATGTCCACCATGCCGATGCCCGAACGCAGGAGCATCGCACGCAATTCCTTGCGCACCAGGGCCATCGTCGAACCACGATGGGAATTGAGCTCCAGGGGCATCCAGCGGCGTGTCGTACGCACCAGGTCCAGGATGGTCTTGAAATTGGTTTCGACGTTGCGCTTCATCAGGTATTCCACGGGCAGGACAGCCCACGCCAGACGACCGATGGAGCGTTGGAAACGACGGATGATCTTCGAGAACATGACAGAAAACTCCTAGCTGACAATAGAAGGAGGTCTCGCTGACGTGAACCGATGGGCACGAAGTCAGCGAGACCTTGTTTTAGTAACCGGACAAAAGAACGGGAACGACAGTGGGCTTAGCCGCGCAGCAGCGAATCGCTGGCGACCGCATCGACCAGCAGCGCGTCGAGCTCTTCCATCGTGGACAGCTGGCGTGCCCGCACGCACAGCTCGATGTCGCGATCCAGGATGACGTCGTGGAACTTCAGCGAGTCGCAGTAGCGCTCGATGAATTGCCCTTCGGTCAGGTGCCAGATCGTGTTGTCGGTGTCCACCGCGATGGCACCGTTGTCACGCGTGGTGTAGTGCGTGATCGAGCCGCCCTTGGTCTTGACGAAGCGCTCGTACATCGCGCGCGACAGGTCGGCCGGCGAGTACTCGCTGTAGCGCTGCGGGTAGCGCGCCTTGTAGGTGGCCAGGGCTACCGTCCACTCGGCCTTGGCGTGGTTGGGCGTGCGCGCGGCCGGGATGATGAAGGCCAGGCGATCCTGGTGCAGCGTGTCCACACGCACCCGCAGACGCATGTTCTCGCCATCGTTGAAGATCTCGCCGCAGAACGGCAAGAACCACTCGTGGGACTTCTTGCCCACGATCAGGATGCGGTTGCGCAGCCGCGTGATCATCTTGCCCGAGCCATCCCGGCTGGGGAGCTGGAATTCGTAGGGCAGCAGCAGGCCCGTGAACTTGAACGGGTCCTTGTCGTCGCCAGCGGACACGCGCACGAAGCCCGAGGTCTTGTTCTGGTTGGACCAGACCACCGGGGGCAGATCGGACGGCTTGGCGGCGTCCAGGAGCTCGCGCGCTTCCCTGAGCGCTTCGGGGTCGACGACGATGGACGAAGCGATGCTACCGCCCTTGGAACGTTCGAGAGCGGACACACGTTGTTTCGTGTTTTGGTTCATGAGGAGATCCTTCGAGTGAGGAGTGTGACTGGTGGAGAAAGTAACTAACGAGAACAGACTTGCGGTTGTTCACCTGAACGCTGGTGAAACGGATAGCAGTTTGCCAATCCATTCCTTGCGCTCAGGTAATAACTCACACGCCCACGGGGTCAGCCACTGCGGTGCGATAACGGTAGACACCATGGACCGCGTTGAGCCACAGCACCGGCGCGTTGTCGTCCAGGGCGCGCAGGAAGTTGCGCATCGCCCGACGGTTTTCCTTCAGGCGCAGCAAGTCGCGCGAAGCGCCGGTCTCCACCAGCACGCGAGCGCAGATGTCCGCGTCGATGGCAAAGGCTTCTTCGACTACAAGCTCCACATCGATGAGCATGTAGGCCTTGTCCTTGATGGCCTTTTCCAGCGTGATGCCACGCTCCAGGCTGTTCAAGAACGGGGTCAGGTACGCGCGCTGACGCTCGGTCAGTGTGTGTTCCTTGCGATGGCCGCCCAGCACGAGCGTGACGGCGGCCGCGTCGTGGCGGTCCATGTTCATGGCGGTCTTCAGAAAGCTGACAGCTTCGATGGCCCGGCCCGCGCGAACGGCCATCAGCAAAGCGGCCACGCCCGGCGCCGAAGTGCTGTCGGCGGCGTAGCGATCATGGATACGAATGGTGGTCATGAGAAATTCCTAGGGTAACGAACAGGGGTGGAGGGGAAAGGTTTCAGTGGATGGTCTTGGAGCCGTACAGACGCTCCAGGATGTCGAAATAGAAGTCCGGGTACTTGTCGTTGAAGTCGTTCAAGACAACCTCAAGAAGCGAGCGGTTCTCGGAGCGTTGCATCACGCCGTACATCGAGCGCATGGCCGGCGGAATGCGGCGTTCACGGTCAATGTGGTGCGTGATCGATTCAGGCGGCAGTGCCTTGCGGCACAGCTCCATGAACTCGACGCGGTACTGCACCGACAGCTGCACCGCGATGGCCTTGGAAGCACGCTCTTCCGGGTGGGCCAAAATGTCGGCGGCATACATCCTGCGGCCCAACTTCTTCGAATAGATCGCAGCGCGTTGGTTGGTTTCTTCGGCCACTTGTTTAGTGGTCGCGTAGTCGGACGTTGCTTTGCGGGGCATGATGTTTTCCTTGTAACGACAGAAGGTTGGAAGGTCAGGCGGGCTCGCCGACGATGGCGTCACAAAAGAAGTTGTGGCCCTTGAACTTGGTCAGGCACAACGTCTCCAGGACGATCACCAGATGGGTGAGCACCTCGGGCAGCTTGCGGTACTGGTAGTGGTCCAGGCTTTCGTGGTATGCCGTCACGGCCTGGCTCAGGTGTTCGACCAGCGGATCGGTGTCTGCGAAGAAGTCCAGATCCTGGAAGCGGTTCAGGCCGGCGTCGACCGCCATCGCGATGGTCGTCTCCAGGTCATTCAGATTGTCCATGCGCGTGTGCTCACGGATGCTCATCTCCAGCACGATGTTGGTAAACACATCGTGGAACACCCGGTGAACGCCCACCACCGAGCGCGTGGTACTGACCATGCGGTCAGGGCTGTTGATGGCGTGGATCAGAAGCAGCACGAGCTGGTTGAGCTCTTGCATGGTGCCAGCGTGGATACGGTGTCTACCGTGCGACTCTCGATCGAAGTACGTCTTGCGGATCGGATGATCGAGGTTCTGGATAACGATGTTGCCGACGATGCTGGAAATAGCACCGTCTTGAAGCTGGCGAGTCATGATGGTTCCTTCGGTAACAAGCTGGAGGATTTACTCTTCGATCGAGAAGTTGTCCAGCAAGCTGGTCTTCTTTTCAGTCTCAGAGCTGCATTGATCGAGCATCAGTTCGACAATGCGCATGGCAATCACCAAGTCACGGATGGCGTCTTGAAACTTGTAGTCCACCGTGACTTTGATGACATTCTTCATCCGCGACATGACCGTCTTGATGTCTTGTGCGGGAAGCTTCTGGAACAGATCCTCGGCCTTGCGAAGACCATGATCGATCGCGCTCGGAATCAGTGCGATATCGGAGGCGGCCGAGTCGTGTTTGTCAGCTTCGTAGAGCCTGGCTGACTGCACTTGCGCGTAGATCAGCAGCTTCAGCGCACAACCCACTGCGACGCGACACGGTCCGGCGAAACGCTCCAACTCAACTGCCGCCGGGTTCATCGACGTGGCCGTGGCTGCGCTGACAAGCGTGTCGAGGATGTGCATGACATCCGCAAGTACGGAGATCACATCCATCGAGATCTTAGAGCGCAAGAAGATGGTCGAATTGTTGTTGGTGTGGCTGGCGCGATACAAATTCAGCAGTTCGGGGAAATGCCGCCGCGCGTTGGCCACTGCCTCGTTGACCACTTGACGATTGGCTTTCATGGCCATTGTTAACCTTCCTTTAACCAGATTGGTTATATGTGGTTGAGATTTACTGGACCAGTGCTGGCCAGGGCGTGCGGTAGTCGTAGGCCATCATCACCACCTTGCGATAGAGATTGAAGTTACGAACCGACAGCGTGTCGATGATGCGCTTGATGATCGCCGGATAACGATCAGCACACTCACCCTCGTGAGCGAGCATGCGGGCGATCATGCCTTCGACACCGTGCTTGTTCAGCTCCGATTCGAGGGTCACGTGCGCCGGATCGGCCGACGGGAAGTTCATCGACGGCGAAGCTGCGAAGTCGTGGATGACCATCTTGGACAGCGCCGACATGTAGTTGGGCTGCACCGCCAGGGCCATTTGCAGTAGCAGCTCATAGTCAGGCTCCAGGCGCTTGACCAAGATGTCCGCTGACTTGATCTTCATCTCCGCGGGTGTCAGGAGTTGGCAGTACGCTTGTCGGACCGCGCGGTCGTCCAAGTGGTGCCAGCTCGAGGCGCCGGTCGAGACCGTGCGCACCGCCATGACCAGCCACACAGCCTGGCTGTAGCCCAGCGGAAGGATATCCATGGCCATGTCAGTGGCCTCTTCCAGACGGTTCTGTTGAACGAGATAGAGAAACTGTTGAATCTTGGTACCAGCCAAATCAGCGGCTTGGAACCGAGGATGTAAATTGGTCACGATCAGCTCTTTCTGGTTGATTGAGGACAAGAAAAGATGGAGGGGCAGGTATGTACGAAACATGGGAAGACGAATAGAACTCGCGCGAGTAGACTATTCGTCTTCTCACGTCCGTACAGGAGGTTGTAAGAAGACGGGCGGGAAGACCCCGCCGAAGAGCCGTAGCCCTTAGTTGCTGAACGTGGCGTCCAGCATGATCCACATGGTCGTGACGCCGTTGGTGTACATCACGTCCTTGGTGCCGTCAGGCTGGGTTTCCGAGGTCATGGTCGCCGTGTTCATCCAGTTGTTGTACTGGGTGGGGTTGGTGACCGTGATGGTAGCCAGGTTCGGCGTGGAGTAGGCCGACAGACGTTGGGGCAGGTTGCCGCCGTTGATGCCCTTGAGGTTGAGCGAGCTCAGGTTGGTGTCACGGTAGACCGTGAGCGAGGACAGCATCGGATTGTGCGACAGATCCAGCGACGTCAGATTGGCATTGCCGTCCAGCCAGAGCGTGTTCAGCTGCTGGTTGTGCGACAGGTCGATCGACGTGAACAGCTGGCAGGCCGCGTCCATGGACTGCAGGTTCACGTTCTTGCTGACGTCCAGCGAGGTCAGGCCTTGGGTCTTGCCCCAGGGGCTGGCCGGGTCATCGCAGTCGGCTTGCACGTCGAACTCGGTCAGGTTGACCAGGGTCGAGGTGTCGATCGTGTTCAGGCCCACGATCTCGGTCACGCCCAGCAGCGTCAGACCCGTGAGCTTGCTCAGGTCGATCGACGTGAACTGGCCCTTGTACAGGCCCAGCCAGTTCAGGTTGGTCAGCGTGCTGACTTCGGTGACGTTGGTCAGCGTCGGGTTGTTCCAGACGTTCAGCTTGGTCAGGCCCTTGAAGGCGCTGATGCCCGTCAGGTCGACGATGCCGTAGTCCTTCTCGATGTCGATGGTCGTCACGGTAGCGACGGCGCTCGAATCGACGGTGCCGTCGGCGGCCACGACCACGCCTTGGTCAGCCAGGGCTTGACGGAAGCCAGCGTCGGCGATGCCCACGCGAACGGGAGCGGCCGGCGTCGGAGCAGGAGCCGGCGCCGACGGTGCCGGAGCCGGCGGCAGGCTGGACGATTGCGACGGGGGTTGGGTGGCGTCGCTGCCGCCGCCACCGCCGCAAGCGGCCAGAGCGACAGACAGGAACAGGGTGGCGAGCAGGGAAGTGGTACGGGTGTTCATGATGGATGCTTTCGAAAAGAATGGATGAATGGGGATGTTGAGGAAAGGATTGGGAGGTAGGAGAAAAGATCAGGGTTGTTGGGGCTTGCCCAGACCGCGGGCCAGAGCGGCGTAGCCTTCGGGGTTGTAGCCCACCAGCTCGCCCTTGTAGTTCCAGCACAGCAGGTTGCAGCTCAGGCCTTCGGTCATGACCTGGGCGTCGTGGTAGATCGGCTTGAGGGCGGCGGCCAGCGACAGCGCGTCGTTGAAGACGTGGCCGTCGATGGTGACCGGGTAAGTCTGGTCGCCGTCACCATGTTCGCCGGTGAACTTCAGGTTGTAGGTCGGGATGCCGTCCCAGTCGCCCACGGGCTTGAGCTTGAAGGCCGGTTGAGCCGGATGATCGGCGTTGTACGAATCGAGCTGCGGCAGACGCTGATTGGTCGTGGCGGCCATGGCGAACACGCCAGCAGCAGCGACAGTCAGGACGAGGGTGATGCGGGTGAAGGTGGAAGACTTCATGGTGGACCTCTGGAGAATGTGGATGAAGGAAGGGGTGAGCGGTTTAGACTCACCCCTCAGGTTGACCTCAGATATCGTTTCCGAAGTCGGTTGCGGAACGGACAGGAGGCGCGGGCGGCACCTTTTCGAGCATGATGGCAAACGGCTCGGCCATGCCCTCGACGAACTTGTCGGAGGCCAGCCGGGTCTTGACACCTGCGAACGCACCCACAGGCACCGGACCATCGGGCTCGATGACTTGCAAATACGTGATGCCCGTCAGACGGCGCTTGGCAAACACGACGTTCTTGCCACCGCTGACTTGCATGACCAGGTAAGCTTCCCCATCGGCCTTGACCAGGCGTTGGATGGGATAGCTCATTGGCATGTGGATCAACGCCGAGAAGAACGAGCGGGTCGACAGCGAATACAGGTGCTGCGGGAACTCCGGCGCCATGGCATACAGCTTGTCGAACGCCTCCAGCTGCCGACGAAAGTCGACTTGCTTGAGGTGTCCGGGCTTTTCGTGCATGCGGTTGGAACCTGAATCGAACGCCATCGAGACGTCCGGATCGATCATGCCAGCATCGATCTGGTCCATCTCCTGGACCTTTTCCCAGATGAACCGATGAGCGGTGTTGATCGACTCGCGGTTATTCCGGGGCGTAGTCAGGTCGAACGTGGTCTTGATGAACCCCACGTTGGCGTACTGCTCGTAGCGCACGGACAGAAAGCAGATCTCGATGTGATCGTCATACTCGTAGAGCGTGACGTTGCACTCGTCGGCCATGGGCACAACGATGGCTCGCATCTTGAGCTGCTCGATCCAGATGGCACGCGGCCAGCCGTCCGGAAAGGACTTCTGGGCCATGACCTGGAACGGCAGGGTCTCGTTGGTGACCCGGCTGTGGGCTCGCGCCTTGGGCGGGACACCGAACTTGACCTCCGGGGCAGCTTTGGCGCGCTTGTACAGGGCGTCAAAGAACAACTGCTCACAGGTCTTGAGCGGCTCGATGATCGCAGCGGGCTTGGGCTCTTCACCCACCCACTTGTTGATCAGGGGTTCGAGCTTTTCGTGCGGGTTGACCTTGGGGGCCGATTGTTCGGCCACGACCGGATCGACCGGCGTGGGCTTGGCGGCCGGCAGCATGAAAGCCGCAGCCACAATCAAGATGACCGTCATCACGATGATGAACAGCCACTTCAAGAGCTTGGACATTTCAGTACCTCCGACGGAAGATGGAACTTAAGAAACGATCGAGCATCTTCGCAAAGTTGATGGCGCCAACCACCAGCATGTAAAAGACCACGAACGTAAAGACATACCAGAGAACTTCGAGAACCACCAAGGCCAGGACGTCCCAAATAGCGAACACCAAAACCATGATGAACAGACACATCCCGACCAAGGCCAGGAAATCGAGAAGCTTTTGCAGCATGTAACAGGCTCCTTATGCCGATCAAACGGCTAATTCGGCATAAAAGAAAATAGGGAGTTCTCTGGTATATCCACGAGCCGGGGACCCAGCGGGTCCCACGTGCTCATGTTTTACCGAAGAACTCCCTCTTGGCAGCGGACTTGATCGCATTCATCCACTTCGAGAACGGACCCACGAGGATCAGTCCGAAGACCAGGATGCCCACGGCGATGCCGATGAGCTTGCCAAAGATCGCACCGGCCAGCAGGCCCGCGATCAGGATGGCAACCAGGGTCAGCAGCGAAACCAGGCCCATGATGATGGTCATGTACAGGTAGCAGCCGATCACCTTGATCATGGTGATGAATCCGAAGAACATGATGTCGACGATCGCTTTCGCGAACGCGTCACCAAATCCACCCGCAGCGGCAGTGGTGGAATCTTGAGTCACGATGGACTCCTTTCGTTAAACATGGAAGGATGAGAGAGGTTGGGTAGTCGTAAAGCAGGTCTTTCAAGGAAGTTGAGAGTTCCCCCGTGGTTCCGACGGGGGAGAGCGGTTGGCCTGGGTTACAGGCCGGCGGCGGCAGCCAGTTCGGCTTCAGCCGGCGCTTGCGCGGCGAACGAGGCGTCCACGTGCGCGGCGGCAGCGGCTTGCTGCGCCGGGTCCTTCTTGGCGAAGAAGCCGAAGTACACGTCAGCGAGCTTGTCGAAGCCCGAGCGCGAGAAGATCAGCCACCATTCGGCCCCGATCAGCAGCACGCAGGTGATGATGCCGCCGACGGTGGCGCCGAACAGGAACGTCAGCAGCGCGTAGATGCCCATGGCAGCCAGCCAGACGCCCAGGACCAGCAGCACGATGGCCAGCGCGAACATCGGCAGCGACAACTCCATCGTCTTGCTCTTGGCAGCCGGCGGCACTTCGGTGGACTGGGTCGTGGAATCGGCAGCGCCGTCCGTCGTGCCCGTGGTGTCAGCCGCGCCGTCATGGCGGACTTCGAACGGCACGCCGGTGGCGCGCGACAGGTCGTCGGCCAGGTTCTGGGTGGCCGTGTCGGCAGCGCCGGTCGATTCGGTCGACGGGGTACCGGAGGCCGCAGCGATGGCCGCGCCGATGATCGGGGCGGTGGACTCGTTGCTGGCGTTGTTGTCTTGCGTGTTCATGTTGAACTCCTGACGATGTGAAAGAATGAACTTGCGTCAGCGCGTGGCGGATTAGGCGAACGCGGTGGCGAAGAACAGCCGAGGATTGCGGAAGAACGCGTACACCGGCTCGATGATGTACTCACGAGCCCAAGCACGCAGCTTGCGATAGATGCCCTTGGTGAAGAACACCAGGAACACGATCAAGCCGGCCAGTTGGGACAGGCCGAACGGCGCCAGCATCAGCGCCACGATCCAGGTGGCAACACCCTCGGCGACGGCGGTCACGCCCATCAGAACGAGGACTTCGAACACCATCTGGACGCACCACAGGGCGAACTTGGTGATGTTGGCGAACGTGAAGGCAGCGAAGAACTTCTTCATGATGAGCTTTCGTAACGACGTTGATGCAAGACGGCGGGGAACAACCCCCGCCGCTTATGCGGACTCAGGAACCGATGGCCTTTTAGGCGGCCACGGGCTCCGCACCGGCTTCCGGGGCCGGCACGGTGGCATCCCCCTCGGACTTGGTGAACAGGCCCTTGAAGAAGGCGCCGATGGCCTTGAAGCCCGACGCGATGGCGCCGACGACGGCAGCGGCCGCGGCCGGGAACAGCAGGGCGGCGCCGCCGACGGCCACGACCACGACACCGGTGATGCCCACGACCTTGACCCAGCGCTTGGCAAAGGCCGAAGCGACGGCGGTCTTGACGGAGGAAACGACGTTCTTGATGGATGCGAACATGATGAACTTTCTCTAGAGTGGAAGTGAAGAACACCTTTGCCCCCAAGCAACAGCGCCATTCGCTGCAATACTGAGGGGTAAGGTCAGGGAGGATATATGTAACTGAAACTTTCTGGATTACACGTTTTCGTGGATGTTGTCGAACTCCGCCGTCGCACTGACGACGTATTGGTCTTCACCCACACGGTCGATGGACACCCACTCGACATCGGCTCCTTCGGAGATCAACGTCATGGTGCGACCTTGCATGTACGTGCGCACGGTGGCGTCGAGGTTGGCACGAGCGTGGTCAATGCAGGCCGCCAGGAAGCGAAACGCCATCGGCAGCGTCAGCGCAGTAAAGCGCTTGCGCATGCTGTTGTAGCGAGCCAGGTCTTCGGGCGACCAGGTAGGATCGGGTTCGGTGATATTCATTTCTGGATTACCTTTCGACGTTGGAGGGGTGCTTGGACCGCGCCAGGCGTTGCTTGATCAGGCCGCGCAGCATGACGAGCTGGTAGATGTCGTTGGCTTCAGAACACAACGCTTCGAACAGGCGCTGGTAGTCCCGGAACATCTTGCCGTCGCTGTCGTTGCTGTTGCGAACCACCGCACTGAACACCTCGTAGAGCGGGATCGCGCCGATCTGGTCAGCCACATCCCACGAAGTGATGTCGTTCTTGGCGGTGCTGTGACCAGTTGCGAAGATCCGCAGCGTGACCAGGCGAACCAGGCGCAGCCGGTAGTGGCTGCGATGGCGCTTGACGAACTGTTGCAGCCTGTGGTTGGCAATGCGGCGGATGACCGAATCGAGCGAGGCTTCGAGGGCCGTCGACGTATTGGACGTCAGACTCTTACGCGCCGCTTCGATGTGGGCCTGCTCATCGTGAGCAGGATTGTGATAACGGGGGAAGAGGTTGGTCATTTCTTGACCTTCGGCTCCGGGTTGACGGAATCCTTGATGGACGCGAACAGTTCTTCCTTGCCCCAGATCACGAAGCGGCTTTCGGTGCCGCTGTAGATGCTGGAATCGCCCGAGCGGATGGCACGAGCGTACTCGTTGCCACGGCAGTCGGCGATCAGGAAGTCGAAGTGGTCTTCCTTGAACAGAAAGCCCTTGTCTTCAGCGTTCAGGATTTCGATGGCCTGAGCGCAAAAGCGCATGACCTGCGGCAGCGTGCAGCTGGTGGACGCCGTGTTAAAGCGCGACAGACCATGAATCTTCAGGTCGTCGATGTTACGTTCGGTACGCATGGTGGATTATTCCCTGAGGGTTTACTTGTTGCGGTAGACACCGTTGGCAAAGAAGCCAGCGGTTTCTTGTTCGTAGTGGGTTTCGATCTCGGTCTGCAAGAGCGCATTGCGCAACTTACGAGCAGACTTGACGGCGGCGTCGACGGCCTGCTGGAGGATCTCGTCGAAGTTGGGTTGGAAATGGACCGAACCGTAACTCGTGTTGCCGATGCACACTTCCACGTACTGGCGCTCCTCGTTGACGAGGAGGCTCACGTAGAAGCCAGCAATCTCGACACCGACGCGCTTGAATTCGGAGTAATCGTGGAACATGGTGGATGGCTTTCTGTAACGACGGATGAAAGAGAAATGGGGGCCGTAGCCCCCGACAGGATCAGACGCGACCGCGCAGCGATTCGAAGAGCTCGGGCTTGGCCCAGATCTTGAAATACGACATGCCGGTGTTGTAGCCGTGCGCTTCGCTGGTGAAACCTTCGATGCGGCGTTCGGCGTCATACTGGCGGCGGCAGCGGACCAGCTCGGTACCCGGGTTGTTGAGCTCCTGGATCGAGTAGTCGTTGCTGTCGTCCTGGAGCGTGAAGCCGATGCGACGTTCGTTCAGGATTTCGATGGCGCGGGTCACGAACTTCAGGGTGTCGTGCAACGACACGATGCAGCCGATCGTAAAGCACTCCAGACCCTCTTCAATGAGGATCTCTTCGACGGTCATGGAATCTTCGTCGCGTTCGTTAGCTTGAGACATGGTTGACTTTCAGGAGAAAAGGACTGTGGATGAGCTGATATTCCTACCAAAGCTCGTGACAGATATATGTGTTTGAGATTTTCTAGATTACACGTTTGGCGGCATAAAGGGCAGGGTTGACCCCTGCCCCCTATATGCCCTTAAAACACACTGGTGGTCTTTCTGTCGGGCTCGATGTGTCCCTTGCTCAACCGTGCAGCAAGATAGAGCACAAAGCGCTTTCCCAGCCACACGCCAGCCACCCGCATGGCTTGGTAGAAAATACGTGCAGCTTCTTTGCGATCGACCACCACCTGAACCCCGTTGATCCGCACCCGACCGGTACGGCAAAGGTAGTTGTGGATGATGGCGGCTTTGCCCGCGTTGGTGGTTGGCAGGATCCACCGTTGGAAGTAGGCAGGGATGTCGGCCCCGGTGACCGAATAGCCCTTGGGTACGTAGACCCAGTAGTTCTTGCTGCCCCTGTTGCGAATTCCTACGTAGAAACTCACACCACCAATCACCACCCACGTGTCCACACCCGTCCGGATCGACGTGTCACTGTCGAGCAGCAATCGTTCGGAGGGTTTGAACCGCAGGTAGGAGGTTTTGCTGGATGAATCTGGCATTGGTAACAGTCCTGATTTTAGAGTAGTGCGGGGCCTGCACCAGACCCACAGCATAAAGGCCGGGACTGAAATTCGTCCCGGCCAGTACGTTTTTCAGGCGTTCGTATCGTCGCTTGACAAATCCACCACACGCTTGCAGAAGATCATCAGATTGGACGTTGTAAAGTGCCGGTTGGTCTGAAAGCCGCTGCCAAACGTGTTGACGTAGTGGTGCGCCTTGATCAAGAGGCCCGTGATCGACGAGATGTCGTCGTCTTGCATGAACAAGATCTTGACGGGCATGCCCGGGTAGATTTGTGTCATGTCAGAATTTTCCCACGACAGCGAGATGATCGAGCCATCGCGCGCAGCCAACTTGGAGTACTCCCAAAACGGATTGGAGTTGATCCGGTTGGCCGCTTGCATGACGTTGTTCAAGCCGTTATCGCGCTTGATCGTCGTGAACTCGCTGTTGGTACCACCCCGGCCGGCGACGGCCTTGTTGTCGCCCAGCTTGGAGTAGTTCTCCATGAACTTGTCCGCATCGCCAAACCGCACGCCGTTGCCATGGTTCATCACCAGGTCTTCGCTGAAGTTTTTCAGCTTGGTGTCGCCGGTGGCCAGGACGGTCAGGTTGTTGCCTTCTTTTTTGTACGTCTGCTCGATGGCAGGCATTCGATTGGGCGGAACGTTGATGATGGTCATCGTCCGCGGCGTCGAATCGAAGTTGGCGTTGTTGTACGGCGGAAACACGTACCAATGGTCACCCGAGAAGTACGCGGCCAATCCTGCGTTGTAGACCCCACCGCACTTTTCGTGGATGTAGTCCGGAACCTTCACAAGCTTGGTGCCTTGCGGGATGACGATATGGTCGCGCGCCGTCTTGTTGTTGGCAGCCACCATCTCCACGCCCTTGGGAACCGCGTCTGAGTCCACATCCACGTTGGCCGACTCCGAAGTCAGCACGTGTTTGATGACGTCTTCCACGGTCTGGTTGCGAAAGATGCCGCCGTACGTGCGCATGCGAAACTGATTGACCTGCTTGGGGATCAACTGAAAGTCAATCTCCAGCAGGTTGGTCAGATCCAGCGACGTTTCGTCCGGCTGGTTCATTGCGTTACTCTCGACGGCCGGATTGAACGGGTTCAAGAGCGTGGCAATGTAGCGCTGGCTGACGGTGGCATCATCGGTGTCCACACCCCCACCGACTTCGTAGACGGGCACTTGGTGCAACGTGATCTCGAGTTGGTCCAGATTGGGGTAGACGTGGTACGCGTAAGCACCCCCACCAATGACGCACCGCAAAATGATCTCGTCAGCAAAGTTGCGTTCGAAATCGCATATGAAGTCAATGGACAAGACCTTGATGGACTCGACGGTGTCGTCTTGGGTCCCACAGTGGATCTGGATCGTCCAGTAACTGTTGTTGTTTTGCGGGTCGGAGTTGAGGATGTCTTTGATGTCGCGTGACAGCGACGAGTCAAGGATGTCCATCAGGTGTCACCGTCACCCTTCTTCAGACTACCCAGCAACGCAGCGATCTGGGGCGACGGCTGGGGTCCCGTGTTGGGGTTACCGTTGGCAATGCGCGCAGCGTCGGCTGCCGTGGCCGCATTGCTGCGAGGCGCAAAGTACTCGGCCATCGACTTGCGACGCGGGAACTGGTCTTCCTCGGGCTTGTCTTCGACTTCGGGCAGCGCCGGAAGAATGGGTCTGAGGTTCAGAACCGGCACGGTGTCGGGAGCCTTGGGTTTGGCTTCGATGAGCGTGGGGGTCGACAGCAGCTTGTTTTGCAGCATGTCCAGACCCACGGTGAGTTGGTGACCGTTCATCTGCTTGACCAGCGAGGCGATAAAGCCATCGTCGTCGGCAAAGCGGTACTTGGCAAACTCGTAGATCGAATGGGCAAACCGATCCAGCAAGATCAAATCCTTGACGGGAACCGTCTTTTTGTTCATGCTGGTGCGAATGTGGGTGGCCCAGGCTTCCAGGTGCGCTTCGATGCGCTCGTAGATGCGCCGGGTGTCCTTGGGCTCGACCACGGCCACGGTAGCGCCGGTGTCGTAGAGCTCGGTCATGCGCTGGATCGACAGCATGATGTCACGCGACTCGTTGGCGATCTGCTTGTCGTAGACCGGATCGCCTGTGATCGGCATGCCAAAGTGCTGGAGCTCTTCGATGCTGAGCATCTGCAAGAACTGCACGCGTACATGGTAGAGCTCGTGAAACAGGTACCAGCTCGAATCACGCTCGCTCTCAGGGACCCACGACGACTTGGCTCGCACTTCCGGAGGAGGTAAGGGAGCCGACGGCTTTTTAGGCCGCCTCTGTTCTCGTTGCGGCAGTCCCATTACACACTCCGTACCGACGCCTTGGTCAGGTGCAGGACGATCGGGGTGTAGTAGAACCGGTCCATGGCGTTCCAGTTGGGCATGTCCTGGATCAGCGCCTTCAGGCGGGCGTTGTCCAGCGCGTTGCCCACCAGGTAGTCACGCACCAGGAGCTCGAGCACCGACTGGGCGCCGTCTTCGTCCGTGTTGGCGTAGAAGTCCGGCGAGAAGATGTACGAGCCGCCGGCCATGGCCCGGTGGATCAGGGGCGGCAGCTTGGGGTAGACGATCGGGTTGCCGTTGCTGTCCAGGCTCGTGAAACCATCGATCGCATCGGGCAGCAGATCGCCCAGATACCGGCGCTGGTTGGGTGCCAGCAGGTCGTACAGCCGGGTCATCTTGGGCGGCGCATCGAGCAGCGGCGCCGAGTCCGGCAGGATCGGGGGCGGCACGAGGTTGTAGTCCACCGACAGGAGCGGGTCCGTCGGGTAGATCACGTTTTCGACACCGCAGTAGTAGATCCCTTCCATCATGGGATCGTTCTTGAAGTTCTTGGTGCTGACCGTGCCGTAGGTCGTGAAACAGTCCTGGATCAGCGTGATGTCGCGCCGCGTGATCGCTTCGAGCACCTGCATGCCCGCGCGCAGCGCGTAGTCGTCGTTGACATTGAACTGGCGCACGCGGCGCAGGTCATTGGCGTCGACCGCATCGAAGTTGGTCATGATGAACCGCGTCATGTAGACGTCGGTGCACGAACTGTCTTGACCGGGCAGCAGGAACGAGCCGTATTCGTTGGAGCGGAAAGCCCGCACGTAGTCGTTCAGCAGGCGCCGGTAGACCTGGCGCAGGAAGATCACCGTCTGATGCTCTTCTTCGAACACGAGCGGGTTCTGGCCGTACTTGATGAACTCGCGATCGAACACGAGCGTGGTCACGACCTTTTGGTTCAGGTCATTGACGCGGTCGGCCGAGTAGCCCACCAAGCGGTAGCGGATCTGGTGGACCGAGGCCCTGAAGACTGACAACCGATCGGGGTTGTCGATGACTTCGAAGACGCCTTCGCGACCCGAACCCGTGTCGGCGATGAACATGTCGCCCACGTTGGGAATCAGGAACGGATAGACGGCGGCCGCACCGGTCACGTCCATGTTGTTCGTCTCGGGGTTCTGCGCGGTGGTCAAGGCCTGGTTGACCTTGAGCTCCATCCCCTTGATCAGCTTGTACTGCTGGTGCACGGGGTTGGTGGCCATTTGCTGGCCGGCCACTTGCGAGTCCAGGTCGATGACCTGGCTGTAGTAGTTGACCGTCCAGGAGCTACCCTCGATGTGCGAGAGCAGGTGGTCCACCGGTTCGAGCTTGGTGTCGACTGTGACGCCCCGGTAACCGGGCGCCGCGATCACCTGGTTCTGCGCCCTCGGTTTCTTGGGCGCATTGGGAGAAGGGCTTACGAGCGGCATCTCAGGTCCTGTTTTCGGAATGAGCGTTGAGGGTCAACGACATGACCGTGTTGAACTGGACCATGGGTCCGTTGCGGCTGATGTCGAAGCGATTGTCGATGTCGTACGCGATGGCGTTGTACAGCGTCGACTTCATGTAGTTGCCCGGCAGGCAGGCCAGTGCGAACCGCTCGGGGATCGTCTGGTCAAGCGCCAGAAACAGCTTGGTGGTGGCCGCGCAGTTGTTACGCAGACGGGCCTTGGCGGCGTCTGGCAGCAGGCGGGGTCGCTGGAAGATGGCAAAGCGCACGTGGAACGTGTCACGCAGACTCTGCGGTTCCACAAACTGCACCATGAGCTCAGGCGTGACGATGTACTTGTCTTGCTCCATCATCACTTCGTTGCAGTACACGCTGATGTTCAAAAACGAGTAGCGGTACAGCGTGAGCCACTGCGCCTCGGTTCGCATGAACGCCAGGATGTCCGGATCGATCTCGATATCCCCGAGCTGGGTCAGATCCAGCAGGTCCAGCGGGTTGTCTTCGTCGATGCTCGTGAGCGCCGTGAAGATCCGCATGGTCTCGGGGTTGATCGAGTTGTCGGCCGGGTACCACTCGTCAAAGTCGGGGATGGCCTGACCGGGACGAGCAAACCGCGTAGCCATCTGACCTTGTTCGAAGTGACGCAGGTTCAGCGCCGTGGCCGAATAGGTCAGCTCGTATTCTTCGGGATCCTTGGGATCGACGAGCTTGCCCTTGCGCAGGTACTCGGGGATCAGCTGGTTGTGCACCATCAGCGGATATTCCATGGCGATGGCCCGCGGCACATCGATCTGGAACTCGTAGGTGAACTCCATGTTCCACGAGCTGTTGTCGGCTTGTTTGGAGCCCTTTTCAGGCGCCGTATCGAAGTCGAAGTACCCCAGGACTCGGGCTTGCGTTTCGGCAATGGCCCAGGCCTTGTTCTTGCCGACCTGGTCGGACAAGATTGTGGCCTTGGACGAGATCTTAGCACCCCAGTAATCCGCGAACTCCTGGTTGTAGGGCGCCACGGCTTCTCGCATCTCCCAGATCTTCATGGCAATCAGCACGCACTCTTCGGGCAGAAGGTAGCTGTAACTGACAAAGTGCGTACGCGTCTGGCGACCCATGGACACTCGCGTGCGAATGTCATCGAGCCACATGCGCGCCGCATTCTCGTCGGTGAACTTCGAGCCAATCGTGACCTTGAAGGTGGTGGGCGCGTAGGCCGGCTTCATGAAGAACTTGGTCTCGTGATCGATGTAGATCAGCGGGTTGTCCGTGTACAGCACGGACGACGACAGGATGCGGTCTTCTTGCGCATCGTCAGAAAACTTGATGGACCAGCGGGTCTGGGTGTCGAACTTGTTGAAGTTCTCTTCAGGCGTGAGTGTGGTACCGGGTTGGTAGACGCGGTCGACCTCGCCAGCAAAGAGCGTTTCCGTCTCTTTGGGCAGCCCCGTCCATTCCAGGATTTGCCTGACGATGTCCAGCACCACCGGACGCATCACGCTGTACCGCACGTCCGGGATGACATAAATCGGTTTTGGCATCGTTTGCTTTCAGCTTGGATATACACACGATTGAACCACTCGGGAGCAATAAATACCCGGCATAAAGCGGAGCCCGAAGGCTCCGCCGTCTGCCTTACGTGCTAGCTTTGCAGGCTGACCCCGTCGATGTGCGCGCTCGCTTCACCCTTGGCGTGCGAGTGCTCAGCTTCGTGCGCGTTCAGGCTCTTGAGCATGGCGTTCTGCAGCAGCGAGATCACACGCGAGGTCGCGGTGGTCATCTGCGTGTAGGGCGCCGTGGCGCTGGCCATGATCGATTGACCCACGTGCAGGGCGGCCTTGCCGAACTCCTTGGCCGCCAGGTCGTTCTTCTTGAACCTGTCGGCGTAGCGCGTCAGGTGATCGACGGCGGTCTCGGCAAATTCGGAACGACGAGCGGTGGCAGCGGCCAGGGCCGTGTGATCGCTCTTGGCGGTGAAGTGCTCGATCAGCACCGTGCACAGATCGAACGCCTTGTGCAGTTCGGCCTGGTTCAGCGGCTTGGTCAGGAACGACTCCTTGTAGAAGCCGCCAGCCTCGGTGTGGACCTTGATGCCGACCTTGGTCAGCTCCTCGATCGCATGGCCGATGGACGCCGAGCTCAGACCCGTGTTGTGGGCGATGGGCTTGGCAGCCGTGACCGCGATCGACACGCCACCGAGCAGTTGCACGGTCTGGATCGTCTTGATCGAGAAGTAGTCCTTGTCGGTGTCATCCTTGACGTGGCCGTGCGGACCCGTCTGGGCGACGATGCTGGTCTGCTCGGCCATCTTGTTCAGGATGGCGAACTGCTCGACCACGCCGATGCCCTTGTCGCCTTCACCCAGCTTGGCAAACAGGTCGACGAAACCCGAAGCGTAGTCGATGTTGAACGTGGTGCCGACCTTGATGAACCAGTCCACCGCCACGCTGAACTTGAGCGCTTCGTCCACGACCTCGGACAGGCTTGTGAGCGTCCTGCCATCGGCCACGGGCATCGTGACCGTGATCTCTTCGGTCGTATTGAGCGAGTGGCTCGCCTTCATCAGGCGTTCCTTGATGATCTTCTGGCGACCCACGTGGCCGGCAGCCGCCGCACGGGCGTGCCCCACGTACTCGCGCACCATCTTGGCCACGCGTGCCAGCAGCTCCTTGAGCGCCTTGACGATCTGCTCGATGGCCGAGCGGACCTTGGCCGAGACGGTCGGGCCGGAGGCCTCGTCTTCCATGGCCGGGGTGATCTCGCCACCGGACAGGCCGGTGCCCGCCAGCGCCGTGTCGCCTGCGATCTGGATGAGCGCGGCTTCTTCGGGGGTGGGCTGGCGGATCGTGTCGGCCACGAGAGCGAGCGATTCGAGCGCGGTGATCAGTTCCATCGTGCGGGTGGAGTCCCCCACTTCGGACGTGATGGCGTGGCGCATCGCCTCCGATTGCTCGATGTGGCTGATCTCTTCTTCGAGGGAGATGACGGGCAGCGTTTCGAAAGCCTGTTCCGTCATCACCTGGGCAATGAGGTTTTTCATGGGTAGTCTCAGGTGATGTGGATCAGACCGCGGCAGCGGCTGCTTGGTGACCCGGTTGAGCAGGCTTGGTCGGCTCGACCTTGGGGGCGGCCTTGTCCATGCAGCTGTTCAGGTAGGAGATGACCACCTGCATCACCCGCTGGAAGTAGTGGTGAGCGTGGATCAGGTCCTTGATCTGACCGTGCGAGATCCCCACAGCCGCCGTGCGGAAAAAGGCGATCATCTCGTCGTCGACGTCCAGCATGGACTCGGCCTTCTTGAGCATCTCGTGCAGTTCCTTGTCGGCGGCCATGCAGCGCTCGTCAACATCCTTCAGGCCGCGGGCGTACGTGCCGGTCGGATTGCACAGCGCGTCCATGTCGGCGCGCATGGCGTCGAAGATGTCCTTGAGGATCTGGTGCGACGGCTTGATCTTGGTCATGCCCGGTTGCTGCGCATCGATGCGGTTCTGGTTGATGCGCACCGAGGCAGCGAAAGCCTGCTTGAACGACTCGGGTGAGGTCGTGCTCTGGTGAGCCGAGGCACGGATCACTTCGAGGTGGCCACCACCCAAGATGGTGGGCGAGACCGCCATCGAGGCGGCTTCGGTGTCCATCGAGGTCAGACCTTGCGCGGCTGCGTCGGTGGCCTGCACGACCAGACCGTGACCGCGCGGGTACAGGTCGAAGTTGTGGCGCACGGTCTCGAGCAGGTCGAACTGGCTCTTGAGGACCATCATGCCACCGTTGACGCTGCGACCGATGGTCTCGCTGAACGGCGCCAGCGCACGCGCCAGACCCACCAGGCCGCCCTTGGCGCCCGGCAGATCACGCATCTCGATCTCTTCAGCCCGTGTGAAGTCGTAGGCCTTGATCTTCTCGCCCAGCGACTCGTAGGACTTGGCGATGCGGTGCGACTTGGAGAACTGGTGGGCGATGTACATCTTGATCTGCGCGTAGATCTTGCGCAGCCAGGCAGCGATCTGGTTCAGGATCGCCTTGATCTTCTGGCCGAGAGGCACGCCTTCTTCTTCGGCTTCCATGGACGGCGTGAAGTGCGAGCCTTCCACGCCACAGGACGCACCGGCGACGTCACCGACGACCTGCACGAGCGCAGCCGTGGTCATCGAGTACTCCTGGATGCCTTCGAGCACGAGCGACAGGTTCTCGATGGACGAGACGATGTCGCCGGCATGCACGATCTCGTCGTGCAGGCTCTCGACAGACGTGACCACCCCTTCGAGCTCGTAGGCGTGCATCACGTGGTCGATGTCTTCCATCGACACAGTGGCCACGGGCACGTCAAGCGTGACCGGGTTCTTGGATTTGATCAACATCACTGATCCTTCAGTTCTTGGGATTGGGAGCCTTCGTGGCTTCAGAGGCCGCGACAGACTTGGAAACGTAGCGCAAGGCCGCCGTGATCACGCTGACGCTCTTGTTGAGCGCCTTCACATGCATGCCGTACACCAAACCTGCTGCGATGTTCATCAGCGCAACGTACGGCTTGGGATCCACAGGATCCTTGCGCATACGAGACGCCGACGAGTACTTGGCCATGAACTTCGTCTGAAGATCACGCAGATGAGCCGTGGCGATCTTGAAGCGTTCGACATCGTCGTAGTCGTGGAGATGGTGCTTGACCACTTCCAAAACCTTCAGACAATCGGTGGGCTTCAGATACGGGAGTTCTTGCTTGAGTTCGGTATCCCCGTCTTCACGCACGATGCCCGAAGTCACGATGCCCGCAGCACCCGACAACTCCACTGGCGCATAGGCGTAGAAACGATGACCGCTCAGGTATTCCTTGCTGTCGAACATCAAGACCCGACCTTCGATCTCTTCCAGGTCCTTCAACCCACCTCGGGTCGACGTCCGCAGAATCGTGAACAGGTAGTCCTGGAGCGACGCAAAGACTTCATCGAGGGCCTTGGCGTTGGCTTCCTTGTCCGACGTCGATTCGAACTTGTCCATGACTTCGAGCAGTTCCTTGAACTGCGGCGACTCGGTGGAGTGGCGAATCTCGTAGGTCTTGTTCAGGAAGCTGTCCAGATGTTCAGGCAGGGTCTTCGGATCGATCTTGCCGTGCCAGGACAGATTGCGCGGGATCGACTTGTAGACAAAGGTGCCCGGAGGCACGGGCCAATGCTCAGGCTTTTGCCGCACGTGCATGAACAGCTGTTTCAGGCGATGCTCATACTCACCCACTTCAGCCAGAAAACCTTGGGTGGTCTCGTGCAGGTGATCGAGCACCTTGTAGAGCCAGTCCATCACAGACTGCGAACCCTTGATGATGTCCTTGGCCTTGTCACGCGAGAGCTCTTCGAGTCCTTCGAGCGTGACGGCGCTGAGCACTTCCAGCGAGGCGTCCGTGTAGCCTTCCATGGCCGGACGCAGAAAGAAACTCTGACCGTACATCGTCAGCGCGAGCTTGAGTTGAAAAGGGTTGAGAGACTGCGGAAAAGAGGGCAGTGCATCAATGAACGACTCCAGCGCCATGTGGCGCTGATGCGACATGTCGCGAGCCGAGTCAAGATCGGAAAGCTCTTTGTCCACGTCGTCTCCAAAGAAGTGTTGAGAGGACATAGAGACCTTGTTTTGAAGCTGAATACGTCATAAAAAGGGGAGCCCCTGGTGGGAACTCCCCTTCTATGCCGGCTCTTTCAAGCCGGAACCAGGTCCTTGCCCGAGCTGGTCTGGTGCTGTTCGCTGCCAGCCATCGAGATTTCGCACAGGCGGAACATGTCACGCGTCAAGCGAATGGCGTGGGCGTAGGACGAACCCGTCACCCCGATCATCAACTTGAACATCGTGCGCACGGTGCCCGAGACCATCGTCGGACGCGGGTCGTACTCGCTGTAGGCGCCCGTGGCATGCTGGCTGGTGCCACGCACGTAGCCTTCCAGATTGCGACGGTACGTGTTGAGCTTTTCCAGTTGGAGCTTGTACTCCTTGTGGATGGTCTCGATCGTCTTGAAAGAAGCCAGCACGTGCTTGACTTCTCCTTCGCCGAGTGAGCGCAGTTGCTCGTAGTTGCCTTCCTTGCCGTGGTACGAACCGATCTTGGTCTGGTTCAGCGCGGCCTCGTCGTTGGGCTTGTGGTAGTACCAACCGATACCCCCGAGCACCACCGGCGTGGAGTAGCAGGTGCTGCCCGCCGGGGCCTTGGGTACGCCAGCGCGTTGGGTCGTGTCGTTGCCGAACACGTCCTTGGCGTAGGCTTCGCAAGCACCCCACATGTCCTTCTTGGCTTGACCGTACTGGAGCATGCCGCTCTTGATACGGGCCATGGCCGAGTTGATGCCCATCGTCACGCCGCTGTGGTTGTCCGCAGCAAACGAGTTGGCGATCGTGGCCAGCGCATCGTGGTAGGCCGGCACGATGTTCTTTTCGGAGATCTCGGGCGAGTACAGACGCGCGCACAGGGCGCTGTCATGGACTTCGTTGACCTTCCACTCCTTGACGTGGCTGATCGCACCCTTGATCTTGTCGGCCCGCTTGGACAGCATGCCCATGTAGCCCAGGTTGTCACCCACGACATCGCGGAACCACTGGATCAGCTTGTCGATGAAGGCCATCGTGGCGGTCCAGGCACGTTCCAGCGTCTCGGAGATGGACTCGAGCACCAGCTGGGTCGAATCCTTGCCCTTGGCCTCGTCGAAGTCTTCCAGGCTCAGCCCGAACGAGGGTTGTTCGAAGCCGATGGACTCCACGATGTGTTCGAGCGCGATGCCCAGCGCTTGAGCGCCTTGAGCATTGAGCACGCCGGATTGGCCGACGAAATCGTGGAGCTCTTCGAGCGACGTGGTGGCCGCATGCAGCTTGTGCAGGGCAGCTTCTGCATCTTCAGCATCGCCTGCGCTTTCGTCGATCATCTTGTCGACCTGCATCGGATCGAGTTCGGCAGCGTCGGCAGGACCGATGTCCGATTCGAGAGAAACGACCACAGGGGTCGCAAGAGCTCGTTTCAGGAGCATGATCATTCCTTGGCTTGGGAGGAGGAGACCGTGGCAGCGTTCGGCGCGGTGTAGGTCGCCACACTGTGTTGGCAGTGCTCGATCAGGCCGCGGAACGCCGACAAGGCGTAACTGAAGGTCTGCTGGTGGATGCCCCGGGCAAGCGTGGGTGCCACACGGGCCAAAGCCCGCAGGAACTTCTTGTCTGCCTCGCTGTGCTCGACTTCAGAACGGCGCAGACGCACCGCCGCCTTGTCCAGCAGGTCGACCATGTTGCCGTTGCGCTTTTCAGCCAGCTCGAAGCGGCGAATGCGCGAGCAGACCTTGACGATCGTGTCCAGCGACCAGCGGATGTCTTCCATCGACAGCACCTTGAGGGTGGCCGGCGGATGCTCGTGGTCTTCAGGGCGACGGATCGCAAAGATGAACTGGCCCAGGTCGTCGGTGGACTTGGGCACGCCGATGACGCCGTAGTAACCACCGGGCATGGGCTTGGTCGTATGGACCTCCACACCTTCAGGGGCACCGACTGCGTTGATCAGCGAGTTGGTGGCGTCGTGCTCGAAGATGCCCGAGTAGGTCTCTTCGAACAGGCGCGGGAACTGCTCGGTCAGCGTGGTCACGTCCTTGCCTTCGACGTAGGCGTTGACCATGTCAGCGACCTTGCGAGCAAAGCCGGACGAACCGGAGCGCTCGGCGTCTTCGACGAACGTGAACAGGCGCTCGTAACCATCGAGCAGCGGGGTGTCGGGCGTGACGATGCGCTTGGCCAGGCTCTCGTTGTTGTACGAAGCCACGGTCGGGTCACCCTTGATGCTGCGCACGTAGCGCAGTTCTTGAGCGGCGTAGCGTTCCATCCGGGCCGCCAGCTTGAACTGCTGCTCCAGGTGCACCCGCAGGTGCATGTAGGCGCGGCGCAGGACTTCGCTGATGGCCTTGAGCAGTTCGAGGATCTGCTCTTTGATGCGCGCACCGCGCTCTTTCCAGGTCGTGCTCGAGGCATCTTCCATGGACAGACGCTTGGGCAGGGGCAGGCCGATCTCCTGGTACAGCCCTTCGAGGGCCAACTCCAGGATGTGGCTGTCCACATCGTTGCCGTCGTCTTCGTGCGCGTCGACGACTTCAGCGATGTTGTTGAGCTTGATCACGACGTTGACGGCCTTGTCCAGCTGATTGCCGTAGTCGGCACATTCGGCTTCGGACTCGACGACTTCTTGAATGTCGTTGGCCACATCGACGAGGGTGATCTGGTCCTCGTCGTCTTGTTGTTCCAGGCTGAGCTGGTAGAGAGATTTTCGCATGTTGGTGCTCTGCCGAAGGAGATGCAAAATGAAAGAGTAACCACCCGCCACCTTACCCCCAGCAAGTAGGAGCAAGGCACGAGTAGTTACTCAGTCACGGTCTTCTCACCTCGGGTAAGAGGCTCGAAGGATCAGGCAGCCGCGGCAGCAGCCGGGGCTGCCGGAGCAGCAGCGGCCGGAGCCGCCGGAGCCTTGGCCTTGGCGGCAGCGACTTCACCGGCAGCCTTGGCGCCGAGCGTCTTGAGCGAGATGGCCGCGTAGTCCAGCGCTGCCATGTTCGCACCCGCTGCGATCGCGAAGGCCGGTTGGGCCATGCCGGTGCAGATGGCGCGCGCGTCCTTGAGGGCCGCCACGAGCATCTTCCACTTGGCGCCGCCTTCCTTTTGCTGCATGGCAGCCGTCGAGTTGGCGATCTGGCCCGCAGCCATCACGGTCTTGTACAGCTCCTGGGCACGCGTCCAGACGGCTTGTTGGCCGCTGGCTTCCTTGGTGTACTCCAGGACCAGGCCGGCGATGTTGTTGATGTCCTTGGGGGCCAGGACCGGCACCGCAGGAGAGATCTCGCCGACGTCGGCCGTGGCCTGGCCGAACTTGATGCCTTGACCACCGTCGTTGGGCAGGTAGCCGTAGACGATCTTGTTGCCCAGCCACGTGTTGGACGTGTAGAGCGTCTGGTTCTCGGCACCGGCCTGCAGGCCGAACATCTGCGCGTCGCGGGCACCTTCCTTGATGCCGCCGTCGCTGGTGAGCGCCTGCATGAACTTGTTGGCCACCGCGACCATCTGGCCCAGAGCCTGGCCGATGGCGTCGGAGTTCGCGTTCACGTCGGTCACGGCCTTCTCGCAGGCTTGCACCAGCGGTGCGCATTCCTGCAGCAAGGCCGGAGCGGCGCGCGAGCAGCCGGCGGCGAACTTGTTCAGCGCCACGAGCTGTTGGGCCACGTTGGACGAGACCTTCTGGCCCGAGGCCAACTTCCTGGCGATGTTCGGGTTGTCGAACGACTGGTTCAGCACCTGGTCGCCCACGGACTTGACCGACTGCTGGATCTGCTGCGCACGGGTGGCCATGCGGGCATTGGCGTCGAACACGTGCTTGAAGAAGTTGCCCAGCCACTCCATGATCTTGGCCCAGCCGGCCTGGATCGCCTTCCAGACGGCTTGCGCCGTTTCCTTCAGGTCTTCCATCGCCAGGGTCGTGGCGCTCACGCGCAGCGACTTGCTCGGGTTGTCGAACGACTCCATGGAGGGCATGCCCAGCGTGGCGTCGCGATCGATCTGCAGCGTCTCGACGATGTGCTCGATGGCGATCTTCAGGATCTTGGCACCGGAGCCGTCCAGGCCGGACTCGGCCGAGGCCGTGTCGAGCACTTCGGTCATCTCGTTGAGCTTGACGTGACCCTTCTCGTAGGCCCCGATCTCGCCTTCGAGGACGTCGATGTCGACTTCGGTGCCGTCGATGGCCTTGACCACCTCGGAGCTGCCGTCGCCTTCGGCCTCGATGATCTTGAGCTCTTCCTCGGACAGGATGTTGGCGTCCACCATCGTGGTGTCGGTGCTCGAGGTCTCGTCGATCACGGCGTCGGAACCCTTGGGGGTGCCGTCGGTGTTGACGGGCTCGGTCAGGACCACGGGCGCCGTGGCGGCCGCGTCTTCCGGGTTGACCTGGGCGTCGGGGGAGACGACCGGTTCTTCGGCGACCACGCCGTCGGTGGGTTCGACCACGGCCGCGGCCGCGTCGTCGACCGGGCTGGCAGCCGGCGCGTCGGCATCGGCGCCGCCGTTGACGTTCACGTTCACGTCGATGACGATCTTCTGCGGCTCGGAGCCCTGGCCCGCATCGGCGGTGGTGGCATCGGCCGGCGGGGTGCCCGCATCGGCAGCCGCCACGGTGTCAGCCACCGGATCGGTGGTCTCGCCCGGGGTGGCGGCGTCAGCGTCGGTGGCGCCCGTGACCGGGTCAGCCGTGCCGGCAGCCGTCAGGTCGGCAGCGATGGGGTCTTCGATGGCCGCAGCCGGATCGGTCGCGGCAGCGTCAGCCGGTGTGTCCGTGGCCGCGGGGGCAGCGTCCGTGGCGGCCGGAGCCGCATCGGTAGCCGCCGGAGCAGCCGCGTCAGCCGGAGCAGCCGCAGCCGCGTCAGTGGCGCCGGCCGCGTTGGCGTGTTCCTCGGCGGCCTTGTCGTGTTCGTCCGTGTTGGGAGCGTGGGTTTCGGTCGGATCGGCGGGCGCTTCGGCTTCGAGCGACACCGTCGTGGCCGGCTTCGTGGCAGCCTGGGCCGCCATGATGGCCAAGAACTGCGCGTTCAGTTTACGAGTCATCTTCTACTCCATTGCAATGGGCTTGGATTGTGCGGTAGCTACTCGCACAAAGGAAAAAATCGGGGTGGACCTTACAGCTTGATCCCGAACAGGATGTGGGCAGTGGTCAGCATGTCGGCGAAACCGCCGGGACGAGACATCCAGTCCTGGACGACCGTCACGAGGTTGGCGTTCCAGCGCTGACCGTCCAGGCCGAGTTGCTCGAGCGTGGAGCGTTGGAAGTACACGCGCACGTTGTCGGGCAAGGTGGTCGTGAAGACCTTCTTGTCCGAGGCATCGAGAATGGCGTCCCAGCTCGTGACGGCGAGCTTGCGCTTGCCGCTCATGATGAAGCCGATCGTGTCGTCCAGGAAGTCGATGTGCTCCCGGCCGAACGAAGGCGACTGGTATTGCACCTTGTACCAGAGCTCGAAGTTCTTGGTACCGAATGCTGCCAGGATCTGGATCAGGGCCTTCTCACGGAATTCGAACTGCTTGGACCCCTGTTCGTTGCGCACGTGCGCGGCGTAGAGCTCTTCGATGGCCACGTTGGCCACGACGGTCTTCGACTCGCTCGGGTTGAACAGGGTGGTGTCGTACTGCAGGCCGGGGACGGCCTTGTTCGTCTTGCGTTCGAGAACCGGCTCCAGCGGCGCGCCCAGGAATCCACGGGGGTAGATCCGGAATTGGCCGAACTGGATTTCAGACATAGTCCTTCTCCATGTCGGCGAGCTCGGCGGTCAGCTTCTGGATACGCGAATCCAGGTAGCGGATCTTCTGCTCGGTGGCGGCGTCGGGGCGACCTTCTTGCAGGCGCTTCAGGTAGAGCATGCGCAGTTGCAGCGCGGCCAGCTCTTCCTTGGACTCCTTGAAGCGGCGGACTTGCCACTCGGCGATGACCATGCGCACGAAGTAGATCGGGTTGGCCTTGGTGGCGATGAACCCGAGCTTGAACGGGTCGGTGGCCGCCGGGCCACGCGTCTTGGCCAGCGACTCCGCGTCGCTGGAGCCGACGTCCACGTCCAGGAGCTCGTCCATCTTCTTTTCGACCTTGTCGGGCGCTTCGCTGGTGGCCTTGAAGGCGATGCAGAAGTCCACGAAGGTCTTCTTGATCCACTCGGCGTCCGGCGTGGTGATCGCCTCGTCCACGGGCAGGCCGTTTTCCTTGAACTGGGCCGACTCGTGCACGAGCACGTAGTTGAGCCACTTGCGCGCGTACTTCTCGACCAGGAAGATCGCGTCGCAGTACTGCACCAGGATGGCCTGCTTGTAGGTCATGCCCTTGCCGGCGACCTGGCCGTTGAGGATGCTGGCGGCGATCTTCTCGCACACGTCCAGGTTCTTGAGCACCGTGGGCAGGTGCTTGTGGATGTCGACGATCGGATTGCCCGAGCCGTCGACCATGCTCTTGAACGTGTTCACCTGCGACTTGACTTCCGGCGCCTTGAACTTCCAGTTCTTGAACTCCGAAGCTGCTGTGTCGTAGATGTCCAGCAGCTGTTCGAGGGACCCGCGTGTGATGCGGATGTCCTCCAAGAGGGTATCCTTGCCGAAGGTCGGCAGGAGCTTGGACAGAAGGTCTTTGATTTTCATCAGTTCAAACGGGGGGCGCGCTCACACGCCCCGCGTCTCCATGGTAAGTGGTTCGAGGACCCTAGGGTTTCTTGAGTTGGGGTCAGGCCGGGCTCACATGCCCGGGCTGTTGCCCAGTCGGTAGGCCGCCAGGATGTCGTTGACATCGGCACCGCCGCCCTTTTCGCTGGCCTTCATGTCGCGTTCGCTCACGTCGGTTGCTTCGGGGATGCCGCGGTGGTAGAACTTGGCGCGATTGCGCGAGGTGTCCACGACCACCAGGAGCATGAGGTAGCTCTTTTCGAAGATCTTCTGGCGGACCTTGTAGTCCGACAGACGACCGCCGACGGCCATCTCCACCTGGGTTGCCGTCTCGGTGCTGATGACTGCCAGGTTCGAAGACGTGGCCACCGAGTAGTTGCCCGTGAGCGCGCTGGCCAGGGCGTTGCCCGTGCGACGACGCAGGATCGCTTCGTAGAAGCCGTCCTTGTCATTGGCCAGATGCTTCTTGTGTTCGTCGATCAGATCCTGGCAGAGAATCAGGTCGCGAACGAACTGGATTTCGCCCGAGCGGACCTGATGCAGCCGTTCCTTGAACGAGACATCTTTTCCACCGGCCGAAAGAATATGAGTCATCGCCTTGGGCGAGATCGCGTTTGCCAGCAGTCGGATGGAGACTGCGATGACGGCCTTGTTGGTGCCGTCCTTGATCTCCACGTTGACGAGTTTGCCCACCGACAGGTTGGTCAGCTGCTTGATTTCGTCGCCCGGGGCCTTGCCGCCTTCGGCTTCCATCGAGATGCGCAGCGCGCGATCGGACGTGTTGCGCTTGTCGCCCGGATAGGGCAAGCGATGCGTCAGGTCGGAGATGGACTCCAAACCCAGGGCGTCACTTCCGTAGGCGCCCACGAATGCCGACGCGGGATCGCGGTTCGGATTGAGGCGATCCAGTTGCTGGATCACATTGATGTTGCCCACGTTGGCCGACAGCGCGAACGCTTGCAGGTAGTAGCCGGTGAACAGGTTCAGCAGCGACTGCATCGTTGTCGGCAGCATGTCCGAGAACGTGAGCGAATCGTCGATCAGGCACAGGGGTTCGACGCGGGCCGGGGCGGTGTAGCCCACGAGCGAGTCCGCGCCCTGACTCACGCCGGCCAGAGCTCGGCCGGCCTGCTGGAGAACGGTCAGGCCGGCATCAGCGATTTTATCAGACAACATGTTTTCTTCCTTCGAGAAGATGAGGATTCGAAATGGGACTTACGTACAACGACCTGCAGATCCCGGATGGAACGAGTCAAAACATCAAGGACACCCTCGATGATGTATTCGCTCGGACCGGCACGGGTCAGCTGTCGACGGCCATGTTTGACACCGTCTACGGTCTCAACTTCCGCCAGCAGCCGAACAACGTACCGATCAACAAAGACCAATACGGTCTTACGTTCTTTACTCGCCCGCAGATGAACATGATGGCAGAAAACTTGCGCCAGGTGCGCACGTTCACGCCCATGGTCACCACCGAGGCCAACAGCCTGCCACGGTTGATCCGTGCGCTTTTGGATTCGGACTCCGAGTTCCGCGGACACGGCACGAAGCTGGTGGATCCCTACCAAGCTTTCATACCTATTCTGACGAACCAGTTGGAGAGCATGTCGGGCTGGCCCGATATCACGCTGCCGACCTTCACGTCAAAGCCCGGCGTACAACAGGAAGAGTTCAGCTATGCCGATGGCATTGCCAAGAACTATAAATCATACGATATGCGGGCCAACTTCCGCAATATTCAAGGCGATCCGATCACCGCTTTGTTCCTGACGTGGGTGTATTACGCGTCTCTGGTTGCCGAAGGTATCCTGGTCCCGTTCCCGGACTTCATCATCAACAACACCGTCGACTACCAAACACGGATTTACCGTCTCGTGCTGGATCCGTCGCGTGAGTTCGTGACCAACATCGCAGCGACCATCGCTTTTCCGCTCGATGCGCCCATTGGCAACAAGTTCAACTTTGACTCTGATGGCCCCATCAACCAGGGCAACAACAAGGTCTCGGTGGGCTTTCGGTGCATGGGCGCTGAGTACAACGACCCCATCCTGATCTACGAGTTCAACAAGACCGTGGTCAGGGCCAACAGCAACATGACCGGGACGGACTCGGACCGGGCCAGGTACTTCCAGCGGCTCCAGCCGGCGGAGTACAACCTGTTTAACCACCGGGTCTATCCGTACATCAACACCGACACATACAGGCTGACGTGGTGGGTGCCGCTGGACGAGTACAACCAGGTGACCACAGGGTCGTCCAACAACCCGCTCGACGTCCTCTGAAATAGAGAAAGCATTCAATGGCTGACAATTCCACCTCCGGCCTTTTGGCCAGTGTTGCTGCGTACAAGTACAACCCCGCAGCGATCGCCTCTGCGGCGGTCAACCTCGTACCCGCAGCCACCAGCGGGGCTCTCGATTTCGTCGACATCTCCAACCCGGCGATCCTCTGCATCGAGGCAGCGGCTGTCTTGACCGCAGGCTTCATGCAAGAGAACGCGACGACGACTCGTCGCCAGTATCCGTACTCGGCCCAGACGATCGAGGACCTGTACCCGCACATGTCCGACAAGGACTACGTGGATCGGTTCGCCGTGCCGGCCACCGCCGAGTTCCTGTTCTTCTTCGATTACGACGAGCTCTTGACCAAGCTCGTGGTCGATCCGAACGACAACGGCATCTCCAAGGTCACGATTCCGCGGGACACCTACATCACGGTGGCCAACACGGTCTTTACCTTCGAGTACCCCATCGAGATCCGTCAGCTCGCCCACGGCGGCTTGCAGATTGTCTACGATGTCAGCGAGGATTCGCCCTTCGGTGAGCTCTCGACCAACATCATCGACTGGCAGCTGCTCAACGCCCCGACCTCCGACACCCAGACGGTGCAGCAGCTGGTGGGCTTTGCGGTCACGCTCAAGCAGTTTGCCATCACGACCAAGTCGTTTCCAGTGACCAAGTCCACGGGCTTTTCGGTCTCGGTGGCGTTCACCGACCAGTACTTCTTTACGCGGTGCTGGGTCGACAACGGAGACGGTACCTTCACCGAGATGGCGGTGACCTACACCGACACGATCTACGACCCCAACAAGGTCACGGCCGTGCTCACGGTGCTCGACGGTACCGTCACGGTCAAGATCCCGCAGGTCTACCTGACCACTGGCATGCTGTCCAAGAGCGTGCGGGTGGACATGTACTCGACCAAGGGCCCGATCTCGCTGACGATGGTCAACTACTCGGCCGACCAGTTCGTGGTCAGCTACCGCGCGCTCAACCCGTCGGAAAACGACGAGTTCGTGGCTCCGCTGAACACCTTGCACACCAGCAAGGTCTATTCGTCGGATCAGGTGGCCGGAGGCTCCAACGCGATGACCTTCAGCGAGCTGCGCACGCGGGTGATCACCAACGCAATTGGCTCGCCCAAGCTGCCGATCACCAACACCCAGATCACAGCAGCGCTCAGCCGCGCGGGCTACAACGTGGTCAAGAACATCGACTCGATCACCAACCGCAACTTCCTGGCCACGCGCTCGATGCCGGATCCGGTGGCCAGCGAACTGATCACCGCGGCGGCCGCAGGCATCTGCACGCTGGTGACCAAGCTGTCCGATGCGGTGGCGCTCGAGTCGGTCATCGACAACGGCGACTACATCACCGTCACCCCCGACACACTCTACAAGGTCACGGGCTCCACGCTCGCCCTGGTGCCGTCGGCCGAAGCCGATCTGCTGGCCACGCTGTCTCCGGATCAGCTGGCCATTGCGGTCAATGCGCAGTCGTACATGTACTCGCCGTTTCACTACGTGTTCGATTCGTCGAACAACGAGTTCGCGGTGCGGCCGTATTACCTGGATGCGCCCGTCATCAATTCGAAGTCCTTCGTGGCCGAGAACGATTCGACGCTGCTGTCGGTGGCCACGGACGCCTTCTCGATCTTTCGCACCAAGACCGGCTACATCATCGAAATCAAGACCAAGTCGTCTGACGACTGGAAAGCGCTCGATGACGACCAGGTCAACGTGCAGCTGTCGTTCGTTCCCAAGGGCAACACCGACCGCGCGTACGTGCTTGGAGTGTTGGTGGGCAAGGATGCGGTGTCCAACGAGCGCATCTACCACTTCACGATCGACACCAACTACGCGATCCACGTGGACAACCAACTGCAGATCACCTCGCTGCAGATGTACGACCAGTCGGCCCGTGTGATCGAGCTGCCGCTGACCCAGACGCTGGACCTGCTGTACTCGACCACCAAGATCCGCGGCTCGCAGTGGCAGCAATCGGTGATCGATCCGCTGCTGGGTTATTTCCAGCTGCCCGACAACAGCTACGCCATCTCCCAGGAACAGCTCAACACCACGTTCGGCTACTACCTGGGCTCGCTCTGGGCGCGCTCGCGCTCGGTGGTCTCGGCCGCTGACTACCAGACCTACGCGGTGGACGTGCCGGCCACTTACTCCGAAGACGTCTACCAACGCGACCCGGCCACGGGCGCGAAGTTCACGATCGTCAACGGGGCGGTGGTCTACAACAAGCTGCACTCCAAGGGCGACACGGTGGTCGACGACAACGGTCAGGTCGTCTACAAGTTCCGCAAGGGCGACATCAAGTTCGATGCCTACGGCAACCCGATCGTTCTGAACAACCGCGGTATGCAGCGCCAGATCGACATGTTCATGGTCGAAGGCGCCTACAAGTTCGCGACCAACCAGGTCACGATCGACTACCGGGCCACGCTGACCAACACCGTCCTGGGTTGGATCACCAAGGACCTGCCCAACATGGACAACAACCTGTTGGAGCAGACCGAACTGTTCTTCTATCCGACCACTACGATCGGTCAGGTCGACGTGATCTTCTCGGCGGGGTTGCAGACCACCATCGACGCACTGCAGCAGTTCCAGGTAGTGTTGTCGGTCAAGTCGGCCGTCTACAACAACGCGGACCTACGCGCTGCGATCACGACCAAGACAGTCAAGTCGCTGAGCACGTCGCTCAAGAACGCCAAGGTCTCGATCTCGGACATGATCGACGCGCTGCGCACGCAGTACGCCGACGACGTGATCTCCATTGACCTGAAGGGTTTGGGCGGGACCAGCAACCTGAATGTCGTCACGCTCCTGGACGACTCCAAGAAGCTGTCGCTCAAGAAGGTCTTGATCGCTCGCAACGACGACACCCTCGGCCTGCAAGAAGGCGTGACGGTGGACTTCGTGTTGCACCAGGTGACCATCGCTTCGGCTTAAACGAAGCAGCATACGAGGGGAGGCTTGCGCCTCCCCTTTATGCCGTCAGCTCAAGGACGAATCGGGCGTGGTCACGGCATCGGGATTCTCGGGCAGTGCGGGACTGCCTTCCAACCCTTCGGCCGCCAGTCGTTCGCACTCGGCAGAGTAGCGACCTTCCAGGGCGTCGAACTTGTTGGCCATGCGCTCGACCAGCTTCAGATCGAGCACGTCGGCCAGGCCGTGGGTGTCGTCCGATGCCTTGGCGGCCTTCTTGAACAGTGCTTCCAGATCCTTGCGGTAGTTCTGCACGAGCTCGAAGATGCCGGTGGCCAGCATGGTCATGCCGCGCTGGAGCGCGACTTCGAAACCAAGCAGCTTGGACAGCGTGATCTGCGCGGACTTGATCTTTTCGATCCCGTCCGAGTTGCTGCTGGACTTGGCGTGGTCGTGCTTGGCCTTTTCGACCGCGCGGCTCATGCGTTCCATGGCGTCGGTGCGATCGTCCAGGTTGGCATGCAGCACGGTGACTGG